>ERZ1370068.1754-contig-11689_pt1 | contig 78030 bp, 124 predicted proteins | sample MGYA00561227_ERZ1370068 | MGnify/ENA primary metagenome ERZ1370068 (study PRJEB38410, sample SAMEA6850437) | metagenome | study: Metagenomic assessment of the ecological functions of the soil: analysis of the soil microbiota associated with the... | reverse complement strand
GTAGTACTTCGTTCAGTTGTATTGCTGGCGTCTCACGCACCCGCGCGGGGTCTTCGCTCTGTGACAAGGGACGAGACGGTGATGCCGGTCAGCAGCTGGCTGGTCGAAGTCGATCGCCGCGTTCGCTGGCCTCTTTGAGCAACGGCCGCACCCGTGCTGCCGCTTTGCCGAGCCGTCCGAGATAGCAGAGCGTCCAGATCGCGTAACTGGCGAGATTGGTCGATTTCCGCAGACATTGACGCAGCGTTCGCGGAACAACGACTCGGCCTCGTCGCAGTTCCTCAACGCCGCGTTCCATTCACCGCGCAGGTAATGCGTCGCGCCGCGCATGAACCGTGAATGCGCCGACATCTGGACGTCGTCAGTTCCTCAGCCAGTTTTAACCGCTCTTGTCGAGCGAGTCGGCCCGACGCGCGTTCGTGCCTTGTCGCCAGCCACTCTCACGACGGCGCTTCCGGGCGAGCGCAATCGCGAGGCGCTTGGGATCGCCTGCCGTCAACGCCAGTCTGAGGGCGCGGGCTTGAAACTCGGCGCCGCGAATCGGTTCGATCATGCTCAGCCCTTTCCCCACCAGCAGGCACACATCGATTTGACGCAGCGTGACCTCACGGGAGAGGCGATCGCCCGACGGCTCGCAACTTCGCTCACCCTGAGCCGGAAACGCTGCCAGCGAGCGACGTCACGGCATGGGCGCGCTTCGGCATGTGGAGTCCACCCAGCGCGCACGAGATCGGCCAGGACAGCGTAGCCTTTTCGACGTGTCCGTGATTCAATGCTGCTCGGCGGCCCGCTGTTTGTAGAATTAGCGTCGCCGATCGCCACGCCCTCGGTCGCGCTGAGATAGGCGTCGCCGGCTCGATTGAGCGGCCAGCGTGAGCGGGGGCGATTCGCCAGACGACCTTGAGCGGCTGGGCGGCCTCCGAGTTCGATGGCTGCCAGCCGAGCGCCAGCGCGTACGCCGCGCCGCGCGCGGTTGAATGCGAGTCCGTGCAGCGCCGTCGGCGGCCAGCGTCGCGTAGTGCGTGGCCTCTGTGAACCGTCCGCCGCCCGACCAGTGGACGGCCAAAATCTCGGGTCGACGGCCAGAGGCTCCAGCGCCTGCGCCAGGGCCAGGTGATGTCCGCTCAGGACGTCAGGCGTCAATGAGGCCGTAATGGATTCGCGCGGATGCGGTCGTGAAACGGCTCGACGCTGTCGCCGTGGCTGCTGCCGTAATGTTCGTATCCGCTGCTGACGCGACGCGGCGGGATCCGTAAGCGCCTGCTCCGGCGGGATCTGCGAGGGCGCGAGATCGCGCGCTGGGGCGGTTGACCACCCACCGCGATGTGCTCGGCAGACAGCGGCTCGATGCGTCGAGCGCAGCGAGGGCGGCGCCTCAATACGGCGTCGAACGACAGAGAGCTCGCGCGGGTCGTTGCCGCCGGCGTGATCGACCGCGTGGACAAGCTGCTCGACGAACAGCGGGATCCCGCCCGCCTCGCGGACGATCGTCTGGACGGTCGCGGGGTGTAATGCTCGCCGAGCATGCTTCGCGCCAGCGCGGCCGCATCGTCCTCAGACAGCAGGCCGACCTCGATGCTCTGAGCGCGCCCTTCGCGCGAAACAGCTCCGTCAGAGCAGGACTCGAGTCGGCGTGGTCGCTTCTGGTGCCGAGGAACAGCAGTCTGGGCGGATTCGGCGGCGCCAGCACCGCCTCGAAACGGCAATGCTGTCGGCAGGTCGCTCCACTCAGATCATCGATCGACGACCAGCAGATGGCGGCTTCCGGCGATGCGCCGCGAGAAGCTCCCGCGGCCGCAGGAAGGCTCTCCGCCGCGCTTCCTGAAGATCCGCGATCGGCGCGGCGCCGCGATGTCCTGGACCGGGGCGAGCTGTGTGAGGACTGGAAACACCCGCGCGAAGCGGCATCGTCGGTGAGGAACTGCGCGGTCTCCGGCGCGTGTCGAGCCGGCGCGCCAGACAAGTCCATCATGGAATCGAAGGCCTTGCTTGCGACCGATTCGCGTTCGTAACAGCGGCCGGAAAAAGGACCGGTGCTCGCGATCGATGTCGTCGAAAGCGCTGCGTGAGCGCGAGTCTTGCCCACGCCGGAAGGCCCGTGGATGTACGGTCTGCTGGCGGCCGGCGCGAACGCCTCGCGCAGGGCGTGATGCAGCAGCGCGAGCTGGCGCTCGCGCCCCGACAAACGGCCCGCGGCGTCGTGACGCCTCGCGGACGGTCGCTGAGGCGTCGGAGGATGGACGGCCCGTCCACGGCCGTACTGCGGATCGCGATCAGAGCAGCTCCACGCACGGCTGACTCCAGTCGTCCGGCAGCGCCGGATCCACAGCTTGCGGCGGCAGGATCGACGGTCTGTTTGCGGGCGAGCACGGTGCTCGCGTCGCGACCATCGACCGGAAGACGCTGATCAGCGCCTGTAGTACAACATGACGCCGACGCTGTACGAATCGCTGGCCTCGGTCAGCCTGTCGCCGCGCGCCTGCTCGGGGGCGCGACATGAACGGGATGGTGCCCGCCACGCCGCGCGAGCTCGACGCCCTTATCGGCGCCTCGATTTCCGTCACCAGCCCGAAGAGTCGAAGACGACGAGGCGAGAGCCCAGCCCCCCCTCTCCTGTGTCACGAGAGCACATTCGAGGGCTTGAGATCGCAGTGCAGCTTTCCCGCGGCGTGGATCGTGGCAACAGCCTCGTTGAGTTGCCGGGAACGCGATCCTGAGCCGCTCGATGTCCCATGCAGCGCCGCGCATCACGCCTTCGGTTCGTGGTCGCACATAGTCGATGAACGACCTTCCCTCTGCGACGTGCCATCGTCAGAAGAACCACGCGTCACCGTCGCCGAGAAGCTCGAAGAGGCGGACCAGGTTCAGGTGCGCCACGTCGGCAGGCAAGCGAAACTCGTTTTGAAGCGGAGCAATGGTCGCGCTCATCTTGGCGATCTCGTTTTGAGTGCGACCTGCGCCTCATAGTCGCGGTCGAGCGCCAGATACACGATACCGTGCCCGCCTTCGCCGATGCGCCGAAGGACCTCGAAACGCGCATGCGCCGGCGGCGCGGATGGCGGAGTGGCACTGGCGGCTGCGACGGACGTGTGACCGTCTGGCTGGAAACGAGCCGGCATCGTAGGCCCGGAGAACCTTTCGAGGGCTCCGCTTAGGCTCGGTTTCGTCGCCGCAGACATGGTGGTGATGGCAAAGGCGCGCAGCTCCGGCCTGGATTCGACCGCCGCACTATGACCATCCTTCAGCCTCTGCCAATCTTGACCACATTCGACTCCGGCTGCTACGCAGGGAATGAACGGACAAGGGTGAATGCGCGCTCATGGGCTTGCCTTATGCGCTGCCGAGCGCTGAGGGCTGAGGACCCTTTTCTACCCCATCACTCCCACTGACATCGGCGCAGGTTGACCGAGCGTCAGGAGGATCGTATAGCGGGCGCAACGAGCAGGGCGCTGCGCGCGCGGGACGCGGCGCCTCTTTTGCCTGTTTTATCGCGACCGTCATTTGCATTGCGCCACCGTCAATACGAATGGTTTCGCCGGTGATGAAGTCGCTCTCGATCAGCGCAAGCACGCCTTTCGCGATCTCGAGCTCCCCGCCCCAGCCGGCCCAGCGGCGTCGCGTCCGCCACGGTTTTCAGCTCGTCGTCGGTCGTCTCCGGCGGCGCCAGGATCGGGCCCGGGGCAATCGCGTTGACGAGGATGTTGTCTTCGGCGAGCTCCATCGCCAGCGCTTCGGTGAGCGCGATCACGCCGCCCTTCGCCACGTAGTAGGGAAGAAAGCCTTTGTAGCGCGGCCGGCCGCTGCGCGCCAGCCAGTCGCTGAAGTTGATGATGCGGCCGCCGCCCTGCCGCCGCATGTGGGGCGCGGCGGCGTGCGCGCACAGAAACGCCCGCGCGCAGGTCCACGTCGACCGTCGCGTTCCAGTCGGTCGCGCGCAGCTCGTCGAACGGTTTCTTCACGTACACCGACGCCATGTTGACGAGGATGTCGAGCCGGCCCCAACTCGGCGACGACCGTGTTCTACGAGCGCCTCGCAGGCGTCGGGTTGCGTGAGATCCGCCTGCACCACGGCGGCGCGCCGCGCCGCGCGCGCGTACTTTCGCCGCGGCCTCTTCGGCCTCGGCCGCGAGCGCGCGTAACCGAGCGCGACGTCGGCGCCACGCACAGCGCAAGCTGCTCGGCGACGACGAGGCCGATGCGCTTGCCGCCGGTGATCGAGCGCAGACTTTGTCGGGGAGATCCACGGGCGGGAAGGTCGGGTGAAGCTGGAATGGCAGGACTGGTCGAGAATTGAGCGGCGGCTTTAGTTCCTGCCATTCTCACCAATCCTGCCTACCTCACCAACTGCGCGTTTCAGTAAGAGAAAGTGCCGAAGAACGCCGACCGCTTGTTCGGGTCGCTCCACTTGGTGCCGAGCGCGGCGCCCGTGAAGAGATGCTGCGAGGCCACGCCCATCGAAGCGTCGTCGACCTGCGCGAGCGGGTGGAACCACTGCGTCGCGCCGCACGAGGGATCGTGCGTCATGTGCTTGTTGACGTCGAGCGTGACCTGGCCGGCGGTGACTTCGATCTCGCTGCCGTGATCGGTGAACGCGATTGGCGCGGGCGTCACCTGGACGATCGTGCCGACGATGCCGTTGGACAGCTCGCTGGCCATGGCGACGAGCGCGAGCTGCTGCGCGGCGTTGGCGCGCGCGTCGACGTAGAGCGCCGACTTCACCACGGCCTTGTCACCGCCCATTTCCTGCATGCCCAGGTTCCGATCGCCGGCAAGGGCCGCGACGACCGAGCAGGCCGTCGAGCGAGATGCCGTTGAACGTGCCGCGATCGACCTTCCAGGCGAGCACTGCCTGCTTGCCCATCGTCTCGGCTTCGCTGTTCATGATGCAGCCGCCGGTAAACACTTCGGCGGTGCGCGCTTCGACGTAGGCGCCGGTGACGGATCCCTTGCCGCCCGCGAGCAGGGGCGAGGCCGCACAGCGAACGACCGATGAGAGAAAGGACGAGGAGCGCTCGTTTCATCGCAAAACCTCGGTAGGATTATAGCGCCTGCCGCTTAGGGTAGAGCGACCGCTGCGCGGACGCCCGAGTGGCGGACCTGGGGTCTGACCCCGTAGCCGCGCGGCCGAAATCTCGAGGATGGGGTCGGACCCCCATGGCTAGAGGAATGGCGCAGATGGCTGAAACGATTGGATTCATTGGGCTTGGCGTCATGGGCAAGCCCATGGCGAAGAACCTGATCAAGGCGGGACACCGCCTGGTCGTGCACAACCGCAGCCGCGCGCGCCGCGGACGAGGTCGTCGAACGACGGCGCGACCGCCGCGAGCTCGCCGGCCGAGGTCGCCAGGGCGGCGACCATCGTGATCACGATGCTCCCGGATACGCCTGACGTCGAGCAGGTGCTGACCGGCCCGAACGGCGTGCTCTCGACGCTGCAGCCGGGCGCCGTCGTCGTCGACATGAGCAGCATCTCGCCCGCGGCGACGCGGCGGCTGGCGGCGCGGTCGCCGCGCAAAGGCGCGATCGATGCTCGACGCGCCGGTGAGCGGCGGCGAGATCGGCGCCATCAACGCGTCGCTGTCGATCATGGTCGGCGGCGACGAGGCGGCGTTCGCGCGCGTCACGCCGATCTTCGAAGCGATGGGCAACGCCGAGCGCATCGTCCACATCGGACCGTCGGGCGCGGGACAGATCTGCAAGGTCTGCAACCAGATCGCGATCGGCGGCGCGCTCGCCGGCGTCAGCGAAGCGTTCGCGCTCGCGCAAGAAGGCCGGCGTCGACGCGGCGCGCGTGCGGCAGGCGCTGCTCGGCGGATTCGCCGCGAGCCGCGTGCTCGAAGTCCACGGCGAGCGGATGCTGACCGGCAACTACAAGCCCGGCTTCCGCACGAAGCTCTATCAGAAGGATCTGCGGCTCGCGAACGAAGCGGCGTCAGCCAACGGCGTCGCGATGCCGGGGACCGCGGTATCTGACGCAGCTGGTGAACGCGCTGGTTGCGAAGGGAGCGGAGATCTGGATTACGCGGCGGTCGCGACCGTGTTGTTCGAGATGGCGGGCGTAAGTTCGCTCGGCTGAGGCTGTCAGCCGAAGCGCTTTGCGCGTAGGCGGCGTCGTTCCATGCCAAGCTCGCTGATGGAGCGCGAAGCTCGTGTCGACCGTCAATGCTTGCAGCAATCGCGCTCGCCCGAGCAGCAATCGGGCCTGACCGGATCGCCGTCGGGCCCGAATCCTCGCTGCGTTTCCACGCACCAGTACGCCGTCGAGTCGTACTTGTCGTAGAACGTGAACTCGTCCAGCGTCCGGACCGGACGTGACGGCTATGCCTTTGTGCCGCAGGTTCAAACAGTGCACGCCGGGCGTCAGTTTCGGCGACGTCAGGTGATCCATAGCGCGCATCCTGCTCCAAACAGTCGGAATCCCCGCGGCCTGCAGAATCGCGCGCTTCACGGCGGTTCGCGCGATCTGAACCTTGTAGGCGTTTCCGCTCATCGGCTTCGCTTCGCTGACCGCCGCTTCCGCCGCCGCGGCGGCGCGTCTCGTCGTTGAGCGGCTTGCCGGCCAGCGCGGCCTCGGCCGGCTTCGATCGCCACGGCACCGGCGCGACCGCGCCGAGCACGACGCGCGCCGAGCTGGATCGTGTTGCCGTTCATCGTCAGCACGACGGTCGTGAACGCGAGCGGCCAGTCGTGCGACTGCTTGTAGCGCACCTCGTAGTGCCCGCGTCTTCACGTTGCCCGGGCGCCGGCAGGATGACGTGCGTCAGGATCTCGTCGTCGGCGAGGACGTTCTCCTTCCGCACGTTCTGCAGCGTCGGCATCGTGAAGTAATCCGCGGCCGGCGACCTCGCGCTCGCCGTTCGGGTCCGAGGACGCGGAACTTCGCGCCGTAGGCGACGAGCGGCACCGCCAGGCTCGACGGGTGCACGATGTGGCTCGGACCCTCGTTGCCGAAGATCGCGTGATACTGGTTCTCGCCCGTCGTCGCGAAGCAGCGGCTGCCGCCCTTCTTGAAGCAGACGAACTCCTCGTTGCGGAAGTACCAGCAGCGCGGCCGCTGGTTGATGTTGCCGCCGACCGTGCCCTGATGGCGGATCTGCGGCGTGCCGACCTCGCCCGCGGCGCTCGACGAGCGCCGGATACAGCCGCGGCGTCTGCGCGTGCTCGGCCAGATCGACGATCTTCACCGCCGAGCCGATCTTCAGCCCGCCGTCGGGCGTCGCGCGCGATCGTCGCGTCGAGCGCGCCTTGACGTTGACGATGCGATCGGGCGTGGTCGATGTAGTCCTTCATCCGCGCGAGCAGATCCTGCCCGCCGGCGAGCGGCAGCGCGTCGATGCCGCTCGACCTTCAGCGCGGCGACCGCGTCTTTCTCGTTCGCCGGATTGACGTAGGCGAAAGCCTTCACAGCGTCCCTCCTGCTCGTCTCCTGCTCGAGCGCCGCGAGCACCTTGTGCGGATGCAGCGGCAGGCTGCGAATCGTCGCGCCGGTCGCGTTGCGCGACCGCGTTGGCGATCGCCGACGCGGTCGACACGGTCGGCGGCTCGCCGATGCCGATGACGCCGCGCTCCGGCATGTTGTTGAGCACGATGTCGATCTTCGGCACGTCCGACATGCCGGCCAGCAGGTACATCTCCATGTTCGGGTTCACCATCTGGCCCGGTGCTGCGATCGAGGATGCCGATCCTCGAACAGCGCGAAGTTGATCGCCGCGATGACGCCGCCGTAGGCCTGGCTCTCGGCCGTCAGCTTGTCGACGATCAGCCCGCAGTCCTGAATCGCGAGGATGCGCGTCACCTTGACGATGCCGGTTTCGATGTCGACGCTGCGCCTCGGCGAACTGCACGCCGCTCGTGCCGCTCGACGACAAGCCCGTCTTCCCACTTGCCGTCGACCGAAATCGGCTCGGTGCCGATCAGCTTGCACGCGTCCTTCCAGGCGAGGCCCTTCGACGGCGTTGCCCTTGACGTAGATGCGTCCGCCTTCGGCGACGAGCTCGTCCGGCTGCGACGCCGAGCGTCGGCGCCACCTTCGCGAACAGCTGCGTCGAGCGCGCTTCACCGACGTGACGCGAATCGCCGGCGTCGACCGACGCCGCCGTCGTGCTGCCGCCCGACCCGCCGCTGAACGGATAGATCGTGTCGCCGATCTCCGGCTTCACCGCGCTGACCGGCAGGCCGAACGTTTCGGCCGCCACCATCGCGACGATCGTCCGCGTGCCGGTGCCGAGGTCCTGCGTGCCGCATTTGACGACGACGCCGCCGTCGCGACGTGATGTCGACGTGCGCCTGCGATCCGCGACCCGCGCCGCCCCAGCGATGCGCCGACACGCCCATGCCGGTCTTGATCGGCCCGGGCGCCGGATCGCCGGTCGCGTGCCGCTTGTCCCAGCCGAACGCCTTGGCGCCGCGCTCGAAGTACTCGGCCCACATCGCGTTCGGCGCCGCGGGCGGCAGGTTCTTGACGCGGAACGCGACCGGATCCATCTGCGGACGCGATCGGCGAGCTCGTCCATCAGGATTTCGGTGAGGAAGCACCCCTGCGGATGGCCCGGCGCGCGCATCGCGCGCTGCTGGCCGGCGTTGATGTAGACGTCCGGTGTGCTGCCGGCGTGCGATTCGGGAAGTCGTAGATGTACGGCAGCGGGAAGCCCGACGCGGCGCCGGCGCCGCCGGTGCCCCAGCTCTGCGCGTCGAACGCCGTCAGCATGCCGTCGGTCGGATCGACGCCGGCGCGGATCTGCGCGAACGCCGACGGACGGTTGCCGGTGTCGAGATGCTCTTCCTTCCGATCGAGCATCAGCTTCACCGGCGCCTTCGCCTGCCTCGCCAGCTTCGCGCAGATGATGCCCTGCACGATCGGGCGCGAACTTGCTGCCGAATCCGCCGCCCATGTACTGCGTGATGACGCGGACGTTGGCCTGCGGAATGCTGCAGCGCCTGCGCGAAGCCCTGCGCGCACTGATGCACCCCTGCGTCGACACCCACGCCGTCAGCTTGTCGCCGTCCCACTCGCACACGCGTGCCGTGCGTTTCGAGACACACGTGCGTGATCACGTGCGTGGCGTACGTCGCTTCGACGATGTGGGCGGCGGCTTTGAAGCCGGCGTCGAGATCGCCGGTCTCGTCGGCGTTGGCCTTCCGCGTGTTGCCGTTGGGGAACACGGCGGGCGCGTCCGCCGCCATCGCCGGCTGGCGCTCGGACGAAAGTGCGGCAGCCGTTCGTATTCGACACGCGAACGAGGCGCGCCGCGTCGCGCGCGCGTTCCTCGGTGTCGGCCGCGACCGCCGCGACCGGATCGCCCTGGTAGAACACGCTGGGCGCCGGGCTCCTTCGCCGTGAGCACGCGCTCCGGACGCCGGGCGACTTTTCGGCGGCGGACAGATCGATCGACACGATGCGCGCGTGCGGGTGCGGCGAGCGCACGATCACGCCGTAGATCATGCCGGGGCGATTGATGTCGTAGGTGTAGCGGGCGCGGCCCGTCACCTTGTCCGGCCCGTCGAGGCGCTTGACCGTGCGTGCTGAGCAGCGTCGGCTTCGTCGGGCCACGGCGTATTTCGGGTCAGCCACGAGCGCACCGCCTTCCCTGCTTCCATCGCCGCTTCCATGCACGCGGACGAACGTGCCGCAGCGGCAGATGTTGCCGTCGAGCCCCTTCTTGGCCTGCTCGAGCGTCGGGTTCGGGATGTTTTTCGAGCAGCGCGACCGTCGCCATCACGAACCCCGGCGTGCAGAAGCCGCACATCAGGCGCGTCCTTGTCGCAGAACGCCTGCTGCACCGGATGCAGCGTGCCGTTGGCCGCGGCCGAGGCCGTCGACGGTGCGAATCTGTTTGCCCCTGCACTTCGATCGCGAGCGTCGAGCACGAATAGTACCGTGCGGCCGTCGACGATCATCGTGCAGGCGCCGCATGCGCCGCGATCGCACACGCGTTTGTTGCCGGTGAGATCGGCGCGGTTGCGGACGGCGTCGAGCAGCGTGACGCGCGGCTCGATGCGGAGTTCAGCGCGCTTGCCGTTGACGGTCAACGTCACCGGCACCTCGCCTGGGCCGACGACTCGCGCGCCGGATTGCGCCTCGACGTCGGCCTCGCCGGCCGCGGTCACCGCGGTCGCCAGGCTGCCCACGCCGGCCGTCTTCAGGAAGTCGCGCCGGCTGACGCTGAATTGCTCGGGTTTGGCCATATCCCTCGCCTCTATAAACAGGTCATAATACCCCCGCTCGGGCGCGATGGAGCGCAGCTTGTCCGGACGTAGCTCGTCGACCGTCAGCGAGCGAAGGCGGAAGGCTTTAGCCGAGCGGAGGATCACCATGCAGGCACGACGTGACTTTCTGCGACAGATCGTTCCGGCAGGCGCGCTCGGCGCGGTGGGCTTCAAGACCGACTGGCTCGAGCGCGTCGCTTCGGCTGCGGCCGGGGCCGCGGACCGGCCAGCGGCCGAGATTGCCGCCGACGAGAGCTACTGGCGCGACATCCAGCAGGCCTTCACGCTCGACCGCACCATCATCAACCTGAACAACGGCTACACCTGCCCCAGCCCGCGCGTCGTCCACGAAGCGCTGAAGCGCTATCTCGACATCTCCAACCAGGCGCCGATTCACTACATGTGGAACCTGCTGGAGCCGAACATCGAGACCGTGCGGCGCAAGCTCGCGGCGGAGGCCGGATGCGATCCCGAGGAGCTCGCCATCACGCGCAACGCGAGCGAAGGACTCCAGATCGCGCAGCTCGGGATGGATCTGCAGGCCGGCGACGAGGTCGTGACCACGGATCAGGACTACGGCCGCATGCTCGACACCTGGGATCAGCGCGCGCGCCGCGACAAGATCAAGGTGACGAAGATCGCGTTCCCGGTGCCGACGACGAACATCTCGGAGCTGACCGGCCGCATCCAGCAGGCGGTCACGCCGAAGACCGAAGGTCATCCACATTTGCCACATCACGAACCTGACCGGGTCAGCTGTTCCCCGTCCGCGACATCGCGCGCATGGCGCGCGCGAAGCGGCATCAAGACGATCGTCGACGGCGCGCATGCCTTCGCGCACTTTCCGTTCGCGCTCCGCGATCTCGAGGTCGACTACTACGGCACGTCGCTGCACAAGTGGCTGCTCGCGCCGGTCGGCACCGGCTTCCTCTACGTGCGCCGCGAGAACATCGAGACAGACCTGGCCGCTCACGCCGGCCGCGGCCAGCAAGTCGAAGGACATCCGGAAATTCGAGGAAGTCGGCACGCATCCCGCGGCCAATCACAACGCGATCGCCGAAGCGCTCGCGCTTCCACCAGGCGATTGGCGTCGAGCGCAAGGCGGCGCGGCTGCGCTATCTATCGGACCGCTGGCTCACGCGCGTCGAGAAGCTGCCGCGGGTGAAGATCCTCAACAGCCGGCTGCCGGATCAGGCGTGGGGCCTGTCAGACGTCAGCCTCGAAGGCATCGACGTGTCGAAGGCCTACGATTTCCTGTGGACGAAGTGCCGCATCATCACGGCGGCGATCAAGCGGACCGACTACCAGGGGCTCCGCGTCACGCCGAACGTCTACGCGACGCTCGAGGAAGTCGATACGTTCGCGGCGGCGATCGAAGACTTGCTCAGGAATCCGCCGTCGACGGCGGCGTGACTCAAGAACGCAAAGGCCGCAAAGAGCGCTAAGACAAGATTTGGCTTTGCGGTCTTCGCGGACTTTGCGTTCCATCACTCCAACGCATCCACGAGCTCGGTAAGAGCGGCCAGCTCCTGCTGCGCCGCGTACAAAATCGCTCGCTTTTCCTGCAGCGTCGGGACGATCCACTCATCGGTGTCGAGCCGGACCCGCCCGTCGCGATCCACCTCCCACGACGACGACATCCATGGGTTCAACGTACAGGCGCATCATCATTACAAGCGCAAACCACGGAGGACACCGACACGAACGGAGGTCACGGTTTTCCCTAAGAAGTTCCGTGGTGCTCCGTTTGTTCACCGTGATCTCCGTGGTAGAGCTGCTACTGCCGCTAGATGCCTGCCGCGGCCGCGGCTCGCTGCGCGTCGTCTACTCCGAGCACCACCGAGGCCGTCGCGCTCGTCTCTCCAGCGCCGCTATGCAGCGCGCTCGACGTTGACGTTCGCGTCCGCCACCAGCCGTAACGCCGGCGCGAGCGCACCCGGCGCGTTGGGCACGCTCGTCACGATCACGTCGCGCTCGGTCACCTGGTGGTGATGCTCGCGCAGAATGCCGGCGGCGTGCCGTGGTTGTCGACCACGACCCGCATCTGCCCCGCCGGCTCGAGCGTCATCGCGATGATGTTGACGCGTTCGTCGGAGAGCAGCTGACAGACTCCGGCCAGGGCGCCGGGCGTGTTCGGAAGGCGCAGGGAGAGCTCGGTTCGAATCATGCCGCTCAGGGTATCAAAGATCGAGTCAGGGGTTAGGGGCTGGGGTTGGGGGTTAGTTCAGGGACGTGGAGTAGTAAGGCCAGCACGTTGCGAGGGAGAGACCAGGGTGACGCCGGAGTCGGCAGTTAGGGACTGGGGACTGCACAACTAATCCCCAACCCCTAACCCCTCAACCGCTCTACACGAGCACCTTGACGACGACGCGGCGGTTCTGGGCGCGGCCGGCCTTGGTCTTGTTCGGGCGCGACCGGCTTGTCCTCGCCGTAGCTGATCACGTTCATCTTGTGCAGCGGGATCTGGTGCTGCTCGTAGAGATACCGCTTCACCGCCTCCGCGCGCGTCGAGGCCGAGCTTCTCGTTGATCACGCTTGTCGCCGACGCTGTCGGTGTGGCCTTCGATCTCGAGGTAGATGTTCTTCGGATCCTGCTTGAGCTGCGCGACCATCTCGTCGATCGCCTGGCTTCGCTTCGTCAGGCAGCATCAGTCTTGCCGAACTTGAAGTTGCCCTGGTCTTCGCTCAGCACGACTTCGTAGACGAGCCGGCGATTGGTCTTGTCCATCGTGTCGACCTTGCCGCCGACTTCGTTCGCGCGGCGTTACGCGCCGCGCGACGCTGCGCGTGTTCGCCGCCGTCGCCGGCGTCGTTGGCCTGCTGCGCCGACTGCGCGGCGGCCTGCGCGCGCTGATCGACTTCGGAGATGCGTCCCTCGTTCCGGCGGACGCGCTCCTGCGTCTCTTCGATCGAGCGCCCCTGCGAGTCGACCTTCTCGTTCACTTCGCCGACGCTGGTGCGCACGAACTTCTTCGGTGGCGCAGGCCGTCGACCCACCGATGGCCAGCACCGTGACGGGAACAACGAAGAAAAGTTTCCGCAGCATGATCGCTTCCTCCTAAACCGATCGGGCGTAATTGCCCCGCGATATAACCATTCCGAGCCCGAACGACGAGGTCCTTTTGCTTGCGCACGGACCACGAGCGGATGCCAGCCCGGTGTGCCGCTCGATTCGAACGCGATGAGATATTGATGCCGCAGCTCGTCGACGATTTGCCGCGCCGCAATGCTCCGCTGACTCGGCGTGCTTGCCACGAACGTAGTGCCCACCGGTCGCCGTCGCGAGATCCGGCAAGCGGACCCGCCAGCGCCGACTTCTCCGGCGTCAGCGCCGTTTCCGCCGCCGGGTTGTCGATCGACGGCACGATGCCGAAGATGTAAACCGGCACGTCGATGCCGCTGGCGACTTGCCGCAACCTCCGCCGGCTGGCAGCTTGCTGGCGTTGTCGGCGCCGTCGGTGAACACCACGACCGCGCGCCGGCGTCCTTCGCGCTCGCCGACTCGCTTCGCCGTCAGCGCGATCGCGTCGTGCAGCGACGTCGCGCCGAACGGCACGACGCTGGATCATGATGTTCGGCAGCGTCTTCAAGCCCGATCGTGAAATCGGCGTCCGCTCGATCGAGCCGCGTGTCGAAGGTGAAGACCGCCGCTTCGTCGCGCGTGCGTCCAGCCAGCTGAGCACGTGCTGCGCCGCCTCGCGCGCGTTCGGCATGTGGCCTTCCATGCTGCCGCTGACATCGAACAGCACGGCGATGCTCACGCCGCTGACGTCGTTCCGGAAATCGGCGATCGTCCGGGCCTGGCCCGCCGTCGAGCACCTCGAAATCCCGCGGCCGTCAGGTCCTGCACGAAACGCCCCTTCCGATCGCGCACCACGGCGGCGATGCGCACCAGGTCGATGCCCGCTTTGAACACCGGCACCTGCGGGTTCGGATCGCGAAGAGGGGTCTGGGCTGTGCTCTGACCCGTAGTCTGGCCCCACGCGGCGGCTCCACCGTTCAGCCCCACCGACAGGAGCGAGAACAGCTGTTTCCACGAGGAGCTCTGCCGCGCGTCATCAGCCGCGCGCATCTAATCGTGTTTGCCATGTTTCGTAGCACATGCCTATGCCCGTTCATGTTCGTTGGATTGAACGCTACTCCGACTGTCCTCGAAGGGACGCCAAATCGAGTAGGAATTACGCGTGCGACCGTGCAGTAAGATCGCGACGTGGAGACCACGAACACCCTGCGCGCCATCCCACTGCGGCGCGCGTGCACCGCTTCACCTACGCCATCCGGAATATCGTCGCCGAGGCGCCAGAAGGTTGAGGCCGCCGGCACGCGCGTGCGATACCTCAACATCGGCGATCCCGTGGCCTTCGGGTTTCACACGCCGCCCCATCTCATCGCCGCGGTCGAACGCGCGATGCGCGACGGCCACAACAATTACGGTCCGTCGCCGGGCATTGCTGCCGCGCGCGCGAAGCGCGTCGCGGGCGAATACACGCGCAACGGATTTCCCGGTCACCGCCGATCGCGTCCTGCATTACCGCCGGGCACGTCCGGAAGGCATCGAGCTCGCGCTCAGCGCGATCGTCGACGACGGCGGCGAAGTGCTCGTGCCGATGCCGACCTATCCGCTGTACACGGCCGTGCTGGCGAAACTCGAGCGCCCGCGCGCAGTACTACCGCCTCGATCCCGATCATCAGTGGCTGCCGGATCTGGATCACCTGAAGAGTCTGGTGACGCCGGCGACGCGCGCGCTGGTCGTCATCGATCCCAACAATCCGACCGGCGCGGTGTATCCGACCGACACGCGGCGCGCGCTGCTCGAGTTCGCCGACGATCACGGTCTGGTCGATTCTGGCCGACGAGGTCTACGGCGACCTCGGCTTCGACGGCCCGATCGCGCCGCTCGGCCAGCCTCGATCCGGACGCGCGCGATCATTTCGTTCTCGAGCCTGTCGAAGGCGTATCTGGCGCCCGGCTGGCGGACGGGCTGGATGGCCGTCGGCCGCTCGCCGCGGCTCGACGACGTGCTGGCGGCCGTGAAGAAGCTGGCCGACGGCCGCCTCTGCAGCACGGTGCCGATGCGATACGCGATCGCCGCCGCGCTCGAGCGGCGACAAGTCGCACCAGGTCGGATTCCGCGCAGGACCTCAAGGCGCGCTCGGACCTGACGCATCTCCCGCCTTCGGGCGATGCCTGGCGTCACCTGCGTCGAGCCCACTGCCGCGCTTCTACGCGATGCCGCAGCGTGGCGCTGCCGCCCGGGCGCACCGACGAGGACTACGTGAAGGCGCTGCTGCACGCGACGGGCGTCCTGTGCGTCTACGGCTCCGGCTTCGGCCTGCCCGCCGACCAGGGCTTCCTGCGCATCGTGTTCCTCGCGCCGCTCGATGAGCTGCGTGAGATCTACGACCTGATGGCGTCGTTTACGGCCAGCTATTTGCGTACCTGAACCTTCAGTGATTTCCGAACGCGAGTACACTGCGGCGGATGTTTCGCACGGTGCTCACCGTGGCGGCCGTCGCCGCGCTCCTGTTCGCGCTGTGGGCGGCGCGCGAAGCGCTGTTGCTGATTTACATCAGCGCGCTGATCGCGATGGGCTTCTCGCCGCTGGTCGGCGTCATCGAACGCCCCGCGGCGACGAGCCGCCGGCGGCGCATTCCTCGCGCTGGCTCGCGATTCTCGCCATCTACATCGTCATCGTCGGCGTCTTCGTCGTCTCGTCGGGCTGGTGGTGATTCCGCCGCTGGTGGCGCAGGCGCCGCGCTGTGGGACAAGCTGCCCACCGAGATTCAATCGCCTCCAGATGTTCCTCGTCCGCCGCAAGCTGATGGCGCGGATCGATCACGCCTCGCCGAAGCCGTGCAGAATGCGCCGGCGGGATCGGGCAGCAACGCCGTTGAAACGCTGTTCGTCGCGCTGTCCAGCGTGATTGGCGGCGTGTTCGGCGTAATCACCGTGCTGATCCTCGAGCTTCTACCTGCTCATCGAAGCCAACGCCATGTTCGATGTACGTGGTGCGGTTCGTGCCGGCCGGCCGCCGCGCCGACGTGGCGACCGCGGCGCGCGACGCGGTGACCAAGGTGAGCGCCTGGCTGCGCGCGCAATTCCTGCTGGCGGCGTCATGGGCATTGTTCGCCGCCGTCGGTCTCGGCGCGCTGGGCGTGCCGTACTTCTACGTCGTGGCTCTGGTCGCTGCGCTCGGCGAGACGATCCCGATCGTCGGTCCGATCATCGGCGGCATCACCGCGGTGGCGGTCGCCTCCACGGTGTCCGCCAAGCTGGCGCTGGGCGTCGGCGCGTTCATTCCTGGTGCTGCACCAGCTCGAGGCGAACGTGCTGGTGCCCGAAGGTCATGGAGAAGCGCGTCGGCGTCAGCCCGGTGGCCGTGATGGTGGCGCTGCTGATCGGCGGGCGCTGTGGGGCGTCGTCGGCGCGATCCTCGCGATACCGACTGCGGCTATCCCGTCGGTGATCGTCGAAGACCTTGCCGCCAGCCGCACGAACTCAGAATCCAACGCGTCGCTGACAGCAGCTCAGGCGTCGCTGGCAGCTGCGAGCGAGCTCTCTGATAGCTCGACGGCTCATACGCCGATCGCCCTCGCGTATGTACGGCGCTGACGCTCGCTCCTGGCGCTCGCGTCGGTTGACGCGCGACGTCCCGGCGATTTCGGCGATCCGCTGCTCCAACGCGTGGATCCTCGCCTGGGACACGTCGCATCTGGGTCGCGGGTGGTGGAACGCAAACATCTACTTATCCGCATCCGCTGGCGCTGGCCTCACCCGAGCACCTGCTGCCGCAGGCGCTCGCCATCTGGCCCGTTCAGGCGATCGCGCAATAACCCATCCTCAGCTACAACGTTGCGTTCCTCGCGACGTTCGTGCTGTCCGGCCTGGGCATGTTCCTGCTCGTGCGCGAGATTACGAACAGCCGCGCGGCGGCGTTCGTCGCGGGCGTCGCGTATGCGTTCGGGCCGTACCGCGTCACCTCGATGCCGCATCTGCAGGTGCTGTCGTCACAGTGGATGCCGTTCGCGCTCGTATGGGTTCAGACGGTATTCTCGACAAACCGCAGTCGCGTGGTCCGGCTTGCGGATCGGCAGAGCCGCTGCGCGGACGCCACATCTGGATGGCAGCCGGTGCGGCCGCATGGATCGTCTCGTGAACCCGTCCTGCGGCTACCACTTGTTCTTCAGCCCGGTGCTGCTCGCGTATCTCGGCGTGGGAGACTGACGACGCGGTCGCTGTGGACGTCGAAGCGGATCGTTGCTGATCCGTCGGCGCCGCGCGATCGTCGTCTGCGCCGTGACGGGCGCGTTTGCGGTGCCGTATCTCGAGCTGCGCGCACTCGGGTTCAGCCCGCGGTCGCTCGAGGAGACGACGCGATTCTCGGCGGACACGCGCGCCTGCTTCACCGCGGATCCCAACCTGCCGGTTGTGGGGATCCGATCTGCAGGCGTGGCCGCAAGGCGGAGGGGCGTTGTTTCCGGGTTGGTAATCGTCGCGCTGGCGGTCGTCGGCATTCGTAACGGCGCAATGGAGTCAGACAAGCCTTCCGGATCGACATCAAAGAGAATTCACTGCCCGCATTTGCTCGGCATCGCGTTCACTCGCGCTGCTCGTCGCTGCTCTCCTGGGCTGGACCATTCGCCTCGCCGCGCTCTCAGGAGTCGCGAACTTCCCGCGCGCGCTGCTCGTTGTCTCCGCGCTGCTGGGCGATCGCGCTGGCGGCATCTGCGCACCTGCGACGCGCGGTCTGGCAATGGCTCGCCACGCTCCGCCGGATTCTTCACGGTGGTCGCGGTCTTCGCGATCGTGATGTCGTGGGGGCCGTCGATCCACGCGCGCGGACGGACAGATCGCGTCCGTCGAACCTCGTACACGCTGTTCTACAACCATGTGCCGCGGATTCGGCGGCGTGCGCGCCGGCGCGCTTCGCCATGATCCTCACGCTCGCGCTGTCGGTGCTCGCCGGCTTGGGCGTTGCCGCGCTGCCGCTCAGGCGCCGCGCGCTCGCGTGGGCGACGGTGTTGGGAGCGGCGCTGTGGGTCGAAGGCCTGGCTGTGCCGATTCCGATCAACCAGAACGCCATCGACTACCGGCGGCCAGGGCTCGCGCGCCGCTGCCGGGATCGGTGGCGGACGTGCCGCCGATCTACGATTTCGTCGCGAAGCTTCCACGCGTCGACGCCGATCGTGGAGCTGCCGCTCGGCGAGCCCGCCTTCGACGTCCGCTACATGCTCGTATTCGACGACGCCACTGGCAACCGCTCGTCAACGGCTACAGCGGCGGCGCGCCGGCCGACTACGAGCGGCTCGATCAGAGCCTGCAGGACGCGCTGACGCGCCCGAGCCCGCCTGGCAGGCGCTGACGGCAACACAGGCGTCGCACGCCATCGTCCACGAGGCGTTCTACACCCGAGAATCGCGGCCGCCGGATCAGCGAGTGGCTGCAGGCGCACGGCGCGCAGGAGCTTGCAGTCTTCGGCACCGACCGTATCTTTCGAATCCGCTGAAACGATCTGGGTTGATACACCCATTGAACCGCGAGCCGGACAGGCTGCAAGATTAGCCGCGACTGCAGCTATGTAGCGGATTCGGGTGCTCTACAAGAGTTGGGACGATCCGAGAAGCCGCTTCGGCGATGCCGGTCGTCGTCGCGTTCCTGCTCATGCAGTGTCTCGACGGCGTCTTCACGTATCTCTGGCGTCGGGATCTGGGGTCCGAGCATCGAAGCCAACCCGATCGTCGCGTCGGCGATGGCCGCCGGCGGAATCCCGGTCGGTCTGTTCGGCGCGAAGCTGGTCGCGATCGGCTTCGGCATGCTGCTGCACCTCCGCCGCATCCACAACGTCGTCGCCCTGCTCACGGCCATTTATTTCGCGGTCGCGATCGTGCCCTGGGCGCGCCCTGCTGCTGATCCCGTAACTTCCTGTTTGCGCGCGCTCATATAGCTGGCGAAACTGCACTATGCGCGCAGACCCCTTGAGCTTTCTGACCGCGGAGCTCGATTCGCTCAAACAGGCAGGGGCTGTTCCGCCGCCTCCGGATCCTCGAGGGCGAGCAGAAACCCGCGGCGACCATCGACCACCGCCACGTCGTCAACCTGTCGTCGAACAACTACCTCGGGCTTGACGACGCATCCCCGGCTCCGCGACGCGGCCGGGATGCGCGCTCGACCGGCTCGGCGTCGGCTCGGGGTCGGTGCGCACGATCGCCGGCACGATGACGATCCACATGGAGCTCGAACAGCGGCTGGCCGCGTTCAAGAAGACCGAAGCGGTCGTCGTGTTTCAGAGCGGCTTCGCCGCGAACGCCGGCACCGTCGCCGCCGTCTTATCCAAGGACGACGTCGTCGTCTCCGACGAGCTGAATCACGCGAGCATCATCGACGGCTGCCGGCTGAGCCGGGCGGCGATCAAGGTCTTTCCGCACAAGGACGTGGACGCGGCGCGCAGAGTGCTGCAGGAGCTGCCGGCCGGCCAGCGCAAGCTGCTCATCACCGACGGCGTGCTTCAGCATGGACGGCGACCTCGGCGCGCTGCCCGAGCTCGTGCGCGCTCGCCGAAGAGTTCGGCTGCATCATGATGGTGGACGATGCGCATGCGAGCGGCGTGTTCGGCCGGAACGGCCGCGGCACGATCGATCACTTCGACATGCACGGACGCGTCGACATCCAGGTGGGCACGCTGTCGAAAGCCGTCGGCGCGCTCGGCGGCTACGTCGCCGGCAGCCGCGCGCTGATCGACTTCCTCTACCACCGCGCCCGGCCGTTCCTCTTCTCGACCTCGCATCCGCCGGCGGTCGCCGCCGCCTGCCTGGCGGCGCATCGACGTGCTCGGAGCAGGAGCCGCAGATCATCGAGCGCCTGTGGGAGAACACGCGCTTCTTCAAGGCGGGATTGCAGGCGCTCGGGTTCAACACCGGGCTCAGCGAGAGTCCGATCACGCCGGTCATCGCCGGCGACGGCGCGCTGGCGATGAAGCTGTCGGATCGGCTGTTCGAGGAGGGCGTGTTCGCGCAGGGCATCGCCTTCCCGACCGTCGCGCGCGACAAGGCGCGGGTGCGCACGATCGTCACGGCGACCCACACGCGCGACGAGCTGCAGTTCGCGCTCGACGTGTTCGCGAAGGTCGGACGCGAGCTGGGACTGCGATGACGCGAGTCCGCGCGAACGTTCGAGCCCGGGGGCACGAATCGCCGACTTCTTCGACACCTACACGAAGGATCTGACGAGCGAGGACCTGCAGCGCCTGTTCACACGCGACACCCGCGAGGCGTATCGCTTCTTCACGCGCGGCGTCAAACCGACGCGTTCAAGGCGATGAAGTGGCACAGACGGCTGTTCGCGCAGACGCGCGTCCTGTTCATGGCCGTCAGCATGAAGCTGTCGCCGGCGCGCCGCGTAGTCTATGGCGCCTCGCTGGTGCTGGCGGTGATCGGCACCCTCAATCTGCTTCAAAACGTCGGCCCTCAACGCGGCACGCTGGTCCTGCTCATCGCGTTCTTCCTCATCAACCTGCTCGTGTTGCTCGAAGTGGCGGATCGGCTGTCGCTCAAGAACGATCTCGAAATCGCGCGCCAGATCCAGCAGGCGATGCTGCCCGCGCCCAGTTACAGTGCGCCCGGCGTCGAGAAACGTGCGGCTCCAGCCGCCCCGCGAACACGGTCGGCGGCGACTTCGTACGACATCCTGCCGCTCGACGATGGCCGGCTGATCATCGCGCTGGGCGATGTCGCCGGCAAAGGCAGTCCGGCGGCGCTGCTCATGGCGCTCCTCCTGGCGATGCTGCGTACGCTGGTCGACGAGCAACTGCCGCCCGCCGATCTCGTCGCACGGTTGAACGTGCAGGTCTGCCGTCACGGCGCCGGGCACGCGCTTCATCACGTTGTTCATCGCGTTCTACGATCCGATGACGGGCGACATGACGTACAGTCAACGCCGGCCACACGCAGCCGCTGCTCATCCGCAGGAACCGGATGGCCGAGCGGCTGACCGAAGGCGGCATCGCGCTCGGCATGTTCGAGCACTCGACGTACTCAAACCGGACACGCCACGATCCAACCAGATGAATTGGTCGCCATCTACAGCGACGGCATCACCGAGGCCGAGAACCCAGCGAGCCGCCCGTTCGACGAAAGCGGCCTCGAATCCGCGCTGATCGGCAACCTCAGCGGGAGTCTCGCGTCCATCGGGTGCCGCCGTCGTGCGCGCGGTCAGAGCAGCACACGCGCCGACACACGGCTCGCCGACGACCTCACGATTCTCTTGCTCCGACGCGCGACAACGCCCGCACCGGTTGCGGTCTAAAACTAAAATAGGATCCTCCGCGGATTACTGCGTCTTGAAGAACCTGCTTCGCTTGCTGCCCGTGTTGCTGTCTGTGCGCCAGCGGCACTCGGCGAAGGCGTCCGCGCGCAGGAGCGTGCGTTAGTCGCCGGACGCCAGGTCGCACGCCGACGCGTCGATCCTCGCGCTGATCACCGCCATCGAGCAGACGGTCCGCGCCGGCGACACGGTCGCCTACCTCGCGCTGCACACGGCGTCGGCGAATCGCGAACGCGCGCGCGCATTCGCCGCCAGCGAGCTCGTGCCCGGGCGCCACGCGCGGCGTCGTGCGCGAGCGCGATCGCGAGGCGTTGCCGGGCACGCTGCCCGGCGACGGCTACCGCCTGATCGTGGACGTGTTCGCCGAGTTCGGCCAGCGCGCCGCGCGCCGCGACCTGGCGGCTGGACATCAAGCGGATCGCCGATGCAGGGCGCCTCACGCGAGTGGGCGATCGTCGAAGAGGAAGAAGCTGTCGTCGGTCGAGGAACCTGCTATCGCCTCGGCGTCAACCCGGCGAAGCGGTTCACGCGCGCGCAACCTGAAGATCTCGGCGGAAGACGTCGATCTGACGCTGCCCGAAGGCTCGGTCTACATCGCCGAGATCGATCAGGGAACGACGGCGCTGGTGCTGATCGGGGACGGGATGCTCAACTTCCACCCGGCGCCGGACACGGAAAAAGGGCAGGTCAAGATCTTCTGCGGCGCCGAGGTGCTCGACGACGAAATTCGAGGCGGCCTACATCCGCGTCAATCCGTGGCGACGTGGCGTCGCTGATCGAGCCGTCGCAGCTCCCGCCGCTCCGCCGCGACGCACGCGAGCTGCGGCGGGCCAGGAGATCTTCCGCGACGAATCGGCAGAATTCGTTTCAGATCGACCTCGGCGACCTGAGCCGCGACTCGTGGTCGCTCCTGCCCGGCAGCGGCGATTTCGTCGCGGAGATCGGACGCGCCGCTACTCGACGCTCACCTACGCCAAGGCCGGCAACGAGGCCGAGGACATCAGCTTCTTCGATCGCAAGCGGCACAAGAACATCTCGCTCTACCCGTCGAAGCAGAAGCTGGCAGACGCGCGGCCGCTTCTACAACGAAGACGACCTCGTCGACTACGACATCCTAGAACTACGACATCGAGGCGGCGGTCTACCCGGATCGGTTGTGGATCGACGGACGCGCGCGGCTGCGTCTGAAGGTTCGCGCGCTAGCTGCTCGGCACGCTGACGCTCAAGCTGGCCGACTAGCCTCGACCGTGCAATCGATCGTCAGCACCGAGTACGGGCGCCTGTTCGGCATCCGCGTCAAGAACCAGAACACGCTCGTCGTCAACCTGCCGACGCTCGTCGCGCGCGACTCGCCGCTCACGATCACCATCGATATGCGGAGGACGGCTGCCGCCGCAGACGCCCGATCGCGAGACCGCTGCACGCTGGAGCAGGGGCGCGGGCGACGACATCCCGATCCAGCTCACGCCGGAGCCAGCTTTCTCTACAGCAACCGCAGCTATCTGGTACCCGCAGGCGCCGGTCAGCGACTACGCCACCGCGCGCATTCAGACTCACGGTGCCTTCGTCGATCGAATGCGTCGCGAGTGGTCAGCTCGAGCCCGGATTCCCCGGGTTGCTGGCCGGCAAAGATCCGTCGCAGAACCGCAAGGTGTACGTGTTCTCAGGCTTCGCAGCCGATTCGCTACCTGTCGTTCGTGCTGAGCCGCTTCAGCCGCGCGGAGACGACGACGGTGGCCTACGGCCCGCGCGCGCCGAGATGGCCGTGAGCGGCGTCGCGCTCTCAGGGTTTGTCGTATCGCAGCCTCAGCGTCTCGGTTGAAGCCAACCCGCGCCAGCTCGGCGCGGCCGCGAGCTCGCTGAACGCGTCGGCCAACATCGCCACATTCTACGAATCGCTCGGTCGGCGATTCGCCGTACCGAGTTTCACCATCGCGCTGATCGAAAGCGACTTGCCGGGCGGTCACAGTCCGGGCTATTTCGCGGCGCTCAACCAGCCGCTGCCGACGTCGAATCTGACCTGGCGCAACGATCCGGCGGCGTTCCAGGGCTACAACGATTTCTTCCTCGCCCACGAGCTCGGCGCACCAGTGGTGGGGCCAGGCCGTCGGCTGGCGCAACTATCACGAGCAGTGGCTGAGCGAAGGATTCGCGCAGTATTTCGCCGCCCTCTACGCGCAGCATCAGCGCGGCGACGAGCTGTTCGAGTCGAGTGCTGCGTCAGCTGGCGCGCTGGGGCATGAGCGAATCGAAGCAGGGCCCCGATCTATCTCGGCTACCGGCTCGGGCACATCCGCGGCGAGAGCAAGCGTGTTTCGCGCGCTCGTCTACAACAAGGGCGCGGCCGTGCTGCACATGCTGCGCCGGTTCCTCGGCGACGACGACTTCTTCCGCGGCCTCCGGCGGTTTTACCGGACGTCGCGCTTCCACAAGGCCGGCACCGAGGACCTGCGCGCCGCGATGGAAGAGGAATCCGGGAAACCGCTGGAGCGCTTCTTCGAACGATGGATTTACGGCTCCACGCTGCCGAAGATCAAGCTCTCGTCGCGCGTGGAGAACGCACAACGTCGTGCTGACGGTCGAACAGATCGGCGAGATCTTCGACGTGCCGGTGACCGTGACCCTGCAGTGCGCCGACCGCAAACCTGTTGACGTCGTCATTCCGGTGAGCGAACAGGTGGTCGAGAAGCGGGTGCCGCTCGCCGGCGTCTTCCGCGGCGCCGAGTTCAACCGGAACGACGCGACGCTCGCTGAGATCGTGAAGCAGTAGGGGCCAATCCCTAATCCCTGAACTAACCCCTAACCCCGAGCCCCTAACCCCTGCCGCTATACCTGATCTCCGCATGGACACCGTTACGCTGACGATCGATGGCCGCCAGGTCACGGTCGAGAAGGGCAAGACCGTCCTGCAGGCCGCGATCGAGAGCGGCATCTCGGTGCCGCTACTACTGCTATCACCCCGGCATCGGCGTCGACGGTTCGTGCCGCGTCTGCATCGTGCAAGATCGAGAAGATGCCGAAGCTGCAGACGTCGTGCTCGACGGTGTGCGCCGACGGCATGGTCGTGCTCGACGCGCACGCCGGAGGTCGTCGACGCGCGCGCGCGAGCGTGTTCGAGTTCCTGCTCGATCAACCATCCGCTCGACTGTCCGGTGTGCGACAAGGGCGGCGAATGCCCGCTGCAGGATTTTTCATACGTTCGGTCCGGATCAGAGCCGCATGGAGTTTCCGCGCCGCGTGTTCGACGGCGAAGGCGTGAGGGGCGACGTCGATTTCGGGCCGACGCTCATGCTCAACCGGCAGCGCTGCATCCTGTGCACGCGCTGCGTCCGGTTCATGCGCGAGGTCGACGGCGACGCGCAGATCAACATCATCGACCGCGGCTACGGCAGCGAGATCGCGACGTTCCAGGAAGAAGGCGTGCATTCGCTGCTGTCCGGCAATCTGATGGACGTCTGCCCGGTCGGCGCGATCACGACGCGCGACTACCGGTTCAAGTCGCGGCCGTGGGACAACCCGAACGCGGCCGACACGATCTGCACGCAGTGCGCGAAGGGCTGCAACATCACGGCGTGGATCAAGGCCAAGCCGGAGTGGGCGAAGGGATCGCGGCTGATCCGCTTCACGCCGCGGTTCAATCCCGACGTCAACGGCTACTGGATGTGCGACATCGGCCGCTTCGAGTACCACTGGATCGAAGGCGACGATCGGCTGCGCAAGCCGCTGGTCCGCGAAGAACGGGGCCAGCAGCGGCCGATGTCGTGGCACGATCTGCACGCCAAGCTCGCCGATCGGTTTGCAGAGCCTGCAGCGGGTCTGACCCGGGTCCGGGTCAGACCCCGTTGCGGCTTCTGATCTCCGCGCACGCCGTCGCACGAGGAAATGTTTCTCGTCCGGCGGCTGGCCGAGGACCTCATGGGCCCGAGGGACTGCAGACGATCGCCGTGAGCTGGCGCTACGGCGAGAAATCGCAGCCGGAGGGCGCGAGAATTCAAGGTGCCGCCGGTGGACGCCCCCAACGTGAACGGCGCGCGGCTGCTCGGTCTGGTCGCGGGCGGTGTCGGCGACGAGACCGCGCACGCGCGGATATCACCGCGCTTCGCCAGGCCGTGGAGGCCGGACGCGTGGCGGCGCTCTACGTGCTGGATCCCGGCTGCGAAGGGACGCTCGGCGCGACATGCAGTGGGTCGTCGACGCGCGGAACAGCGGCGCGCTCAACGCTGCTCATCGTCAGGGCGTCCTGCTGACGCCGCTGGCCCGCGCCGCCGATTTCGTGCTGCCGGGCGCATCGTACGTCGAGAAGGAAGCGTCTTATACCAACGGTCAGGGGCGACTGCAGGGCACGGCGCCGGGCCATTCCACCACCCGGCGACGCGATGGAGGACTGGCAGATCCTCGTCAATCTCGCGCGATCGTTGGGCCTGGCGTTCGACTACGCCGCAGCGGCGCACGTGCGCGCGGACATCGCGGCCCGCTACCCGGCGGTCGAAGGAGCTGGCCGCGCTACCTGACCTGACGTTCGACCGCCCGATGTCGGCACGGCACTGGCTGCAGGCGTCGAACCCGTCGGGCGGTGGAAGTGGGATTTCATGTTCCAGGATCTGCCGCCGGTGAAGGGCGCCGTCGATCCGACGTCGTTGCCGATGGCGCCGGGGATGATTGCGTTGAGAGAGGTGAAGTGAGCCAAACGCACTACCACGGAGGTCACGGGCACAAACGGAGAACACTGTTTTCTTGTGCAAAGATTTTCTGTGTCCACCGTTCGTGTCTGTGTCCTCCGTGGTGTTACTGTGCTGCTCGCGATGTTTGCCAGCACGAGCGCCGCGGATGCTCAGCTGCGCCGCCCGCGCGCCGAAATCTCGCCCCTCGTCGAGAGCACAACGGTCCGCGCCGGGAACAGCGTCCGCCTCGCCCTGCAGGTGACGCTCCCGAAGGACTGCACACGCAGTCGAACAAACCGCGCGACCCGACGCTGATTCCGACCGTGCTCACGGTCGACGTCGCCCGCCGGCATCACCTGGGACGAAGTCGTCTTTCCGCCGCGCGATCGATCTCGCGCAGGCCGGGCAGGAGCAAGCCGCTCGCCGTGTTCGAGCGCGAGTTCCTGATCGGCGTCCGTCTGACGCTCGCTCCGAACGGCGCGCAGGGCGCGATCGACGTGCCCGCACATCTGCGCTATCAGGCCTGCGACGCCAACCTGTGCTACGCACCGGTCACCGCAGACTTGAAGTGGACGCTCAACGTGGTCGCAGCGTCCGCCCCGCTCAGCTCCGAATGCCGAGGCGACGAAGCTCTTCGATCGCATCGCGTTCGGTCGCGGCGAAAAGCCGAACGCGCCGGGGACGGCCGCTCCCGAGGAGACGGCGCCACGGCCGTCCGACGCCGCCACCGACCTGGCCGAAGCTCGATCACTTCACCGTACTCGGCAGCACCGGCGGCTACCTCGGCGCAGCGGACTTCCTCACCTTCATTCGCAACGCCGAGAGCGGCGTGCAGGACAGCGGCATGTTCGAGGGCCGCGGCCCGATTGCCATTCTGCTCCTGGTGTTTCTCGGCGGCCTGGCGCTCAATCTCACGCCGTGCGTGCTGCCGATGATTCCGATCAACCTGGCGATCATCGGCGCCGGCGCAGAGCGGCATCGGCAACGCGCCGGCGTCGCGCTCGCGCGGCTTCCTGCTCGGCGCCACCTACGGCGGCGCGATGGCCCTCGTCTACGGCATCCTCGGCGCTCGTCGTCGTGCTGACGGCCGGCACGTTCGGCATCGATCAACTCGTCGCCGTGGTTCAACGCCGGCATCGCCATTCTGTTCGTCGTGCTCGCGCTGGCGATGTTCGACGTCATCGTGATCGACTTCTCGCGCTTCTCGAGCGGCTTCACGCCCGGCAAACAGCAGCGGCACGCTTCATCGCTCGCGTTCGTGATGGGCGCAGTGGCGGCGCTGCTCGCCGGCGCCTGCGTCGCGCCGGTCGTCATTCAGGTCGTGCTCTTCTGCGAGCAATCTCTACGCGACCGGCACGACGATCGCGCTCGCGCTGCCCTTCTGCCTCGGCGTCGGCATGGCGATCCCGTGGCCGATTGCCGGCGCAGGCCTCGCGACGCTGCCGAAGCCGGGGCTGTGGATGGTGCGCGTCAAGCAGGCGTTCGGCGTCTTCATCCTCGCCACAGCTGCGTATTACGGCTACGAGGCGTATTCGATCATGTCGAACCGGTGGGTCGACGCCTCGGCGGTCGACGCTCGAGCGTCGAGGAGCAGCTGAAAACCGGCTGGCACGCCAATCTCGGCGAGGGCCTCGACACTGGCCGCGCCGCGAGACAGAAGCCGGTGCTCATCGACATGTGGGCCACGTGGTGCAAGAACTGTCTGACGATGGACAAGACGACGCTGAAGAACGAGGACGTGAAGGCGGCGCTCGACAAGTACGTGCGGATCAAGTTCCAGGCCGAGGATCCGGATGAGCCGCCCGCCAAGCCGGTGATGCAGCGCTTCAACGCCGTCGGTCTGCCTGCCTACGTCATCCTGAAGCCGAAGGGGCTAGCTCGGCGGCAGCGCGAAGACAAACACCGTCGGCGATCCCGGATTCCTGATCCACCCAGAACGAAGACGGCGAGCCGGACGCGACGGCGACAGACTGACGTCCACCGATCTGATACGTCACGATGCCGCCGCCGATCGGACCGCCGGTGTTGAAGCGGTACGCTTCCTTCCCGCTCGCGGCATCCAGCACTAGAAAATCGCCGGTCAGCTCGCCGGTCATGACCACGCCGCCCGCCGACGTTGTCGCCGCGGCGACCATCGGTCGCGGCGAGCGGTACTTCCATTTCACCTCGCCGGTCGACGCATCGATTGCCGTCAGCCACCCCTGGCTCGTGCGATCGTTCTGAGTACGAGCCAGCCCAGGTATAGCGCACCCGGAATGAAGCGGACGTTGTCGGACGACTTGAACGTGCCGCACCAATCCACCGCCGGCACATAGAGGAGGTTCGTGCCGGCGTTGAAGGCGGGCCCGTTCCACTCGACGCCGCCGAGCACGCCCGGACAGGCATGCGTGCCCGGCGGGTGACATCCAGCGCTTCGACGTTCGAGCGGGTGGTGACCGGCGTTTCGTAGACACGCTGATGCGTGACGCGGTCGACCGCGCGCAGCAGGCCGTCCTTCCCCGACCGTGATCACCAGGTCGCGCGGACGGCCGTCGATCTGGACCGTGATCAGCGGGCTGACCTGCGTCAGGTCCCAGTCGTGATCGTCCTCGGGCACGAGCTGGTCATGCCAGAGGACCTTGCCGGTGCGGATGTCGAGCACGAGCAGCGTGTTGGTGTAGAGGTTCTTGTCGCCGCGCGCGCTCCGACGGAAAATCCGGCGCCGGATTGGTCGTCGCGACGAACATCTGACCGCGCGCCGTGTCGAGCGCAATCGGCGTCCACACGGCGCCGCCGCCGAGCGGGATCTTCGCGTCGGCTTTCCACGTCTCGATGCCCAGGATCGTCCTTGCCGGGCACGATGTTGAAGCGCCACAGCGGCACGCCGTCCTCGGCGCGAAACGCGCCGACCCAGCCTTTGATCGCGTTCTCGCTGCCGGCGGGACCAATCAGCACGCGGTCGTCATGCACGAGCGGCGCCATCGTCAACGTTTCGCCCGGCGGCGCCGTCGGCGATCCGACGCGCCCAGAGCATCCGGCCGGTTGACGCGTCGAGCGCCACGAGGTAGCCGTCGGACGTGCCGCGGTAGACGCGGCCGTCCTTCAGTGCGACGCCGCGATTGGTGAGCCACAAGCTCACGCGCGCGCGGTGCCCATACGTGACGCCACCGCAGCTTGCAGGTCGTCGCGTCGACCGCGGCGGTCACGTGCGTCGTCGTCAGATACATCGTGCCGTCGTACACGAGCGGGCCGGTCTGGAAGTTCGACGTCTCGCCCATCTGGAACGCGCACACGACCTGCAGGCGGTCTCGCGTTGGCCGGCGTGATCTGCGTCGCCGGCGAGGCGCGCGTGCCGTGGTAGTTCTGCGTGTGGTACGAGCCACGCGCTCGCGTCCGTCGCCGCGGCGTCGAGCGCCGCCTGGTCCGGCGCGATCGTCGACGGTCTCGCGCCGCCGGGTCCGGGAATGAAACTGGCGCTGGCGCGACGCGGCCGGCGGCGGTGAGGCGCACCGTTTTGCGCTGATCTTCAGTGGCCAGGCGTGATTGCGTTCCCGCCGGGTGCCCGTTCTGCTCGAGCAGATACGCGGTGACGGCTGCGTAGTCGGCCGCCGGCAGCGTGTTGCCGCCTTGTTCTTCGGCATCGTCGTTTGCACGATGAAGAACAGGTCATCGAGCGTGATGAGGGGGTGGCTCCACTTCTGCAGAAACGCGGGGCCGACGACGGAAATCGCCGTGCCGTCGTTCATCCGTCCGCCGTGGCACGACGCGCACTCAGCGGCGTACCTCGCGCCCGCGCGCCGCTTGCGCGGCGGTGAACACGGCGGGAAGACGCGGCGGCGACGATTGCGCTACCGCGGCGACGGTCGCCGCGAGCGCGAGTCCAATGGCCGTCATCGCGCGAACCGATCGAGCCGTGAACATTGCGGGCCTCACAAGAAATCGTTGGCCGCGATTCTAGCCGCAAAGCGCGTGGTAGGATGACCGCTCCTCAACGGCTCGGCGCCTCGGAACCACGGTGAAACCCCGTTTCTCACGCCCAGGAGGCAGTATGCGAATGATGTGGCGGATGATCGCCGTCGTCTCGGTGCTGGCGATCGCGCAGAGCGTACACGCGCAAGGTGACCCGAACGTCGGAACGTGGAAGCTCAATCTCACCAAGTCGAAGCTACAACGCGGGCCCACCACCGAAGAGCGCGACCGTCGTGGTTGCGGCGGCAGGGCAAGGGATCAAGGTCAGCGCCGACAACGTGCTGGCGGACGGAACGTCGCGCAAGATCATGCCTGGCGAATTACGACGGCAAAGACGTGACCCGTCATGGGCACACCTGATTACGACATGGTCGCGATGACGAGAAATGGCAACACGATCACCGGCACACGCAAGAAGGGCGGCAAGCAGGTGCAAACCTTCACAACCGTGGTGTCGGCGGACGGCAAGACGAGAACCACCACGGCAACCGGCACGAACGCGGCCGGGCAAAAGTCGACAACGTGCAGGTGTCCGACAAGCAGTAACGCACGGCGAATCGGCGATCGGGTGATCCGATCGAGATCGCCTATCATCAATCACCCGATCGCAGATGCCGACAGCTTCCCTACAGGCGATCTCGAGCAGCAGATCGAGGGCGAAGTCCGGTTCGATCGGATCTCGCGCGCGCTCTACTCCACCGACGCCAGCGTCTACCAGATCGAGCCGCTCGGCGTCGTGATCCCGCGCACGCGCGACGATGTCATGCGCACGGTCGACGATCGCGCGGCGGCACGGCTGCTCGATCACCGCGCGCGGCGGCGGCACGTCGCAGGCCGGGCCAGGCGATCGGCGCCGGCCTTCAGCTCGACACGTCGAAGTACTTCAACCGCGCTCGCTCGAAGTCAACGTCGGCCGAGCGATGGGCGCGTGTCGAGCCGGGATCGTGCTCGACGAGCTGAACGCGCGCTCTGCGGCCGCACGGACTGCGCTTCGCGCCGGACATCTCGACCGCCAGCCGCGCCACCGTCGGCGGCATGATCGCGAACAACTCCGAGCGGCGCGCGGTCGGTGCTGTACGGCAAGACGATCGATCACGTGCTCGATCGTCGAGGTCGTCCTCTCCGACGGCTCGCGTCGCGCACTTCCGGTCCGCTCGATGCCGACGGAGCTCGACGCGCGCGTGCGCCGGCGACACGCCTCGCGGCGGCGTGCTATCGAACCGTTCGGCGAACTGGCGCGCGACGCATGCGGCCGAAATCGAGCGACGGTTTCCGAAAGTGCTGCGCCGCGTCGGCGGCTACAACCTCGACGAGTTCGTCGATCCGCCGAGGCCCGTTCAACCTCGCCAAGCTGATCGTCGGCTCCGAAGGCACGCTCGGCGCTCGTGCTTGTCGGCGCGAAGTCAAGCCTGGTGCCGCTGCCGACGGCGAAGGCGGTGCTCGCGATCGAGTTCGCCGGACCTGCTCGAACGCGCTCGCGGCCACGCCGCTCGATGCTCCGCCATCGGCCGTCGGCCGTCGAGGTGATGGATCAGCTTCATCCTCGATCACGCGCGCGAGAGCGCCGCGCTCGACGCGCTGCGACGCAGCATTCTGCAGACGCGACGCCGGCGCGCTGCTGTGCGTCGAGCTCTACGCCGATCGTGCCGACGATCTGCCGCCGCGCCTCGAGGCGCTCGAACGCGACCTGGCGGACGTCGGGCTTCGCGTGTTCTGGCGCCGCGCCGCTGACCTGCGCGGACCAGGCGCGCATCTGGCAGCTTGCGCGAAGCGGCGCTCGGCCTGTCGATGGCGATGAAAGGCGACGCCAAGTCGCTGTCGTTCGTCGAAGACACCGCCGTCGCGCCTGAGAAGCTGCGCGACTACATCGAGCGGTTTCTGCAGATCGTCCACGCGTCACGGCACGACGGCCGGCGTGTATGCGCACGCGTCGGTCGGCTGCCTGCACGTGCGGCCGGTCGTCAACCTGAAGACCGAGGACGGCGTGCGGCGGTTCGAGGCGATCGCCAACGACGTCGCCGATCTCGTGCTCGAGTTCGGCGGCGCGCTGTCGGGCGAGCACGGCGACGGCCTGGTGCGCGGGCCGTTCATCGGAGAAGATGTTCGGCCCGGTGCTCTACGACGCGTTCCGGACGGTCGAAGCGGACGTTCGATCCGCGACGGCCTCTTCAACCCGGGCAAGATCGTCGACACGCCGCCGCTGACGGCGAACCTGCGCTTCGGCGCGGCGTACCGGACGCCGGATCCGCACCACGTACTTCGACTACAGCGACTACGGCGGCTTCGGCCGCGCCGTCGAGATGTGCAGCGGGCTCGGCGCGTGCCGCAAGACGCTCGACGGCACGATGTGCCCGTCATACATGGCCACGCGCGAGGAAGCAGCATTCGACGCGCGGCCGCGCCAACGCGCTGCGGCTGGCGATGGCGGGCCGGCTCGGCGAGTCGGGCCTCGGCGACGCACGGCGTCTACGAGGTGCTCGATCTGTGCCTCGAGTGCCGGGCGTGCAAGGCCGAATGTCCGGTCGGCGTGGACGTCGCGCGGTTCAAGAGCGAGTTCCTCGCCGACTACTGGCAGCGGCACGGCACGCCGCTGCGGCGCGCGCGCGATCGGACGCGTGCACACGCTCGCCAGATGGGGCAGCCGCTCGCGCCCGATGTCGAACGTCGCCGCGAGCAGCGTCGTCGGCCGCTGGCTGAGCGAACAAGTTCGCTCGGCATCGATCGCCGGCGAACGCTGCCCCGCGTGGACGCGACGACACGTTTCGCCAGATCGGTTTTCATCGCTCGCGCCCGTCCAGCCTCTCCTCCGCCTCTCCTGCCTCTCCAGCCCGTGCCGTCGTGCTCGTTCAACGACACGTTCACGAACTACATGCACCCCGAGATCGGGATGGCGGCCGTCGACGGTGCTCGACGCCGCGGGCTCGACCGTGCGCGCTCGCGCCGCACGTCTGCTGCGGCCGGCCGCTGATCTCGCAAGGGCCTGCTCGACGAAGCGCGCGACGCTCGCCGCCGCCGAACGCCGACGCGTCTGCACGACGCCGCACGCGCGGCGAGCCGATCGTCTTCCTCGAGCCGAGCTGCCTGTCCGCCGTCCGCGAGGACGCGCCGGCGCTGCTGCGCGGCGAGGCGCAGCGGAAGGCGCGCAGCGGTCGGCCGGCGCGTGCGTGCTGTTCGAAGATTACGTCGAGCGGGAATGGCAGGCCGGACGATCGTCGCTCACGCTGCAACTCAGGGCCCGTCGACGGTGCTGCTGCACGGCCATTGTCATCAGAAGGCGATGGGCCTGCTGCCGCCGGCACGCGCGCTGCTTCGCGAGATTCCGTCATGCACGGTCGTCGATCTCGACGCCGGCTGCTGCGGCATGGCGGGATCGTTCGGCTACGCGCGCGAGCACTACGACGTGTCGCGGCAGATCGGCGAGCGGCGGCTGCTGCCAGCCGCGCGCGACGCTGAAGGACGGACAGCGTCCTGGTCGCGTCAGGCGTGTCATGCCGGCGAGCAGGTCGCGCATTTCACGGGCGTCGCGCGCCCTGCAGTTCCGCGGAACGCTGCGTCGCACAGGCGCACTTCTGCGTTCCGAGTCCGCAACCTGAGTCCGAATCCTGATCCCTATCGTAACCGCCGCTCGCCCGGCCTGCCGATCCGTACCCGAGCATGCTCATCCACTCGGGATATTCCGTCGTCAGCTTGCTGACCTCGTCGAGCGCCTTCATGTCGTCCGGCGGTCAGCGTGACGTCGACGGCCTTCAGGTTGTCGTCGAGCTGCGGCGAGCTTTCGTGCGCCGATGATCACGCTCGTGACCGCGTCGTTCGCGAGGATCCACGCCAGCGCGATCTGCGGCACTGACGACGCCGTGGCGTCCGGCGACGCGTCGTGAGCACGTCGAGGATGTCGAAGCCTTTCTCCTTGTTCACCGGCGGGAAATCGAACTTCGCGCGGCGCGCGGCCTCGTCGCCGCCGGTGCGCGTGAACTTGCCGGACAGGAATCCGCCGGCCAGCGGACTCCACACCAGCAGTCCGAGCCCCTGATCCTGCAGCAGCGGGATCATCTCGCGCTCGAGCTCGCGACCGACGAGCGAGTAGTACGACTGCGTGCAGCGGAAGCGTTCGAGCCGCTGCTCGCTCGAGACCGCGAGCGCCTTCATCAGCTGCCACGCCGCCAGGTTGGAGCAGCCGATGTAGCGGACCTTGCCGGCACGCACGAGATCGTCGAGCGCCCGCAGCGTGTCCTCGATGTTCGTCAGCGGATCGAAGCGATGGATCTGATAGAGGTCGATGTAGTCGGTGCCGAGCCGCGTCAGGCTCGCTTCGACCGCCTGCACGATGTGCAGGCGTCGACAAGCCCGACCTGATTCGCGCCCTGCCCCATCCGGCCGCGCACCTTCGTCGCCAACGACGATCCGTGCGCGCCGCGCCGCCGAGCGCCTTGCCGAGCATCGTCTCGGACTCGCCGGCTGCGTAGACGTTGGCGGTGTCGATGAAGTTGATGCCGGCGTCGAGCGCACGATGCACGATGCGCGTCGACGGCGGCCTGATCGATTCCGCCGATCGCTTCCCAGATCTGTCCCTGCGCCGCCGAAGGTCATCGTGCCCAGACAGAGCTCAGACACGAAGCACACCGGTGTCGGCCAGCGGTCGATATTTCATGGATTTTAGTCTATAACGTCTCGCACCGATGCGAATGCCGACGCGCGACGACGATTGTTCTGGGTTGTTGTGTCTGATGTACCTGATCACGTACGTCGATCGCGTGAACATCGCGACCGCCGCGAGCGACATCAGAAGCGAGCTCGGGCTGTCGAACACGCAGCTCGGGTTCGTGCAGTCCGCGTTCGCCTATCCGTACCTGCTGTTCAGGTGTTCGGCGGCTGGATCGGCGATCGGTTCGGCCCGCGCCGAACGCTGTTCGTGTGCGGCGTCGATCTGGGCCGCGCGCGACGATCCTGACCGGACTCGCGGGCGGGCTGATGTCGCTGTTTCTCGTGCCGCGTGCTGCTCGGCGTCGGCGAGGGCGCGACGTTCCCGGTGGCGACGCGCGCGATGCAAAGCTGGACGGCCGCTCGAGCAGTCGCGGCTTCGCGCAGGGCATCACCCACTCGTTCGCGCGCCTCGGCAACGCGGTCACGCCGCCGATCGTCGCGTGGCTGATCGCGGCGATCACGTGGCGCGGAGCGTTCGTCGCGCTCGGATCGTTCAGCCTGATCTGGGTGGTCGTCTGGCTGCTGTAGCTTCCGCGACAACCCGTCGGAGCATTGGGCGATCACGCAGGAGGAGCTCGATCGCGCTGCCGAACCGCGGTGCTGCCGGAGACGCAAGACCCGGCCGCGCGTGCCGTGGGGCGCGCTCGCGCGACGCATGGCGCCGGTGACGATCGTGTACTTCTGCTACGGCTGGACGCTGTGGCTCTACCTGAACTGGCTGCCGTCGTATTTCCTGCACGAGTACAACGTGCAGATCACGAGTCGGCGCTGTTCTCGTCGGCGGTCTTTTCGCGGGCGTCGTCGGCGACTATCTCGGCGGCATCATCAGCGATCGCGATCCTGCACACGACCGGCGACCTGCAGAAGGCGCGCCGCAACGTGGTCGATGATCGGGTTCTCTCGGCTCGTTCGTGTGCCTGCTGCCGGTCTTCCTCACGCACGATCTGGTGCGATCATCTCTGTCGCTCGGCGGCGCGTTTTTCTTCGCCGAGCTCGTGATCGGACCGATGTGGTCGATCCCGATGGACATCGCGCGGCAAGTTTTCGGGGACGGCGAGCCGGCATGATGAACACCGGGTCGGCGCTCGCGGCGATCCTGTCGCCGGTGGCGTTCGGCGTGCATCATCGACCGGACCGGCAACTGGCAACTGCCGTTCGCCGGCTCGCTGGGCCTGCTGCTCCTCGGCGCCGCGCTGGCGCCGACGATGCACCCGGAACGCGCCGTTCGAGGAGGCCTGAGATCGCAGAATCTGCCTATGGGCTCAGACCCCTGACCAGCGGCGGCTTTCGCTTTCGAGGAACGCGGTCACGCCTTCGCGGAAATCCGCGCTCGTGTAGCACATTTCGACCAGGTCGGCGTCTTCGCCAGCGGCGAGGCGGCGCCTGGCTAGCGACGCGGCGAATCAGTTCCTTGGTCGCGCGGATCGTCAGCGGCGCGTTGCGCGGCGATCTCGACGCCAGCTCGCGCACCGCCTGCTCGATGTCGTCTGCGTCGACGATTCGATTGACCAGCCCGCAGGCGTGCGCATCCGGCGCTGAACAGAATCGGCCGGTGAACATCAGATCCTTCGCGCGCGACGGGTCCGATCAGCGTCGACGCAGCCGGCTGTAGCTGGCGCCCGACAGGCAGTTGCCGAGCGTGCGCGCGATCGGGATGCCGAACGTGGACTCGGGCGTCGCGACGCGCAGATCGCAGGTCAGCGCGATCGCGCAGCCGCCGCCGGCGGCGACGCCCTGCACCTGCGCGATCGTCGGCTTCGCCGACGCGCTCGAGCCGATCGAGCACGGCGTCGAGCCGCTCCTCGTACTTGAGGCCGTCCTCGCGATCGCGAAGTTCTGAAACTGCGGGATGTCGGTGCCGGCGACGAACGCCTTGCCGCCGGCGCCGCGCAGGATGAGGACGCGAATCGCCTGGTCGCGATCGACCGCGCTCGCAGGCGGCGACCAGCGCGTCGTACATGTCCCAGGTCATCGCGTTGCGCGCCTCGGGACGGTTGAAGGTCAGCGATCGCGAGCGCGGCCGTCGGTTTCGAAACGTGTGGACATGTCAGGTGCTCTTACGACTGGTGTTCGCGTCCTCGACGTCACGCAGGTGATGGCCGGTCCGTTCTGCGCGATGCTGCTCGCCGATCTCGGCGCCGAACGTCGTCAAGATCGAGCCGCCGTCGGGCGATTCGACGCGTCAGATGCCGGGCGCGGTCGGATCGCGACAGCCCGAGCTTCAACGCCGTCAATCGCGGCAAGCGCAGCGTCGTGCTCAACCTCAAGGCACGCGACAGGCCGCGACGATCGTTCCTGCGGCTCGCGCCGCGATCAGACATCCTAATCGAGAACTATCGGCCCGGCGTGATGGCCGCGCTCGGCCTCGATTACGCGACGGTGTCGGCGCTGAACCCGCGGCTCATCTACGCGTCGATTTCGGGATACGGCCAGACCGGCCCGGCACGCGCACAAGGGCGGCTTCGATCTCATCGCGCAGGGCGTGTCGCGGGATCATGTCGATTACCGGCGAGCCGGGCGGTCCGCCGGTGAAGGCCGGCGTGCCGCTGACCGATCTCGGCGCCGGACTCTTCGCGCTCGTCGGCATCCTCGCGCGCGCTCGCACGCGCGCGAGCGGACCGGTCGCGGGCAGCACGTGGACACGTCGCTGGTGGACGCCGGCGTCGCGCTGTCGGTGTGGGAAGCGACCGAGTATCTTCTCCGGGCCGGGGTGTGCCCTGCCGCGCTCGGATCCGCGCATCGGATGAACGCGCCGTATCAGGCGATCCGCTGCGCCGACGGCTACATCACGATCGGCGCCGCCAACGAGCGGCTGTTCCGGCGATTGTGCGATGTGCTCGGTCATCCGGAATGGACGGCGATGCCGGAGTTCGCCGACAACGCCAGCCGCGTGCGCAACCGCGCCGCGCTCGCGGAGCGGATCGAGTCGGTGCACGCGCGACCGAGCCGCTGCGCGCATTGGCTGGCCCTGTTCGAGGCGCAACGATTTCCCGTGCGGGCCGATCAACGACTACGCGGCAGGTGTTCGCCGACCCGCAGGTCATGGCGCGCGAGATGGTCGTGAACGTCGATCACCCGACGCTCGGCGCCGGTGCGGGCGCTCGGATCGCCGATCAAGATGAGCGCCACGCCGCCCGATCCGTCGCCGACGCGCGCCCCTGCTCGGCGAGCACACCGACGAGGTCCTCCTGCAAGCTGGATTCAGCCAGGACGAAATCGATCGACTGCGCTCCGACGGGCGCGATCGGGTAGATCGCTCGGCTCAAGCCTCGCGCTCAGAAGCACATGGAGGGCGAGGGCTTCAGCGAGCGGTCGTTGACCGCAGTCTTACATTGTTGTAAGATAGCGTCATGCCTCGCGCCGCCGGGCGCACTTCCGACCCTGTCGCCGAGAAACGCTGATCCTCGAGGCTCCTCGTCGGGCGCGACGACACGTCACGGCCTCGAGCTCGTGGCGGCGTCGAAGCGCCGCCTCAAACGCGGCACCATCTATGTCACGCTCGCGCGGATGGAAGACAAGGGCTGCGTCACGTCGCGGCTCGAGGATCCGCCCGCCGACGCCGGCGGCCTGCCGCGCCGCCTCTATCGGCCGACCGCGCTGGGACGCACGGGTGTTCGAGACGTGGACGCAGGTGGCGCGCCGCCTGATGCCGGTGTTCGCGCGATGACCCTTCGACAACCTCAGGGCAAGCGCCCGGGCGATCGCCGTTCGCGACCTTGCGCCGCGCGTGTCTGCGCGCCGGCAACGGTCAGACGCGCCTGATCGATCCGCTGATCGCCGACATGCAGTTCGAGCGCAGCCGCCCGGCAGGCCGGCACACGTGGCGGAGCCGCCGCGTGCGGTCGCCGGATCGCTCGCGGTCTGGCGAACCATCGCGGTCCATGGCAACTGGGTGCCCATTCGCGCAGTTCGCGCAGCGCGCGGCGGACGGACGAGGGCGCGCTCGGCAGGACGATTGGATACTCGGCAGCGGCGATCAGCGCGATGGCTCCTGCTCGCGCTGCTCCCGTTCTCCCAGGTCGAGCGCCGGGTAACGGACGTGAATCCGGGAAGCTGTTCGTGTATGCTTGCTCCCGCAAGCGGTTCCATTGGCGATCGCGTTTGGCCTGCCGTTGGGCATCGTGATCGCGCTGCGGCGGACGGTCCGGTCACCCGCCGCGTCGTCTGGTCGGTCGTGGCCATCGCCGTCAGCTGCGCCGCGATCAGCTTCGTCGTGTCGGGTGGAGTGCTGCCAGCCACGAATCAGGCGTTTCGTGTCCTCGTCAGCGGCCGGCCCTTGTCGCCCGGGGCGCCAACGAGCTGACGCTGCCCGAAGTCACCGCTCGTCTGCGTGGCTGCACGACAGCGAGCGTCGGTGAACGACACGCTCGCGTTTGCGTTCTCCTATCACGTCCGGTTTGCCGCCTCCTTCGCCCCGATCGTCATGGCGTTGTTCGCGTTGAGCCTGTGGACCGTCGCACGCAGGACGCTCGTCTCGGGCATCGTTATCGCGCTCGGTTTGATCGTGTACGTCGGCTACGGCGCGGTGGTGGTGATCGGTCCGGCGCTATCAGGTGGATGGCCACCGTTGTGGGCGTTCATCTGGTTCCCGAACATGTTCTTCGCGGCGATGACCAGATCGTGGTGTTCATCTGCTCGAACGCATGGGCCATTTGGAGCACGCCCCAATCGTCCTGATGGCGGCCGACGATCTGGATCCCGATCGGCAAGCCATCCTCGGTGAACCCGCCGGCACCGAAATCGCCGGGTGACCGGTGACCGAAATGTAGTAGCAGGACTTCATCCAATCGATGTAGGTCTCCATCGCCACGCCGTCGATCTCGGTGACGTACGGCTGCGTCACGTCGAATGGCGGCGACCTGGACCGTCGGCAGCACGAAGAACTCGTATCGCTCCATGAACGTGCGCATGCGGTGAAACAGCTCGCGTCCGCTTCAACTCCGCGTCGGCCGATCGCGCTGGCCGTCGAGCCGTTCGCCGCGGTCGATCTCCCACAAGATCGTGTCCTTCACGCGATCGCGATGCGGCGCGACAGCATCGGACCGAGGCCGGTTGCGAACGAGAATGCGCGGAGCGTCTTGAAGATCCTCGTCGGCGTCGCCGAAATCGGGCTCGGCCTCGTCGACGCGGCATCCCAGCGCCTCGAACACGGGCGCGCTGCGCGTCGACGATCGATCGCGACACGCGCGATCGACGGGCACGCCGCCCAGATCCGTCCACCACGCGACGCGCACCGTCGAAGTCGCGCGCCGAGCGGTGCGGCGAAACCGGCTGCCGGCCTCGCCGAGCGCGATCGGCGACCGCGGATCCGGCCCGGCGATCGCGCTCAACAGCAGCGCGACGTCGGCGACGGTCTGCGCGCCATCGGACCCTCGACACTCAGCGTCGACCAGCCGAGCCGCGCGCGGCCACGTCGGCACGCGCCCGGCGACGGCCGCAGCCCGACGACGTTGCAGAAGCTCGCGGGATTGCGGAGCGATCCGCCCATGTCGCTGCCGTCGGCGAGCGGCACCATCCCGCACGCGAGCGCGACCGCCGCGCCGCCGCTGCTGCCGCCGCAGGTCTTCGGTCAGTGTCGTACGGATTCAGCGTCGCGCCGAACACCGGGTTGAACGTCTGCGAGCCGGCGCCGAACTCAGGCGTGTTCGTCTTGCCGACAGCGATCGCGCCGGCCGCGCGTATCCGCTCGACGAGCAGCGATCCTCGGCCGGCACGAAGTCGCGCGAAGATCGGCGACCCGAACGTGGTGCGGATTCCCGCTGGTGAGCTGGCAGATCCTTGTGCGCGACCGGCAGGCCGTGCAGGGGCCAGTGGCCTCGCCGCGCGCCGGCGCGTTCATCGGCGCGCGCGCGCGTCGGCCATGCGCGCGTTCGGCCACCAGCGTGACGATCAGCGTTCACGGTGGGATTGACGCGCGCGATCCGATCGAGGTGCGCGGCGACGCACTCGCGCGCCGAGAGGTCCTTCGCGCCGGATCCGGCGGGCCATCTCCACGGCGCTGAGTCTGCAGATGTCGGATGTCACACGGTCGCGCGGGCCCTTTACGAGCTCTTTTGCACATCCGTGTTTCTGAATCCCAAAACCTTCATCGTGTGCTTCGTGCCTTCAGTCTTCGTGATGAGCGAGGCTGACAAGCTGCTACGACGACAGTGATAGGCGCTCTAGGCCCGCGTCATCGCCCGCGCCACCCAGAGTGCTCGAGCGCGGCGGCCACGCCGCACGGGCTGCACTGGGACGCCGCGCCGCGCCAGCCCCATCTCGACGCCCGCACAGCGTGCCGGCCAGCATCAGGTCGTTGAAGTCGCCGAGATGGCCGATGCGGAACGACCTGGCCCTTGAGCTTGCCGAGGCCGGTGCCGAGCGACATGTCGAATCGTTCGAGGATCGATCTGCCGCAGCGCGTCGGCATCGTGCCCGCCGGCATCATGACCGCGGTCAGCGAGCTGCTGTACTCCGTCCGGATTCTGCGCAGACGAGCTCGAGGCCCCATGCGCCGGACCGCGCGGCGCGTGGCTTCGCGCGTGGCGGCGATGACGCGCGAACACGCGCTCGCAGGCCTTCCTCGAGCAGCATGCGCGATGCGCTTCGCGCAGTCCGTAGAGCAGATTGGTGGCCGGCGTATACGGAAGAATCCCGTCCGCGTTGTCGGCGATCATCGCCTGCCAGTCCCAGATAGCGAACGCGGCAGCCGCGCGGTCTTCGATCGCCGCGAGCGCCTTCGGCGCTGATCGCGTTGAAGCCCAGGCCCGGCGGCAGCATCAGCCCCTTCTGCGAGCAGCCGACCGTGACGTCGACGCCCCATTCGTCGTGCCGGTAGTCGATCGACGCGAGCGACGAGATCGTGTCGACGAGCAGCAGCGCGGGATGACCCGCGCGGTCGATCGCCGCGCGCACGTCGGCGATGCGGCTGGCGACGCCGGTCGACGTCTCGTTGTGCACGACGCACACGGCCTTGATCGCGTGCGCCGCGATCGTCGCGCAAGCGTCGCTCTCGATCGCGTCGGGATCGACGCCGTGGCGCCAGTCGCCGCGGCACGAAGTCGACGTCGAGCCCGAGCCGCGCCGCCATGCTGCCGCCACAGCGTCGCGAAGTGGCCGGTCTCGAACATCAGCACCCGGTCGCCCGGCGACAGCGTGTTGACCAGCGCCGCCTCCCACGCGCCGGTCCCCGAGGAGGATAGACGACGACCGCGCCGCTGGTTTGGAGAGATCTGCCGGAGGCCGTCGATCACCTCATGCGTGAGGCGCGCGAACTCCGGACCGCGATGGTCGATGGTCGGCCGCGCGATGGCACGCAGCACGCGCTCGGGCACGTTGGTCGGGTCGGGATCTGGAGAAAGTGGCGGCCGCGTGTGACGGTCATCGGATCTGTCGTAAACTGCGCTTCTTCCTACAGTCCGATGGGAGGCATGGCTACACCTGCGGTAACGATACTCATGCGCGGACGGCGTCGGACACGACGCGCGCGCGCGCAGCTGATCTTCGGCATCATCTGCATGGTGATGATCGCCAACCTGCAATATGGATGGACGCTGTTCGTCAACCCGATCGATCAGAAGTACCACTGGGGCCGCGCGGCGATCCAAGTCGCATTCACGCATCTTCGTCCTGACCGAGACCTGGCTGGTTCCGTTCGAGGGCTATCTGATCGACAGGTTCGGACCACGGGTGATGGTCTGCGGCAGCGGTGCGCTTGTCGCCATCGCCTGGGTCATCAACTCGGTGGCCGACTCGCTCTTCCTACTCTATGTCGGCGCCGCGATCGGCGGCATCGGCGCCGGCGTCATTTACGGCGCTTCGGTCGGTAATGCGCTGAAGTGGTTCCCGGATCGGCGCGGTCTTGCGGCCGGACTGACCGCAGCGGGCTTCGGCGCTGGCTCGGCGCTGACCGTGATCCCCATTGCCAACATGATCCAGTCGAGCGGCTACCAAGCGGCGTTCCTATGGTTCGGCCTCGGCCAGGGCATCGTGGTGGTCCTTGTCGCGCTGCTGCTGCGTGCCCCACAGGCGGGCGAGGTGGCGGTGCCGCCGGCGGGGGCCGTGCAGCAGACGCGGCGCGACTACGGCCCAGCCGAAGTGCTGAAGACACCGGTATTCTGGGTCATGTACGCGATGTTCGTGATGGTCGGCGCTGGCGGTCTGATGGCACTCGCCCAGCTTGCGCCCATCGCCAACGACTACAAAATCGCGGGCGTGCCAGTCTCCATCCTAGGACTCACCCTACCGGCGCTTACCTTCGCCTTGACGATCGACCGGGTGCTCAACGGCATCTGTCGGCCGTTCTTCGGTTGGGTGTCCGACCATGTCGGTCGCGAGAACACGATGTTCATCGCCTTCCTTCGTCGAGGGTCTGCGGCATCTATGCGTTGCTCTACTTCGCGGACAATCCGGTCCTGTTCGTGGTCCTGTCCGGGCATGGTGTTCTTCGCCTGGGGCGAGATCTATTCGCTCTTTCCAGCGACCTGCACCGACATCTATGGCCGGAAGTTCGCGACGACGAATTACGGCATGCTTTATACGGCGAAGGGGACGGCGTCGCTGCTGGTCCCCTTAGCAAACGTGCTGACCAGTGCAACCGGCAGCTGGCACGCCGTGTTTTACGTCGCGGCGATCCTCAACATTGTTGCGGCAGTCATGGCGCTCGTCGTGTTGAAGCCGATCCGACTGCGGCTCATCGCCCAGGATCGAGGTCGCGCATGACGACGCGGAGCACCTGGCGCGTGACCGTGCGCCTCCGCGCCGAAATCGCCGCGGGCTGATCGGCGTCGCGATACGCGCGCGCCGCGGCCGGCAGCCGCGCGCAGCCGCCGCGAATGAGGCCGGCGGCTTCCGCGGCGGCGATGCGCTCTTCGAAGGACAGCGTCGCCGGTAGCGTCCGGCTGAAGCCGGACGCTACGTGACGGCATGCGCATTCGTCGTGGGCGTCCGGCTTCAGGCAGACCTTCAGGGCGTCGATGACAATCGCCTCGAGAATCCCGCACGTCGTCTTCAGCGCCGCTTCGTAGCTCTCCTTCTCCAACGCGCTCCGGCTCGATCCACGAACGCCCGCTCCGAGCACCGGCCGCAGCTCCGGATCGTGGACGAAGTCGAATCGATGCGGTTCCTGCGCATCAGCCGAATAGGGTTCGGCCGTGTCCATGCTGATGAGCGACTGGCGCCCCTGCTCCAGGACGTCCAGCACCCGAGCGCACAATCTCGCCAGGCATCCGCCTCGACGACGACGCCTCGCCATCCGTGGACCGCACCAGCAGCGCGCTGCTGCCAGGCGCGCGACAGCCAGTGCGCCTTGTTGCCGCCGAGAGCTCGTTGATCGCGGCGGCGCAGTCGCGTCTGCCAGATGCGCGGTCAGCGAGTCGACATCCAGCACAGAAGCCGCGGAACTCGCAGAGAAAACCTGGCTCTGCGGATTCTGCGGTTCTGGCGTGATCCGCTCGAGTAGCCGCGGCCGCGGCGGACCAGGCCGTCGAGCAGCGCGAGCGACGCGGCGCGCGGATCGTGGACGACGCCGTCGCTCATGTTCGTTCGATCGTCGCTTGCCGCGTCAGTTCGGCAATCTCGTCGATGTGCGCGTGCATCGCGCTGCGGCCGCGGTCGGGCGTCGCGGCGCCGCAGCGCAGCGACCACCGCCTCGTGGCCCGCGAATCGAGCGCTCGCGGCCGGCCCTTCTGCTTCAGCGTCAGCTTGCGCGACTCGACGAGCAGGTCGTTCAGCGTTTCCATGATGCCGCATGACGACGCGATTGCGCGTGGCGCGGGCGAGGACCGCGTGGAACGCCGTGTCCTCGATGATCGTGGATCCGCCGGCCTTCAGCTTGCGGCGCTGCGTGTCGAGGATGCGCTGCAGATCGCGCCAGGTCGTCGTCGGTGACGCGCGCGGCGGCGAGCGCGGGCGACGGCGGGCTCGAACATCAACCGCACGTCGAGGAGCTCGTCGCTGCAGATCGTGCTGATAGCGTGAGGATCGAGGCGAGCGGCGCCACCAGGCGGTTGACGTCGAGCTCGCTGCGGGAAGGTGCCCTGCCCGTGGCGCGTCTCGAGCAGGCCGATCGTCTCGAGCGTGCGGAAGGCGTCGCGGATCGAGCCGCGGCTGACGCCGAAGCGCGTCGGCCAGCAGCGCGCTCGGCCGGCAGCGGCTGGCCGGCGGGCAGCGTGCCGTCGAGAATCAGCACGCGGATGCGGTCGGCGATCTCCTCGGCGACGCGGGTCTTTCGGTTGATGCCGGGCTGGCCCGATGACGCTGCCGGCTGCGGCGTTGACACGCCGCGGAGCGGGTGTCAGACTCGCGCGTCCTTACTGGTCCGACCACCGGGCCAGTCTAGCACACGTTCAGGGCATGGTTTCGCGCATGGTTCGCGCATGGCTTCGGATGGACAGCGGTCGCCAGTTTCGTCGCACACCGGGTCTCCGCAGATCGCGTCGTCCGACGCCATCGAGACGTTCGCGCTCGCGCGCAGGGCCACGTCACGCGCGCTCGTCGTGCCGTGGGAGAGCGACGCCATCGACGCTCAGCATGGCGGTGCACCGCCGTGAAGAGCGACGGCTGGGCGATCGAGCACACCAACCTCGGCACGATCACGGCTGATCGACGCCGGACGGCGACGCGCACGCGCGTCGCGATCGCCGCCGACGCCGCCGGACCATCCCGAGCCGCAGGCAAGCTCGCCGCGGTCTTCGACCGGTTCGCCCGCCAGATCCAGAGCCGGTTCCAGCGTCGACGAACCGATGACCAGACCTCGGGCGATCACCGCGGTGCCGCCGCCGCCGGCTCCGCGTCGCCGCCGCGACGCTCCGCGTCGCCGAAGCGCGCGTCGAGGACATCGGCCACGCCATCGCGCGCGCTCGCGCCCGGCCGATCTCGAGCGCATCGGCGCCCGACCCGGCGACATCCTGAAGATCACCGGCCGCACGGTCGCCGTCGCGCGCGCCGCAGCTGGCGAGCCGACGGCTCGAGGGCTGCATCCAGATCGACGGCACCGTGCGCAGCAACTGCGGCGCGGGGTTGCAGGAGCAGGTGTCGGTGACGCCGGTCGAGTCGTCGCCGCAGGCCGTCGCGGTCCGCTTCGCGCCGCTGTGGGCGGGCGCCGCGCCCGGCGATCATCGCGCCCGAACGCATGCTCGAGGATCTCGTAGGGCGTGCCGGTCATCACCGGGCTGCGCCGTGCGCGTGCCCGACCTTCGCCAAGGCGGTGAACTTCCAGGTCGTGCGCACGATTCCGTCCGGGCCGGTCGTCATCGGCCGGCGCACCGACATCCGCGTCGTCGAAGGCGAGCAGACGGCGGCGCGCGCGCCGGCGGTGTCGCTACGAGGACATCGGCGGGCTCGAGCGCGAGGTGGCGCGCGTGCGCGAGATCGTCGAGCTGCCGCTCGAAGCACTCGCGGCATCTTCGAGCGGCTGGGCATCCTCGCGCCGAAGGGCGTGCTGCTCTACGGTCCGCCGGGCACGGGCAAGACGCTGCTCGCGCGCGCGGTCGCCGCCGAAAGCCGCGTCCACTTCATTCACCTCAACGGCCCGGAGATCATGCGGAAGTTCTACGGCGAGAGCGAGGCCAAGCTCCGCGAGGTCTTCGAGGAAGCGGCGCGCCGCGCGCCGGCGATCCTGTTCATCGACGAGATCGACGCCGTGGCGCCGAAGCGCGCCGACGTCGCCGGCGAGGTCGAGAAGCGCGTCGTGGCGCAGCTGCTCGAGCCTGATGGACGGCTTCGTGTCGCGCGGCCAGGTCATCGTCATCGGCGCCACGAACATTCCGGAGGTGCTCGATCCGGCGCTGCGGCGGCCCGGCCGCTTCGATCGCGAGATCGAGATCGGCGTCCCGAACACGCAGGCGCGGCTGCAGATCCTCAAGATCCACTCGCGCGCGATGCCGCTCGGGCCCGACGTCGACCTCGCAGGAGATCGCCGATCATTCGCACGGCTTCGTCGGCGCCGATCTCGAAGCGCTGTGCCAGGAAGTCGGCATGATCACGCTGCGCCGGTTCCTCTCGGCGCGCGCATCCGGGCACGGCCGTCGACGGATCGCCGACCTCGACCGCTGCAGGTGACCGCGCGACGACTGCCTCGCCGGGTTGAAGGAAGTCGAGCCGAGCGCGACGCGCGAGTTCTTCATCGAGAAGAGCCTGATCGACGTTCGCGTCGCTCGGCGGGCTCGACGACGCGAAGCGGCTGCTCGACGCCGTGGTCGAGCACGCGCACATGCACGACGAGCATCTACGAGCAGGTCGGGCTGGCGCCGCCGCGCGGCATCCTGCTGGTCGGACCGTCGGGCACCGGCAAGACCGCGCATGGCGCGGGCGCTGTCCGGCGAAAAGCAGATTCCGCTCATCGCCATCGACGGCCCGCAGCTCTACTCGAAGTGGCTCGGCGAATCCGAGAAGGCGCTGCGCGAGGTGTTCAAGAAGGCGCGGCGGGCGGCGCCGTGTCTGCTGTTCTTCGACACCATCGACGCGATCGCGCCGCGGCTCGACGGCGGATCACTTCGGCGCCGACGTCTATCAGCGGATGCTCGAGCCAGCTGCTGCGCGAGATCGACAACCTGCGCGACGTCAAGGGCGTGATCCTCGTCGCCGCCACCAATCGGCCCGAGCGCGTCGAGCCGGCGCTCTTGCGGAGCGGCCGGTTCGACTATATCGTTCGCTGCGCCAAGCCCGACGCCGCCGATCGGGCGCGCGATCGTTCGGCTCTGCTGCCGGCAGGTGCCGCTCGCCGCCGGACGTCGACCGTCGACGCGCTGGCCGCACGGGCCGACGGGTTCACCGGCGCGGACGTCGAGAGCGCTGTGCAAGAAGGCGACGCTGCTGGCGATCGCGGAATTTCAGGCAGGCGCGCGTGGCCGACGTTCGTCGTGCGTCGCGCGATTTCGACGCGGTGCATCGGTCGGACGAGCGGAGCACGAGGCGGGGTAGGATAGGCGGGATCGAGGATGACCGAACTGTCTGCCAGCCTGTCAGCACTCGCGAGCTGCCGAGCTGAGGATCATGGCTTACACAGAGCTCACCGTCTGGACGCGCGGCATCATCATGGACAAGGAGGGCCGCGACATCGTCAATTCGGTCGCCGCCGCCGGCCGCGCTCGAGGGCAAGTTCGCGCAGGCGATGGAGAACTACGTCGACAACCCCGATCGCACCAACGCGCCGACGCGCAAATACTGCCGCCTCAGCGACAGCGTGATCGAGAACGCGCTCACCTACGAGAACGAGCAGCCGAACATCGTCGTGCTGGTCGAGCAGACGATGGTGAAGGGTGGGATTACATGCGCGGGATGCCGCCCGGCGGCACGCTGGTCATCAACACGCACTACACGCCCGAATACATGATCCGCTTCGTGCCGGGCGCCGAACGGCTCGCGCAGCTGGTGTGCGTCGACGCGGCGAAGCTCGCCGACCACAAGTGGCTGTACTACCGGCTGGGCGAGCTCGGGCCTCGATCGCCTGTCGACCGAAGGCGCGGCCGAGCGCAACAGCGCGATCGCGCCCGACATCGCCGCGCCGCTCATCGCCGCCGTCGTCAAGACGACCGGCATCGTGCAAGCTCGAGACCATCGAGCCGATGATTGCCAACAAGGCGGCGTTCACCGCAGCGCTCGACCAACTGCACATCATGCCGCTGGACGAGGCGTGCATAACACGTCGTTCGGATTCGGCGACGGTCGATCGAAGACGAGAACTCGAACGCTGAACGACAGCTCGACCGTCAACGATAAGGACTCGATGTCTACAAAGGTACGCACATTCCGGATTGGCTGGCGGTGCCGTTTGCCGGGATCACGCCGGCGCCGTCGCAGGAAAAGGGTCAGGATCTGTTTCCGACCGGCAACTGGCGCGCGATCCGGCCGGTGTATGCGCGACAAGATGCCGCCGTGCAACAACGCGTGCGGCACCAACGAGAAGATCCAGGGCTATCTCGACCTCGTGAAGCGCGGCAAGTATCTCGACGCCTACGCGCTCATCAAGGAAGACATGCCGTTTCCGTCGGTCACCGGCCGCGTCTGCTATCACCCGTGCGAGCAGGCGTGCAACCGCGGGCAGTGCGACGAGGCGATCTCCGATCCGCGCGGTCGAGCGGTTTCTCGGCGACCTCGGACAGGCGCTGCCGCACGACGTCGTCAAGGCCGGCGCGCCCAACGGCAAGAAGGTCGCGGTCGTCGGATCGGGTCCGGCCGGACACAGCGCCGCGTACCAGCTGGCGCGCCTCGGCTACGCGGTCACGATCCTCGAGAAGTCGCCGAAGGCCGGCGGGCTCAATCGCGGCGGCATTCCCGACTGGGTGCTGCCGCAGGACGTCCTCGATCGCGAGATCGAGCGCCTCGTCGAGCTCGGCATCACGATCAAGACGCAACACCGAGGTCGGCAAGGACGTCACGCTGGGACGACCTGAAGAAGAACTACGACGCCTGCGTGCTCGCGGTCGGCCTCACCGAACCGAACAGCGTGCGCGCCGAGGGCGAGGACAAGGACGGCGTGCGCTACGGGCTGCCGTTCCTGCGCGACATCGGCATGGGCACGTCGAAGGTGAAGCTGGGCCGCGCGTCGCCGTCATCGGCGGCGGCAACACCGCCATCGACTGCGCCCGCGAAGCGCTGCGGCAGGGCGCCGAGGAAGTCACGCTCATCACCGTCGAGACCACGCACCGACGAGATGCCGTGCGTGCCGGAAGATCTGCACGACATGCTCGCGGAAGGCGTCGAGCTGCAAGCACGGGCGGGCGATGACCGCGGCGCTCGGCAACGGCAAAGGTCGAGGCGCTGCAGCTGCATCCGGCGAGCTTCAGCGGCGCGATCAACGCCTCGCCGATCGCCGTCGATCAAGGAGGCGCCGGCCGAGCGCTTCGCGGTCGACAACGTGATCATCGCCGTCGGCCAGCATGCGTCGCTGGCGTGGCTGCCGGAGGAGTTCAAGAACGAGCGCGGCACGATCAAGATCGACCGGTTCGGACGTCTCGGCAACACGAACTTCTTCGCCGCCGGCGACATCGTCCAGCTCGGGTCCGGCCAGCCGCTGATGGTGGTGAACGCGGTCGGCGACGGCAAGCGCGTCGCGTTCAACCTCGACAAGGTGCTCCGCGAGCGAGCCGCTGCAGGAACGCATGGTCTCGATCGACGTGATCACCGACCTGGCGCGGATGAACATGACCTACTTCCCGAAGTTCCCGCGCGTGCAGCAGGAGATGCTGCCGCCGGCGAGCCGCCGCCGCACGCAGGACGAGGTCGATTCAGGCGTACACCGAGGAGCAGGCGACGGAAGAGGCCAACCGCTGCTTCAGCTGCGGCACCTGCAACGCGTGCGACAACTGCTATCTGGTCTGCCCCGAGCCGTGCATCGTGCGCGTCGGTGCGCTCGAACGGCCTCTACAAGATCCTGGTCGACTACTGCAAAGGCTGCCGCGTGTGCATCGAGGAGTGCCCGACCGGCTGCCTCGAAGGCGTGCCCGAGCTCGACTTCGACACCGGCGTGGTGCGGATGGACACGGCGTTCGCGATCACGCAGGGGCTGCACGGGCGCCAGGCGGAAGAGCTGAAGCACCTGCCGGAGCGGCCGGACAAGGACATCGAGAACTGGAAGATGAGCAGGATTCGCGGATGCTAGTGACTCGTGAATCAGCCAGGTGTCCTCGAGTCAGCAATTAGTAACGAGTCAGACAGCATGGCAACAGCAACTGCGAAGAAGCGAAAGGTCCGGATCAACGGCTGCGTCGCGGCGGCGCAGGCCGCCAAGCTACGCCGACGTCGACGTGATCACGGCCTATCCGATCCGGCCGTACACGGCGACGATGATGGCGCTGGCGCAGATGGTGGCCAACGGCGAGCTCGACGCCGAGTACATCGTCGCCGACAGCGAGCACTCGCAGTTGAGCATCGCGCACGGCGCCTCGTCGAGCGGCGCGCGCGTCTTCACCGGCAGCTCCGGCGTCGGCGTGCAGTTCGCCTACGAGCTCTACTCGCCGATCTCGGGCACGCGCATGCCGGTGCAGATGATGATCGCCGACCGCACGCTGGATCCGCCGGGCGACTTCGGGTCGGAGCACACCGACGCGCTCTCGACGCGCGACATGGGCTGGCTCGATGGGCTGGTCGTGCGACGCGCAGGAGGCGTTCGACAACCACCTGCTGGGCTTCCGGATCGGCGAGGATCCGCGCGTGCTGCTGCCGCAGATGGTCTGCCAGGACGGCTTCTTCGTCTCGCACATCACGACCGAGGTCGAGCTGCCCGACACCGGGCAGGTGAGGGAGTTCCTGCCGCCGTACAACGCATCCGTATCCGCTCGATCCGCGGCGCCCGGTGTCGCACGGCCCGCAGATCATGCCGGAGCAGGGCCCGCCGCTGCAGCTCGAGCGCGCCCGCGCGCATGGAAGGCGCGGTGCCGGTCATCGAGCAGGCGCACGAGGAGTTCGCGCGGATCTTCGGCCGCCGCTACGACCCGTGGATCGAGGAGTTCATGACCGACGACGCCGAGGTCGTGTTCTTCCTGCAGGGCGCGCACGGCGTGACGGCGCGCTACGCGATCAAGCACATGCGCGAGCGCGGCGCGAAGGTCGGCCTGGTGCGGCTCAAGACGATCCGGCCGTACCCGACCGATCGCGTCAAGCGACGTCGCTCAGCAAGTTCAAGGTGGTCGGCGTCCTCGAGACCAACATGGGCCTCGGCAGCGTCAGCAGCGGCGGCGTCGCTGTACGCCGAAGTCTGCGCCGCGCCTCTACGAGAGCGCACAAGCGGCCGCTCGTCGTCTCGTTCATGGCCGGCATGGGCGGCGAGGCGATCGTGCTGAAAGAGTTCTACTGGATGACGCAGAAGATGCTCGACGCGCAGAAGCGCGGCAAGATCGAAAAGCGCACGCACTGGGTCGGGTTCGAAGAGTAATGTCACGATTGCGCGAGCAGATTTGCCGAGATTGCGAGAATGCTGCATCTGAGATCGAATTCTGCAGATCGTCGTGGAGGCGCGAATGCCAGCGATCGAAATCCAGCGTCAGATGCTGCCGATGCTCGCGAGCCCGAACCAGGGGGCGCGTTTCTACAACCCCGAGCTGCCGCAGACCGAGCCGTTCGTGCCCGGCCACCGCACGTGCGCCGGCTGCGGGCCGTCGATCCAGTACCGGATGACGAGCAAGGCGTCCGGCGACAACACCATCCTGGTCGGGCCGACCGGCTGCATGTATGTCGCCAACAGCTCGTATCTGTGCACGCCGTACAACGTGCCGTGGGCGCACACGCAGATCGGCAGCGCCGGCAGCTTCACCGCCGGCGTCGCCGCCGCCTACGAAGCGATGATCCGCAAGGGCAAGTGGAAGGGCGCCTTTCCGAACATCATCTGCGAGGCCGGCGACGGCAGCGCGTCGGACATCGGGCTCGCGTCGATTTCGGGCGCGCTCTACCGCAACCACGACTGCCTGATCATCTGCTACGACAACGAGCAGTACGCCAACACCGGCATCCAGGCGTCGTCGCGCACGCCCTACGGCGGCATGACGACGTTCTCGCCGCCGGGTCCGATGATTCCGGAAGGCGAAGAAGCTGTTCCCGAAGGACCTCGCCCGCATGATGGCCGCCGGCCACCCGCACTGCTACGTCGCGACGGCGAGCGTCGGCTACCCGATCGATCTGATGAACAAGGTGCGCAAGGGGCTCAACTTCAAGGGCGCGTCGTTCCTGATGATCTACACGCCGTGCCAGAAGGGCTTCGTCTACGAGACGCCGCGCTCGATCGATCTCGGGCGGCTCGTCGTCGAGTGCGGGCTCTACCCGATCTGGGAATGGAACAACGAGAAGCGCGAGTACGACTACAGCTTCCGCCCGCAGAACATGCGGCCGGTGTCCGAGTACCTGAAGCTGCAGGGCCGCTTCGGCCACCTGCACGCCGAGCACATCGCGACGCTGCAGAAGTTCGCCAACCAGCAGTGGCAGATGATGGGCGTCGACGCTGCCGGAGGCGCTGATCCGGGCGGCCGACGCGAAGAACCTGGTCAACATGGCGTCGGTCGGAAGCCGCCGCCGCGGTCGCGCAAACGGGTATCGAGCGGCAGCCGACGGTGACATCGATGCAGACACGACGGCGAGCCCATCGCCGCAGGAAAGCTACATCGTCAACGAAGGCAAGAAGCGCGGGTCGACGCGCGACGTGCGGCCCGAGGCGCTTCACGACCGCTTCTACACCGTCCTGCGCGTGCATGCCGGCGACGCCATCCTCACCGACAACTGGCACACGACCGAGGTGCCTGGACCACGCGCGCAACAACTTCGAGGGCTACACCTTCGCCATGCGCACGCTGGAGGCGTGGGGCGCGATGATCGAGAGCGATCAAGCGCGCCTACTACACGGCCGGCGGGCGGATCTGGGTGCTGGATCTGGAGCCGTGCGGCCGGCAAAAAAGCGGCTGCCGCAGACGAACATGATCGTCGACGTTCGACGTTCGGCGGTTCTGCGCCTGAGCGTTCTCAGAACGACATGGCAAGAACGCTCGAACTCGCGAAGAACGCCGAACGATCGTGCCTCGCATTCTGCTGATCGACGACACACCCGAGATCGCCGAGCTGCTGACCTTCGCGCTCCGCGATCACGGGCTACGACGTCTACGCCACCGGCTTCACCGACGCCGGTCACCGAGCTCGTCGCCGAGCAGCACGCCGACGCCCTCGTGCTCGACTGTTCCGTGTTCGACATGAGCGAGTCGCTGTTCGACACGGTGCGCGGCCCATCCGGATCAGGCCGCGCTGCCGATCGTCATCGTCAGCGACACTCCGGAAAAGCCGACGCCAGCCTGCGCGCCAGGCAGGCGCAGCATGTGCATGCTGATCCCGAAGCCGTTCACCGGCGCGCACAGATCGCGCGCGCGCTCGGCGAGCTGCTCGTCAAAGAACACGTAGGTCCGCTGAGTCGGACCGTCAGATCCGGCTGAACCGGACACTACTCCTGACTATGGAAGACCGATGGCCCTCTGGAGCCTGGACGACTGGCAGTACATCGACCGCAGGGTCGTCACCGACCCGAAGGGCCGGCAGTGGTCCGTCGCGCTGATGGACGTGCTCGGACAGGAGGGCGATCCCGACCGGCCGAACGCCATGCTGGAGCTCGAATACGCGTCGGGCCGGTATTTCACGCTGATCTACGGCGCCGGCGGCGCGCTGCAGTGGGAGCGCGGCTACCCGTCGCTGCCGGAAGCGACGACGGCCTACGAGCGGCTGCTCGCGGCCGTCACCGACGGCCGCGTCGATCCGTCGCAGCCGACCTACCGCGAAGACCTCGAAGACTGACGACGCTCGGCCTATTCGACTTCACCAGGACCTCGTAGGCCGGGAGCGTCAGGAAATCCTCCAGCTGGTCGGAGGTCGCCACCTGCACGAAGAGCGCCGCGCCTCTTCGAAGCGCCCGCCATCGAAGCGCCTCGCGCCGACTTCCTCGCGCACGCGCGCGAATTCTTCGGCGACGCAGCTGCGTCGACCAGCGCCCGCGTCACCGTGCCGGCCATCGTCGAGCGCCGCGCGATGCTTCAGCCACTGCCAGATCTGCGTCCGCGAGATCTCCGCGGTGGCGGCATCTTCCATCAGGTTGTAGATCGGCACCGCGCCCTGGCCGCCGAGCCACGCCTCGAGATACTGGATGCCGACGCGGATGTTGTGACGGAGCCCGGTCTCCGGTGCGCGTGCCGGTCGGCGGCTCGAGCAGCGCCGCCGCGCTGACGGCGACGTCCTCGCGAAGACGATCGCAGCTGGTTGGGCCCCGGCATGCCCTCGTCGAACACCTCCTTGGCCATCGCCGACCAGCGCCGGATGCGCCACCCAGGTGCCGTCGTGGCCTTCGCCGCACCTCGCGCAGCTTGTCGGCGCGGACCTTGTCCATCGCGCGCATCGTTCGCCTCGGGATCGTCCTTGATCGGAATCTGCGCCGCCATGCCGCCCATCGCGAAGCGCGCCGCGGCGGTGGCAGGTCTTGATGAGCAGCTGCGCGTACGACGCGCAGGAACGGCGCCTCCATCGTCACCTGGCCGCGATCGGGCAGCACGAACGACGGGTCGGTCCTGCAGCGTCTTGATCGAGCTGAAGATGTAGTCCCAGCGGCCGCAGTTGAGCCCGGCGATGTGCTCCTTCAGCTCGAAGAGGATCTCGTCCATCTCGAACGCCGCCGGCAGCGTTTCGATCAGCACGGTCGCCTTGATCGTCCCGGCCGGGATCTTCAGCGCGCGTCTGCGCGTGGACGAAGACGTCGTTCCAGAGCCGCGCCTCGAGGTGGCTCTGCATCTTCGGCAGGTAGAAGTACGGGACCGGTCCCGGCCTGCGCCAGCGCCGCCGCGTTGTGGAAGAGGTAGCAGGCCGAAGTCGAACAGCATCCCCGGCGCCGGGCGGCCGTCGACGAGGCAGTGGCGCTCGGGCAGGTGGAAGCCGCGCGGCCGGACCATCAGCGTCGCGAGCTTGCGGGTTGAGCGCGTAGCGCTTTGCCGGTGTCCGGGGTTCTCGTAGGTGATCGTGCGGCCGGATGGCGTCGATCAGGTTCGCCTGTCCGGCGACGATGTTGGACCACGTCGGCGAGGTGGCGTCCTCGAAGTCGGCCATGAACACCGACGCGCCGGAGTTCAGCGCGTTGATGATCATCTTGCGATCGACCGGGCCGGTGATCTCGACGCGCCGGTCCTGGAGGTCGGCGGGAATCGGCGCCGACCTTCCAGTCGCCGCGACGCGACGTCCGCGGTCTCGGCCAGAAAGTCCGGGCGGGCGCCGTTGTTGTATCGCTCCTGCACGGCGCGGCGGCGCGCGAGCAGCTCGTCGATGCCGGGACGGAAGCGCCGCGTGAGATCTTCGACGAACGCCAGCGCCGGCGCGGTCAGGACTCGCTCGGCGTCTTCGATGCGGGCGGCGGATGAAGCGGTCATAGGCGGCACAGTATCGAGTACTCGCGGCGATTATCACCAGTCGCGAGCACGGCGCGCTTATGATACTCTGGCGACGCTTTGGTCTCACGTTGGTTGCGACTGGCATTCGGCACGATGGCCCTGATCGCGATCGGCGTCGCTGCCTTCCTTCTCATCCGTACCGAACGACAGATTGGCGAGCGCGCGTCGGCGCTGCGCGCCTTCGATCGGCACGCGCGCGAAGCGTCCGACGCGCTGGCGGAGGCGCGCGTCGCGCAGCACGGCTACGTCGCGGCCGGCCAGGGCGAGGCGTTCTGGATGAGCAAGGTGACGGCGACCACCGAGGCGGTCGAACGCGGCGCTGTCGGCGCTGCGGCAGGCGGCAACGCGCGCGGCGGGCGGATCGGCGGTCGACGAAGCCGACCGAGACCGCCGCCGAGTTCGGCAACATCGACAAGCGCGTGCGCGACTACATGACATCCGGCCAGCAGTTGATGGCCGCCGACGTCATCTTCACCGAAGGCAGCGATGCCGCCGCGACCGCGGGCCGCCAGGTGGAAACCGCGCGGCTGGCCGAGCACCAGGCGTTCGACCGCGATCGTGGCCGGGATGCGGCGGCAGCAGGCCGTCACGCTCGGCGCTGCCGCCGCGGTCGGCGCCTTGGTCGTCCTCGCTGCTGATCCCGATCCGCCGCGTCCCGGCCGTCGAGGACGCGCTCGGAGCCGGCTCGTCGCGCTCGATCGCGCCCTTCCCGGTCGCCGCCGGCGGCGGCCGCCTCCGCCGACACCGACGTCGCCGACGACGGGAGAGCTGTTCAGGGCGGCGGCGGACCTGGCCACCGATTTCGGCCGCGTCCGCGATCTCGAAGAGCTGACGCGGATCCTCGCGCCGCGCCGCCGACCTCCTCGACGCCAGCGGCCTGATGGTCTGGATGGGCAGCGCGACCGGCGGGGATCTGCGTCCGGTCCTGGCCCACGGCTACAGCAGCCAGATGATCGCGCGCATGCCGCCGGTGCCGCGCTCGGCCGACAACGCCGCGGCGGCGGCCTATCGCGTCCGGCACGCTGCAGATCGTGCTCGCGCGTCCCGGCGTCGCGAGCGGCGCCGTCGTCGCGCCGATCCTGGCGGCCGACGGCTGCATCGGCGCGCTGTCCGCGGAGATCCGCGGCGGCGGCGAGACCTCGGAGCTCGTCCAGGCGCTCGCCACCATCTTCGCCGCCGCACCTCGCCGGCGTCCTCGCGCGCCACCCCGGACCAGGACGGATCGACGAGCCACGGGTGCCGGCCGGCCAGCGTGCTGTGAGTCCGCGAGGCCCGCCGAGCAACCCCGGTCTCCTAGTCCCTCAGTCCTCGAGTCCACTGCTAGAATTCGGTCGCATGGCGATAGTCGCACGTGCACCCCTCGAGCCCGAAGGACGCAAGAGCGCAAATCCTCGAGCGCACCGAGCGCGAGAAGGTGAAGTTCATGCGCCTGCAGTTCACCGACATCCTCGGCACGATCAAGAACGTCGAGATTCCCGACCGCCAGTTCGAGGAGGCGCTCGACGGCAAGATCATGTTCGACGGCTCGTCGATCGAGGGGTTCGTCCGCATCGAAGAGTCGGACATGTACCTGCGTCCCGACCTCGCGACGTTCCGCGTCTTCCCCTGGCCGGGCACGACCGGCGAGAAGGTCGGCGCGGATGATCTGCGACATCTACACGCCCGACGGCCAGCCGTTCATCGGCGACCCGCGCGCCTGCCTGAAGAAGGTGATCGCGCATGGCCGCGGCCAAGGGCTACGCGATGAAGGCCGGGCCCGAGGCCGAGTTCTTCCTCTTTCAGACCAAGAACGGCGTCGCCGACCACCGAGACGCACGACGCGGCCAGCTACTTCGACCTGAGCCCGGTGGATCATGGGCGAGGACGTCCGCCGCGAGATCGTCCTGGCGCTCGAGGCGATGGGCTTCCACGTCGAGGCGGCGCACCACGAGGTGGCGCCCGGGCCAGCACGAGATCGACTTCCGCTACGACGACGTGCTGACGACGGCGGACAGCATCAGCACGTTCCGGTTCGTGGTGAAGAACATCGCGATCCAGAACGGCCTGCACGCGACGTTCATGCCCAAGCCGATCTACGGCATCAACGGCTCGGGCATGCACACGCACATGTCGCTGTTCTCGGGCGGCACCAACATCTTCTACGACGCGAAGGCGCGAGTGGCAGCTGAGCGAGACGTGCCTGAACTACATCGGCGGCATCCTGCGCCACGCGAAAGGCTTCTGCGCGATCACCAACCCGCTGGTGAACTCGTACAAGCGGCTGGTGCCCGGCTACGAGGCGCCGACCAACATCGCGTGGTCGGAGAAGAACCGCAGCCCGCTGGTGCGCGTGCCCGCCGCGCGCGGCACCGTCGACGCGCATCGAGCTGCGCATGCCGGATCCGTCGTGCAATCCGTATCTCGCGCTGGCGGTGATGCTGCGCGCCGGGCTCGACGGCATCGAGAAGAAGCTCGATCCCGGGCCGCCGATCAACAAGAACATCTACAAGATGAGCCACCGCGAGCGGCGGCACCTGCGGATCGACGAGCTGCCGGGCAATCTGAGCGAGGCGCTGGACGAGCTGGAGAAGGACGACCTGGTGCGGGAAACGCTCGGCGACCACCTGTTCGAACATTTCGTGGCCGCCAAGCGTGAAGAGTGGCTCGACTACATCAAGCACGTCTCGCCGTGGGAGATCGATCGGTACCTCGGGATGCTGAGGCTTCGGACGGATCAACGGCTCAAGTTCGGCTCTCAAGGTCTCAAGGTTCAGGCGCGCATTCGGAGCCCTTTAGAATCCATTGAGTCCTTAGATGACCATCGGTCCTCCGTCCTACCAGCGCACTCGCCAGACCAGCTGAATGATGCGCGCTGTGTTGTCGCCGAGCAGGCTGCGTCAGGCGGAAGCTGTCGGCGCTGGAGCCGGCTGACGGCGTTGGCCGATCGGCGTGCCGCGGTCGCGAATCGGCCCGCCCGGGGCGGTGAACGGTGTTCGTCATCCCGAGCGGCAGACCGCGGTCGACGCGGTGCGTTGAGCGCCCGGGTTGAAGTACGGCGAGTTGAACGCGTTCAGGCATCTCGCCGCGGAACTCGAACGTCACGCTCGCCGTGGATCCTGAACGCTCTTCACCGCGCCCGAGGTCGAAGCGCGACGAGCCGCGGCGCGTTGACGATCAGGCTGCGCAGGCCGCAGTCGCCGTAGCCGGGCGCCGTCTCGATGCAGTCCGGGCCGTTCGCCGGCGCGAGATAGCGGCCGGTGCGGCGCGCCGAGCGCGCCGTAGCCGTTCGGCCGACGTCGCGCTGACCTGCGAACGCCTTCACGGTGTTCTGCAGGATGTCGTCCGGCAGGATGAACATCTGACCGCTCGGCGCCCACGCTGCAGCTTCGATCGACTTGCTGAAGTCGTCCTCGGACATGCCGACGAGCCGCACGTTGCCGAAGTCGAGCCGTCTCGCCGGTCTGGATGCGCGCCGACGCCGTCGATCGACCAGCCGCCGATGAGCGCGTCGATGAACGCCGCCTGGCGTGCCGCCGTCAGCGCTTGTCCTCGGCCGAACGGCAGCTCGTAGAGCCAGTTGCGCCTTGAGCGCGTGCGCTGGACGTTGCCGACCTGGCCGGCCTGAGCGATCTCCTCGAGCGGCTTGCTGAAGCCGTAACGCTGCAGCATCAGGCGTCGCTCCAGCGCGTAGCTGGTGTTGAACGTGCAAGCCCGTTCGACAGGCGCTTGCGGAACTCCGACCTGCACCGAGTTGCGCGCGCGTGCCGCCGGAGTTCGTCGTCAGGTTGGCGCCGCCGATGAGCATGTCGGGAGTTGGCGACGAAGAAGTTCGACCGGCAGCCCGGCGGTCGCCGGCGTTGGTGCGGAACGTCGGTGTTGCCGACGAAGCCGTTGGTCAGCGTCGCCGTCGTGCAGCCGGTCGTTGTTGCGCATGAAGCCGAACGGGTTCGGGTTCATCGCCGCGAGGAAGCCGAGGAATCGTCGCGTTGGTCCAGTTGGCGCCGCGTATAGCTCGTCGTGTCGCCCGGCCTGCGGCGCTGGCGCGCCGTTGAAGTACGCGAGGAAGGTCGGCAGCGGCGACGTGCCCGGCGCGCCGGTGTAGGCGAAGGTGGCGCCGCGACCTGGCGGCGATGTTCGCCTGCAGGTTCGCCTGCGCCTTCCGGAACTCGCTGACGAACCCGTTGGTCGGTGATGTTGGGCTCGTTGAGGTTCACCGTGTCCCAGTCCTGACGATGACGGCTGCCGACGTAGCGCAGCTCGAACGCCGTGTCGCGCGCCCAGCTTGCGCTGCCAGCCGACCGTATACGACTGCGTGTACGGCATCTGCAGGTTCGAGTCGAACACGTTGACGCTGTTCGTGATGGCCGTCGGGACGATCGGATAGGTCGCCGCCGGCGCGGCCGGCAGCGTCGGCGCTGGTTCCGCAGCAGGATCGGCAGCGTGCCGCGTTGGTCGAGATCGCGCGTGCAGCGTTCGACCGCGAATGCCCTGGTTGGCGCCGAACATGCCGGTGAAGTCCGACATGCCCGGCCGCTGGAAGGCCATCGCGCGCGCCGCGCGCGGATGACGCTGTCGCCCTTCCTCCGAGCCGAAGATCAGCCTGCCCGAGCGCGCTCTGACCGTCCGGGCAGCTGCCACGCGAACCCGGCGCTCGGCGCGAGGTTGTTGCGGTCGGTGTTGTAGGCGCATGTGCCGGCTGGATACTGCACGAAGCTGGCTCGTATCCGGTCAGCGTTCCGGGCTTGAACAGGTTGCCGACGCCGGAGACGCCATGCAGAGCTGGCTTCGGTGCACCGTCGTGTAGCTGTTGTTGGTCGGATAGAACGGGTTCGCCAGCACGTAGCGCAGCCCGGCGCTCACGGTGACGCTCGGGCGTCATGCGCCACGAATCGGCGGCGAAGAAGTCGAACTCGCGCATGCGGCCCTCGGCGCGCGACATGCCGAGCGGACGTATGCGCGTCGCCCGCCGGCGTTGATGCGCGCGTCGCCGGCGAGCGAGGTGATGCGGCCGGTCAGCATCGCGTAGAGAGTTCTTGCGCCTGCGTGATGTCGGCCGCGGACGCGCCCGGCAGCGTCGTCGCGTTGAAAATGCCGTCCGCCGCTTCGGTGGCCGAGCAGGCCGAAGTTCGCCGTCGGCACCAGCGTCTGGTTCTGCAGCCACACGTCGGCCTGAACCATCGAGCCGCCGAACGTCACGTTGTGCTTGCCCTTGAGCCAGGTCGCGGTGTTCTCGATCACCTTGCGTCGATGCTTCGCGCGCGACTGCTGGCGACGCGAGGCCCGGATTGGTCAGCGCGAACCCGGTGCCGCAGCAGGCGGCGTTGAAGTTCAGGCGGCAGCCGCCCTGATTGCCCACGCCGTTGGCGCCGTACCACATCGACGGCTCGAGCTCGGGCGAGAACAGCGTCGCGCCGCCGGTGCCGCCGATCGCGGAACTCGTTCACGAGGTTGTCGCCGAACGTCGACCGGCAGCGATTCCGACGTCGTCCACCGCGTCGACTGCTGGCTGCCGGTCGTGCGCGAAGCCGGGAACGGCAGCTGCGCGTTGTTGGTCGTGTCGGGCGTCGAGTTGATGTGGCGGTAGTTCATCGACCCGGTCAGGCGATGGTTCTGCGTGACCTCGTAGTCGAGCGCGGAACGTCGGCGACGGGTTGAAGCTCTGCGTCGGCATCGACCAGGTGTACTGCTGCACCAGCGGGTTCGTCAGCGGCGTGACGCCGCCGCTCGTCTTGGCTCGCGGCCTGGATGTCTGGCGAGCACCTTGGCGACGATCGGATCCGGCGTCGCGAGCTGGCCGTTCGCCGCCGCGAGCTGCAGCAGGTTCACTCGACCGGACGGCGCCGCCGACGTTGTAGCTGAAGATGCCGGCCGCGGCCTCGGGCGTCAGGATGATCGCGCTGGAGCGTGCTCGACGCGCCGGCGACCGCTGCTCTTCGTAGTTGAAGAAGAAGAACGCCTTGTTCTTCGGCGATCGGTCCGCCCTGCGCGATGCCCTGCTGGTAGTTGTCGCAGCTTGTCCTTGGGCGCCTTGCCGGTCTCCGGATCCGGCGGCAGGTCGCGGTTGCGGAACCAGGTGTTCGCGTTCAGCGCGTCGTGGCGGAAGTATTCGTAGGCCGTGCCGGTCCAGCGGTTCGGTGCCCGACTTGGTCACGAACTTGATCTGCACGGCGCCCTGGCCGGTGGCATCCGGCGGTGTTGCCGGCGGTCGTCACGGTGACTTCTTCCACCGAGTCGAGCAGCGGGCTCAGACGCGCGAAGTAGCCGTCCGGTCGTCTTCAGGTAGTTGTCCTGGACGCTCATGCCGTCGAGCGTGATGTTGATCGCGCTGCGCGGCAGGCCGCTGACCGTGGAGTTGCGCGCCGTGCCGGACGTGTTGAAGCCCGGCAGCGAGCGTCAGCGAGTCGAGCGCGTTGCGGCTGGTCAGCGGCAGGCTCGTGATCTGCGTGCCGGTGAGGTTGGTCGAGATCGACGGCGACTGCGTCTGGACGACCAGCGCGCTGTCGCCGACGACGGTGACGCTTCTCCTCGAGCGGCGCCGACCTGACAGCGCGACCTTCACGTTCGCCGGCACCGCCGCGTTGCAGCGTCACGGAGTTGAGCACGGCGGTCTTGAAGCCCATCAGCGACGACGGTCACCGTGTAGGTGCCGCCGGGCAGAGACGGAACGGTGAAGCCGCCATCGTTGCCCGCTCACGACGCTTGACTTCCAGCGCCGGTCCCGTTGTTCTTGATCTTGACGTCGGCGCCCGGGATCACCAGCGCCGGAGGAGTCGACGACGGTGCCCGACAGCGACGTGAAGAAGCTGCCCTGCGCGTATGCGCGCGCGCAAGCTCAGCCGGCGAGGCGCTCGAGAACAGCCGCCAGATCCAGAACCTCACTCTCATCGATCGCTCCTTGTGGTACGAAGGCCTTGCAAAAGTGAAATGTCACGGCAGAATGTAACGCGGTTGCCACGACCGCGTCAACAAGCAGTAAATCGCCGACAATTTGGACGCCGCTCGGATCAGAGCGCTGATCCAGCAAATCGTTCTGTAGCCGAGGTCAGCCGGCGTCTCGCGATCGCAGGACGGCCGCGTCGCAGGACATCGTCACACGTTTTGCCGCAATTTCGGCGCGCGAGTCGGCGCGGGCACGCGACTTGATAGTAGGTGACTGTCGGGTCGCGTCGAATCAACGGGGTGCGTAACTTCAGGCAGGCGCTGGCATCGCCGCATCCCGCCGTTCGTTTCACGATTCGGCGCGGCCCTTTGAGAGTCCCTATGATGAAACATCTGTCGCGCGTCGCCGTCGTCGCCGCCCTGCGCCGCGATCACGTCCGGTTGCGCGTAACGCTGGGAAGTCCCGACATCGCCGACCTCCAGGATCACCCTGGCCGTTACCCGGACCATACGGTCACGCGTGAGCGGCGTCGTCACCAGCTCATGGGGCGTTCCGCTGCATTGCCGTTCCGGTTCTACAAGGTGGACGATGGCACCGGCGAGCTGACGGTGGTGTCCGGGCAGCGCGCGCATGCCGGCCCGAGGCGGAGCACGTTCGCGTCAGAGGCAAGGTGCGGGGACGTCGCCGCATGCTCGGCGGGCGCGCAGTCGGACTGCACATCCGCGAGTACCGGGACACTCCACGTGCAGCGGTGAACCCGGCCGCATCACGCGTCTTCACGCCGTGATCTTCAGCGCCACGGCGGTCATGTCGTCGTTCGGCGGCGTGTCGCCGCGGAACTCGTGCACCGCCGCGAAGATCGCGTCGACGATCTCGCGAGCGGGCTGAGTGCGGACGCTCGTTCGACGACCTCGAGCAGGCCGTTCGGCGCCGAACTCGCGGCCGAGCGCGTCGTTGGCCTCGAAGACGCCGTCCGAGCAGAACACGATAGACGTCGTCGCGGCGCGAGGTCGAACGGAGAGCTCGTCGTAGGTCGATCCGGCAAACGAGCCCGAGCGGCACGCCCGGCAGCTCGATCTGCTCGACGCGTGTCGCCGCTGCAGCGGATCGGGTACGGCAGCCCCGAGTTGGCCAGCGTCATCGTCGCGGCGCTTGAAGTCGAACATCGCGTAGCAGAGCGTGCAGTAGTACTCCTCGAGCTGCCGCTCGTGGAGGATCGTGTTCGTCGACGCGAGCACGCCGGACGGGCGTGAAGCGCTCGGGCGCGTAGCGGCGGCGGAACGTGCGCGAGCGGATCAGCTCGCCGGCAAACGCGCTGTAGAGCGCCGCCGGCACGCCTTTCCCGAGACGTCGCCGACCGCGACGACGAGGCTGTTCGGCTCGGGCGCCAGAAAGTCGTAGAGGTCGCCGCCGAGCTCGCGCGCCGGCGCGAACCGCGCGGCGACGTCGACGCGCTTCAGGCGCTTCGGCAGCTCGGTCGGCAGCAGCGCCGCCTGGACGCGCTGCGCGAAGCGGATCTCCTTCTCGAGCCGCACTTCGTTGGCGCGAATCGTCTCGTAGAGCCGCGCGTTCTCGATCGCGACCGCCGCCTGGCTCGCGAGCAGCGTCAGGATCTCGACGTGGCTCTTGCGTGAAGCGCGTCGAGCTCGGGGCTCTCGAGGTCGAAGCACGCCGATGCAGCGATCCTGCAGCATCAGCGGAATCACCAGCTCCGACCGCGCGTCGTCCACCACCTTGATGTAGCGCGGATCGAGCGAGCACGTCGGGCACGTTGACCGCGACCTTGTGCAGCGCGGCGTAGCCGACGAGCCGTGCCCGAGCTTGACGCGCGGCACGGTCATCTGTGTCGCCGTAGCGCACGGCGACCTTCATCTCGAGCTCGCTGGTCTCGTCGTTGACGAGGAGGATGCCGAAGGTGCGGTAGTCGATGACGCGGCGCGTGAGGTTGGCGATGCGCGTCAGCAGCTCGTCGAGGTTCAGGATCGCGCCGAACTCGCGGCGCGATCTCGGCCAGCGTCTCGAGCGTGCTCGTGTACTCGCGCTCGTGCTCGAAGAGCCGCGCGTTCTCGATCGCGACCGCGACGTGCGCGCCGAACTGGCGCAGCAGCGCCTCGTCGGTCTCGGTGAACTGCCCCGTGGTGTCGCTCGAGGAGGTTGAGCGCGCCGATGACGCGCCCCTTGCGGCGCAGCGGCACGACGAGCTCGGCGTTCGAGCCCGGGCACCGCCTCCGACGTATCGCGGGATCCGTCGTGCACGTCGTTGACGAGAATCGGCTTGCCCTCGGCGACCGCGGCGCCGACGAGGCCGTGGCCGACCTTGACGCGCAGCGTCCAGACGACGTCGTCCGGATAGCCGACCGCGTAGGCGATCGACAGCTCCTCGCCGCGCGGATCGAGCAGGTAGACGGCAAACGCCTGAAACTTGGTGATGCGCGCGATGAGCTGCGGGATCTTGTGGAGCAGCTCGTCGAGGTTGAGCACGGACGTGATCTCGCGTCCCAGCTCGAAGAGCGGTGATGACGCAGCTCGCGGATGTTGGGAGGCGCGGTCGGTGCGGCGCGGCAGGGTCGGTCACGAGATGCTAGCAAGTATAATTGCTTCGTCCCCATGGACCTGACGCTGCCGCTCGACTACGCCGCGATCGAGACGGATTCTGCCTGCACCGCTATCCGTTTCTGTTCGTCGACCGGATCACGGAGTTCGAGGTCGACAAGCGGATCGTCGGCATCAAGAACGTGTCGCTCAACGAGCGGTATCTGTCGCCATGCGGTCGACGGCGCGCCGGTGCTGCCGCCGACGATCCTCACCGAAGCGGTCGCGCAGGTCGGCGCGATCATGATTCTCGCGAAGCCGGAGAACCGGCAGCGGCTGATCTTCTTCGCCGGCATCGAGACGCGTCCGCTACCGCCGGCCCGGTCCACGCCGGCGACGTCGTCGTGATCGAGGCCAACGTCGTGCGGCTGCGCAGCCGGATGGGGCTGCCTCAAGGGCGTGGCGCGCGTCGAACGGCCAGGCGGTCATCGACGGCACGATGACCTTCGCGCCTGGGTCCGCCGCAGGAAGCCGCCTGATCGTCGGACGGCGCCGGTACCGTCCGCTCGTCAGGTAAGCCGACTTCACAGTGACAGTCGGCTGAATGCATCAGTCACCGAGTCGATCTGTAGCAGCTCCGCAGTCAGAGCTGGCTGCGACTCTCACGACCGCAATCTCAGAAATCCGCCGTTAAACGCCACAGCTTGACCGTCGAGCCCACACGGCAGATACGGCATTCAAGTTGCTAAATCGAGGCGCCGGGCGCGGTTTTGAGGATTGGAGGACTGGAATGTTGGAAACCATTGCGATCATTCTGATCGTGCTGTGGCTGCTCGGAGTGGTGAGCGGCTACACGTTGGGCAATTTCATCTACGTGCTGCTGGTCATCGCCATCGTGCTGTTCCTGGTGCGACTGGTCAGCGGCCGACGAGTCGTCTGACGACCCCGCAGTCGATATTGCATACGGTACGTAGTGTCCGCCTTACTGGCGGACTGCGTTCACGGTCCGGCTGGAGTCCGGACACTACGCGCACGAGTCACTGCAATCTCACTCCTGTCTCACCAGCAGCATCCCGTCAGCACGATGCCCGCCGCGGCCGCCACGCGCGCGGCTGAACGGCTCTGCAGGATCAGCGTCCCCAACACCACCGCGATGATCGGATTCACGTAGGCGTAGAGCGACACGGTCGCGACCGGCAGGTGCTTCAGCGCGCAGGCGTAGCGCCGAAAAGCCCGCCGATCGCGCCGACAAAGATCAGATAGAGCAGCGCGCCGGCCGATCGCGGCGTGAACGCCAGCCTCGACGGCTTCGTGCAGCGCGAGCGACGACGACGAGCAGCGCCATCCTGCCGAACAGCATTTCGAACGCAGCCGTCGCCAGCACGTTCTCGTCTTTCGCGTGGCCGCGGCCGCGGTTGCCGCGCGTAGCGACGAGCCCGATCGCCCAGCCGACGCAGGCGATCTGCGCGGCGATCACGCCGCCGAGGAACGCGCGGCCTGCCTTCGCCGACGCGGATCTCCGGCCAGACCAGCAGCACGATGCCGCCGAAGCCGACGATCAGGCCGAGCGCGCGGCGCAGCGTGAGCCGTCTCGCCGTCGGCCATCACGCGTCGATGCCGACCATCCAGAACGGCGAGGTCGCGACGAGCACCGCGGTGAGGCCGCTCGGCACGGTCTGCTCCGCCCAGACGACGCCGCCGTTGCCGAATCCGAGCAGCAGGATGCCGAGCAGCGTCAGCGCCGGCCACTCGCGGCGCGCCGGGCAGCGCGCTCGCCGCGCAGCTCGAGAACGGCGATCAGCGAGGCCGCCGGCGACAATCCAGCGGATCGCCGCCATCAGCAGCGGCGGAATCGTTTCGAGCGCGATGCGGATGCGCGAGGTACGTCGTGCCCCAGATCGAGGCAGACGGCGATCCAGGCGCAGGTAGGCGCGCGCGCGTCGACGCTGTCGATCGCTACAGCCGATTCGATCGGACAGCGCGCACGCAGTTGCGTCCCTGATCCTTGGCGCGGTACAGCGCGGCGTCGGCGCGGCCGATCAGCGCCTGGCTGTCGATCTCCGCGGGCAGCGCGACGGCGACGCCGAGGCTGGCCGTGATCGAAATGGTCTCGCCCTTCCACGACGATCGGCATCTCCGCCAGCTGCGGCAGCAGCGTGTCGGCGACGCGCTTGGCGCCTTCGAGCGGCGTTTCCGGCAAGCAGCACGAGAAACTCTTCGCCGCCGTAGCGGCACTTCAGGTCGCTGCCGCGCAGCGTCTCGCGCATCATCGCGCCGACCGACGCGCGAGCACCGCGTCGCCGCACAGATGGCCGTGGCGATCGTTGACGCCCTTGAAGTGATCGATGTCGAGCATGATGAGCGACACCGGCAGGCTGCGAGCGGCCGCGCGCGGCGCAGCTCCGTGTCGATGACGTCGAGCGCGTGCGTGCGGTTGAAGCAGCCGGTCAGGCCGTCGCGAAGGCTGTTCTCACGAACCTCGTGAAACAGCTGCGCGTTGCGGCATGCGAGATCGCGAGCAGCGCGCGCGGCCATCGCAGCATGCGCTGCCGGCCTTCGGAAAACGGGCCCGCGGCGTCGGGAATGCCGAGCACGCCGACCGGATGGCCGCCCGCCGTCAGCGGCAGACACAGGTGCCCGGCGACGGCGATGGCGTCCGATTCCCACGCGCCTTCCGTCGCGAGCGCTGATCGGCGATCTGCTCGCCAGGTGCGCTCGTGCTCGATCCGGGCGTCGTCGACCGGACCCGCCAGCACCTGCCAACGATCGCCGGCGCGCAGCAGCACCCACGCGTCGGCGGCCGCCGTCAGCTTGCGGCAGATGCTGCTCGACGACGTCGCGGATGGTGTCGCGGTCGAAGCGAGCGTCCCAGCGCCTGACCGAAGTTGGCCAGCCGCTCCATCTCGGACGCGCGCGCACCCGCCTGCCGCGCGTCGGCCTCGGCTGTCGCCGCTTGCGCCCTGGCTTCCTGACGCTTGCCCTGCTGATGGAACACGAAGACGACCGTCAGGATGATCAGGGCAGGCACGAGCGCGAGGCCCGAGCTGTCCTCGACCTCGCGCGCCAGATCCATGAGATAGCGAATCGGCTTCGCGGAGACGACGATGAGGGCGACGGCCAGGCCGACGAGCAGCGCCCGATCCTGCCGCCCGACGATTTTCATTGGGATTTCACGACTGTAGCCCAGCAGACGCGCCGTAAATGGAAAGACATCGGGCCCTGCGTGCGCTCTCCCGCCATTGCTCGCCGCTGCCTCGCTTAGTGCTGCGTCGCTCAGATGCTGGGTGCTAGGTTAGGTGCTAGCTGCTCAGTTGCAGGGAGCCGGCCCTTTCACAGAGCACCGAGCACCTAGCATCGAGCAGCCAGCAACGAGCAACTGGCGCGAACCTCTATAATCGCCGAGATGGAGCGTAGGGCCGCCGCGTTTGCGCGACTGTTCGAAGCGGTGCACGAAGGCGTTTACATCGGCACGATCGGCCCCGACTCGACGACCACCATCGCCGCCAATCCGCACCTCAAGCTGATCTTCGGCTACGCGAGCGAAGCGCCGGAGACGGCGACGTCCGTCCGTTCGACGCGCGATCGCTTCGTCGATCCGCAGGCGCGCGTCGCGCTGCTCGAGCGGCTCGACCACCGACGGCTCGGTCAACGACTACCTGCTGCGCCTGCGCCGCGCCGACGGCAATCCGGTCTGGGTCGGAGCTGACCGGCGCGCGCCGACGCGCCGGCCGACGATCAGAGCGCTGCGCGTCGAGGCGCTCGTCCGCGACGTCAGCGAGCGCAAGAAGCTCGACGACGAAACGCGCGACATCTACCACCAGCTGCTCCAGGCCGAGAAGATGGCGGCGCTCGGCCAGACGGTCTCCGGCGTCGCGCACGAGCTGAACAACCCGCTCGCCACGATTCTCAGCTGGGCCGAACGGCTCTCGCAGCGCACCGCGCTCGAGGATCCCGTCCGCCGCGGCCTCGAGACGATCCTCTCCGAGTCCGAGCGCGCCGCGCGCATCGTCCGCAACCTGCTGACGTTCGCGCGCAAGCGCCAGACGACGCGGGCGATGGTCGACGTGAACCAGGTGGCGCGCGAGACGCTCGCGCTGCGCGCGTACGAACAGCGCGTCACCAACATCACGGTCGATCGACGCGCTCGCCGCCGGCCTGCCGCAGGTGTTCGCCGACGGCCATCAGGTTCAGCAGGTGCTGCTGAACCTCGTCGATCAACGCCGAGCAGGCGATGCTCTCGGCCAACGGCCGCGGCATCCTCGTCGTCCGCACGTGGCACGACGCGGATCAGGAAATCGGTGGTCCTCGAGATCAACGACGACGGGCCCGGGATTCCCGACGATCTGCAGCCGAAGATCTTCGACCCGTTCTTCACGACGAAGGAAGTCGGCAAGGGCACCGGCCTCGGACTGACGGTGGCGTACGCGATCGTGCAGGAGCACGGCGGCCGCATCCGCCTCGAGTCGCGGCCGGACGCCGGCGCGTCGTTCTACGTCGAGCTGCCGGTGACCGGGGTCGAGGCTGCCGCCGACGCCGATCAGCGACGCGCGCGATCAGACCGGCCGAGGCGGTCGCCGGCGCGTCGATCCTCGTCGTCGAGGACGAGGCCGAGCTGGCGAGCGCGGTCGTCGACGCGCTGCGGGACGCCGGCGTACATCGTCGATCACGCGGCCGGACGGCGAGGAGGCGCTGGCCAAGGTCGAAGGCGCAGTCCTTCGACCTGCGTCATCTGCGACCTCAAGATGCCGCGCGTCGACGGGAAGGCGTTCTACCGGATGCTCGTCGGCCGCGGCGCCGGGACTGCTCGAAGCGCGTGATCTTCGTGACCGGCGACGTCGCCGGCACCGACGCGGAGAAGTTTCCTCGAGGAGAGCGGCTGCCGCTGGCTGGCGAAGCCGTTCAGGCTCGGCGACCTGCTCGCGAGCGGTGCGCGAGGGGCTGACCTGACCGTGCGCCGGGCGTGGCGCGCGGGCTGGCCGATCGTCGCGGCTCATGCGTCGCCGGCGTCGCTGGCGATCGGCCCGGCGCGGCGCGGCGGCCTTGCGGGGCCTCGGCCATGTCCTCGTCGCCACCGACGACGTGCAGCCGGCCGATCTCCTGCGTGACCGGATGTCGAAAGCGGTCCGGCCGGGATCCTGACCGATCGGCGATCTCCGCCGCAGCCAGCCGATGCGCCGCGGTTGGCGTCCTGGACCCGCAAGGCGACAGCATCGACGCCGAGGTGGCGCGGCGCGGCATCGTGCTTCCCAACTTCACGCTGTCGATGCTGGCGCAGCTCGGCATTCGCGCACGAGGCGATCGTTCGATGCCCGTCGGCGAAGGCGGCACCTCGGAAACGACGAGGGCGCTCGGCGAGTGGGGGCGGCAGCAATCCGGACAGCGGGTGCTGGTGGTGGTCGGGCCGTCGCACGGGCGGCCGTTACCGCCGCGCGCTCCGCCGCGTCTGGCCCGCCGGCAGCCCGGCGCCCGATCGTCGTGACCGCGCCGTATGGGTTGTTCCGCGCGGAGGACTGGTGGACAGTCGCGGACGACCGTGCGCGAGGGACTCGTGGAGCTCGAAAAGCTCGCCGCTCGACTACGTCACGGCATCCCTGGTGATCGCGGATAACGCGGAACTCACCAGAACGCCCAGACGATTTCGCCTGCGGATTCAGCGGATTCTGCGTTGAATAGTCGTTAGCTTGGCGGCGGCGAAGCGCCTGGCGCTGACGCGGCATCTTGAGCGCTGCCTGACCGCCGCCGGACGCTTGTTCGGCGGCTTGTACGGAGCACGACCGCCTGCGTCGCGACCGCTTCGGCCACCATCGTCCCGTCGTCGACGTCAGCGGCTTGATCGCCGCCTTCGCCATCGCCGGCTTCCTGACGGTGAACGCGATCAGCTGACGGCGCATCTCGGCGACCTTCTGCGGGTTCATGTCGCCGCAGCGCGTCGCGCAGCCGGCGGATGGCGCGCGCGTGCAGCTGCGACACGCGCGATTCGTTGACGCCGATCTCCGCGCCGATCTGCTTCATCGTCACTTCGCCGTAGTAGTAGAGGCCGATCACCTTGCGCTCGCGCCACGGCAGCGACTGGATCGCGGCGCGGACGCGGTCGCGCGTCTCCGCGCTTCTCGTAGGCGGTGTCCGGCGCATCCGGCTCGGACGGCACGAGCGCCGTCGGCAGCGAGCTTCGTCCATGTGCTCGCCGGTGGCGAGCGGCGACGTCGCTTCGATCGTGTTGATGCGGACGATGGTGCGGCTCAGGCGCTTCTCGTCGGATCCGACGCGCGCGGCCAGGTCGGCCATCGACGGCTCGTGACCCGAGCTCGCGGCGCAGCGCTTCGCGCGCCGCATCGAGCTCGCGGCGCTGGCGGCGGACGCCGCGCGGCCAGGCGTCCTTGCGCAGCGCGTCGATCATCGCGCCGCGCACGCGCCGCTCGGCGAAGGTCTCGAACTTGATCCCGCGATCCTCGTCGAAGCGGTTCGCGGCGTCGATCAGACCGAGCACGCCGTCCTGCACGAGATCGCCGATGTCGATCGAGTTCGGCATCGAGGAGGCCATGCGCCGCGCCAGGGCTTCGACGAACGGCAGTCCGGCAACGATGCGGTGTTCGTGATCGGCGGCGGCGATAGGCTGGGCGCGCATGAAATCTCCTGGTTGAGGCCCGAGGCTGTTCGCGTTGCTTCCGGCCATTGCTCGCTATCGCAATGGGAGTACTCAACCGGCCAGCGCCGTGTTCCATGCCTCGCCACACCACCTGGTCAGATGTCGGAGTAAGCATTCTAGTTGTAGGAGTGTTAGTGGCCGTGAGCCGTTTCGGGACTGGCAGGCCGAGGTGGGGCGAAAAATCGTGTAAGTTCGTCAAAATCATGACGAAATCCACCGGCCTGGCAGTCAATTGTTTGACGGTGAAATTACGATTTGGCTGGGGACTACTGCGGTTCGACGGCGGTGCCCGCAGGCGCGCCGAATCTCTTTCGCGGTGCCCATCGCTTCGAGCGTGCTCGATACGACCTGCGCCGCGCGGGCGCGGCTCATCGTCGTCGGTCGCCTTCGATTCGAGCAGCTCCGCGTGCGCGAGGATGATCCCGAGCTGGTTGTTCAGGCGATGGAAGAGGAGACGCAATTCCGGCACTTCGTCCATTGGTCCCCTCGCCAGGAGCTCCTCACGCTGAGTGGACGCCGCATCACGCCTGGTTCCGGCCTTCCGCCTGCCACATCGCCTGCACCGCCGGACGCTCGCTGTTGTTCGCGTCGCGCCAGAGGCGTGTCGACGAAGATCCGACGGAGCCGCCGGCCGTGCGCAGTACTCGATCTTTCCGCTCGAAAGCCAGTTGTAAATCGTGCGACGGCTCACTCCGACGAGCTCACAGGCCTTCATGATCGAAATCGTTTTTCGTTCCACTGGGCTGTTTGCCTCCGTGATTTCTATCGGAGCGTGGAGGTCCGAGGATTAGGATGCAGCACGGAGATTACGAAATGGTCGCTTGTCAAGGATTTGACGTCAGATCGACCGATTCCGCCGCCGCCTTCCAGGCCCGACGATGGCCGCCCGGCCCATCGCGAGCGCCGCTTCCGTCGGTGCTCGCGCCGATGTGCGGCGTGCCGATGAAGTTCGGGAGCGTCAAGAGCGCCGCGTCGACCGGCGGCTCCGACGCGAAAACGTCGAGCGCGGCGCCGGCCAGGCGCTGTTCGAGCGAGCGCCGCCTCGAGCGCCGGCTCGTCCACGATGCCGCCTCGAGCGGTGTTGACGAGAAACGCCGACGGCTTCATGCAGCGCTGAGCGCGCCGGGCGTCGATCAGGCCGCGCGTGGACGCGATCGAGCGGCAGGTGGATCGTCACGATGTCGGATTCGCTCGAGCAGCGCGCTCGAGCGCGACCGGCCTGACGCCGGCGTCGCGGTAGAAGTCGTCGTAGGCGCGGATGTCGTGCGCCAGCACCGTCGCGCCGAATGCCCGGGCACAGCCGCGCGACCGTCTGCCCGACGGCGCCGCAGCCGAGCGATGCCGACGACCGCGGACGACAGCTGGCGGCCGCCGGCTGCGCGCCAGCCGCCCTGCAGCTCAGTCTCGCGAGGCGAGCGGCACGACGGCGCGGCAGAGATCGATCATCAAGCGCGATCGTCAGCTCGGCGACCGCCTGCCGGTTCACGCCGGGCGTCCAGCGCACCGGTGACGCCGTGGCGCCGCGCGGCGTCGAGGTCGATCATGTCGAGGCCGACGCCGTATTTGCTGCACCAGGCGCAGCTCCGGCACCGCGCGAAACACCGCGTCGGTCAACACGTCGAGCCCGGTGATGGCCTGCGCGTGTGCCCGCGCAGGAACGTCGACCAGCTCATCGCCCAGCGAGGACGCGGTTCGTGTCGTTGAACCGCGCGAGCCGGGTAGCGGAGCGGCCAGCTCTCTGCCGGAGCGTCGGGATTTCGCGAGAACGACGCGATGCGACGGCGACTGTCATGGGCTAATCGTAAGCGGCGCAGAGGCCGCAGCTCGAGGTCAGTGCTTAGCGGTCGCTTTGAAGTCGGGTGTCTGGACAGCGCTGGACGATGGGTGTCAAGATATTGGCGCCGTCGTAAATGCCTGACACGCAGAAACATCTGCTCATCGTCGAAGACGAGGCGCCGCTGCGCGAGGCCATCGCCGAGCAGTTGTCCGACCGCGGCTATCGGGTCGAGCAGGCGGAATCGGGCGAGGTCGGCCATCGCGAAGCTGGCCGACTTCGCCTTCGACATCATCATCACCGACCTGCGGCTGCCCGGCATCGACGGCTCCGCGGTCGTCGAAGCGGCGGTCGCACGCTATCCCGCACATCATCGCCATCGTCGTCACCGGCTACGGCACGGTGAAGGACGCGGTCGAGGCGATCAAGCGCGGCGCGTCGGACTTCGTCAACAAGCCGTTTCAGATCGACGAACTGCTGCACGTGCTCGACTCCGCGCTCGAGCAGCGGCGGCTGAAGTCGGAGAACGCGCTATCTGCGCGCGCAGCTCGAGGAGCGCTACCGCTTCGAGGGGATCGTCGGCAAGAGCCGGCCGATGAAGCAGCTGTTCCAGCTGCTCGAGACCGTCGCGCCGACCAACAGCACGATTCTGATCACCGGCGAGACCGGGCACGGGCAAGGAAGTCGTCGCGCGCGCGATCCACCACAACAGCCCGCGGCGCGCTGCACCGGTTCGTCGCGCTGAACTGCAGCGCGATTCCGGAGACGCTGCTCGAAGCGGAGCTCTTCGGCCACGTGCGCGGCGCGTTCACGGGCGCGGTCGGCAACCGCCAGGGACGCTCGAGCAGGCGCACAAGGGCACGCTCTTCCTCGACGAAGTCGGCACGATGAGCGCGGCGCTGCAGATGAAGCTGCTGCGCGTGCTGCAGGAGCGCGAGTTCGAGCGCGTCGGCGATTCGCACACGATCAAGGTCGACGTCCGCGTCATCGCCGCGACCAACAGCGACCTGGGCCGGCTCGTCGCCGAAGGACAGTTCCGCGAGGATCTGTTCTACCGGCTGAACGTGATCCCGGTGCAGCTGCCGCCGCTGCGCGAGCGGAAGGAGGACGTGCCGCTGCTCGTGCAGCACTTCCTCGGCAAGTTCCAGCAGGAGCGCAACGCCGGCGGCGACGGCGACGGTGCCGGAGACGGCGGCGAGGCCGCCCGCCGACGAGCGTGCACGCCGCTGACCGTCTCGCAGGAAGGCATGCGCCGGCTGATGGCGTATCACTGGCCGGGCAACGTCCGCCAGCTCGAGAACGCCATCGAGCGCGCGGTGGCGTTCACGGCCGGACGATCGCAGATCGACGTCGGCGATCTGCCGACCGAGATTCAGCAGGCGCAGGAACCGCGCGCGCCGTCTCCTGCCGTCACGCTGCCCGAAGACGGCGTCGATCTCGACGCGTTCATCGCCAACATCGAGCGCGAACTGATCCAGCGATCGCTCGAGCGCACCGGCGGCAACAAAGGGCAGGCGGCGCGACTGCTGAGCTTGAAGCGCACGACGCTCGTCGAGAAGCTCAAGCGTCTCGACAAAGCGAGCGTAATCGTCGACCCTCCGCATCTCTTCGACACACCAACCGCACACAGATCTGCACCATGCCTCTTGCCGGTTCGCTCCTCATCTTCATGTCGCGCCCGAACGATTTCACGCGCCGAAAACGTGCAAGCGCGGTCGGCTCAACTGTCCGGCATACGAATTGAGTTGGCGCTCGATCATGAACGCGCTGATGCCGCGTCGGGTCGGCCTCGGTGCTCCCACTCGTCGCGGTCCTCGGCCTCGTCGACGCGCGCGTGCGTCGGCGCAGGGAGAGCATCGGCGGCGCTGATGCAGCGATTCACGTTCCCGATGGTCGAGACGGCACGCAGCCGGCGGCCATCCACCCGCCGAGCCTGCGCGCGCCCGACACCGCTCGTGACCCTCCTACGTCATCGTTCGCGACGCTGCAGGCGCTGGCGCATGCGTCGACGCGGAAGGCGGTCGCGGCCGGCGGCGTCGAGGCGAATCCGGTCGTCGCGCCGCTCGCCGGATCCCCGGTGGCGCTGACGGTCGCGGAAAGCCGGGCCGCCGGCGCGATGATCCACGCCAGCGAGCGGCTGTGGAAAACGCAATCGCAAGGCCGCGCGTGTTGACGATGATCGGCCTCAACGTCGCGCTGCGCCACGGCGGTGCGCGCACAACTACAGGGTCGCCGCCAGGCAAAGACGCTAGAATGTGACGGAGATGCCGCCGCGCTATGCGTACTGGACGATCCTGATCGACGACGCGCCGACGGCATTTCGCGCGCGCGCGGCGCGAGAGCTCCTCCCGACCTTCCATCAGCTGCAGCGCAAGAACACGAACGTCACGATGCAGTGGTTCGCGCGCGGGCGGTTGTGGGAGTCGCGCGAGGCCGAGCAGGACGACTTTCAGCGCCGCAAGCGCGCGGCGTCGGCGCCGTTCTGCCAAGCCGGCGCCGGGCGAGACGCGCGGCGGCGACTGGCGGCCAGGCGGGACGCACAAGGATCCGCGCGATCGCTTCAAGAAGAAGAACCGGCCCGAGCGCGCGTGGTCGGAGAGCGACGTCACGCCGCGATCGCGAGAAGCCCGCCTCCGCACGGCGGCAGCCATCGCCGGACAGAGCCAGCAGGGCCGCCCCGGCGATCGACCGTGGAGCAACAAGCCGCCGGGAGATCGCGCGGAGGCGGATCGGCCGTGGAGCCGCAAGCCGGCAGGCGGCCCTCCGCGCGGCGATCGACCGTGGCAGCAGCAAGCCGCCGGGCGCAGCGCCGCGCGGCGATCGGCCGTGGCAGGACAAGAAAACGACCGGCGCACCTGGCGACCGCCCCTGGACCAGGCAACGCCGTCGCGGACGATCGACCTCGCGGCGATCGGCCCTGGCAGGACAAGAAATCCACCGGCGCAGCCAGGCGGCGATCGTCCGTGGAGCAATAAAGCCGCGCGGAGATCGCCCACGTGGCGATCGGCCCTGGAGCAACAAGCCAGCAGGCGACCCTCCGCGCAGGCGATCGGCCTGTGGAGCGACAAGCCGCCGGCACCGCGCCGCGCGCGGTGATCGACCGTGAGCAGACAAACCGCCCGGCGCCGCGCCGCGGGGCGATCGGCCGTGGGACAACAAGCCGCCGATCGGTGAAGCCCGGCGCGGCGATCGACCGTGGACGGACCGCGCTCGGACGACCGGCCGGCCGCCTGGCAGACCGAGCCGCGTGACGAGCCTCAAGCGAGCCTCGCTTCAGGCCCGAGGGAGGCGAGTGCAAAGCCCTGGCGCGACAAGCCTGCGGGATCGCCGCGGCGCGGGCGCCCGGGCGCCGCAGCGATGGCTCGCCGGAGCAAGCAAGAGCGCCGGGCAGCCGCGCGGCTGGCGACCGGCCGTGCAGGGGCCAAACTGTGCCCGTGGAGCGGCAAAGCCGCCCGGCGGCGGGAGCAGCAGCGGCACCTGGAGCGGCCAAGCCGCGCGAGCCGCAACCGCAAACGCCGGCGACGACGAGCCGCCGGATCAGCTGACGTTGCTGGCGCCGTCGGCTGGCAGTCGAGGCAGTCGAACCCAGGCATCTGAGCGATCGACGCAACCAGCAACTAGCAGCCATGCTGACGCACCTCGTGCTGATGGAGCCGCGGCCGGACTTGACGGACGCCGACCGCAGCGCGCTCATCGACGCCTTCGAGCGTGCCGATTCGCGAGATCGCCAGCGTCCGCAACGTCCGCGTCGGGCGGCGCGTCGTCCACGGCGCCGGCTACGAGCAGTCCGCGCCGGACATCGCCGAATACGTCGCCGTCATCGACTTCGACGATCTGGCGGGCCTGCAGGCATACCTCCGGCATCCTGCGCACGACGAGCTCGGCGCGCGGTTCGGTCAGTCGCTGCGTTCGGCGGTGGTGTTCGACTTCGAGGTGGGAGGGGTCGAGGAGTTACGCGCTGGCCGGTTCTTTTAGCCCGAGCATCCGCATCACGCGGTCCAACGACTCCGGGCTCTTCGGGCACGACGCGAGTCGAGCTCCGTGAGGATGTCGAGGCATTCGCGCGACGGTCTTCACCACGCCAATCCCCAGGCGCTGCGTCGCCGCCGGCAGCTGGTTCTGGCCGTCGCGCCAGACCAGGATCGCGCGCGCCTTCGAGTCGACGGCGATGTCGAGGCAGTTCTCCGGACGATCGTCGACGACGACGTCGAGCGCCAGCGCGGCGGCGATGCGGCCGCGCGATCCCTGCACGACGTAGACGCTCGGCATCCTGAAGCCGTGCGATTCGAGCCAGCGCTGAGTCTGGAGCTGCGAGGTCACGCCGACGGTCTTCGGGCCGCTTGGTCAGGAAGATGATCTCCCAGTGGCGATCGCTCGTGAGGCGCGCCAGGCGCTCGATGACGCCGGGCTCGAGCGGCGCGAGAGTCTCCCAGAAATTTTCGATCGACTCGACATGCCGCCACGAGGCGCCGCTGCTGGCGGGCGTCATCTTGAGCTTGAGGAGCGG
>ERZ1370068.7103-contig-6041_pt1 | contig 78052 bp, 101 predicted proteins | sample MGYA00561227_ERZ1370068 | MGnify/ENA primary metagenome ERZ1370068 (study PRJEB38410, sample SAMEA6850437) | metagenome | study: Metagenomic assessment of the ecological functions of the soil: analysis of the soil microbiota associated with the... | reverse complement strand
ATGCATAAAAGGTAAGAAAAAGAGAAAAGAAAACACAGATTTAATAATACAATAATAATAACGTTGTCATTCAAATATAAGGTGTTAAAGTTACACAATAAGATACAGTAAATAAAAAAGGTAAAGAGGTTTAGAAAGAAAAAAGAAAAAGGAAAGAGAGAGAGAGAGAGATTGCAGAGAAAGAAGGAGCAAAAGCAGTGTTGCAGAGAGACACAGGCATATTGTTAAGAGCCCAGGAGAAAAGATCAGAATAAAGAACTTCTTCATGTTTTCATTATTTTCTTCCTTCTTCTTTCTTCACATATTTCATAACATACAATAATACTACACAACACACAATATTTTTCTTCTTTTTTCTTCTTTTGTTTTGCCGCAGGAGTGCGCGCGCCGAACATGCCCAGGCGTGTTTTTCTGTAATGGGGTGCTCGCAAGATCGTGATCACCGGGTCTTCGACCTGCAGGTATCCCAACGCTTTTCGCTGGAAGGGCGGAGCGGCGCTCAAAGACAGAGGTCGGGGCGTCGAACGGAATGTCGAGATCTTGCACTGACACGACGAAAGCCGAAGACGCGCCCGCTGAGGAACGAGCGATCGCACGTCGCCCGCGACGCGACGGTCGGGTGGGGTCGGCGAACGATGTCTTCGAGCGCCGGGCGATCTCCGTGGGGCCGCCGTCAGCGGCGCTCGGAGAATCGTGCCGAGCGCGATAGAAAATTGTCGCGGTGATTCTCGAGCAGCTCCGGCGTGAAATACGTGCGTACTGTCCAGCTGGGATTGGGTAAGTCGTGTTGAACCTTCCCGGACCGCGCAAGATCGCGCCGATCTCGTCCCCAGCGGCTCAATCGCCTGAGAACGCGGCGCGAGCGACGAGGCGCTGGTCAGCCAGCGATGACCGGATCTGTCGCCGCCGATTTCATCGTTTTCGTTGGCGTTTCAGCGAGGCCGAGCAGCAGTCAATGGCGGACGGGAATGACGCTTCGATGCCGCGCTGCATCGCCAGTCCATACTGCCGGGCGCGGCGTTACTACGATGTCGAGCCCGTGCCGATCTGCTGGCGGACGAGACGGCGACGGCCGACCCGCGCGGGAGATCACGCCGCTATGCTGGCCCATGATCGCCGCTCGACGCCACTGACGAGTCGCGCGACGGTCTTTGATCGGCGTCTGGTTGTCGATGCTGCCACACTTTTCCGGTGTTCGACTCGATATCGGTGTGGCACGAGCCTGGCCGGCGACGACGCGCTGACGCGCGCAGCGACATTTTCGTCTGCCGTGTCGACGGCGCCCGCGCGCTACGATTGCGACGCCAGCGCCGGCAGACCGAGAACACTTCGCATACCTTCGACGAGCGTTCAAGCGAGTGCCGCGGTCGTTATCGCCCGGGCGCTGGTGATAGTCGAAGGCGGTCGTCGATCGCGCCCACCGGGCGATCGGGCGGGAGACCGAGCTCGCCAGCGGACACCGTATCGGCTGACCTTCGCAGTGACCCCATGATGTCACATACGGCGCCCTAGCCGATGCTCTGCCGCATTTCGCACTGGTCACGGTACGCCGGCCGCGCCGCTGGGCGTCGGCGGGACGATCGTGACGCCGGTGTCCGTGATGATCGCCAGCCAGACCGCAAAGGCCCGGCGAAAGCGGGCGTCTGAGACACTGACGGTTCGTTCTTCACGCCCAACGACAAATGATGTCGTATCGGAGGGCGGAATGTCGTGATATTCTCAGCCGCGATCAGATAACAGGTGATTGCAAACGATCCCCTCAAACGATGCGCCCGATTCGATCTGTTCACCGAGTTGCCGTGGAAGACGACAGACGTCATTTGCCGTGTCATCGCGGGAAGCTGACGGGAGTCTGGCGGCGCACATCGCGATGGATCTTATGGCGCAGCACGGCCTGGGCGTCACCAGCGATCGCGGACGTCCTTCGAGGATCGCGACGATTTGTGGCGTGCCCGGCGCAGCCGGCGGCTCGCTGAGCCGGCGCGGCAGCGGCGTCGAAAATGCTGATCATGGTTGACCTTTATTGCGGCAGGCGATACTCATCGCGGTCGCCTTCGATCTTCACTGCTCGCGGTCGTAGCATTCGCCGCTCGATATATTGCCGCTGGCGGGGACTGAATTGTCGAGGGGGTGACAGGCACGGCGCCGGTTTCGGCGTATCACGACGCAAATACGGCTTCCGATCGAGTGTGTCTATTTGGCTTGATAGCCCGGTCGTCGACTCACAGGCGTCTTTATCGCCGCCTGCCGCGGTCTGCCAAGGTTTCAGCGTGCGTGGAGTCGGCGTCGGTTGCTGGCGTCCAGCGCCGCAGCAGCCAGCAACACATATGCGCGCGAACAGCCATAGCGGCGGGGAGCTCATCACGGGGCCGCGCTGGTTGGTTTGTCCTTGATCAGGCCGCTGGCGACGGAGCGGGCGTCGAGGGTGATTTCCAGCATCGAGCGATTTGCGCCGAGTGTCGGTATCCTTGGTGTCGCCACGTTGCCGGCGATGGCGCTCACGACGATCTGGCGTCAACGCGACTACACGTTCCCGAAGGCGTACAGTTTAGGCGCGAAGACGGCATCCACAACGACGGTCATGCCGTCGCCGCCTCTGCCGGCGTCTGACACGCTTCGGGTCGAGCGTCGATCTGCCGCCGAGGAGAGGTCCGGCGCCCGGCTCGGTGACCTGAGCCTTCGTCGCCATCGTGCTGACTACTGTCCGACCAGGGGACGATCTGGATGGATCGCTCACGATGTCGCGATTGAAGCGCACGACACGACGACATCCTGACACCCTTCGACCGGGGACGACGCGGTGAGACCCGGCACACCGCGGTATCAGACCGACCGCCCGTCATGAGCCGCATCCGACACAGCTGCAACATCCACAAGCTGCCGATCACTCTTCGCCCTCTCCTGATCCAGAGATGGTCGCCAGTGCCGGCATCATTCAACGCGAGCCGGGGATCCGAAATCGGGGATGGAACGGCAGGCTCAGTGCTGACCGCGCTCGAGGTGCTAGATCGTCGTCGGAAATCATACTACCGTTCCGGCTTATTATGCCGCCGACAACAGCACGACAGAGTCCCACGTTCGTGGGGTTATGTTGCCGTACCAGGCCGTCACCGCGCTCGCGCCGGGGTAATGTTCGTCGAGGCGTCGAATTTAATATCGCCGCAAGCACTTCCCCGCGCCGCCGTCAGGGGCAGCCTTCACGCGCGTCCGACGGACAACGCTGACGAGGCGGGATCAGCGGCGCAGCGAAAGCAATCGATGAATATCATGGCGAGGCGACGGGAAGACCAGCAGAGCAGCAGTTAGTTGTTCAGACGTCGAGTCGCGAACGCCCGACGCGAGCCGGCCAGTGGACTTAATCCCCAGATCGGCGCAAGTCAGCAAGAAAATCGACGCGTTCTCGACGCACTTCACCTACGAAAGTTATTGCTGAATAGCGCATCATCACATCTCAGGCTGCCGCTGCCAGCCATGATCGAGCTTATTAGCCTCGTGGTGAGTCGCAGAGCTGAAGCTGGTGTCATTCGTCATGACCATCGAGGCCTGGCGAAGGCAGCCCGTGCTCGTGCTCACGGGAAGCGACGTCAGACGTCGGGGATCCGATTCTGCTGGTCGCCACGGATGGTGAGCGCTCAATGCAGTCACACCAAGTTCTGAGAAGGCTCATGACAGATGCAACAATTATCTCAGCGATATGCTGTCGACGCTGGTCTGGCTGGAGACCAAACAGCAATTGAAGCCGCAGTCTCCCAGAGGTCGAGGAAATGCAGCGGCGTCGGTTTATATCATTATCGCGCGATCGCAGGTCGTGCAGCTGCCCATCACGGGAACAGGCGTGGCAATGGGAGCTGACCACTGACCCGAGCCGGGATCAAACTGCCCAAGAAGCTTCAGAGAGAACTCAGTATTTCTCCATCGTGACAACCGCCCGATCGAGCGGATGCCCGCGTCGTCACGATTCACGGGACGAGTTTTCCCCACCAAGAGTTTGTTGTTGCTTCATAGTCACCGGGCGATCGATCTGCCGCCGCCGACCGCCCGGCGCTGATTTAAACAGGCGCGCTTGATCGAGGAAAGGGCTGAGATTGTAGCTGTTACCGCTACCGGTCGAACACTGCCGGGAGGAAGGACGATGAGATCGAGACCATGTCCTTCCGAGGTTGGACGTCTTTCTGCTGCAGCAATATCACCTGAAATGTAAATGATGTTTATTGACCCGTATTCTTCATGTCACATGACGAGTCCCTGGGCTCTCCTATTCATCGCCCTCTGCGGAGAGCTGCCGCCCTTCGCTGAAATAATGCCTGCGCTCCCTGTCGTAGGAGACGACTCATTTGTCTCCTCGGATTCTGGGTGTTTCAATGACGAGGATCTTTCCGTAGACGCGACGTGGGCTGCGTCACCAGCTTCGATGACTTCTTTCCGATAGGGTGCCGTCGGGTGATGGAAACAAAGACGATGCGACGCCCGCGCAACGCGCCGCCGATCATGCGGCCGATCGCCGCGTAGGGACGCGTACGACTAGGCACTGCCAGGGCTGGCATGTACTGCTGAGGCCGACGTGGTTCTTCGTGAGCCGGCGCGATCAGCCGACACGGAGACGACGCATCAAGCTGGTACGACGATACGACGCCTAAGCGCGCGCGCTGCGACTCCGCTTTGCTGGCGCTGGGCGGTCGCTGTCGCCATGCCTGACCCGGCAGCGACGATGCCTGCGAACGCAACCGACACTGTCTTTCACCGATTCGATCTTCACGCACGGAGCTGTCCCTCGTCGACGATACCTGCACAGCGTTTTCGCCGAGGTGCCCGGCGCCAGCGCTCTTCGCGAGCCGTTCCAGCGTTGGCCGAATTCCCGCCATCGCGCCATGATGCTGGGAACATGCTGCGGTGATAGCGCGCTGGCCGCGCGGGATAATATTGCGGATTTGACGATGCATTACGGCTCAGATGGAAGACCGGTTTGAAGCTCGAATAAAACATGGCAACTTGCTTCGTCTGGTCGCCCGCGGCGAAGTCGTTACTCACAGGCGCATGACTTTCCGAACGAAAAAGGTGTTCGAGGAGACGTGGCCGGCGACGACTGAAAAACTGTGTCGCCACCGGATTGTCGCCGAGGCGACGGTCGCATCGCCGCTTCAATCTCGGTGAAACTTCACGCCGTGCGGCGGCGAGCCGATGTCGCGGCGCGACTAGTTGGCGACGCTACGCGCGTTCTGAAGCCGATCACTGGGGACACCTTTCTTCCCACTTCACAGCGTGTTCAGATACCGCGCGCCTGGATACCAGCTACGCGAAAAAGAAAATGTCCCCGTTAGAGGAGCGGCAAAAACGGAGTGTTCTCGCAACATTGAGCACGGCGTTGCGTCGCCGAATTGACGACGGCGTGACGGAGCGTCGCTTATTTTTCAAATCTGTGGGCCGCGAGATTACGGTCGTAACGCTGGACTGAATGCCGCCGCGGCGCGCCGATCGCCTGACATGGAGTGTCCGACCACGCGAGCGCCGAACGAGCCGTTGTTATCGCAGCGCTTGCTCCTCGACGATGGGCGTCGCGCGAAGATCTCGACACCGCACGAATGAGCCGATACTTCGCTTCCGTTGTCGGGTGTAACGTCATGCCGCAGAGCCAGCCCGAACCCGATTGCCGTCGCCGGTAGTGGTTGACTCACAACAAGACGACACGCCCGGCGAGCACCAGTTTCGCCGCGTCTGGCGTCGATCGGCGAGTGGCGTCTGTCACGCGGCGAGAAGACGTGTTACCTCACGACAAGAGGGATGCGCCACGCGTTCGCCAGTGATGATTACTTTTGCCACACAGATCTCGACAGTGACGATGTTGTTCCCCGAGCTAATGTCATCGGGCTCCGGGCGATCAGGTGCCACCCGGTGCCGCGGAGCGTTCATCAGCGCGGATTATCGCTGGCCGGGCCATGTCGCTGATACCCACTACGGTGCGGTCCTCGACTGGCGAGCGATCCGAAGCCGTCTAACACACGCGCAGATCGGGCGCCGACCTAATCCGGGCATCGCACAATACCGCCGGTCAGGATCCGCGCTCGCCGAAATCGACGTACTTGAGCTGTCGCATCGAACGCTCGGATCGCCCGCCCGTCACTGCTCCGAGTCTGGCTCTGGAGATCAGGCGTCGAAGAATCGACATGGGGTAAAGCCATCCGTCCAGTTCAGTCGTATCACTTATTCGCCACCCACACTGCGTGGGGAGGCGTGCGTCAGACTTCACGATCGTCAAATCACGACGACGTCTTCGGGAAAACGATATTCGTCGCCGCGTACCCCAGCGAGATTATAAGACGACGTCAAACTGACGCCGAGAGCGCCCGCAGACGCGATCTGATCGACATCGGAGTCGGTGAGAATCCCGCTCCACGCCGAGTCGCCGCAGCCGCCTTCACGTGCCGGCGCAGGTCGCTCGGTTTCACAGGCCCCATCGCGGCGCGAGCGATAGCCGGTCGGCCCTCCGCCGTACGCCTGATCATGCGCCCGCACGAGTGTCCGAGCGACCGTCCTCCCGACGGCGGTCATCGCTGAATCGCATCAGAGTTGGCCCGCGTCACAGTGATTAGCACGCCTGCTGTCTCGCGGCTGAAAGCACGCCTACTTCAGGAGCGGCCAGCCACAGGTGTCGGTTTCACCTGAGGCTGGGAGGATGAGGAACCCCAGGGTTGACGATGCGCAGTCGGGTCAGTGGCACGAGGGACGCCGGCCCAGAGACAGCCGGCCCCGGTCGACGGCACTGTTCTGGGCTTCCGCCCACTGACGAAGAAATACGAGACGCTGAGCATCGCCTGAATGCGTGGCCTCAGCCGGTACCAGGTGTCGTTGAGTCGCCACTGATGACGCCCTAGCATGTGCAACTTATGATCGGTGCCGGCACGGTCTGGCACAAGCCGGTGTGACTGCCACGTGAGATCTATAGCCGGCCTCGCCACTCGCGCATCTGCTGAGTCGACCACGGTCTGACCCGCCTCGTGTCAGGATGGCGAGTACTGGCGAATGCCCAGCTGGCCAGGTCCACACGCCGAGCCAGCCCAGGCCGTCCGAGTCTCGTGGCGGCTGATGCCGGTCACAGACACTCAGTGCTAGTCTCTAAATAGCATGACGTCGACGGCGAATTCGGGGACATCGACGTCGAGCCTGGCGGGCAATGGCCCCGCAATACGCTCGGGATACGACGCAGCGCGAAGCGCAGGCGATTAGTCAGCCTGTCATCTGCACTCGCTCGTTATATTCGCCGATATCGCTGATGCGATCATGACGAAGTTTACCGGATATCGGTCGCCACGGCTGGTCTGGATCTCGAGCGCGAGCAACGCTCGCCTCCCGGCGGCGACGTGAACCACCAATCGGCGAGAAAAGAGAGAAAGTCCGAGCGTGCCCGTCATACGAGGAATACGCCGGCGGCGCTGATGCGATCGGTCGACGGCGATGCCGTGGCGGGATTCCGACAGCTGATGATGGGCGAAAGCCGGCGTCGCCGGGTGACTGCTTGACGGTCAGTTGGTTTTCGTCGCGTCCAGCAGAATCTGTCGCGGCTGTTCATGGCTTGACCGCACGATTCGCGTCGTGGAGGAGCGTCAAATTGCCAGTATCGACCCGATTTGTTGTCGGCGAATCTGGCAGACGCCGCCTGTCAGCGATCGCTCGCTGCCTCAGCTGATCGGGCTGAGCGCCGAGGGCTTCAGGTCGAGCGTGAAATTCGCGTTGAAAAAGGCGACCTGCGATTTATCTCGCCTGCCGGCTGCCGAGTCGCCTACTGACGAGACCGAGCCCTCCACTCAGGTGCGAGACGCGGTTCGGAAATGAACTCGCGCGTCTCCGGGAGACGGCGCTGTTCAAAGACGCCATGGGAAAGGTCTGGCGGATACATCCTCGAAGATCACGCCGTTACCGCACGCAGGCTGGCGATCGCGCACGTCGCAGCCCGGTTCGGCGCCGCCGACCGCGGGCGATAGTTGCTGCCTCGACGTGAATCCCGAGCATGCCCACTGATCGATACCGCGGTTGAGAGACTCCGATGACCGAGCTGACCGCCGCGCGGTCGAGGCGAGCTCAACGTGCGCACCGACCGCGTTGAAGAGTCGCAGGCGCGTCTGTCCTGGTGTCGTCCAGGCCGGTGAGGTGAGCACGGCGACGACGGAAGCGCGAAAGCGCGCCGGAGATGGTGACCATGAATCTTCACGATGGTGCGCGCGAAGCCGCACGAACTCGTTGCAGACGCGGCGCGCCAGATCGCCTGGAATCAGCGCTCGACAGCAGCATCACCAAACCCGAGTCATCAACCTTCGCCGTCGGCTGTTTGATCGAGTCGTCGAGGCAGCGTCCGGTAGGTCGCACGACTTCGCTTGGGATCGACAACCCACACCGCGCCCCCCGCGGCAGAGTCGGCACTTGGCGCGCATTTTCGCTCCTGTATCGATGAGGGGGCCGACATCCGGCCGAGAGCATCGAGCCAGGCGCGCGCGAGATAACGACAGATGGGGCCGACGGTACTGATCCTGACAATACGTAAAGCCGCTTTCGCCGATGATCTTCCCCGAGTTCAGGAGTTCGACGATCTTCCGATAGCAGGCTGATATGTCGTGGCGATGGGTTACTCGAAAGATGATCACGATACAGACGGCAACTCTTCGTCCTTCGAGATCTTTCCGCTTCGGTCATGTAATATCGGCGCGTTCCCATCAACGAAAAATATGGCGCAGCTCGAGCAGTGATTTGGCGTTACCGCCGCGGAATCAGCGTTTCCGGTTCGCTGTCGCCCTGCACGCTCAAACTGGGTGTTGCCCTGAAAGACGGATCCTCGAGCGAGCGATCGTTGCAACACGCCGGGCCCGAAGGGAGGCAGAGGGCGGCGGTCGAAGATCGCGCGATAGACAGCTCTGGTCGGCGGTCGCGATCCTTCGTTTCGACGCTGCCAGCGAGTCGATCCACGAATGAGATCGGAGAATGTCTTTCGGTGCCAGAGACATCGGGAGCGCCGCGGAACGCTTCGCGCAGACGCTTCCCGAGCACCACGCCCGCCGCGCCGGGACGCACGTCCGCGGCGACGCTGCCGCCACGATCACCGCGCAGAATTGTCGAGGTGAGCGTAGTTGCATTTATCTCCGTGGAACGCGCGGTTGTCTTTGCGGAGAGATGGTCGCCGCACCGTCGGCGCTACCATGCCCGCGGCGATGCGCTCATCGGCATCGAGCGCACGTTCATTTCGACTTGCGTGAACTGAAGCCGTGGAACCGTCGATCTTCTCGCCGCCACAGTCGCTTATCCATCGAAGCGAGGCAGCGGTTTCATCGCCGCCAGTTTCGAAGCCGGCGTCGATTTAACGAGGTGAATGTACGGGACGTGGTCAGGCGAGTGCACCACGAGTTCAGCGCCGGCGGGGATCGACCGTTCGACGGGACGTTCTCCACCTGAATCGCGCCGGCGGTGGGGCGAGATCGCGGCGCGCTGAGGCGCCCGCACCGCCCGTGCAGATCGTCACGAGCGCTTGAGCTCCGACTTATGTGCCGTTCCGATTTAGTTGTTGGATGATCTCGACACCTGGCGATCAGCCAGTCGTTTGCCGTCGGGCGAAGGCGAACAACTGCGGCTGAGAGGTAAGAACTTCGGTGATTTATTCGCAGTCGGACATCGCAACACGTCGGCGACTGCGAATCTTCGTGTTGATCCGCCGCTCACGCTAGAGGAGCGTCGTCGAATGACAGGTTCGCGAAGCATCCACGGCTGCCGCGTCATCTAATGCCGGCACCTGCTCCGTCAACCCGGTGCCGTTCGCGAGCCCGGGCGGATAGAAGCCGCCGCGAGGTCGAACAGCAGGCCGCACACACGTGCGCCCAACCGACGATCTCCGAAACTGACACGATCTCGTACTCGTCAGTGAGGCTTTCGCGAATTGTCAGGTTTCGTTGTCGGAATGAGGTCGATGGAGGATGTTCACGAGGCGACCAGGAGATCTGGGAAAGTCGCGATGGTACCGCCGGCTTCGGCGCGTCATTATGTCCGTCGGGTCGAGTTTGTCGATAGCTTTCGCCGGCCTGGGTCGCGGGCGAGATACCTCCAGCCCGCTTTGCGTTGCTCGACAGCCTGACGACTGATCCGACGCCGTGCTCAGCTCACTGCCGTCTGGGATTTATTTGGCGCGATCACCACGATTCAGCATCGTGACGCAGCTGGCGGCGTAACACTGTTGCCGCTCAACTCAGCTTCGTCGCGGTTTGCTTCGCCTGCTCCGGATGCAAGGTTTGCCGTCACGCCGGCGTGTGTTTGCCTCGGCGGCTGATTGGCGGCTGTCATCGCCCAGTGGCGACAACGCCACTGGCGTCACGCTGGTGCGATTGGCTACCGTTGAGCGCACTGTCAGGTGATCAGGATGGCGGTCGAGCTGCGAAGCGTAGCGGCGATCACTTGGACCCGACGATTAGACTGATCCGCCCGACTGCGGTCACCGAGGAACACCCGCCGCGCAGCGGGGGGAACAGACACGCGGCGGGCTGGCGCAGCGGTGCGCGCTCATCTCGGCTTCTAAAAATCGCTGCCGCGGCGAGGGGGGAGAGCACAACGTGCTAAACTTCGTCCTCCTCGCCGGGTGTGTAAGCTTCGCTCAGTGTCACGGCACCCGGCTTCTGAATCTCGACATATCGTGATTGAAGAGATTGGGGCGCGCCGAATTGGTTTCCAGACCAAGAATGTTTTACGCCTCCGGAGACGAGGATGATGGAAGCTGTCCACGGCGAAGGTGTTCATCAGAGCGTGAGGATCCGGCAGATCACTGGGGAAGGTGGAGCAGCAGACGATCGCGACGACGCGTTGCTCGCGCCGCGGGCCGTGGCGGGCATGCCAATCGCCATCGACGACGCCCGCGAAGTGTTATCGCCGTTCTCTGAGCTGGTCGCGACACTCGCTCACGATTGCCGCTGTCGTTTATCTGTCGCAGTTCGTGGACTCGCAGCCAACACGCAGCTTGCGGTGCACACGAGATCGATCACATGATCGGCGAAATGACCATACCATTTGAACGCTGATGCTGAGCTGCTTAGACACCCCCAGCCCTGCAATTTATATTCACGTCAGTAGTTCGTCAGCACAGCGAGACACTAGATTAATACCAAAAGAAATACCATTTAACTTGAAGGCCAAGCTGCATACACAGTGCAGCCATTCAACATGTTCATCTAAGCACCAGAACTATTATATATTACAGCAGAATACCCAGACATGTATTATTTACCAGACACTGAACGATGCCAAAGACAATCTGTCGTAGCCTGTCTGGCAATACATCATAGGCCTGATGGTAAACTTCTTCACCCTGAGCTTCATGTATATAAAGCTGAATTCAGATCTCATTAAAAATGGTCGTAGCACGCATATTTTCACGCTTAGAAAAAGCCCTACTTTTCTAAATCGCCATTATTTCACAACTATGCAATGAATGTTAATCACAGTTAGTCAAGACAGGAACAAATTGCAGTGAAATCCGATGCAAACAGTTCTGCGGTTGTCATTTACAAGTGGTACAGAGAGGCTTCTAGGACTGCTGATTAGACAGCCAGCTAGACCTACTGCACATGGTCAGCTAAAGATAAAGAGTGAGAAGAGATATTGCGCTGTTGTTAGCAGCAGAGCAGGAAGGCAGACAGGCAGGCAGGCCAAGCGAGCGACGAGCAGAGGTAGTGAGAGGTAATGATCGTCTAGAATACACACTCACCCAAAACACGATGAACACTGACCACTCTGACTGTACACATTGACACTGAACATGCCTCGGCTAGACTAATGCCGAAATCACTTTACATAGACAAGGATTTGCCAGGTCTCACTACTGATTACAGAGCAGAGAACAGGAGTCTACCCTAACTTTCATGTTGAAGAGTGGACACAGGCAATCTCAACATTCAGCCTACACCGCACACCTTCATCGATCTGCCCGGGGTAAATAAATTAAAGCTGACGTTCTGGGATAACGAAAACAAATATATTTCAAAATGATAACAGTTCATCTGAAAGAAGCACAGAATTGATCTCGAAAAGTATAAAAGTCAGAAAAGCAGGTGAAAAATACATGATCAGGGTTTATGGAAAGATTTGTGTATGCCGTTGAATGTCTGATTTTAGTGAGTCGACAGTCGAGCACAGTAAAGACTTAGTTAACATTACTGAATAAAATTCTTGTCAGAAATATAATGAAAGTACTTCTTCAGCCTCTTCATATTAAATTAAATCCACACAGTTTGTCACGTCTTCTATGTCAGATCCGACGAAGATATCTTGTTTTAGCTTCTCCTCTTCTGGTATGTGACAAAACAACATCTGGCAGATGTACTGAAGACGATTTTCACATGTTGACAAGACTCTGACAAACTGCGTCATGAGACTCAATTCTAATATGAGCGAGGCGGAAGAAGTACTGCACGAGCCTACGAGACTGCTTACGCAAAATGTTTCTGCTCCCAGGCCCACGAGGTTTTCATTCAGGCTAATGTTTTTGCTTTCTAGTGTCTACTTATTGCTCCGACTGTCCCATTCCACACAGGAAACAGAGAAACTATCGTATCCACCCTGTTGTCCAAGCAGCATACGCAATACTTTTTTAAGGCCTCCCACAAACCACCCGGTCATAATCTTTTTCCTTTAAACTCTTCTCTGACCTTATACTTTCAAGAATAATTCAAGATTCTGGCTGCTCAACAAGACCAAGATGAACTGAGGGACCTACACGAGCACAGAAGCATATTTGTTTTCTACTATCCAAGACGCCAGCTTTTAAATTTATTTTTTTAGACGAATCGATGGAGAGTCTTCTTTTCATCGAATTCCCGTGAGCATGCCAAACTTTTGCATTAATCCATTAGCGTAACTGTAGCACCACTAGTCAGCCTCCTGTGATAAAGTAAGGCGTAAACTTCTGTTCTCTGCTTCTGTATCAATGAAATATGTTCTAACTGCAATAAATCCTTGTAATAATTAGTATGAAATTGATTTCAACACGGAAATCTCTTTACTTGTCCAGGCATGGTCATGTGTTTGCAGATCAGTGGTTTGCAGACCAGTGGTCAGTGTTTGCAGACACACATCATTGATTTTGTTGTAAGAGAAGAATGTCAATATTCTAAACGATCATTAACCTCCATCTCTCACCTCTCGCTCCTCCTCTCCCCTTCCTCTCTCCCTCTCTCTCTCTCTCTCTCTCTCTCTCTCTCTCTCTCTCTCTCTCTCTTCTCTCTCTTTCCTCTTCTCCCCTGTCTCTCTCTTCCCTTCTCTTTTTTCCTTTTAAATGTTCTATTTACGGATGCTACCATTATAATATACAGTAGCTAGCTGGTCAACTTAGGACTACCACATAATCTAATCAACGGTTCTAAACAAAGCCTCTGTACACTGCGCTTATGCATGAGCAGTCACAGAACTGTTTACAGCAGTTTCTACTACAATTTGTTCCTGTGTATTCTTGTAATTAACATTCAATTGCACCCGTTGATTACAATGCAAGCATTAAGAAAGTAGGACTTTTCTAAAGACGTATATCACTTCTTGTGAAAACTGTACGTGCTACGACATTTTTAATATGATTTCTAGATTCAGCACCCCAAAATATACATATAGGGAAAACTCGAAATTGTTAAAAGAGTTTTTCCTCATCGCAGGCCTGTGTTATTATTGTGACAATTTGCTTTGACAATTGTCTTTATCATTCAGTGTCTGAGTAGGAAAATAAATACATGTCTGGTTTATTCTTCGCCAATACATAATAGTTCTAGTTGTTTATAATTATGATAGACTTATATTAGTTTAATATCTTCTTACTGGTAATATGCAAACAGCGCTCAAAAGTTAAAATTATCGGGCTATTTCTTTTGGTATTAATTCAGAGTGCGCCGTTGATGCGACGGAGCTACCGCCAACGACGTGAGCGATACTAAGTCATTACGGAACAAAGGTTTAACAGTAAACAACTCAGCATCGAGACTCAGAAATGAGACATAGTCGTTTTCGCCCGATCATGTGATCGATCTCGGCAACTCGTGAGGATGATGGCACTTACGTGCAGCTGCCGCGGTGCTGGCACCGCGGGTCCCGAACTTGCGATAGATCGTGACGCGGCGAGTCGTGGGGCCGGGTGAAGGTCGCGACCAAGCCGGAAGGAGATTGGCGATGAAAAAGCTCCTGGTTTTCGTCCTCGCGGGCGTCGTCGTGATGGCGTTGGCATCACTACCCGCCACGAGCCGGTGGCGCGGGTGTGTGCGTCACGGCTCGCGTCGATACGCCCTTCCACCTTCCCAATGGCGTGCTCTACCCCCGCCGGATCGCTCACGCTCTGCGATGGCGGCGCCTACTCACCGGTGGACAACTTCCATCGCATCCTCGTCTCCGGATCGACGATAGGGCTGTTCGTCAGCACCCGCCGGGTCGCGGAGCCTCGTTCGACGGGCGCGCCCCAGATCCTCTTCAATCGCGATAGCGACGGCAACCTCAGCCTGATCGGTTACGTCCTCCCATCGCTGGGGAGAGCGTCGCGTTCCGAATGAAGCCGGGTGCCGTGACGCGAGCGAGCGCGCACCCGACGGGGGACGGAGACAGCGTTGTGCCCGTCCCCACGACCGTCGCCGCGAGCAGCGCGCGCCGCTGATTTTAGAAGCCGAGATGAGCGCGCACTCGCTGCGCGCCGCCCCGCCGCGTGTCTGTTCCCCGCTGCGCGGCGGGTGTTTTTTCCTCGGTGGCCGCGAGCTTGTTGATCACCGAACCGGATCGGGTCGGATAATCGTCGGGTCCAAGTGATCGCACGCTACGCCCTGCGCTCGGCCGCCGCTCCCGCCGCGGCGTCGTAGACCGCGATCACCCACAGGACGACCGGTGCGCTCAGCGTTACAGCCGGTCCCCAACCGTCGCGCACATCGCCGCCGGCAGCATGAGGCCCACGCGGGACAGGACGCGCATGCCACTGGGCGTGACGAGGAGCCACGCGGCGCCCAGAATCCACAAGCCGCCGAGAAAGAGCACGGCGCGCCGGCGGTGGCCGGCGAGAAGCTGACCCCATCCGGGGAGCAGGAGCGAAGCAAGCGCCGGCGACGAGCGGGTGGGCGGCGAAGCGCGAGTCCCAGACCGCCGCCAGCGACCTGCGCGTGCACGATCGCGGAGAGATGAATCGTGACGATCACGAACGCCAAGGTCGCCAGCGCGAATCCCAAGATCTCGGGCGGCAGGTTGAACAGGCGCAGCGTCGGATCGAGTCGATCGAGGCTGTCGAGCAGAGCCCAGAGACAGGCGCCGCTGAACGCCATCCAGGAGAGGTAGAACGCTCCCCACGCGATCTCGCCCGCCACCATTTGACCCAGGCCCGGCACGAACATCGACGAGGCTTCCGGCCAGCCCCGGCCGGACCCCGGAGGCTGCGGACGCTCGTGATGGACGCGCGTAACCTGCGGCGCGCTCTTTGACGCGCCGAGAAACCGGCGAGGGTTTTCCCATCGCGACTTCCCCCAGAGTCGTAGATCTCCTGGTCGGCTTTCATGGACGCTCCTCCAAATCCCATGACCTCAGAGCAACCCCGCAGCCAACCCGGCCTGGATGTGGACCTTTCGCGCCCGAAAAGCCTCTGGCAGCTACGAGATCGTGCTCGGGGATTACGGAATCGTCGGTTCGGCACGCGGTATGATTCCGCCCCATGTGCGGCATCTTTTGTCTCTTCGACCTCGAGAACGAGCGCCGCTCCGGCCGCGCGCGAGCTCGCGCTCAAGCAGGCGAGGCTGTTGCGGCACCGCGGCCCCGACTGGAGCGGGATGTGGGCCGGCGACCAGGCGGTGATGGCGCACGAGCGGCTCGCCATCGTGGACGTGCTTCACGGCGCGCAGCCGCTGCGGTCGATCGACGGGACAGCCTCGTCCTGGCCGTCAACGGCGAGATCTACAACCACCACGAGACTGCGCGCCGAGATCGGCCGACGGCGCCGCGTTCCGGACCGATTCCGACTGCGAGGTCATCCTGCCGCTGTACGCGCGCGAAGGGCCGCGCCTGCTCGAGCCGGCTGCGCGGGATGTTCGCCTTCGCGCTGTACGACGCGGCGAAGAACGACTGGCTGATCGCGCGCGACCCGATCGGGATCATCCCGCTGTACGTCGGGAGGCGTAAGGACGGCTCGCTCGCCGTGTCGCTCCGGAGCTCAAGGCGCTCGTCGACGATCTGCGAGACGGTCGAGGAGTTCCCGCCCGGGCACTATCATGACGCGCCGCGACGCCAAGCCCGTGCGCTACCACGAGCGCGACTGGTTCGAGGTCGAGCGGCGTCCCGGATCGCGACGGTCGATCCCGCCGAGCTCCGCGAGGCGCTCTCCGACGCGGTGCACTCGCACCTGATGACCGACGTCCCGTACGGCGTGCTGCTGTCGGGCGGCCTCGATTCCTCGGTCATCGGCGCGCTGGCCGCCGGCTTCGCGGGCAAGCGCGTCGAATCCGGCGACAGCGAGGCCGCGTGGTGGCCGCGACTGCACTCCTTCGCGATCGGCCTGTCGGGATCGCCCGACCTGGCGGCCGCCAAGCGCGCGGCCGAAGGGATCGGCACGGTGCACCACGGCTTCGAGTTCACCGTGCAGGAGGGTCTCGACGCGCTGCGCGACGTGATCTGGCACATCGAGTCGTTCGACACGACGACCGTGCGCGCCTCGACGCCGATGTACCTGATGGCCCGCCGCATCCGCGCGACCGGCGTGAAGATGGTGCTTTCCGGCGAAGGGTCCGACGAGATCTTCGGCGGCTACCTCTACTTCCACAAGGCGCCGCAACGCGCGCGCGTTCCACGAGGAGCTCGTGCGCAAGCTGCAGCCTGCTGCACCTCTACGACTGCCTGCGCGCGAACAAGTCGATGGCGGCGTGGGGCATCGAGGCGCGCGTCCCGTTCCTCGACACGCGCTTCCTGGACGTCGCGATGCGCATCCCGGCGCGGCAGAAGATGGTCGCTCCGGGCGGCATCGAGAAGAAGATCCTGCGCGAGCGTTCCGCGGCGCGCTCCCCGACGAGATCCTCTGGCGCCAGAAGGAGCAGTTCTCCGACGGCGTCGGCTACTCGTGGATCGACTCGCTGAAGGCTCACGCCGAGGCGCGCGTCTCCGATCGCGAGCTGACCGAAGCGCAGCGATCGCTTCCCGGTCGGCACGCCGCTGACCAAGGAGAGCTACGTCTATCGCACGATCTTCGACGAGCTGTTCCCGCACCCGTCCGCCGCCGCGTGCGTCCCTTCGGGCCCGAGCGTGGCGTGCTCGTCGCCGGCCGCGCTCGAGTGGGATCCGTCGTTCAAGAGCAACGCGGACCCCAGCGGACGAGCGGTGAAGGGCGTGCACAGGGACGCGACGTAAAGCGGAACCGGCTGCCGGTTCCGCGGCGGTAACCGCTAGGGCTCGCAAATCCGCTGCTCGGCCGCCTGCGCCGCGGTACTTTCGGTTGATGGGAACGCCGATGTCGAAGCGATACATGACCGAAGCGGGCCTGATGAATCTCGAGGACGAGAGTTGCCGTCACGAGCTCGTCGCCGGCGTGATCGTCGCCGAGCCGTTTCCGACCCATCGCCACGACAGGACTGTCAGGCGGCTCCTGCGGATAGTCGGAGATTTCGTCGAGGCTCATGGACTCGGGGAGGTCTTCGGCGAAAGCGGCTACGTGTTGGCTCGCGATCCCGACACCGTCCGCGGCCCCGATCTGTCGTTCATATCTCGCGCGCGCCTTGCAAACTTCGACGACGCTCGATTCTTCTCGGGCGCCCCGGACCTTGCCGTCGAGATACGGCCCCCTCGAATCGCCGGGAGAAATGCACGCCAAAGGTCGCCGACTATCTTGCCGCGGGGGCGCGGTTGGTGTGGGTTGTCGATCCCAAGCGGAAGTCGGTCACGACCTATCGGACGCTGCTCGCCCCTCGACGACTCGAATCAAACGAGGCGCTCGACGGCGAGGACGTTCTTCCGGGCTTGGTGATGCCGCTCGAGTCGATCTTCGAGCGCTGATTCCCGGGCGATCCTCCAAGACGCGCCGCGGCCCTATCGCAGCGAAGTTCGTTGCGGTAGGCTTCGCGCACATGTCGTGGGGGATTCATGGTCACTCATGCTCGGGCGCGCTCGCGTGCTTCCCGTCGTCGCCGTGCTCTGCCTCGCCGGCACGAGGACGGCCGCCACCGAGGACGCAGACGCACCTGCGACCTCGCTCAACGCGGTCCTCGACGAGTGCGGCACGTTGGGCCTCGCCTCGACCGCGCGACACGTGAAGGAGAAGGTCGCGAAGCTCGGTCATCTCGAGGTCACCGTCAACGACGGCACCGCGGTGCCGATCGTGGAAGTCCGGGCAGGTGCTCGGGTTCTACGTCGAAGGCAGCGGCGGCTATCGCTACACGGTCAGCGGCGCCGAAGACCGGGCCAGCTTCGCGGCGAACGTGCGAGCGCGTCGCGAAAACGCTGCGTGCGATGGACAACGGCGTGACCGATCACTTCTCGAGGATGCTCGTCCTGTCCTCCGGGCCGGTGCTTCCCGAATTGTGGGACACCGCGTCCGGCGGCGAGGCCGCTCCGGCGCCGGCGAATCAGTCGAAGTTCGCGGATCTTCTCAAGGACGCGCAGGAAGCTTCCCGAGTTCGATTTCCGAACCGCGCTCTCGCGCCTGAATGGGAAGGGGCGCTCGGTCTACGTCGAGTTCGAAGGCGGCCTCGAGCGGGCCGGCTATTCCTTCGACGAGGTCATCGCAGGTCGGGAACGCTTTTTCAACTTCCGGAGCTCTCGGACTACCACCTTCGGTACACGCAAACCCTCAGCGCTCAGCCGATCGAAGGCTGGTTGGGCGAGCGGGGCGGCTGGATCACGCTGACGAAGGCGGCGATCGCCTTGGAGACCGCCGACAACAAATCGGGGTCGATCGCGAGCGAACTGACGCTCAAGCGTCCACGACGCGGGCCTACGGCTCAGTGCCGTTCAAACTCATGAACAACCGCGACGCGGATTCTCCCTACTGGACCTCGACGAAGAACCAGCTGACCGTCAAGCGAGTCACTGGCGCCGACGGCGCCGAGCTTCGCTTCGCCCATCGCTATCACGAGCTCTTGGTCGAGATCCCGCCCACGGCGTCCGCCGACTCCGACGTCGTGATTCACGTCGAAACCGCCGGCGAGGTGTTCCTCGACATGACGGGCCACCACTCGGACAACTACTTCATCTTTCTCACCGATTGGTGGTTCCCGTCGCCGCTAAGCTGGGGAGGCGAGCGGTTCTCCTACACGCTCAAGGTCAAGACCAAGAAGCCGTGGCGGCCGGTGACCTCCGGCCAGGAGATGACGCTCCGGGACGAGGGCGACAGCTTCTGTCGCCGAATCGCGCAGCGAGCACGCGTCCCACATCATCGCGCGTGCTCGGCGGGAAGTACGTGACGAAGACGGAGACGATCGACGGGCTGACCGTCCGCGTCCACGCCTACGCCTCCGCGCGCAAGAACGTGATCGAGAACCTCCCGAAGCTGACGGCGGCGCTGGTGAAGTTCTACACCGGGATCTTGGGGCCGATGCCCGCCGAGGAGCTCGACGTCGTGGAGATCCCCGAGTACGGGTTCGGGATCTCGCCGTCGGGCGTCGTGCTGGTGACGTCCGAGGCCTACAAGGCGCGGGAGGACGACATCACCGAATACTTGAGCCGCGGCATCAACGCCCGCCTGGCGCACGAGGTCGCCCACCAATGGTTCGGCCACAAGGCGTGGCCGCGTGAAGTGTCCGGACGCCTGGCTCAACGAATCGTTCGCCGAGTACTTCTCCGGCCTCGCCGTCGGAGTGTTGGCGGGGACGGACAAGACCGTGGTCGGCTTCGAGCGGATGCTGGCGGAGTGGCGAGCCGACGCCAAGATCTGCGCGGACGTAGCTCCGATCACGATGGCGTCCTTTCTGAGCGGGGACAGCGGCCGCCAAGACCGCCGATGCCTGCTCTACAGCCGCGGTCCGCTCGTTTTGCACATGCTGCGGACGTCCGTCGGTAACGACCGCTTCAACGCCGCCACGAAGAGGTTTTTGGACACCGCGAACACGGGCCCCGCCACGACCGATGACTACGCCAAGGCGGTCTCAGGCGTCGTCGGCATGGACATGCAGTGGTTCTTCGATCAGTGGGTGCGGCAGGCCGGAACCGCTCAGGTCACCGTCGAGCAGCACCTAGACGCCGGGGCCAACGGTCAGTACAAGCTCTGGGGCGCCGTGCGGCAGGCGCCCGGCGTAGGATTCAGGAAGCTCCTCGTGCCGCTGGTTTGGGAGAAGGACGGCAAGCCTGATGCGCGCGTCGTTTTCGTCGATCAGCCCGAGAAAAAGTTCGAGTTCCTGCTTCCCTTCAAGCCCGGCTCGATCAAGCCCGACCCTTTCCAGAACAACTTGGCCGTGTACAAGTAGGCACGTTGACTTCCGGCGCCGCTGGACGACGGCCCGGGGCTGATGTATATACATCGCATGACGCGGACCCAGCTCTATCTCGACGATGCGATTCATGCGCGGCTTCGGGCGCTGGCCCGCCGTCAGGGAGCGGTCGCTCTCGGACCTCGTGCGGGAAGCGCTCGTCAAGGCGTACGGCGGAGGCCGCGACGATGACCGGAAGCACTCGCTCGCCGCGATTGAGGGACTGTGGAAAAACCGAAGCGACCTGCCAGGCACCGGCGCGTACGTGAGGCGGCTGCGGCGCGATACACGGTCGAAGCGTCTCCGGCGGAGCTGACCGGAGTTCTCCTCGACTCCGATGTCGTCGTCGAAGTCCTGCGCGGCCGCAAGGCGGTCGCCGCGGCGCTCTCGGCTCTCGAGGCTGGCGGCGTCGAGACCTTCACTTGCGGCGTCGTCGCCGCCGAGATCTTCGCTGGGGTGCGCGCGGGCGAGGAGGCCGCGACGGAATCGTTTTTCCACGCGGAGGCGATGTCGTGATCGACGGTACGACCGGTCGGCGGGCGGGAAGCTATCTGGCGAAGTACGCACGGTCCCACAGTGTCGAGATTGCCGACGCGCTCGTGGCCGCGGCTGCGGCGACCACAGGCCTACGCCTCTGGACCGTTGAATAGAAAGCACTACCCCATGCGGGATGTCCGATTCTTCGACGCCTAGGCTGCGATCCGCGCGCCGGGTTATAAGGGAGGGATGAGCGGACGCCGGGTCTTCATCAGCGGGGTCGGAGCGGTGACGCCCTACGGTCTCGGCGCCATTCCGCTCCGCGACGGATTGTTCGCGGGCCGCTCGTCGATCGGGCCGATCCGGGCGTTCGATGCGACCCGCTTCCCGTCCCGCATCGGCGGCGAGATCCCGGCCCTCCGCCTCGAAGAGCACTTCGAAGAGCGCGAGATCCCACTGGCTCAGCGAGCTGGCCGCGCACGCCGTCATCGCCGCGCGGCTCGCGGTTGCAGATGCCGGGATTGCGGAGGTCGCGGCGCCCGATCGCGCGGGTGTCGTGTTCGGCACTGGCTTCGGATCGCTCGCCGAGTCAGGACCGCACTACGTGAAGTGGGCCGAGATCGGCGACGCCGCGGCCCGGCCGGCGACCATTCCCACGCTGATGCTGAACGCTCCGCGGCGCAGATCGCCCAGCACCTTGGCTTTCGCGGGCCCAGCCTCACGGTGGCGACGGCGTGTAGCTCGGGGAGCAACGCTATCGGTCACGCAATGCGCGAGATCGCGGCGGGGCGGCAAGACGTCATGCTGGCGGGCGGCGGCAGAGCGCGCGCTGACCGAGCTGATGCTCTTGTCGTGGGGGCGGCTCCGCGTCTTGTCTCGCCGCAACGACGAGCCGGAGCGCGCTTCGCGCCCGTTCGACGCCAGGCGCGACGGCTTGGTGCTCGCCGACGCCGTCGTCTTGTTGGTGCTGGAGTCCGAAGACCACCTGGCGCGGCGGGGAGGCCGGGCCTTGGCGGAGCTCGTCGGGTTCGGAAGCAACTGCGGCGCCGGGCACCTGACCGCGCCCGACCAGGCGAGCGAAGCATCGGCGATGCGCTCGGCCTCGAAGAGTGCGGTGTGGATCGAGAAGACGTCGATCTCGTCTTCACCCATGGGACCGCGACGCGGCGCAACGGACGTCGTCGAGGGGCAGGCGCTGCGTGAAGTCTTCGGCGACAACGGCTCGTTTCCGGCGCTCGCCGCGTTGAAGTCGATGGTCGGACACTCCATGGGCGCCTCGGGGCGATCGGCGCCGCCAGCGGCGGCATTCGCGCTCGAATCCGGGACGATTCCCCCGACCATCAATCTCGACGCGCCCGACCCGCAATGTCAGATTTCCGGATTCGCCCCAGTCGCTACGCGCCGAACGCTCCGTCACGCCGTCGTCAATGCTTTTGCTTTCGGCGGCCACAACGCCGTGCTCGTGTTGCGACGCGTCTAGGGAACACTCCCGTTTTTGCCGCTCCTCTGCTCGTGTTGGGGACATTTCTCTCGCAGCAAAGCGGTATCCGGGGAGCTTTGCGAGAAAAGAGAAATGTCCCCAACATCGCTATGGAGTTTGAAGAAAAAGGGAGTGTCCCTAGTAGTCGAGCTCAGGAACACGCGTAGGCGGTCGTTGTCGCGCCAACGGCCCCAGAACGTCGTCGCGGCGCCGCTGATGACGTCGAGCTCGCCGCTGACACGAACGTGGGACGCCACCGGATACGAGCCGGCGATGCGGACCATCGAGTCGAGCTCTTTCGTGCCGACCGTCGCCTCGAGCGAGACTTGCCACTCGGTCAACGCCTCGCGCTCGAGGTAGACGAAGACCGCGGGGAGGAACGCCTGGTCGAGGGATGCGGCCGCGGGAGCCGACGTCCCGCCGGCCACGTCGTCTCCGTACCCTCCGATCACGCGCCAGCTCCCAGGGACCATTCGCGCACTCGACCTGGAAGAGTCCGTATGCCGTCGGCGCCGCCTGGGTAGTGGAAGTAGCCGGCCTCGCCGCGGAGCACGATAGGGCCCAAGAGGACCTCTCCATCGATGCCCGCAACTTCGAGCTTCAAGAAGTTCCGGTCCAGTTCCGTCAGGCCCGGCGTGATGCGCGGCGCATCGTCGAATCCGCGGAAGTGAGGACAGCCGGATCTCACCCTTCCCCGCCGCGAAAGCCGGCGCGCGCCGCCTCCCTGCAGCGTGTCCCAGCTTACCGGCGGGAACGTAGCATCGCTGAACGACAGAGTGAGTGGCGGGAATTCAGAGCCAACGCTCGTTGAGCTGGGGCAATCGCGAGGGCGTAGCGGGGCACCAGGGCCGCCTCGAGCGAAAACCGCGAACTGCTCCCAGATCGCGTCGACGGCGTACGGGGACAGCCGTGCGGGGTCGAGCGGGTCGGTCCAATCCCGCGGTGAAGATTGTCGGTTGCGTTCACGAACGTCGTCCGCTGCCAGGTCAGGCGCTGGCGGCCGGCGACGATCGTCGCCTCCCCGGCGCGAAAGCCCAAAGCGAGGTCGCGAAACCGGATCGGCGCGCGCTTGAGGTCACGATCGTCGTCGTCGTACCAGCGGTCGCGGTCGATGTCGCCGTGAGAGTCGTAATCGACGATCGCGCCGAGCTTCACGAAGAACCACGGTCGAGGCCGCGCATCCAGCGAGTACGTGCCGCGAAACCAGCCCTGGTAGCCGGGGTCGCCTTCGTCGTACGCGTCCCCCACGCGGCGATCGACCCGCCTTGATCGAGGGCGGGAGCGGGGCGCGTTGCGCAGGCGATCACGATCAGTGCAACAACGAACCCGCGCATCGCACCCCCGGCATGGCCCCAGCGTCCGACTTACGATAACCTCGGCGCGTTTTACGTGAGGAAGGAACCGACATGAAGAAACTCGTGATGACCGTGATGCTGACCGCGGCCTTTCCCACGGTCGCGGCGGCGGGAGAGATCTACGGAAGGTCACCGCGGGCGGCGCGGCCGTCGGCGAGGGACGGAGATCTCGGCGAAGTGCGGCGCCACCGCGTACCCGGCGGTCAAGACCGACAAGACCGGAAGCTTCCACCTCGTGGTCAAAGAAGCCGGGAAGTGACGCTAACCGTGTCGCAGAAGGGTCAATCGGCCTCCTCGAGGTCGTCTCCTACGACGAGGGCGCCCAGGCCGACATCGTGCTCGAAGCGAAGGACGGCAAGCTCAGCGCGCGCCGCAAGTAGAAGGGCGATGGCCGACGAGAAGAAGCCCAAGGACTTCTGGGACAAGGTCACGGTCGTTCTCCACCCGATGGGCGGCCTCCTGACCGCCATCGCGGTGACCTTCGTCGGCATGAAGGGGCTCGCAGGTCCTGGACCGGCGGCAGTCCGGCGACACCAACGCCCGCCTCTACTCGGAGCTGATGAGCCGCCGCGAAGAGGCGCGAGTCCAGCCTGCAGGAAGGACATGTTCGTCTCGGATCATCTCGTCGTTCCTCCAGCCGTCGGCGGAGGACCTCGACGGCAAGGTGCTCAACCTTGAGCTGCTCGCCTACAACTTCAACGACTCGCTCAACCTGAAGCCCCTTTTCCTCGACCTCCAGCGCCGCCTGCGCGAAATCGAAAGACGCCGAGGCGGAGCGATCGCGGCAGCGCATCAACTCGCGTCGCCAGGGAGACGACCGCGAAGCAGCTCTTTTCGCTCTTGGGCCAGGGGAAGAGCTTCATCGCGCTCGGTGGATTTCGACGAGCCGAAGACCGCCGGCAGGCGCGGGCATCCCGCTCGATCCGGAGACGATCAACGATCCGCAAATCGACCTGCGAGGTCAGGGCTCCGCGTCCTCGAGCTCGACGAGAGCAGCAACAGCTTTTGGTTCGGCTCGAGGTCAGGTTCCCGGAGTGAGCCGGAGCTTCCCGACACCCGCGCCACGTTCAACGTCGGGTTCTTCGACTTTCCCGTCATCGACAACACGCGCCTGGCCAACGGCCTGCGCTGCGCGGTCACGCTGACCAATTTCTCGCTGGCCGCCGCCGACCTGACGACCGTCTGCTTCCCCGGAGAGTTCGCGAGCCTGAAGGACCGCCCGTACTACGACGAGGTCATCCAGAAGCTCCGGGAAGCCAACGTCGAGCGACGACGGCGCTTATCGCGCCGGGGGATGGATCGTCCGCATCGCCGAAACCGTGAACAGCGCGTCCTCGAGGGGCGGGTTGACGTGGACGTTCGCGACCGCGAGCGAGGTCGTCCCTGGCGCTTCGTATCCGTGAGCGACCAGCGGTGGACGATCGGGATCCCCGACTCGTCCCTGACGTCGCTTCCCGTGAACACGCGACGCAGGCTGCCTTCGACGTAGGCCTCGACGCGGATCGTCACGTACCGGTCCTTGATGACCGCAAACACCAGCTTCGAATACTGCGACTCCTCACCGGGCTTGGGCGTCGCTTCGATCGTGAAGCAGGCGGCTCCGGCGACAGCCGCTTCGCCGGCGAGCACGTAGGTGTAGGCATCGACGTCGCGCTCTTCCATGTCTTCGTAGGTGAAGTGCGTGCCGAGGAAGCGCGTCGATTTTTCTTGCTTGGCGACGCGCCGGTCGCGATCGATCGCCGGGGCGTAGAACCACTGCTCCGCGGGCCGGCTCGCGTGCGACAGCGTGAGGAGACCTACTCCTTTGACTTCGGCGGGCTCCTGGAACTGGATCAGCCCCTTGGCATCCGGCCCCCAACCCAGCCGCCACGAACGCCACGCCTTCTGCTTGGTCTTCCCTTTCTCCTCGACCGTGATGATTCCTTCGGAGTACTCGCTCGCGGTGCGCCGCCGCTTGTCCACCTCGTCCATGACGGCACGTCCGTCCGGACGCGCGGCGGGGGCTGCTACGAGCGGGAACGACGACGGCCAGGGCGAGGAGGATGCGCACGGCGACTCCTATTCGAATTCGAGCGCCTCGGCAGGCGACACCCCGAGCGCGAGGCGTGCGGGGTAGAGCGCGGCCAGCACGGTCACGGCGATGAGGAGCGGCGCCAGGCTCCAACGCCAGCCCCCACGGGAACGCGTAGGGCAGCGTCCAACCCGTCCCCGTCGTGCTGATGCTGTCGGCGGCGTAGTAAATCAGGTACGAGCCGAGCCCGTACCCGACGAGGCTCCTGACGACGGCGATCCCCAGCGCCTCGAGCACGATCAGTGCGAACACCTGGCGCCGTTCCGTCCCCAGAGACTTCAGGATCCCCAGCTCGCGACGCCTCTCGGCGACCGAGATGACCAGTGTGTTAGTAATGCCGGCACGGCGACCAGGAGCGAGATCACCAGCTGGATGTAGGAGAGGGCGAAGAATTGATCAGAGCAGCTTGTGGATGTTGCCTTCATGTCGGATGCGGTCATGACGAACAGGCGGTCGGTCGTCCCCGCGAGGCGCGTGCGGATCTCCCCTGCGATGCGATCCCGGTCGACCGAGGGCTCGGTCAGGATGTCGATCGTGTCGATGCCTTCGTCCTTCCATCGCGACGACGTAGACGGAGCGGTCCACTCCAGATCGTCCCCGGTCGGACGAGTAGTCGAGCACGATCGCGACCACGGGGAGCGTCAGCGGACCTGAAGGCGTGTCCAAGGTCACCGGGAGCCGAGCGTCTTCTTGAACAGCCTGGCGAAGTTGTCCGAGACTGCGATCCCTCCCCTCGCGGCACGCGGGAGACGAGGTCGGCCTTCGACCCAGAAACGATCGGCATGTCGAGACGCCGGTAGGTGAGGGCGAGCGGCAGCGTGGCCAGGAAGGGACGCTGACCCTCGTACTCCACGTGGATGCCGCGGGACTGTTCTGACCCACCTCACGCCGGGAATGCCGGCGATGATCTTCGCGCACTCGGGCGGCAGCCGGTACGCCTTCGAGAAGAGACCTATCCGAGGCGGTGACGTAGAAGTCGGCGTTGATGACGCCGTTCATCCAGGTCGTAGGAGACGCGGAAGGCATGCGCCATGCCGGCCAACGTGAGCACGAACCCCAAGGACACCATGAGCGCCAGCACGCGTCGCCGACGTGCGCCGTGGAGCCTGGAGGAGGGTGTCGGTGGCGATCCGCCCCTCGACGCCGAAGACGCGCTCCATCGCCGGGCGGATCAAGCGCACGAGGGGCCCGATCAGGACCGGCACCAAGAGCAGCGCGGCCCCGTTGATGAGCAGCATCCCGAGCACCGCGCCTGCGAACGAACTGCGCGCGACCGTGGTGACGACGACGGCAGCGACGGCGGCGAGCAGGACGCCGGCAACCAGGCGCCGACTTCGCGGATCCCGCGCTCACACGCTGGAAGCCTCCCTTGGCGAGGCGCATCGACCGGGCTGGAGCCGCGCGGCCTGGAGCGCCGGGAAGAAGGCGGCGCGCGATCGGCGCTGATCAGTCCCAGAGACGCGCCCACGATCACGACGTTGGGATCGACGACGACCGACGCCCCGGAGTGCGTCAAGCCGTAGGCCACCTCGGTCAGGCCGGCGATGAACCGCGTCGTACGCGCGCGCCAGAGCAGCTCGGCGCCGATGCCGATCGCCGCGCCGCTCGTGCCGAGAATCGCCCCTCGACGAGAAAGAGCCGCAGGATTGTCCCCGCGGGACGCCGAGCGAGCGCAGGATCCTCGATCTCGCGGCGGCGACGGGTCGCCGCGACCGCGAACACGTTGAAGATCAGGAAAACCGCGATGAACATCGCCTGCCACGAGCCCAAAGGTCAGCGTGCGGCCGAAGTTCATGATCAAGCATTTCCATCTCGGCGCCGCGCCGCGCCGGGGGCTCGGCGGTGTACCCGGCCCGAGCGCCAGGAGAGCCGCCGGGCACCCTCATCGATCGCGATCCCGGCTCGAGCAGGACGTCCACCCGGTCGAACAATCGGCCGCGCGCGAATACGTACTGCGCCGCATAGAGATCCATCAGCGCGATGCTGCCGCCGAAGGCCGTCGCGGGCCCTTCCGGCTGATCAGCCCGCGCACGGTGAAGGGCCTCCAACCGTGGCCGGTCTCGAGACGGATCGTGTCGTCGAGCTTCCAGCCCTTCCGCGCGGCGAACTCTCGGTGAGACAGATCGAATCGGGCTGCGCCAGGAAGACGAGGGGATCGTCGAGCACATCCTCCTCGCCGAAGTCCCAGTCGCGAATCGACCGGTCCCCGAGGAAATCGACTCCCAAGACCATCAACGACTGCTCGCCCGCCCCTCCGGCTTCACGACCGCTTCGACGATCGGTTGGGCGGCGAGGACCCCGGAACGGACCGCACGACGTCGACGGTGTCCTCCGGAACGCCCGCTTCGCCCGAGGCGACCTCGGAGCTGCGCCTTGCCGGCGATCTTGTCCACGGTGCGGCGCAGCGACATCCGCAGGGACGCCGAAGAAAGCTCGATCGCGATGTAGACGCCGACGCCCAGCGAGACGCCGGCCAGCGTGAGCGCCGTGATGACCCAGTGCTTCTTGAAGTACGGCCACGGTGACGCCGCGCAGCAGGAACCACATCGGCTAGGACGTACCGTCGGAGACGAGCTTGCCGTCCTTCAACGGAGAGGATCCGGTGGCAGGCGGCCGACGCCGTGGCGTCATGGGTCACCATGACGAGGGTCGAGCCGACCTCGCGATTGATCCGCTTGAGAAGCCGAGGATCTCCCCGCCCGTCTTGGTGTCCAGGTTCCCGGTGGGCTCGTCGGCGAGCAGGACCTTCGGCCCCATCACCAGCGCGCGGGCGATGGCGACGCGCTGGCACTCGCCGCCCGACAGCTCGTCGGGAGGTGTCCGCGCGCGGCTTCGAGGCCGACGAGCCCGAGGAACTGCTCCGCGGTCGCCCGCACCGACGCGGCGGGCGTCTGAGCCCGCATCGGCAGCGCGACGTTGTCGAACGGCGAGAGCGCCGGCAGCAGAGTTGAAGAACTGGAAAATGAAACCGATCTTGTCACGCCGCACGCGCGTCAACGCATCGTCGCCGAGCCCGGTCATGGCTCCGTGCCGTCGAGCTTCACCGATCCGGAGCTGGCCTGGTCCAGGCCACCGAGAAGATGTAGCAGCGTCGATTTGCCCGACCCGGAGGGACCCATGACCGCGACCATCTCGCCCGCGGCGACCGTGAACGGAGACGCCGTCCAAGCGCCGTCACGCGACGCTTGCCTTCGTAGGTCTCTCACGGCGTCGAGGACGGCGATCGGGGCCAGCGTGCGGTAGCAGCGTGATCTCCCGCGCGGTCGGCGTCGCCGTCATCGCGTCCGTCGTAATCGCGGCGGAGAAGCCGCGACCATCCGGCTCACCGGGAGCGGAGGTCGTCGAGCGCGGGCTCGTGGATCGTGCGGCCGACCCGAAGCTCGCGCCGCGCCCGGCGAGTGCGACGACGCGTCGGCGTCGGACCTGGCGATCACCGTTGCGGGACACGCGGCGGCCATCACCTCCGTCGAGCGCGTCCGCGCGCCCGATCCGCCATTGGCTGCCGCTCGACATCAGCGAGAGCGCGCAAGGCCGGCGGGAAGAGGCGGAAGCGCTCGGCGTGAGCAATACGTTCGAGAGTGATGACGCCGGGGGTCGATCTCGGCGGCGGTCGTGACCGTGGACGAAGATCCGATCCTCGTCGCGGGGCCGAGCGACGATCCTTCGCCGCTCGCGCGCGATCCGGGACATACCTCCAGGCGGGTGAGCTCGCTGAGGACGGCCTCGACGCGATCTTCGCAGATCCAGGGAGACCGGCACGAGCACCTAGTCTTGTACTGGACCGACGGTGAGGACACGCGCAGCTTGACCACGCTGGAGGAGCTGCTCGAGGCTCACCCGGGCGCCGAACGCGACCGTTTTTCCTATCGCGCTGCTCCCCACCGGCGCGATTCTTCCGAAGCCGCCGCTGACGGGCGTGACGTTTACGGAGATCGCCCGGCGCTCGGGGGGCGAAGTCTGCGGTTTTCGTCCGACCCCGCTGGCTCGATCGCGTGCGGGGCTGGATCGGGAGACGATTCACGATCGGCTTCGTCCCTCCCGAGCCGACCGAGGAGTCCCGGGCGCGTCGCCGGCTCGCGCATCGCGGTCCCTGGAAAGCGGTGTCAGGTCACCGTCCTCGACGATCCGTTCGGCCGCCCCGATCCTGTCGCGGGCGCCGCTCCGCCGCTCCGGCAGCGTTGGTTCGCCTGCTACAGGGTCCGAGGCCGGTGATCGATGCCCCTGTGAGGCGCCCCGACCGACACGCCCTGGGACTGGCCGCTCGCGGCCGAGCGCCGGAATTGAACGGCTGCGTTCTGGACACGGTGCTGTCCCCGGGCCGTTCATCGAGGCGGGAGCCCGGTCCACGAGGTACTGGGCTCAAAAGGGTCTCCATCGTCGCGCGGCGCGTCCGCGTTTGGCCCGACGGCTCAGCTTCCGACCGATCCCGCCGCAATGATCGACACGACGACCCGACAGCTTCCGTGCGCCTACGCCGTACCTGATGGAAGCGAATGCGTTGCTCGCGCAGCGCGCCCGCATCGCCACATCCTTGTTCGCCGAGCGCGCCGACTATCATGAGTTCGCGCTCGATCGTCTCCGACGCTTCGCCGAAGAGGATCTGCGAGCGATCGAGCACGACCTTGCGCGTGCGTTTCCCGGCAAGCCTGCCGACGAAATCGCCGCGGCGGCCCGCGCATCGCGAGCGGGACACCGCGCGATCGAGGTCGCACGAACGCCGACCGACGCCGATGTCGCCCGCGTGCTCGCCGCGTGGATTCGAGACGTCCCCGCGGCCGAGATCTTGCAGGGCGTCGAGAAGCGCCTCATCGGCGCTCGCATCCGAAGCCGCGCGATCGGCCTCGCTCGAGGCGCACTGGATCGCGCTTCGTGAGCGGTCTCGGCATGCCGACGCGGAATCGCATCGCAGCGCCCTTGGTCCTGCTGCGCGATCCTCAGCAAGACGTCATCGGTCTGGTGCGGATCCTCCTGCCCCGCCCGGAGAAGTTCCTCCCTAACGATCCGCTTGGCGCCGGTGTGAATCGCCTCGACGCGCGCCTCCCGCTCAAGCCCCTGGCGCTTGGCCTTGTCGAGGGTTGACATCACACCCGGCGTCGGCGCGGCGTTGGCGGCCCGCCGGTACCACGCGCTGTCGCTCGCCTACGAGCCGCTCGATCCGCCGGACCGGCGTGACCTCATGCGGCCGTTCGCCCGTGCGTGTCTCGTTGACTCTCGAAGCGGCGGCGCAGGTAGGAGAGTCCGCCCCGCGCGTGACCCTGACGCGGACCTCGACGGCTCGGGCGACGAGATTGCGATTCTGAGACTACACGCCACGGTCTCGGGCGACCCGACGCTCGCCGCGTTGCTCGCGAACTAGACATTCCCTTTTTTCCCTCCGAGTCTGTCGCAGGGGAAGTCCTTCTGCCTTCTGACAAAGCGGTATCCGGGGAGCTTTGTCAGAAAGAGAGGACTTTCCCCTGCTTGGGTTTGGGTGAAAAAGGGGAGTGTCCCCTATGCCCGCCAGACACCGACGGAGCTGCCGACCCACTCGAGACCCTTTGTTGTGGTCCACGCCGTGGATCTTCCCGCGCGACAGCCGCACCATGTTGATCGCCAGCGTGTAGTCCTGCGGCGTCGTCCGGCTTCAGGAACATCATGCGCATCTCGGCCTTCACGCCGGTGCCGTCGGGCGCGATCAGCGCGGGCGCGTACGCGACCCGCTCCTGCAGGATCCACTGCGCGCGCTCGTCATCCGAATCGCCCGCGATCGCGTCGGGCGTCAGGTCGGGATTGACGCCGGTTCCTGCGAACGAGAACAGCGGCTTCAGGATGTAGCTGCCGAGCAATCGACGGGAATGTCGATCGAAATCCGAGAGGTAGCCAGGTCTTCGGCGCGTACGGGTGATGGATCCGCGGCAGCGAGTGCTTCGACCAGATCCAGTACCAGTTCGGATGGCACACCCACGTCACGTCGAGATCGTCGCGCCAGTCGAACGGGAAGCTTCGACCGCGCGCTTTTCCAGCTCGTCGAACACGATGCGGTTGTAGACGCGCGCGACGGGGACCATGCGGCCGTCCTTGGGCGCGAGGAGCCTCCGCCCTCGCGGCGCAACGGTCGTCGCATCCACGCTGCGCACGCCCAGTAGGCTGTCGCGTCGCGTGGAAGTCGGGGCGGGTCTTCTGCTCTTCCGGCATGGAGATCGAGGAGCACGACCTGCGTCGACGTCGGCGTCGGCGACGACCGTGCGCCGCAGGAGGTCGATGTACGCGCGCGCGGTCGCTCCCCGATGAAGAGCGGTGTGAACCGGTCCGGCATACCGGGCATCGACGCAGAGCACCTCGCCCCAGATCTCGGCCTGCAGGAGCTGCATGGCGTAGAGCGACGGGAAGCCCTGAAGCTCGATCAGGCGCGGCGCCAGCGACCCGTCGGCCTCGCGCACGATCGCGAAGATCGATCGCCACGCACTGCGGCAGCGCGTCGTCGCCGGGGCGTGAAACCGCTCGGGCACCGCCGCCCGTCCGGCCGCGATCATCTCGGGGTCGCAGCAGCAGCTCGAGGATCTCGCGGGCGCACGTCTCGAGCTTGGCTCTGCAGATCGTCGGGAACGAGCAGCGGGCGTCTCGGCGATGCGGAAGCCGTACGCCGGCTCCTCGAGGCGCTCTTCCATCAGCGCGCACACGCGCGCGATAGACGGCGTCGGAGTAGTTCGCGTTGAAGATCGCGCGTAGATTCGGGTCCACGAGGCGTCCGGTCGCTCCAGCGGCCCGGCCCGGGCAGCCCGTGCTCGGTCTCGGCGCGCGACGTAGTCCATCACGGCGCGGAGGTCGTTCGTCGCCCGGTAGACCGCGAGCTGCCGCTCGGCCCCGGTTCCTTGCTCCACGATCGTGCGCACGTACTGGATCTGCTCGCCGCGTCCCGAGCTCGTCGACGACGTCGTCGACGAACTCGAGCAAGCTCCGACAGCAAGATCGGTGCAGGGCACCTCGGTCTGCTTGCCGAAGTCGATGAGGAGTCCCCGAATCCCCACCGCGCGGCGCGCCACTTGTTCTCCATGATCAGCGAGCGGCGGTAGGGTCGGAAGGTCGAGGTTCTTCGCGCGCAGCCAGCCACAGCTTCGCGGTGATCGCCTGGAACAGCGCCGCGATCGTGACGGTCTCCTCCGCGCGCAGCGGGATGTCGCAGATCCGGTACTCGAGCGTCCCGTAGACGTGGTGCGGCCGGACGTCCCACCAGATCTGGCCGCCGTCGATGATGCAGTTCGTCTTGACCAAGCAGCTCGACGAACTCTGGTACTCCGTCCACCCGGTGAAGAAATCCGGGATGTTCGTCCGCGGGAACTTGTCGAACACCTTGCAGCGGTACGACATCCATCCGGTGTCGCGGCCGAGCCAGAACGGCGAGTTCACCGACAGCGCCAGGATGTGCGGGAGGAAGTAGCGCGCCTGGTTCATGATCGCGATCTGCATCTCGCGATCCTCGACGCCGACGTGCACGTGGAGTCCGAAGATCAGGTTCGCCCGCGCCACCATCTGCAGGTCGGAGATGAGGCGCTCGTAGCGCTGGTTGCCCGCGCTGATCGCGACGTTGCCCCAGTGGGTGAACGGATGCGTCCCCGCCGCGGCGATGCGCAGGCCGTTCTCCCGCGCGAGCGCCGGCGAGCGACGAGCGCTGGGCGATGATCTCGGCCTTCGCTTCCGCGATGTTCGCGGCAGACGCTCGTGCCGACCTCGATCACCGGCTGGTGCAGCTCGTGCTTGAGCTTCCCGAGCAGCGGACCGTGCCCCTGCGAGAAGATCTGGGCGACGTGCGAGCGCAGCTCCGCGCGATTCCGGGTCGATGACCTGGAACTCTTCCTCGATCCCGACGGTCAAGCTGGGACGCTGCATGCCTTACACCTTGACGGTGGCGCCCTTCATCTTCTCGGGCCAGTTCCCCGTCAGCTCGATGGGCCTCGGGTTCGTGGCGCGGTCGATCAGCATGTCGGCCACCGTTCTTCAGGATCCAATCGAAGTTCTCCTGGCCGACCGAGAACAGATCGCAGTCGGGGGCCGGGTTCATGAAGTCGATCGCGTACGGGACGCCGTCGCGCAGCGCGAACTCGATCGTGTTGAGGTCGTACCCCAGCGCGCGGCAGCAGGGCCAGGCAGTCGCTCTCGATCCGCCGGGCGAGCTGCGGCTCGGCCGGCTCGGCGGTCTTCGACGTACCGGTTCTCGAACGACGCGCGCGGGTCGTAGCGCATGACGCGCACGTGGCGCCGTGCGACGCCGTAGCAGCGGTAGTACTCGGTGAACTCGATCGCCTCTTGCGCCATCATCGACAGCGATGCCCGTGCGGTCGTAGGCCCTGAAGAACGACGCGCGGTCGTCGACCTTGTACACGTCGCGCCAGCCGCCGCCGTCGGCGGGCTTCATGAAGATCGGGAATCCCAGATAGTTGAAGACCGACTCCCAGTCGACGGGGTAGACCAGGTTCGAGAACGACTCGGCCTTCGTGTTCGGCGGATGCTCCTTGTGCGGGAGCAGCACCGGTCTTCGGAACCGCGACGCCGCACGCCCGGGCGACGACGTTGTTGAAGAACTTGTCGTCGCAGCTCCACCAGAACGGGTTGTTGACGACCTGAACGCCGGCGGCCGCGGCCTGCTTCAGGTAGGTCCGGTAGAACGGCACCTCGTGGCTGATCCGGTCGAGGATGACGTCGTAGTCGGCGGGGATGTCCTGGCAGAGCGGGCCGACGCTTGCACGGCTCCGGCGACGACCTTGCCGCCCGACCTGCCGGTTGATCTCCTCGGCCAAGGCCGGCGGGAACGAGCGCTCCTGTCCGTAGAGCAGACCGATCTTCTTGGGCAACTTGACCTCTCCCGTAGAATGGCGGGTCACTTTATCCGAATCGCGCCCCCGCCATCAAGGCGGGGCGCTGGCCGGGAGGTTCTCGATGCACCGCGAGTATCACCGCTGGCACTCCCCGTCCCTCGGCCGCGACATGGAGCTGATCTGGTACGGCCACTACGGCCGCCCGCTTCTGGCGTTCCCGACGTCCCTGGGGAGCTGCTCGCAGAACGAGGACATGGGGCTCATCGCGCTCGCTCACCGACAAGATCGACGGCGGCGAGGTCCAGGTCTGCTGCGTCGACGCGATCGACGCCGAGTGCTGGTACAACGACGACGCCCACCCGGGCTGGAAGGCGTTCCGCTACACGCAGTTCGACCGCTACCTGATCGACGAGGTCGTGCCGATGATCCGCGCGAAGGCCGGGCGCGAGGACCTGATGACCTTCGGCGCGTCCTCGGGCGCCCTCCACGCCGTCAACTTCGCCGGACGCCACCCCGAGGCCGTCTCCCGCGTGATCTCGTTTTCGGGGCTGTACGACATCCACCGCTTCCTGCACGGCTACTGGGACGACAACTGCTACTTCAGCTGCCCCGTCGGCGTTCTTCCCCAACCTGCCGCCCGCAGGAGGTCGACCGGATGAAGCACATCGGCTGGGTGATCGCGACCGGCGAGCACGACCATCTCGTGCAGGCGAACCGCGACTTCGCGCGCGATGCTCGCCGGCAAGGGGCTCAACGTGCACGCGCGAGTTCTGGGGCGGCGTCTTCGGCCACGATTGGGACCACTGGGCGCGAGCACTTCAGGAGGTTCGTCCCGGTAACTCGGGTCGGTCTCGCCGTATTCTTCCGGCAGCGTCCGGATACGGCGAGGGTTCCCATGAAAACCGCGCTCGGGATCGTGCTCGCGTCGGTGATCGTCGTCACGAACGCCCAGACCGACGACATCGGCGTGCCGATCGAGCCGCTCCGGTACGTCAAGAACGGCGCGGAGTCGGACTCACCGGCGTACCCGTGGGGATTCCGGATCGACGACGCGATGACCGGCCTGGCGACCGACGGCCAGGGCGTCTGGATCTCCGCGTGGGCGCACGTGGTCGTGGTCGATGCCCGTGTGCACCGCCTATGACGTTCAATTCGCGCGCAGCGCCGACGATGGTGCGACCTGGTCCGACCCCGCGTACTTGAATCTGCGCCACCAAAACGACGATCCCGATCACTGCGTCACCAATGCCGACTACGGGCACTACGCCGCGGTCGCGACCGACCGGCAGGAACCTGGCTGATTTTCGGGCGCTACAACGATCTCGCGCACGGCGGAGACAACGACATCGGGCTCTGGCGAAGCACCGACAACGGGGCAACGTTCACGGGCCCGCAGTACTGAATACCGATGCAGGCGGCGATGCCTCGACGGAGGACGACTACGGCGCCAACGTCGTGGCGACCGGCGACGGCGCGTGGGTCGCGGTGTGGAACCGGTCGGAGCTGGTCGCGCCGGGCCAGTTCGCGGATGCGCTGATGATTGCGCGCAGCGCGGACGGCGGGGCCACCTGGAGCATGCCGGTGCGCTCAGTTCCCGAACCGGTCGCAATTCAGCGACTCGGGGCCGGAGATAGAAAGAGCACGGCAGGATCCTCGCCCTGACCTGGACCGGCTGGGTGGCGGGGACCGGCGCCGAGGCGAGCATCTATGTTTCGAGGAGCTTGACCACGGCGCAAGCTGGACGTCTCCGACCGGCGTCGCTCAGGAAGACAACACCACTACATCGGAGGACCGTCCCTCGCGATGATCGACAATGCATGGCTGATCGCCTATTCCAAGACGCCGAATCCGTCCGTGTTTTGGGACGTGCGGGTCCGGCTGATCCGCTCCACCAACTACGGAGCGACCTGGTCGGCGCCGGGTCGAGATCGCCCAGACGGACCAGTTACACAACACGGGCGGCGGCCATCGCATGCGCCGCCGACCGGAACAACAACGTGTTCCTGTTCACATTTTCCGATACGGACGCGTTCGGCACGCTTCACCAATTTCGCCGACACCTACCGTTATGCAGAAGCCGCGACGGCGGGCTCAGCTGGACGGAGCCGCGGCAACCCCTGAATTCCAGTACCCCGGGATGCAGGTCAACACAAATCTCATCTTTCCCGATGATCGGACAAAGGGCGTTGGCTCGTGGGTGGCTCAACGGGAGGACCCGGCGTCGTCCGCGACCTGGACCCCGTCGTCGCCGGCTTTCGCGCCGTCGACATCGAGGTCGTGGATCCCAACCCCGATCTGCTGGACGGCCCCGGGTGATGACCGATCCGGTGCTCCTGGCGACGATCCCGGGCCGCCCCGTCTTCGGCTTCGCCGCCGACGGCGTCAGCCGCGTGCTTCTCGGGCTCGACGTCCCGTCGGCCGGGACCGGCTCGATTTCAACGTCTCGGGCGCGAACAGCCAGGACACGCAGGGGTCGGGTGGCTCGCCGAGCCGGAGGCACTTCCGGGAGCACGACGCTCGGCGTCGCGACGCATGCGCTTGCGAACAACCGGTTCGTCGCGCTCGCGGTGCTCCGCGCGCCGCGCGAGTTCACGGAAGACGCGCAGCAATCGGCCGGTGACTCCGATCACGCGATCCAAGTCTCGGCGGTGTTCCACCCCGCAGGCGGCGGAGGCGCGAGCTCTACGTCGAGATGGCTGGTCGTGGAGCGCCCGCCGGTCGTCTTCGCGCACGGCGTGTGGTCCAGCGCGCCTCGGCGCTTGGGGCGACGGCAGCAACGTACTCGAGAACACGTGGCCTCTTTTCTGGGACGACCGATTGCATGACGACGCTGGGCGACTACAGCGCGACGAATGCCGCTGCCTTCGCGACCAATCTCTATCAACCGCACCGATGGACGCGTGGGCCCTGGCGGACTTTCGGAAGCGCCGCGGGCTGGCGGCGACCCAGGTGGACTACGTCGGACACAGCATGGGGGCTGCTCGGCCGCATGTACGCGGCGGACCTGGGCCACGACTACGTTCGCGACGACAACTATAGGTCTCAGCGACTTCCGAAAGCTGATCACGGTGGACACGCCGCACGGGGGCTCGCCGCTCGCGAACATTCTCGACGACATCGAGACCAGCTACCCCCTGTGCCGCAGGTTGACCGAGCGGCTGGCCAATCATCTGCACTGGTGTCTCACCTGCGGCGCCGTTCGCGATCTCAGGACCGATAGCCCCAAGATCGCCACCTTGCCGCCAGTGAGCGTTCCGACCACGCGATCGCAGGCGTCGGGGCTCGACGATCGTCAACGCCGCGCGGACTGGTCACGCCAGCGCTTCCGATGTCCCCGCGCGCTCTCCCCATGCTGCTCCAGACCCTCGGATTGTGCGGGGTCGGCCCGGATTCGCTGTTCGGAAATGACGAGCACGACCTGATCGTCGGACTCGAGGCCAGATCGGAGGGCTCGCTCCGCTTCGAGCGTGAACGTCTTCGATTACGCTGCCGGACCGGACCGAACGTGGGCGATTCACACCAGCGTGACGCACGAAAACCGCGTCGGCGACCGGGTCCTCGAGCTGCTGGACACCCCGGTGACCGACACGAGCGTTTGGGGGACGCTCCCTTCAGGGATCACGTCCAGCCCGTCGATCCCCTTTCCGACGTACGGGTCGCTGCGTCCGGGGCCCGCGTTCGCCTCGCCGCTCGGCGTGACTCACGTTCAGCCCGGCGGCACGTTCACCGTGACGGTTCTGGCGACGGACGGCTTCGTTCCCACGAGCGTGCACGTTCAGGCCCCCTGGGATCTGCAGACCGCGAGCTCGCCGCCGTACACCGTGACCCTGAACGTTCCCCCGGATGCCATCGGGCCCGCCGTGGTCAGAGCGTTCGCATTCGACGCCGACTGGAACCTCGCGGAAGCGGCGGACATCAACATCGTGGTGGACGTCCTCGCGCCGATCAACGACGTTACGATGACCCCGCATCCCCTCGTGTTGTACACGCGCGCCGTCGGGTCAGGTCACGGTCATCGGTCACTACGCCGACGGCGTCGATCGAGACATCACGTCGAGCACCCTCGGAACGACCCACTCGAGCGACGATTCGTCAATCGCCGCCGTCGACGCGAATGGCGTCGTCACGGCGACCGGCGTCGGAGACACGGTCATCTATGCGCAAAACGGGACCGGGAACGGGTCGGTGGGCTTTCTGCTCGTGCGGGTTTTCGGCGTGGCGATGAGGATCGCCGCATCCTCCAGCGCGGTGTCCTGGACGGTGGACGATGAGGCACAGTCCTATGACGTCATCCGCGGGGACCTTGACGTGCTTCGAGCGACGGGCGGCGACTACACGTCCGCCGTGAGCGCGTGCGTGGCGTCGCATTCGATCGCCCAGAGCGCCTCCGATTCAGTCCTACCTTCCGCGGGTCAAGGATGGTTCTACGTGCTGCGGTCGCGGTACGCAGGCGCGCTCGATCCCGGAACCTGGGACGACGGAACCCCCGGACAGCAGGGATCGCGGGACGCCGAGATCGCGACGTCCGCGAACGGATGCCCCCCTAGGGCGCCCGCGTCGGGGCGCACCCAGTCCATCCGTCGATCGTTACGGCGCCCTCTTCAACGCGGCCTGCATCACCGGCTCCGGCACGCCCGCCGTCTTCCACGCTACGAGATCGTCTCGCCGAGAACGCCGAGGCCAGCGTCTGCTTCAGACACGAAGTCGACGAGAACGTGCGTCCCCATCTGCTGGCGGCGGAGCTTGTTGACGTCGACCGAGCAGCTGCGCCGGGGTTTTCGCCCCTGCCTTCGAAGGCGCGGCGGCTTTCGCTGCGGCGGGAGCAGTCGCGACCGGCGCGGGCGCGCGCTGGGGCACGGCGGCAAGCCAAGCGTCTTGAAGCTTCGCATCGTTGGCGACGGTGACCGCCGCCTGTTGCAGCGCGTCCGCCAGGACCTCTTCGCAATTGATGGGGTTCCTCCAGCGGCCCTTCGTCTTTCCCGTCCCCAAGGCGGTTCCCGACGCGAAGACGTGTCCGGCGCGATCGTGGTGAGCATCCAGGAAGCTGCACCTCCGCCGTGAACAGCGAGCCGTAGAACGCATGGCGCTCGTTGACGTTGAACCGCGTCAGCTTGATCGCGAGCACGAGGTTCGCGTGCTCGTCCGTCTGGAATCCCCACGTTCCGAACCGGTCGTTGAGGGTCTTCCTGAGGTAGGTCGGCAGATGCCCGGCGTAGCGGATCCGGAAGGGATCGTCGCCGGCGCCGGTTCCGTCGCCGATGAGATCGCGGGTCTTCACCTGGCGCGTGTCCTCGATGGCCAGCGCGAACGGCTTGTTCGAGACCCCTTCACGCAGCGTCGGGTACACCTTCTCGCAGGATTCGTGGTTGGAATGAACTTCAACGGGATGACGAGGTCATCGCCGGCCGCCACGACGCCGACGGTGGCTGCCACGACAAGACCGAGTGCCAATACATAACGATGTGAACGCATAACGCCCCTCCTTCGGGCCGTCTGCGTTGCAAGAACTGGGGACACTTCCCTTTTCCCTCCGAGTCCTCGCGCGGGGAAATCCCTCTTTCCGACAAAGCTCCCCGGATACCGCTTTGTCAGAAAGCAGAGGGATTTCCCGATGGAAGCTTTGGAGGAAAAGGGGAGTGTCCCTAGACCTCGGCGGCCTGACGGCGGGACGGATTCGTTTTCGGGGTTACGACCTTGTAAGTGCGCTTTTTCACGGTAGCGGTGAGGTCGTTGAAGACGCGGAGCGCTTCTCCGACGCTCCACGCTTGGGCGGGACAGCCGCGCGGCGTGTGCGGCGCGTCGCCGTCAAAGATCTCGGAGATCGTTCCTAAGCCCGCGTCCTGTAGGTGCGGAACCAGGCCGGCCATCACCTTCATCGCCTTCGTCTTGCCGGGGCGCGCCCGACGTTCTTCACAAGCGCGTCGGCGTACGGTCCCAGGAGCCACGGCCACACGGTGCCCTGGTGATACGCCGCGTCGCGCGACGCAGGATCGCCTTCGTAGCGGCCCTGGTACGACGGATCCTCGGGGGCCAGGGTACGGAGCCCGCAGGGGTCAGCAGCTTTTCTTCGATCACCGCGAGCACGCTGCGCGCCTTATCTTTCGGCAGCAGCGGGTACGGGAGCGACAACGCGAAGATCTGATTCGGGCGGATGGAAGCGTCCTTGCGGCCGTCGTCGACCACGTCGAAAAGACACGACGAGGACTCGTTCCAGAACGCCTCGACGAAACGGTCTTTCACGAGCCGGGCGCGAGCCGCGATGCTTGCAGCCTCGCCGGCGGCCCCGGCCCGCTTCTCGAGGTCGGAGAGGATGCGCAGCGCGTTGTACCAGAGCGCTTGAACCTCCACCGGCTTGCCGTCCCGGGGCGTCATCGTCCAGCTGCCGACTTTGGCATCCATCCACGTCAGCGGAACGCCCGGCGCCCCCGCGCGCAAGAGCCCGTCGGCATCGACCCGGATTCCGTGGCGCGTGCCGCGATCGTGCCAGCGCAAGGGCTTCCGCGAGCACCGGCAGCAGGTCTCCGAGGACGAACTCTTCGTCCCTGCCGGCCTCCAGATAGTGGTGCGCGGCGACGAAGAGCCACAAGGTCGGATCGACGGCGCCGTACTCGGCTTCTCCGGCATCGGAGATCCGGCTCGAACCATGCCTTGATCGACCGATCGCGCGCAGGCGCAGGAGGACCTTCTGGGCGTCGTCGAGGCGTCCCGTCGCGAGGCACAGACCGGGCAGCGCGATCAGCGTGTCGCGTCCCCAATCCGTGAACCACGGATAGCCGGCGATGACGGTGCGGAGGTTTTCGCCGCGCCTCACCACGAACGCGTCGGCCGCCGCCGCCAGCGTTTGCACGACCTCTCCCTTTCCGGAAACCGCGCCGGCGACGTTGGCGCGGCGTTCACGCTCGGTGTCCACGAGGGCGAAGGGATCGCGGCCGGCGACCTCCGCGGTGGAGACGATCACGCCGAACCGCTCGCCCTTGCCAGCTCGCGGCGGAACACGCCGTGGCAGAACAGGTCTTCGTGAGCCGGGAGCCCTCGGGCGAGCTCTTCCCGGTATTCGAACCGGTAGTACCAGTCCGGCTGAGCCGTGAACGTCGCATGTTCGGCCTGAAGGAGCAGCTCGGGGGCGCCGTCGTAGGGCGTGGCGCGAAAGACGCCGTCCTTGAACGATGCGTTGGCGATGCGAAGGGCGTCGTTGGCGTGCTGCAGCGCGTGGTAGTCCCGGTACGCGACGAGTGGCCGCAGCTCGAGACTGATGGCGGCCGGGGCTTCGAGGATCTCGTAGAGGACGACGGTCGTGTTCTCGCCGTGAATCGCGGCGACGGTCTTCTTGAGCGTGACGCCCCCGCCTCGTAGACGAACACCGGCATCGGGTCGAGCGCGAAGCTCGTCAGCAGCTCGTGGCCGCGCGGGTTGACGGCGCCCGGGTATCGATTCGTGTCCAGCTCGGATCGCGTAGCCTTCGACCTGAAGCGTCTCCGCAAGCTTGAGAGCAGAACCATGCGCCCGATCGGGGGCCGCGTCGCGGCCACGAGGAGCCCGTGATAGCGGCGCGTGTGGCAGCCGGCCACGGTCGACGAGGCCCAGCCTCCCAGCCCGTTGGTCTCGATCCATTCCTTCCCGGCGGCCGCTTCGAGATCGTGCGTTACGGTGGCGTCGAACGAGATCGGCATCATTCCTCCTCGGTCGTCGCGAAGGAATATCCGCTTTCGCGAGTCTTCGCCAGATCTTCGACGAACTTTTCCACGGTCGCCGTCCAGCCCGTTTGGTGCGACGCGCCGACGCCCCGCCCCGTGTCGCCGTGGAAGTACTCGTAGAACAGGAGGAGGTCCTTCCAGTGAGGATCGTCCGCGAAGCGCGGGTCGTTCGCATGCACCGGACGGCGCCCGTTCTCATCCGCGAGGAAGATGCGCGCAAGCCGCGACGACAGCTCGCGCGCGACCTCGCGCAGCGTCATCATCGTCCCCGACCCCGTCGGGCATTCCACGCGCAGCGTATCGCCGTAGAAGTGGTGATACCGCTCGAGCGCCTCCACGATCAGGAAGTTCACGGGAAACCAGATCGGACCGCGCCAATTCGAATTGCCGCCGAAGACGCCGGTCGTGGACTCCCCGGGTCGTAGTCGACGCGGAACTCCTGGCCGTCCACGCGGACGACGTAGGGCTTGTCCTTGTGGGCGCGCGACAGCGACCGGAGGCCGTACGGCGAGAGGAACTCGCCCTCGTCGAGGAGATAGCGCAAGACGCGCACCAGGCGATCGCGGTTCGGAAGGGCGATGAGCATCTTCACGTCGCGGCCCTTGACCAGAAAGCTCAGCTGCTTCGCGAGGTCCGGGCGGTTCTCGACGAACCATTTGACGCGCTTCTTGAAGCCTACGAGCTTCTCGACCTCCCGACTGTCGAGCACTTCGACCGCGATCAACGGGATCGCGCCGACCAGCGAGCGGACCTTCAGCGGCTGGACGCGCCCGTCCATGGAGATCTGGTCGTAGTAGAAGCCGTCGTCCTCGTCCCACAGGCCGTGGCCGCCGACGCGTGTTCATCGCGTCGGCGATCGCCACGAAGTGCTCGAAGAACTTCGACGCGACGTCCTCCGTACGCGGGGTTGTCGCGCGACAGCTCGAGCGCCATCGACATCATCGTCGAGGCATAGAACGCCATCCACGCCGGTGCCGTCGGCCTGTTCGAGCGTGCCGCCGCCGGGAAGCGGCTTGCTGCGATCGAACACGCCGATGTTGTCGAGGCCGAGGAACCCGCCCGAGAACAGATGGTTGCCCTCGGAGTCCTTGCGGTTGACCCACCACGTGAAGTTGATGATCAGCTTCTGGAAGACGCGCGAGAGGAACACGCGGTCGCGCTGACCCCGGCTCGCCGGTCATCTTGTACACGCGCCACGCCGCCCAGGCGTGGACCGGCGGAGTTGACGTCGCCGAACGCGAACTCGTACGCGGGGATCTGCCCCGACGGGGTGCATGTACCACTCGCGCAGGAGCAGAACGAGCTGCTCCTTCGCGAACTCGGGGTCGATCCTCGCGAACGGAATCATGTGGAACGCCAGGTCCCACGCGGCGTACCAGGGGTACTCCCAGGAGTCCGGCATCGAGATGACGTCGCGGTTGTAGAGGTGCATCCAGTCGGCGTTGCGGCCGCGCAGGCGCTCGGGCGGCGGGGGCGGCTGGCCGGGATCGCCGAGGAGCCACTCCTCACGATGTAGTGGTAGAACTGCTTCGACCACATGAGACCGGCGTACGCCTGCCGCATGACCGCACGCTCGTCCTCCGTCGCGCGCTCCGGGAAGACCTCGGCGAAAAAGCCGTCGGCCTCGTCGATCCTCCGTTGAAACACCGCGGCGAATCCCGTGCCGAGCGCGGCGTCTTGCGCGACGGCTTCGGCTTCGGCGGCAAGACGCAGCTTGAAGACGACCTCTTCGCCGCCGGGAATCGACACGGCGTAATGCGGCGCGGCCTTCGTTCCCTCCCCTGCCGGGTTCACGGCGTCCCGCCGGCCCTCGATCACATATTCGTGGAACGCGTCCTTCACGTACGGCGCGGCCGACGCCGTTCGGAGAAGCGTCCCGTGTTCGTCTCGTTGTCCGTGAAGAGAACCTCGGAGGCCGGATCGAAATCCAGCCGATAGCGTCCCAGGACGCGTGGTGGGCGTGGATCGATCCGTCGGCGCCGAGGGCGATCCGCGGCCGCTCCCACCGGCCTTCGCCCTTCCGCGCCCCAGCTCCAGGTATTCCGCGCCCACAGCGTGGGCAGCACGTGGATCGCGGCCGCCTCCGGGCCGCGGTTGGCCACGGTGATCCGCGCGAGCACGTCGTTCTCCCCCGCCTTCGCGTATTCGACGAACACGTCGAAGTAACGGCCCGCGTCGAAGACACCGGTGTCGACGAGCTCGAATTCCGGGTCCCGCCTCGTCCGCCGCCGGTTCTCGTCGACCAGACGCTCGTACGGGTAGGCCGCGTGCGGGTACTTGTGAGAGCGCCTTCATGTAGGTGTGGGTCGGCGTGGAATCGAGATAGAAGTAGGACTCCTTGACGTCCTCGCCGTGATTGCCTTCGGGGCCGGTCAGTCCGAAGAGGCGCTCCTTGAGGATCGGGTCCTTTCCGTTCCAGAGGCGCGAGCGCAAAGCACAGCCGGCATTCGCGATCGGTGATGCCGAGCAAGCCGTCCTCGCCCCACCGGTAGGCGCGGCTCCGCGCGTGATCGTGAGGGAAGTAGCTCCAGCAATCCCCGCGCGGACGAGTAGTCCTCGCGGACGGTCCCCCACTGGCGCTCCGGCGAGTACGGGCCCCAGCGCTTCCAGTTCTTCTCGCGCCTTGCGTCCTCCACGAGGCGCTTCCGTTCGGCGTCGCCTGTGCCGCTCAGAGCGTTCCGCCAGGCACGACCGTCCCTCTTCATGAGCTCGTCGGAAGCCGGCGGGCCCCACGCTCCCGCGGCGTAGTTCGGGAAATCACGGGGCGGGATCGAGCCCCACACGTCGAGGATCGGCGTCGCGATGCGCCACGCGGCCTCGACCGTGTCCGCGCGGTGGAAGAGGGTGGTGTCTCCGGTCATGGCGTCGTAGAGCAGGCGCTCGTACCCGGTCGCCTTGTCGGAGGGGCCGAAGTCGGAGTAGTTGAAGTCGAGGTTGACCTGGGTGAGGTTCATCGTCGCGCCCGGGCGCTTGGCTTTGATCTGGATCGTTGATCCTCCTCGGGCTGGATGGACAGGATCAGCCGGTTCGGCTCCAGGTCCTGGATCTGAATCTTCCCGAACGCAAGCAGCGGCGGCTTCCGGAACTGAATCACGATCTCGGTCACCTGCTTGGCCAGGCGCTTTCCCGATCGCAGGTAGAACGGCACCCCGCCCACCGCCAGTTGTCCACGTCCAGCTTCAGCGCGCCGAAGCGTCTCGGTCGACGAGGTGGGCGCGACGGAGGGCTCGGCGCGGTAGGCCAGGAGCTTCTGCCCCTCGATGAACCCCTCGCCGTACTGCCCGCGCACGGTGCGCTGCAGGATCTCCTCCGGCTGCATCGGCCGGATGGCGTTCAGGACCTTGACCTTCTCGTCGCGGACCGGCGCGGCATCGAACGACCAGGGCGGCTCCATCGCGACCAAGGACAGGAGCTGGAACATGTGGTTCTGGATCATGTCCCTGAGCACGCCGGCCGACTCGTAGTAACCGCCCCGGCCCTCGACGCCCAAGGTCTCCGCGACCGTGATCTGGACGTGCTCGATGTACGCGGCGGTTCCACAGCGGCTCGAAGATCCCGTTCGCGAAGCGAAACGCGAGGATGTTCTGGACGGTCTCCTTTCCGAGGTAGTGGTCGATGCGGTAGATCTGCGATCTCGGCGAGGACGGATTGCAGCTCGCGGTTCAAGGTACGTGGCGGAGTCGAGGTCGTGGCCGAAGGGCTTCTCGACGATGAACCGGCGCCAATGCCCCGTCTCGTCGGCGAGACCCTTGGCGGCGCATTGCTTGACGATCGTCGAGAAAACCGTCGGGCGGCGTCGCCGAGGTAGAACAGCACGTTCCCCTGCGTCTTGTGTCGCGCCTCGACGTCCTTCGAGCATGTCGCTGAGCCAGCCGTACCCTTCCGCCTGCTCGAAATCGAAGCCGACGTAGTAGAGCCGGCTCGCCATGTCCTGCCAGATGGCTTCGTCGACGGCGGCCGTCGCGAACTCCTTGAGGTCGGCGCCGAGCTTCGCGACGAAATCCTCGCGCTTCGTCTCGCTCCGACCGACCCCGATGATGGCGACAGTCCTTCGGGAGCAATCCGTAGCGGCGCAGGTTGTACAGCGCGGGAAGGAGCTTGCGGCGCGTCAGATCGCCGCCGGCTCCGAAGATCACGATCGTGCAGGGATCGCCGGGACGTTCTCCCGGCTTGGGCTTCTCGTCGGCCATCTCGAGGAGTCTATCAGCGAGCCGGTGATCGCCCGAGCACCAACCGCCCCAAGGCAGGGAGCACCAGCAGCGTCGCCGGCCGTCGAGACCACGAGCCCGCCGATCACGGCGACCGCCAGCGGACGCTGAAGCTCGGAGCCGGGTCCGAGCGCGAACGCCAGCGGCACGAGCCCGAACACGGTGCACGCCGTCGTCATGAGAATCGGGCGCATGCGCCGCTCGGCCGCGAGCACCAGCGCCTCATCGACGGGATCCCCGCCGTCTCGATGGACGAGGGCGGCGCTGATGAGCAGGATCCCGTTCTTCACGACCAGGCCGACCAAGAGCACGAGCCCCATGAGGGACGATACGTCGAGCGTGCGTGCGGGTTGACGGCGAGCGCCAGCAGGCCTCCCGCGATCGCGGGTGGAATTGTCAGGAGGACGAGCAGCGCCGCGCGCGCGGATCGGAACTGCGCCGACCAGGACGGCGAAGACGACGACGATGCCGAGCAGAGCGACCGTCGACGAGCTGCTTGAAGGCCACGGCCTGGCTCTCGGCGAGCCCGCCGATCTCGACGCGATAGCCGGCCGGGCACGTCGAGCGCCGGCGAGACGGCGGCGCACCTCGCGCGATGAGGCCGCCCAGATCGCTCCCTCGACGTCGCCGGACGCGGTGATCGTCGGGGCCAGGTTCTCGCGGCGGAGCAAGCCGCGCGCCGGTCCGCGCTCACGGCGTGCGCGAAGCGCGAGAGCGGCACGGCGGCCCCGTCAGGCGCGAGCGGCGCGGCGTCGAGCCGCTCGGGGTCGAACCGGACGGCATCGGGGAAGCGGACGCGGACCGGAACGAGGCGATCGAAGCGCGGCACCGTGCCGACGACGGTTCCGCGAAGCGCCACTCCGACGTTGTCGGCGACCTGGGCTGCGTCGACGCCCGCGCGCACGGCGGCCTCGCCGTTCAGGCGGTAGTCGTGGATCGGCACTTCGGCCTCGATGCCGTCGTAGAAATCGACCAGGGACGGCGTGCCCTCGAGACGGCCCGCGACGTCCTTAGCGACGCGCTCGCAAGATCGCCGGGTCCTCGCCGGACGATTCGAACCTCGAGCGGGCGCGGCGCACCCGAGAGATCGTTCAGGACGTCCTCGAGGATCTGCACGAACTCGATGCGCGCCTCGGGCACCGTGGCGTCGAGACGCCCCCGGACGTCGTCGATCATCGCCTCGGCGTCGGGCCGCTCCGCTTCCTGCCGAGCACGACCGCGATGTCGCCCGGTGTGGGTCTCGGTGGCCGTGATCGGCCCGAGCTCCGCACCGGTTCGGCGGGTCCAGCGGACGATCCCGGGGATCCCCGCGAGCACCTTCTCGATCTTGAGCGCCACCGAGTCCGTCGCGGCGAGCGACGTGCCCGCAGGCATGAAGTAGTCGATGACGAACGCGCCCTCGTCCATCTCCGGCAGGAACCCCGAGGGAATCCGGCTCGGCAGCAAGGCGACGAGCGCGGCGGCAGCTCCGACGAGGACGGCCGCGATCCACGGCCGGGCGAGGCTGGCGCGCAGCGCGCGATCGTACAGCGCCTCGGTGCGCGAGCTCCGCCTCGGCCCGTCGCGAACCGTCCCTTCGCCGCATGAAGCGCGCCGCCGGGAGCGGCAGGATGAAGATCGCGAACACGAGCGGAGAACAGGACCGCCGAGGCGAGCGTCACGGCGAGCGCGGAGAAGAACCGTCCCAAGAGCCCCGAGAGAAAGCCAGGGGCACGAGCACGACGACGGTCGTGACGGTCGTCCCGACGACCGGGCCGGTGATCTCCCAGAGCGCGCTCCGCACGGCCTCCCTCGCCGCCTCTCCGGCGTCGAGCCGCGTCGCGATCGCCTCGACGACCACGATCGCATCGTCGATGACCAGGCCGATCGCGATCGCCATCCCGCCGAGCGACATCAGGTTCAGCGTCTCGCCCGCGAGGTCCATGGCGAGAAACGGTGGCGACGAGCGTCGTGGGCACCGAGAGGGCGGCGAGGACGCCCGCGCGCGCAGTCGCGCAGGAAGACGACGAGCACGGCGATCGTGAGGAGGATGCCGATGCCGATCGCGTCGCGGATCCCGAGAATCGAGTCGTGGATCAGCTGGCCCTGGTTGTAGACCTCGGCGAAGCGCAGCCCTCGCGGAAGGTTCAGCGACGCCGCGATGGCCTGATCTCGCGCGACGACGTCGGGAGCCGAGGCCTCCGGCGTCCGCGCGACCGCGACCTGCACCGCCTCTCCTTGGTCGTCGTGAACGAGCAGCGATGCGATCAGGGGCGCCCGGGGACGATCTCGGCGACCTGCGCCAAGCCGCACCGTGCCGTTGGGCCCGGCTGCGATCGGCAGGCGTGCGAGCGACGTCGGGCTCGAGGCTGTCGCTCGTGGCCGTGACCGCGACGGACCGGTGGAACTGGTCGAAGCGGCCGGCCACGGTCCGGACGATCCGTTTCCGACGCGCGTTGCGAGCTCCGACGGGGTCAGCCCCGCTCCCGGCGAGCCGGCCCGGATCGACGACGACCTCGATCTCTCGCGGGTCTCCGCCGACCACCTCGACCCGGCCGACGCCCCGCGCCCGGGAGAACGCGGGGCGCACGATGAACTCCGCGGCCTCGCGCCGCGTCGTGGCATCGCCGCCGACGACGTCGAACGACAGGATCGGGAAATCGGCCGGCGTGATCTTCTGCGTCTCGATCTCGGTGCCTTGCGGAAGCCCTCGCGCGCGTTGGCGACCGCCGTGCCGGTGAGCTGCAGCGCAACCTGCATGTCGGTGCCGTCTTCGAATTGAAGCGTCGATCTCGCGCAGCGCCGCGGATGATGCGCGTCTTCAGGCGCCGCACGCCGGGGACGCTCGCCAGCGCGGCTTCGAGCGGCCGGACGACCGACGCCTGCATCAGCGAGGGCGTCAAGTCGCACGCGCGCGCGACGACCGACGATGCGCGGAAACGCGACCTCGGGGTAGATCCCGAGCCCAGGCGCGTCAGCGAGATCGCTCCCCGCGAGAAGGAGCGTGGCGCCGACGCGTGACGACGAACGTGCGATACCGCGTGAGGACCGCGAACAGCGTCGGAGTCGTTCGGTCACGGCGCGTCCCGCACCGGGGCGTCCTCCGCGAGCCCGACGGGATCGTCGACGACGACGGCGTCCCCTTCCGCGAGACCCGAGACGATCTCGACGCGATCGCCGTCGTGGATGCCGGTCGACGACCGGTCCGAATGTGGGCCTTGTGGTCGGTCACGACGACGGCCTCGACGACGCCATCCGCCCCGCCGCGCAGCGCCGCCGCCGGAACGAACGAGCACGCCGTCGCGGCGGTCGACCGCGATGCGGGCCTCGACGACACGGCCCAGAAGGAGCGCGGCGTCGTCCGTCGACGGGTCGAGCCGGACCGGGCCGGTTCCGTCGCCGCATCGACCGAGCGGGCGACGCCGGCGACGCGCGCCGGGATCGGCGTCGACGTCCGGCGCGTCGACGACGATCTCGGCGGCCTGGCCCTCGCTCAAGCGGGTCAGTCACCGCGGCGGTGGCGTCGAGCGCGACCTCGACCGGATGCTCGGCGGCGATCTCCGACGACCGGGGTTGCCGGCGTTCCGTCCACGGGCTCGCCCGCGGTGCCGCAAGACGCGCAGCACGACGCGCCGTCGAACGGCGCCTTGAGCTCGGCCCAACCGCGTCGGCGGGACGCCGTGGCGCGCGCCGCCTCCGCCTGCGCACAGCGCCGCCTCCGCGGCGGTCGCCTGGCGCCTCGTCCGTCTCCGCCTGCTCGCCCGAGACCACGCCGCGCTCGGCGAGCGTGCGCGTGCGCGTGTCGCCGCGCGGCGCTTGGCCGCCGCGTCGGCCGCGGCGCTCTGCTCCGCGGCATCGGCCGAGGCGAGCGCGTCGTCGAGGGACCGACGTGCCGACGCGCGCGAGGACCTGACCGCGCGAGCACGCGCTCGCCCAGGCGCACGGTCGACCTCGGTCAGAACGCCGTCGACGCGCGGGGCGAAGCGTCGCGTCGAGGTCCGGAGGAGGCACGACCCGGCCCGAAAGCCGCACCCACTCGGACGAGCGCTCCCCGCGCCACGGGCGCGACGCGAACCGCGGGCGGCTCCGCCGGAGCGACCTCGGGCTCGACCACGGCACGCGGCCGCGAGCGTCGCGAGCAGGAGGCCGGCCGATCACGTCGGGATCGTCATCACGATTCACTCCGGGGTCAGCTCGCTCCGAGATCGGCGAACGCGGTTCCCCACGCCTCGGTAGGCCGCCCGCGCGCATCGCTTCTCCGTGTCAGCCAGCGCGCGCTGGGCGTCCAGGAGCCTGAAGAGGTCGAGCTTGCCTTCGCGGTAGCCGAGGTCGCGTCAGCTCGGCCGACTTCGATCGGCCGCCGGGCGCGCGACCTGGTCGAGCGCTTCGGAACCGCGCGCCGCGCCGCGGCGGCCGCCGACCATGCGGTCTCGACGTCCGCCTCGACGCGGCGGCGCGCGAGGTCGAGGCGCGGCCGCGCGCGGTCGCGTCCGGCGTGGGCCGCGTCCCGGAGCCGCGCGTCCGCGCGTCGGAAACGTGAAGCCGAGGCCGAAGTGACGCGTCCGTCCCGGGCTGCGTCGGATCGTCCCAGTCCGCGCCCGGCCTCGAACGAGTGTGATGGGGCGCCGCTCGCGCGGCGCGCTGCGTCATCGCGCGCTTCCGCGGCGCGCGCTCCGCTTCCGCGACGGCGACTTCGAACGACGAAGCCCGCGCGTCGTTCCAGCCATGTCTCGAGCGTTCCCTCGGAGGGCGGCGTCGGGCGCACATCCCGCGCCGAAAGCCGTCGCTCTCAACCCCAGAAGAGCGCGCAGCTCGGCGGAGAGCTGCGACGACGGCTCGCTCGGCGTCCGCCCAGCGCGGTCGATGCCGTAACGGCCTCCCGCCGTTGCGCGCCAGATCGAGCTTGAGGCGCGCTGCTGCTCGAACAACTCGGCCAGCGCGCGCCGGTTCCGTTCCGGACGGACGGCGGCGTCGATCGCGCTCTGAGCGGAATCTTCGCGGCGGCCAGCGTGGTACCACGCGACGCGGCACTCCCGACGGGCGATGGCGATCGTGGCGTCGCGCGGACCGGACGGCCGCGTCAAGCTCCGCTTCCGCCGCGGAGACGGCGGCAGACCGCTGCCCACCCCAGCGAAAGGGAGCGAGAGCGCGACCGACCCGCGGGCGGTGATGGTCTTGGTCGCCAAGGTCAGCGACGGTGCTCGCCCGGCGCCTTCGCCGTCCGGATGCCGGCGGCGGCGATGCGCTCGTTCGCCCGGGCGATGATGACGTCCGGTTCGACCCAGGGGCAGCCAGAGCTTCTTCGAGCGTAACGACGCGCGGGGGCGGCGTCTCGGAGACGATCTCCGAGCACCATGCGACGCCGACGCACCAGAGCGCCACGGCGGACGCCATCGGCCGCGCGATCGGCTGCGGCGAGAGTCATGCAAACGACCCCTCGGACGCAGCTCTTCCTCGATCACCGCGCCGACCGCGTGTGACCCATCACTCATGAGAGAAGCGGACGCTGCCCGCAGATCCTTCGCTACGGCCTCGGACCGGCCGGGAGGAAACGTCAATACGCGTCCCGGGAGCGCTCCATGGGGAGCAGGCGGCGGCGGAGACGCCGACCAACGCTCCGACCAGAGTCTTGAAGGCGTCGACCTTCCCGCGTGTTCTGCGCGCACCAGCGCACGACGTCCGGATCGCCGGTCGCCGGCGGACCGCGTAGGCCAGCGCTTCCATGTGTCCGGCGGCCCGAACCTCGTCGAAGTAGTCGAGGACGAACGGTCCCCAGAACAGATCGGCTCGTCGTGCTGGCCGTGAAGCGCCGAGACCAGACGGAGCGAGGTGTCCATCGCGTAGGCGAAGAACCGCGGCGTCGGACGCTGCCGACCCACGAGTCGTCGCGCCTGAGCGGCGGCGAGAAGGGCGAGCCCCTTGGCCTCCGCCTTCTCCGAGGCGTCCGACGCCGAGCGCTCCGGCGGCGCCCCTTGAACAGCACCTGCCAGAGCTCGGCGGCGACCTGCCTTCGCGCGCGTCGGGTCGCTTTCGAGCGTCAACGAGCGCACGTACGCCGCGAACGAGCGCCCGGGCGCTCCGCGTCGCGGAGTGGGCATCGCCCAGCGCGCGCCAGAGCGACGGCCTCGTACGGCGAGCGCTCGAGGCAGACCGCTCGAGCTCGACGACGGCTTCGTCGAAGCGGCCCAACCCTTCGAGGCTGATCGCGTGCTGGATCTGCAGCGCCGGAGACGTCGGGCCAAGCGATCAGACCGCCGCGGTAGATCTCCTCGGACTTCTTCCTAGTCGCTGAGCCGGCCGTAGGCGCTCTCCGACGATGACGTAGAGGTCGCCGGCGGCGTCCTTCTGCTTCGGCGAGCAGCGTCTCTCCGACGTGAGCGGCCTCGCGGTAGTCGCCGATCAGAGTAGAGCGAGAGCGCGAGCCCATAGAGAACCTGCGGATTGCGGGGGTCGATCTCGCGGATCTGCTCGAGCAGGGCGATCGCTTCGCGATGGTTCCCGGCCTCTTGCAGCCGGGACGCCGCGACCGAGCCGCTCGGAGGGCTCGTCGTCCGCGAGCGCCGGCGCGCCAGCGACGCGCGGCGACGACGATCACCCCAAGGCTTCTCGTTCGTATTCTGCATTGTCGAGCCTCCGGCCCTGCCGTACCGAATGTGCGTTCGACCTTCCGAAAGCGCCAGTCCATCTATAATTCCGCGCGGTCTCCTGCGACTTTGTCGACATGAACAGGCGCAGCTTTCCTCGGCAGCGATCCAAGTTCCGGCCGCGTCCGCACTGCGCCCGGGCGGCTACCCCGCGCGGGTCGTGGCCTGCGCTTCTGGCGACGGTGGCCGACCTCGCGACGCGCCAGGGAACGCCCGCCGAGGTCGCGCGGCGACGAGTCGTTCTGGTTTCCCATTCAGCGGGCCTACCCGGTCGATCGCAGCCTGGTCAATCTCAACAACGGCGGCGTCGCGCCGTCCCCTTCGGTCGTGCTCGAGGCGATGAAGCGCCAGCTCGACGTCACCAACCAGGCGCCGGCGTACACGCTGTGGCAGCTGCAAGAGCCGCAGCGCGAGACCATGCCGCACGGGCCTGGCTCGCCTCCTCGGGTGCGATCCGGAGGAAGTGGCGATCACGCGCAACGCGTCCGAGAGCCTCGAGATCCTCCAGTACGGCATCGACCTGAAGCGCGGCGACGAGGTGTCTGCTGCGATCAGGACTACCCGCGGCATGATCACGACGTTCAAGCAGCGCGAGCGGCGCGACGGGATCGTGCTCAAGACCGTTCTCGATCCCGCGTGCCGTGCCGCGACAACGCCGAGGTGGTCGCCGCCTACGAAGCGAACGCATGACCGACCGCACGCGGCTGGTCCTGGTCAGCCACGTCATCTTCATGACCGGGGCGATCCAGCCGGTGCGCGAGATCGTCGCGTCGGCGCGCGGCGCGGGATCCCGGCGATCGTGGACGGCGCGCACGCGTTCGCGCACGTTCCCTTCCGGCGCGCCGACCTCGGCTGCGACAACTACTCCGTCCAGCCTGCACAAGTGGCTCTCAGCGCCGATCGGCACCGGGCTTCTCTACGTGCAGCGCGATCGCATCAAGGACGTCTGGCCGCTGATGGCGCGCCGCGGCCGGAGCAGGACGCGAACATCCGCAAGTTCGAGGAGATCGGCACGCACCCGGCGGCGAACACCCTGGCGATCGCCGAGGCGCTTGGCGTTTCACGCGGGGATGGGCGCCGAGCGCGAAGTTCGCCCGCCTCGTCTATCTGCGCGACCGCTGGGCGAAGCGTCTCGCGGAGCACGATCGCGTGACGATCCACACCAACCTGCAGCCGGGCTTCGCCGGGGCGTTCGCGACGGTCGGGATCGACGGGGATCAAGAGCGCCGACCTCGCGGCGCACCTGTTCGCGAAGCACCGCATCTTCACGGTCGGCATCACCCACCCGCAGTTCGAAGGCCTGCGCGTCTCGCCCAACGTCTACACCACGCTCGACGAGGTGGACCGCTTCGCCGACGCGGTGGAGGCCGTGATCGCAAACGGCCTCGAGAAGGCCTAGGCCGTGCTCGCCGCGCTCCTGCTCGCGGCGGCGACCGCGTCGGCCGGGCCACGTCCGCGAGCTCATCGCGAAGGACCGATGGAAGGAGGCGCTCGCCGAGGCGCGCGCGCTCGTCGCGCGAAGCGCCGGAGCCCCGACGCCGCGGCGGCGCTCGGCGAGGCGCTCTACCGCGCGGGCGGATCGACGAGGCCGGCGAGGCGCTGGCCGCTCTCGCCAGCCGCAGAGGACGCTCCGGCGCGGGCGCTGGCCCAGCTCGGCCTCGTCCGCGCGGCGCAGGGAAGGGACGACGAGGCCGCGGCGCTGATGGAGCGCGCGGTCGCCAGCGCGCCGCGGGATCCGTGGGTCGCCTACCGCCGTCAGGGGCGGCCGCGCCCGCGCGGGCGCCGATCGAGCTGCTCTCGACGTATCTCGAAACGGCACCCGGCGACGATCCCGACCGCCGTCGAAGGGCGCGCGGGGACGATCCGCCTCTACACGCGCTCTGGGCGAGCGGAAGGTCTGGGTTCCCGGTCGCAGTCCCGAGCAGGCTCGAGGTGCCGCTGAAGCCGCTGGCCGGCACCGGGGGCGGGTACTTCGTCGAGGCGGCGCTCGCGAACGGAAAGAAGATCCGCCTGCCTCCTCGACACGGGGAGCACCGGGCTGTTCGTCGTGGAGCGCGCGGTCAAGAAGGGCGGATTCACGCCGCTCTCCGACAGAGACCGTCTTCGCGGGCGGCGGCGACCGGGCGCACCAGCTCGTCGCGCGGGCTGCTCGCAGAAGCTCGCGATCGGCGGACTGGAGTTCGCGGACGCGCTGATCACGACGACCGAAGGACGAGTTCGATCCCGCAGGGACGCATCCACGGCGTGTTGGGGCTGAACGTTTTCTCGGGCTATCGCGTGACGCTGGACCTCGCGAACGAGCCGGCTGATCCTCGAGCCCTGCGAGCGACGACCGGCCGGGGCGCCCTACTGGGACGTCGGCGGGCAGATGCTCGTCCGCGCGTCCGCGGCCGCCGGACCACGACGGGCTCTTCCTCTTCGACACCGGCGCGACGCGCTCGATGATCGCGCGCTCGTTCGCCGAACCGTGTCCCGGGCGCGCAGATCGCAGGTCGGCCGCCGCGGTCCGCACCTACGGCGGGAACGTCGCCGGCGCCTCGTCGGTGCGCGGCGTCAAGCTGCGCTTCCTCGACGTCGACGAGCGACGGCGGACCCGGTGTACACATCCGACCTCACGCAGCGGAGCCGCCTGGGCGGCGTCGAGGTCTCGGGTTTCTCGGGATGGATCTGCTCGACGGCATGACGATCGTCGTCGACACCCGCGCGCGCAGCCGCGTCGCCGTCGCCGCGACGCGGCGAAGCGACTGACGCGATGAGCGCGACGCGCTCGCGAGCGACTTCGCCCGGGCGAAGCCTCCGCTCGATAGCGGTCTGTGCGGTTGGCGCGCGAGGTGCGGCGCGCTGCCCGCGCGCCCGCGCCGAGCCATCCCCCGCGCGCTGCTCTCGTGGGGGTACGTCCGCGACGCGCTGCTCGGTCGCGACGACGACCGACGCGGACGTCGAGGTCTACGGCGTTCCCGGCGACCGCCTCGAGGCCTTGCTCGCAGCGGATGTTCCCGGGACGCGTCAACACGGTCGGCCGGTCGTTCGGCGTCTTAAGGTTCACCTCGCGCCCGGGATCGACCTCGACGTCTCGCTCCCGCGCAGCGACTCGAAGACAGGCCGGGGCATCGCGGCTTCGCCGTCATGCGGCGATCCGTTCCTCGGACTTCGCCGGAGGCCTCGCGCCGCCGGGACTTCACGGTCAACGCGTTGGCGTGCGACCCGCTGACGGCGGAGGATCCTGGACGCCGCACGGCGGCCTCGACGATCTGCGCGCCGCGACGCTGCGCGCGGTCGACGCCGCGCACCTTTCCCGAGGACCCGCTCCGCGTCGTGGCGCGCGTTTCCAGTTCGCGGCGCGGCTCGACTTCAACGCTCGACGCCGGCACCGACGGCGCTCTGTCACGTCGATGGTGGCCGGCGGGCGACCTCGCGGAGCTTTCGAAGGAGCGCGTCACCGACGAGATCAGAAAGCTCCTGGCCGCGATCGCGGCCTTCGGGCGGCCTGATCCTCGCCCGCGCGACCGGCGCGATCGCGTCGCCTGTTCCCGGAGCTCGACGCGCTGGCCGCGACCCCAGGATCCGGAGTGGCATCCCGAGGGGGACGTCTGGGTCCACACGCTGATGGTGGTCGACGCGGCCGCGGCCGTCGTCGCGCGCGGGAGCTGGGGGCTGCACGATCAGGAGCCGCTGCACGTCGTGCTCGGCGCGCTCCTCCACGATCTCGGGAAAGCCGAGACCACCGAGACGAGCGATCAAGGACGGCCGGCGCCGCATCGTCTCCCCGCGGCACGAGGCGGCGGGCGAGGCGCCCGCGCGCGCCGTCCTGTCTCGCCTGACGTTCGGCGAGGACGCCGAGCGCGCCGCGCTCGGCGATCGTGCGCTGGCATCTGTCTCCCGGCTCGCTCTTCTACGCGCTCGGAGCGGGGCGAGCTGGACCGAGCGGGCGTACGCGAACGCGGTGCGGAAGGTCCTGAAGCGGATCCACCCGATGCGATGGCAGGTGCTGGTCGCGGCGTGCGAGAGGGGACTGGCGCGGCCGCGCGATCCGCAGGCGTCGAGACGATGCCGTTCGACCCCGGCTCTGACGGTTCGCCCGCGCGATCGAAAGCTGAGGGGCTCGACGTGAGCTCCCGCAAGGCGCCGCTCGTCCTCGGCCGGGACGTCCCTGGCGCTCGGCGTCGTCGCCTGGGACCGGAGGTTGAGCCGCTGGATCCGAGAGATCGAGGACGCGCGGGACCGCGAAGCGAGATCGCGAACGCGGCGACGCGCGCTCGCCCTGCTTGCATCGGCGCTCGGTGCACGAGGAGGTAGGGGCGCCGAAACCGACGGTGCATCGGCGACCCCTGCGGGGGACGCTTTCCTACGGACCGAGTTCGTACGCTAACGGTTCCATTGACCACTCCGCCCACTGCGGACTGAACATCCCTAGCCTAGCACCGGGGCTATCACCCAAACAGGTGAAACCCTCCTGGCGATTCTTAGTCGGCACGCGCTCGGAGCTGATCCGCCTCGATCGTCCAGACGTCGTCCGTCGTTCCGACGATGCCCTCTCGAGCGCCACGAAGGTCGGGGATCGCTCGTCGGGCAGGATCCAGGCGCGTGAGATCGCGGGGGACCCTCCTGTAGCACCGTCACGCGAAAGAACCTGAGCCACACGCCCAGCTTGGGCTTCATCACGTAGTGCACCGCGCTTCGTCGTGAGCGCCCCGACCTTCAGCGGCTTTCTCGCGCTCGGCCGGTGGCGCGAACTCGATCTCGGTCATGCCGCGGCTGCGGGGTGAACGCCACAGAAGTGGACCGCGCAAATGGCCGGCGCCGGGAGGCAGATCCTTCACGATCGTCATGAGCATCCCGTTGTAGACGTCCGCGGGGAGGCTCGATCGTCCCTTTCGTCGATCTTCTCGCGACCGCCGGCGTGAGATCCCGCTCGCTCACCCGATACGCCCCGGTCGCCGTGTCGAGGAGCGATCGATCTCGGCGGCTCATGAATCGAACGTCGGGCCCTTCTCCGTCGAGGCGATAGCTCGTTCAGGCGCAGAACCCGCGCTGCTGGGTAAAGGTGACCTTTTCGTCGAGGCATCGGACCCGTCCGTGAGGTTGGGCGTCATCCGCTTGTCGATCTCGCCATCCGCGAACGGTCTGGACGAAGTTGTCGCCGTGGGCCCACCGGTCGATCCCGCCGTGACGTCGCTGACCGACGGGAAAGCCGCCCCAGGTCACCCCTTCGGAAGCAAGCACCGGGATCGGTCGCGGCATCGATGAACCGTTGCCAGATGATCGCCGCCGAAGTAAGAGCTGCCGCGGCGGTGCGCCGCACAAGCCTGGCCCTCTCGACCGCTGCGGATCGCTGCACGCGATCGGCGCCGGTTGTTCCATAAGCGGTTTCACCCCATGGGGCCGCAGGAGCCGACCTGGGCCTACGCTAGTCGGCAGGTGCCGCATAGCGCTGCACCGCCAAAGGAGAGACGACATGCCTGTGGACCATCGCTTTGATTCTCGCGGTCCTGTGGGTTTCTGGGCTGTCGGCAGCTACCATGGGTGGATTAATTTCACCTCCTGCTCGTGCTGGCGGTCATCGTCGTGCTCTTCCAGCTGCTTCAGGGGCGGCAGCTCACGAGCGTCACAGGAATGCGCCTGCTCGCCAAAGGCTCCGGAAGAAAGTGGTCGTTGCCGCACTCCTCATCGCTCTCGGCGTCGTCGCGTTCGCCTACGAAGGCCTCCTTTACGCGACGTCGAGGCGGTTAAGGCCCGGCGGCCCCGCCCGGTGAGCGCGGTCTCGCGGCACGTCAGGTGCCGCCGGTCCTCAAACGCGCGCTGTCGTTGGTCAGTAGCATGGCCTGCTGTTCGCGCCAGCGAAAGCGTCCGCCGAGCGCCGTCCCTTCCATGAGACGCCGGTTCGTCCCTTCTCTCTCGCTAAGCGGATTCGGCCTGGGACTGTTGCTGTCGTGCGCCGAGGCGACGAGGCGCTCGCGGGCAACCGCACGGAGCCGGCGGCCGGATCGACCAGGATCCGCCTGGGCTTCGGCACACTCGACCTCAGAAGGCAAGGTCAGCCCGCGGGTTGCACCGCCGAGGGGATTCGCGACCGGCGACCCGATTCACCTCTCCGCTCAGGTCACGGCCGCGACCGAGTGGGAGGCGCCATTAGCTCGACGGCACCGTCCGCCGACGCGCGCCGCGGCAGGCCGAGGCCTCGCCTGGGCGCGGCGCCGCGGCGCTGCCGATGGCCAGCCGCTCGTTCCAGAGACGCTTTCGAGATCGGAACGGCAGCTCCCCGCGGGACGCCTCGCGATTCGCAGAGCCGGCGTTGAGCGGCCGCGGAATCGCCGTCTATCGGGGATTCAGACGATCCACGCCTCCCGCGCTAGGATCGCAAGCTTGTTGGGAGTAATCTCGATCGACGACGTGCTCCGCTCCGTCGCGTCGATCGAGGCGCACCGAGCGAGTCGTGATCGCTCCACCGAGGCCACACCCGCCGCGCTTCGACGTGACGTGACACGTGCTCGACGCCATGAGCGGTAGTGGATCGGTGTGCGACTCCCAGTCGTCGGGCGCCGAGCGACGCCTGCGCTTTAGCTCGGTCCCCCTTCGAGGATGATCGCCAAAGAGCGACTCGACGATCCAGCCGGTACATCCAGCCCGACGCCCCCGTGTACCGGGCGCCCAGCCTCCGCGGCCCATGATGCGGCAGGGCCAGGTGTGAGATGTCCCCGCCATCACGTAGGGCTCCACCTTGTAGACGGCGACCGCTCCGGCTGCGGCCGCCGTGCGTTGACGGGGTTCAGCATCGACGGCGAGCTCCCACGCGCGGCTGCGTGTCGCCCATGCCCGCACGCGCCATCGCGGCCCAGATCGCCGCGTGCGTGTACTGCCCGCCGTTCTCGCGAACGCCGGGCCCGTACCCCTTGATGTAGCCGGGCTCGAGCGGCGACGTGTCGAACGGCGGCGTCGAGGAGCGCGATCAAGCCGGCGCTCCGGGATGCACGAGCAGCTCGTCCACCGCCGTCATCGCGGTGCGCGCGCGCGCGGGATCGCCCGCGCCGGAGAGCGTCGCCCAGCTCTGGCTGATGGAATCGATCCGGCACTCCGCGGCTGGACGCCGTGCCGAGCGGCGTGCCGTCGTCGAAGTACGCGCGGCGGTACCACCGCGCCGTCCCACCCGTGCGCCTCGATGTTCCGCCTGCAGGCGCTCGGCCTCGCTCGGTGCACCGGTCGGCGAACGCCGCGTCCTCGCGTGCGCGCGCGAGTCCGCGAAGCTCGCGGAGGTTGGCGTAGAGGAACCACGCCAGCCAGACGCTCTCGCCCTTGCCGCCGCGCCCGACGAGGTCCATGCCGTCGTTCCAGTCGCCGCATCCCATCAGCGGAAGCCCGTGCTCGCCGAGCCGCAAGTCCGTGCTCGATCGCGCGGACGCAGTGCTCGTAGACGCGTGGCGTCCTTGGCGGAGGTTGCGGCTGGTCGTAGTACGCGTCCTCGCCGGGCTCGACCGCGCGGCCCTCGAGGAACGGCACGCGCTCGTCGAGCACGCCGGCGTCGCCGGTCGCCGACACGTACCGGCACGGTCGCGAGGGCAGCCAGAGGAAATCGTCCGAGAAGTGCGTGCGGACGCCGTGCCCGCCGGGCGGGTGCCACCAGTGCTGGACGTCGCCTTGCGCGAACTGCCGCCCGGCGCAGCGAACGATCTGCTCGCGCGCCAGCTGCCGGGCGCGGCGTGCGACGAGCGCCATGGTGTCCTGCGAAGCTGGTCCCTGAAGCCGTAAGCGCCCCCGGACTGGTAATAGCCGCTCCGGCCCCAGACCCGGCACGACAGCGTTTGGTAGACGAGCCAGCCGTTGGCCAGGACGTCGAGCGCGCGATCGGGCGTTTCGACGCTGAACGGCGCCCAGGACCCCGGTTCCAATGCTGCATGCACGCGCGTCGAGCGCGCGCGACGCGCCGCTCGGGCGTGCAGAACCGCTCGCTTAGCGACCGTGCGCCTCATCGGGAGCGTCCGGCGACCGCCGAGGGTGAAGACGACGCTCGCGCTCCTCGCCCGGCGGCGAGCTCGAAGGACGTCTGGATCGCGGCGCACGGATCGAGCCCGGCCCGCCGTTCGTCCCGACAGCTCCACGCGACGCATCGCCTCCGGATCGCGCCAGCGAGCCGTTGCGGCCGATGAACTCCGTGCGGTTCCCGGTCACCGACCGCTTCGACTCGCTGACGTCCACGGCGACGAGGCGGTCAGCGGCGGCGCGCGCCGTAGGCGTTCCGCGCGAGGAGGATCCCTCGCGGCGGCGCGGTCTCCGTCACGACGTGCATGAGGTTCGCCGTGGCGCCACTCGCCCATCACCGAGCTCGACGTAACCGGTCGAGGGAGATGCGCCGCGTCCGCTTCGAGACGGTTGCGGAGCTTGATCGCCGCGATCTTCACCGGCGCGTCCATCGCGACGAAGACCGTGAGCTCCGACGCGATCTCGTCTTCGACGTGCTCGAAGACGCTGTAGCCGAGACCCATGGCGGCAGTCGTAGCCGGCGCGCCCGCGCGCCGGAAGCGGCGTCGGCGACCAGAACGCGCCCGTCGCGTCGTCCCTCGATGTAGAACGCCTCTCCGGACGGGTCGCTCGACCGGGTCGTTGTGCCAGGGCGTCAGCCGGAACTCGTGGGCGTTTCCGGCCCACGTGTAGGCCGGAGCCGCTCTCGGTGATCGACGGTGCCGATGTGCGGGCTCGCGATCACGTTCGACCACGGCGCCGGCGTCGTCGCGCCAGGCTCGAGGCTGATGACGTACTCGCGGCCGTCCTCCGTGAAACCGCCCAGCCCGTTGAAGAACAGGCGCTCGCGTGGCGGCAGCGGCGTCGACCGGCGCAGGGCGCGGACGGAGTGCGCGCCAGCTGCGCGGGCATTCGCGTCCGGCGGCTGGCGGCGCTCCGACTGCTCCCCCAGGGTCCCCGCCGTGTCTTCGAGGATCGACCCGTGCGACGGTCTGGAACAGGACGCGATCCTCCTCCGAGATCTGGTCGGCGCGCCGTCACGAAGATCGCCGCCGGGCTTGTCCGACGAGCTCCGCCGACGCGGTCGCGCCGAGCACGCTCACGATCCGGTCGTGGAGGGTCGGCGCCGGTAGCCGGAGTAGTCCTCGTTCAAGATCACGAGATCGGCGATCGAGCCCCTTCATGCGCCAGTACGCGTGACAGCGGAGCGCCTGCTCGACGAGGTCTCGATGTGAGTCGAGCTGGTGGATCCGGACGAGGACGATCGGGAGGATCGCCGGAGACGCGCGAAACGCCAGAGACGGGACTGGCCCAGCCTGTTCGCGCGCGATGACGCCGGGGGCGGCCCGGCGGCGCGACGCGGGCGTAGATCACGGAGCGCGGCCAGGCGCTCGTAGGCCTGCGCGTCCGCCTCGGTCGCGCCCAGCTGGCGCAGGACGGCCTGGCTTCGAGCCGATCCCATGTCGAACGCGCGCTGGACGAAGTGGTGGTCGCAGTACTTTGCCGATCAGCGCCAACGCCTCCTCGCGCGAGCCCGCGGCGCCCGGAGACGATCGTGCACGGTGGCCGATTCGTCGGGCGCGATCGTCGCGACCCGCCGGATCGCGACGATTGGATCGAGCGACCGTGCCGCGAGGCGCCGAGAAGCTCGCGGCACGCTCGCGTCCATCGCGGCCGGACGATCGAGCCTGCGCCCGCGGCCGATGAATCGCGCGCGGTCGGTCTCGTAGGAGGTCTCCGCGTCGGGCTGCCCCGGTTGGACCAGGAGATGGAACATCCACGGCGCCGGCTTCGTCGGGCCGTCCGCTTCCGGCGCGTGCAGAGGATCGCCGGCCGGTCGGCCGAGCACCTCGGTGGTCACGAACAGGTTGCTGAAGGCGCGATGCGCGAGATCGGCGTTCAGCGGCGCCAGCACCACCTCCGCGTAGCTCGTGATCTCGACGTGCGCGGCCGCCACGAGAGGTTCGTGAGCGTCACGCGGCGGATCTCGACGTCGTCCTCCGGCGAGACGCACCAGCTCGGTGTGGGCCTCGATCTCGTGATCGCGGCGGCGGTACTCCGCGCGGCGCCTGGACGAAGATCGCCTCGTAGCGGTCGGGCTTGCTCCGCACCGGCTGATGCGCGGCCGACCAGAAGCGTCCCGAGTCGCGATCGCGGAGGTAGACGAACGTCCCCACGCGTCGCACGTGGCGTCCTCGCGCCAGCCGCGTGATCGCGAGATCGCGCCACCGGCTGTAGCCGCCTCCGGCCTGCGAGACCGATCACGTGGTAGTTGCCGTTCGAGAGCAGGTGAACCTCTGGGGCGTGGAGGCGGGATCGTCGAACACGCGCAGCCTCACGTGCGCCTCGGTCGCCCTTCGGCCGGCGTGGCCGAGTTCTCGGGCTGTGCGGCGTCATCGTCACGCCCGGCGCGCGGCACCCGCTCTGGCAGCAGCGGCGCCGCCGCGCGCATCTGCCGGATCGCGCCATGAAGCGGCGCGACATCGGACGGTCGTGGAGCAGCGTTGTCGAGCGCCGCCAGGCTCATGCCGTGGTGGTGGGCCATGAAGGCGCGCACGATCGCCGGCTCGTCCGTCGCGCAGTCATGCGCGACGGCGTGTAGTCGATCGCCTCGTAGAAACCGTAGCGCCGAGATGAGCCCGCTCTCCGCAGAGCGCTTCCGAGGTTGCGGCAGGCCGCCGCCCGGCGTGCACCGGAAGCGCCAGGGACGTGCGCGTACGGCGCGATCACGAGATCGTCGGCGAGACCGCGCTTGAATCCGAGGCCCGGCACGCCGAGACGCCCTGTACTGGTAGCACCTGCCTCGCGTCCACGGCGTTGTAGCGGGACTCGGAGATCCCCGGGCGTCCCGCGCTCGGTGCCGTAAGCCGATCTGCGTTCGACGGCCGCCTTGACCGTCTCGTGGAGCAGCGTTTCGAGGTACGCGGCATCAGAGGACCGGGCATCAGGTACTCGAACATCGATCCGCTCCAGCGAGAGCAGCACGAGCTCGCCGTCGCGATGCGTGTCAGCAGGCGCCCGAGCGAGAACCAGTGCTCCTGCGGCAGTTGCCCGCGCGCGATCAGGAGGAAGCTGACGAGGCGCGCCTCCGAGGCGAGGAGGTCGTGCAGCACCCGGCGTCGCGCCTGTGCGCCGCGACGTTGTAGCCGATGGCGAGCAGGCTCGCGGGAACGATCGTAGAGAAACTCGAACTCCATGTCCGACAGGCGTGACGGCAGCGCGAGCCTCAGCGCGTCGATCCGCGCGACGCTGCCACAGCCGCGGGCGCAGCCGCGCCCGTCGAGATCGAGTCGAGGAAGTCGTCGCACTGGGCGATCAGCGCGAGCGTCCAGTGAGAGCGCCTCTTCCGTCCGCGGCCGTTGGTCCGATCATCGATGGAGGCTCTGCCGCCTCGCGGCGGATCTCGTGCGAAGCAGCGCCAGGTCGCACTGCTTCGACGGGAGCACGTGAGGAGCGCCGGCCTCGATGCGGCCAATCGTGGCGGTCAGCCGCACCTGCGGTCGACGGCCGGCACGGACGCCGCGAGCAGTCTCGAGCGTGTCGCCCAGGCCGGCGACGACGCCGCGGCGCCCCGTCGTTTCGTCTCGCCAGATCTCCGCGAGGCCGGCACGCAACCGCGACCAGGCTCGCCGCCAGATTCCCGCTGTCCACGGAGGAGACGTAGAGCGGCGTCAGCGGCTGCAGCGTGCTGGGTGTCGTACCAGTTGTAGAAGTGGCCCCGAAATCGCTCAAGGACTCCATCGGCGGAGATCGCGCTTTCGGTCCGGCGCAGAAGCGCCGCGGCGGAGATGTAGCCGAAGTCGTAGGCCGCCAGGTTGGCCGAGCAGCGCCATCCCCAGGTTGGTCGGCGACGTTCGCCGCGCGATGCGTCTCGGTCGGGACCTCCTGCATGTTGTCGGGCGCCAGCCAGCCCTCGCCCTCGGAGGCGAAGTCCGGTGAAATAGCGCCAGGTCCGGCGCGCGACGCCTCGAAGGAACAGCCGCCGCCCGCGTCAGGCGTCGAGCGCGCGGAACGCACCGGCCGGCTGATCTCGATACGCGATGAGCGGCGAGGCGATCCAGAGGATGAGCAGCGGCGCGGTGAGCGGGAGCTCTTCCGGTCGCGAAAGCGGAAAGCCCGATCGCGCAGCGTCGACGGCCGCGGCCGGGCCGATCCACATCTGCCGGAAAAACGCCGGCCAGGGACGGTCCGGGCGCTGCGGCGCTGGTAATGACGGGGATGCCACAGGAACAGGCCCCGCCGCGTGAACGCCATCCTGACCGCCGGAGCGCACGATCGCATCGAGGCTGCTGCAGCGCGTCGTAGGGAAGCAGCAGCGATCGCGAGCCCCGCGCGCCCGGCGAGGCCGCGTGCCGAACGGAGCACCACGCCGGCGTGCTCCGGCCAACGCGCGCTCGGCGGGCTTGCTCGTGAACTCGGCGACGGCGACGCGAGAGCGTCGCGAGGCAGACCGCAGGCCGCCACGACGAGCAGCGACCACGACAGCGTCGAGCCGGTCTGAGCGATCCACCCGCCGACCAGGAGCAGGAAGCAGCGACAACCGGGCACGAGCGACCGCCGCAGGTTGTCGGCGATCTTCCAGATCGAAAGCGGCGTCACGGGTTCGTCCGCGAACCATGTCCCGTCGGCCCCGGGACGCGCGGGAACAGCCATCCGGCGATCTGCCAGTCGCCGCGGATCCACCGGTGGCGCCGGTTCGCGTCCGCCGATGACGGTGACGGGATGGTCTTCGATCAGCTCGACGTCGGTGACGAGCCCCGCGCGGGCGTAGCCGCCTCTCGAGGAGGTCGTGGCTCAGGATCAGGTTCTCGGGAAACCGTCCTTCGACGCGCTGCGCGAAACGCATCGACGTCGTAGATTCCCTTGCCGACGAACGAGCCTTCTCCGAAGAGGTCCTGATAGACGTCCGAGACCTTCGTGCGTGTAAGGATCCAGGCCCGCCTCTCCGGCCGACAGGCGCGCGAACAGGGAACGCCCCGCGCTCTCCAGGCTCGATCGCGACGCGCGGCTGCAGGATCCCGTACCCGGCGATGACACGCTACCGCGCTCGGCGTCGTAGACGGGGCGATTGAGAGGGTGAGCGAGGTTGCCGACCAGCTTTCGCGCGGCGTCGCGCGGAGGCTTGGTGTCGGCGTCCAAGGTGAGGACGTACTTGATCGTGGGAAGGATCGACAGGTCGCCGATCGGTCTCCGAGAACGCGTCCTCGCGCTTCGCCCCGCAGGAAGGCGTTCAGCTGCTCGAGCTTCCCCCGCTTCCGCTCGTAACCCATGAAGAGCCGCTCGTGCGGGTTCCACGCTGCGCGGGCGGTGGAACAGGAAGAAGATCGAACGGAGGCTTCCGCCGTGCCGCTCGTTCAGAGCCGCGATCGCCGGAGCGGGCCACCGTCGAGGAGACTCGTCGTCGGCCGGCATCGACGGCGCGGGGCGCGTCGTGGAAGTCGGTGAGGAGCGCGAAGAACAGATTGGCGTCGCGATTGCCGAAGTACCGGATCTCGAGCGCCTCGAGCATCTCCTGGATCCCCGCCGCATCGGTGAGGAGCGTCGGAACCACGACCAACGTGCGGTGATCCGGCGGGATGCCCTTCGAGAAGTCGAGCGCGCGGCAGCGTCTGCGGCGGCACGCATCCACGTGACCCAGAGATTCACGACCGACACCGCGAGCGCCGACAGGGCGATCAGCCCGCCGACCGAGAGAAGCCAGAACGCGCGTGCAGCGGTCGGAAAACGGCCCCTGGGCGTGCAGCACGATCCACGTCGGCGGGACTCATCACGAGCACGATCGCCGCCGAGGTAGATCGCGAGGCGGCCAGGTCCTGGCCGATGCGGCCCCCAGAGGCCCGCGGCTGAGGCCGCGCGCCGCACCGCGCGCTCCAGGTCGGCGCGCCCGCGATCGACGAGCGCGTAGCCGACGTGCGCCCGCCGGTCGGCCGTTCCCGAAGCCCGGCGGCGCGCCGCCTCGGCCTGCCGCATCGGCCTCGCGCGCGACCGCGCTTTCGTCCCGGGCCGACTTCGCGCCGCGACCGTCTCGACGACGCCGCCGGTAGCGATCGCGCGTCGCGAAGTCCTGGTCTCGCGTAGACGCCGGACGGGTCCTCGCGCAGCGTTCGCCTCGACGACGCTCGCGGTCTCGACGAACTCCTTCCAGTTCATCGCGTTGATGAGCGCGAAGCGACGTGAACGCTGTTGCCCATCGAGATACGGTCGGCGCCCCTGCGTGGCGTCCGTCCTCGTGCAGGAGACTGCGTGGCGCTCGTTCCGCGCTCGGCCAGCTTCTGGCCTCGAGCCACGTGAGGATGAACGCCACCGCCGGTCCCTGGCCCCTGGAGCCGCTCGGTGAACCTCCTCCACGAACGGCGAGGCTGAGCCGCAGCTGCGCGTCGGCGAGGCTGCGCGAGGACGCGCGGCAGCCGCTCCGTCGGGCCTCGGCCGGCGGCTTCGACGATGCGGCCGGACCAGAGCACGGCCGCGTCGCGGCTCCTCGCGGCGCCGCGCGATGCGCGAGACCACGCGACGCAGATTCTCGAGGAGCGCGAGCCGCAGCATGATGGGGAACGCCCACAGCTCGCCCAGCTTCAAGCGCGTGGACGCTCTGGTAGGCCATGACGAACCCGGTGACCGTCTCGGCGTCGATCCGTCCGTCGAGGTGCGGGATCAGGCTCGAGGGCCATGTCGTAGACCCTCGGGAAGCCCGCCGACGGGCCGGACGGCGATGCGGCAGGCTGCCGGTTGTAGCCGGGCGGGAGATGGCGCCGCGCCAGCACGATCTGCTGCTCGATCACCCAGAAGTTGTCGAGGAGCCACTCCGCCGCGAGCGCGACGCGACGCCCTCCGGCGGCGGCTCGGCTGACGGCCTCGTGCGCCGCCACGAGCACGCGCTCGTTGTCGGCCAAGCCGGCGCAGCAGCCGGTCCGGCCTCCGGCGTGCGCTGATCGCGTGGCCCTGCGCCAAGGACGCGGCATGCCGCCGGAGCTGATCGACGCTGAACAGCTCGGCGCGGAGGATCTCGGCCTCCTCCAGCTTCTTTGCGCGTTGCAATACACGATCGCAACGAAGCTAGCACGCCCGCGTCGCCCCATGGGGTCAACACCCCATCGTCGGCGCCTTCGCGCTGCTCGTAGGATCCACATGACGAACGGAGAACGAGCATGGAAGCAGAAATCCCGATGTCTTGCAGGTTGCGCTCTACGTGGCTGCGATCGGCATCGTCGTGATTGCGGCCGCCGTCGTTTACTTTCTGTGCTGCGGCTGAAAAAGCAGTTCGAGCGCGTCGCGGCCGCCGTCGAGACGTTCGAGACCGAGTTCGTTTCGCTCGCGCGCGAGAGCCGCGCGGCGGTCACCCGTGTCCGCGATCTGTCCGACCGGGTGCACAACGTCGTCGGAGTCGTCGGCGACCTCGTGCTTCCACCCGTGATGGCCATCAACACGACGTCGCGCGTGGATTCAGACCGCGGCCACGACCTTCGTACATTCTCTCTTGGAACGGACAGGAGCCGCGTCCGTGCTGGAAGGAGACCATGAGCCCCGTCAGGGAGACTTCGTCATGCGGAAGACACCGCTCATTTCCGGATTGGTTCCCCGTATTCCTGTTCGTCGGCGCGTTGGGGCCTCAGCAACCACCATCTCCCGTCACCGGCCGGCGTCACGGCTGCCGATGCGAAGGCCAAGGCGTTCGTCGTTGCGGACGCCCGGGGGCGATGTCGCGATCATGGCCGACGACAAGATTCCCTGCCGACCCTCAGGGTCGGAGAGCAGGTTCGTGTCGCGGTCGTGGCCTCGCCCGCGCGGCAGGATCGCCACCGGCGTGGAGGCGTTGGCAGGCGACACCGTCCAAGCCAAATCCGTGACCGGCCTCGGTCGCGGCCGTGGACATCTCGGAAGCGACCGCGTCACGATCGACATGCCGCACGGATCGGCCACGCTCGAGAAGATCAGCGCGGGCGACCCCGTCAAGATCCAGCTCATCCCCGACGCGCCTGATTCCGAGCAGCATCGACGTCCGCGTGCGGCGCTCGATTGGCCTGTGGCCTCGCGACGACCGCAGGGCTGGTGGCGACTGCGCGCGCGGCGATTGCGGCTCGTCTGAACGTCCTGCTCAGGGTTACACCCCATGGCATGGTCGCTCCGGTCCATCGAATGATGGCCCTCAGGTAACCAGAGCGAAAGGAGAGACTGACCATGTCGAAGAATCGGGCCTTGCATATTGACCCTGTGCGCCGCCGTCGGCGCGTTCGGCGCAGCCTCGGCACTGCGCGGACGACGACATCACGCACTTCAAGATCTACGCCGGTCCCGCCTACGTTGCCCCCATTGGACGAGGACGACATCACCTTCGGCACGATCACGGACTCCCTCGAGAACCAAGAGTCACGTCGGCTGGAACCTCGGCATCGAGGGGCCGCTTCGGCAAGCTGATCGGCATCGAGGTCGACTACGTCAACGCCAATCAAGACGTGGACTTCGGCGGCTCGACCATCGGCAACACCGACGTTTTCGCCCGCTGACGGCGACGCTCAACTTCCACATCGTCCCCGGCGAACACTTCGACCTCTACCTCGGCCCTTCCGTACACGTATGTCAACTGGGGTGACATCGAGGTCGACGCCGACAGCAGCGGCATCACCGGGGGCCTGACGGTGGGCACGGAAAGCTCGCAGGGCTGGGGCGTGAGCTTGGGCGCCGACTTCAGCCTCGTGGAAGCACTTCGCGTTCCACGCGGGCCTCAAGTACTTGAATGCCGATCTGGAGCCTGAGCAACGGTCAAAGCTCCAGCATGAATCCTCTTTGGTGGCACGGCTGGGAGTCGCCGCACGATTCTGAGCGAGGGCCTGCGCATGACTTCGGAGAACGGCGCAGGACGCGCGTTCGCCGGGGCGGTCCCCGGAACCGTGCTCCCCGCCTTTTTCCTCGCTGTTCCATCAGAGTCGGCCGCGAGCCATCCGTGCGACCGCTTCGCGCCGACGGGTCTCTCTCGGATGAGTCCCAGCACGGTGAAGGACGTCATGGGCGGCGACGGCATGAGCACGTCGATTCACCTTCCCGACGGCGCCGAGTCCACCGGCGTTTCGTTTCCCCGGGTCGCCCCACGATCTCGCCGTCGAGTTCGACCTGCCGGTCGATCGCCGGAAGGCCCGTGTCGTCCGCGTGCGAAGCCTCCCTGGCGCTGTCGAAGAACACGGTCGAGGATCTCCTTCGGCGCTTCGGTCAACCCAACGCGGGCGCGGATGGTTCGCAGAACGGCCTCCGCAGCGGCGGCTCCACGGTTTGGATCGACCACACCTGCGGTCTCGTCATAACTGCGTTTCGGCCGGTCGCGTCGTGGTGGGCCGCGGAAGGCGGAGCGCGCTCTACAAGTCGAGACCTTCGATCCGCGCCGAGAGCCGATTCGCCGGCCCAATCGAAGCTCACCTGTGCGAGCGAGCGCGACCGTGGTCGCGCGTCCGAACGTCGCGCCGCCGCCGGGGCTGCGGGTCCGGACCGCGCATCGCTGCACACGCACCGGCCGATGGTGTGCTGGCGGACGATCTCACGCTGCCGGAGCCTGATCCGGCTCCGGCGGTTGCCACCGCGCAAGCGCCTCAACCAGTTGCTGCTCGTCGATTCCGGGACCACGCCGAACGGCGGCTTCCCGCGCGAACGACCGCTGATACCCGCGGCCGAGAACGGCATGCCCACCGCGATGCCCACACCGGTCGCGGACGGAAAGCCCATCGCGATGCCCACACCGGCCGCGGACGGAAAGCCTATCGCGATGCCCACACCTGCCGAGCGCGGAAAGCCTATCGCGATGCCTCACCACCGGCCGAGCGCGCGGAAAGCCCACCGCGCGATGTCCACGCCGGCCAAAAACGGGAAAGCCCGCCGCGATGTCCACACCAGCCGGAGCGCATCACCTACGTCGAGCCGGTGTATCCCCCACGGCCACAATGGCTGGGCGTAAAGGTCACGTCACCTTGGCGGATTCTCGTGCAGCCCGACGGCACGGTCGCGAAGGCCGTGAGCCTGATCAATGCAGACCCGCGCGGTCGCGGCTTCGAGCAGTGGCATCGATCGACGCCGTTCGAAAGTGGCGCTTCACGCCTGCGACCCGCGGTGGACGACCGATTGCGTCCAAGCAGACCGTCACGATCGACATCGAATGAGGAGAAGTCTCGATGACGCCCAGCCACCGACGCATCGTCCGTAGAGAGCTTCTTCGCAATCAAGCGCGCAATCGCACGGATCGAGGCCTCGTTCGAGGGCGTGCCGAAGCTCTTGCAGAAGGGCTCAACGCAAGGCGGCGAGCAGGCGCGGGCAACTCCAGAGCGCGTCCGTGAACCCGGAAAGATGCGATCCCGCGCGGTCGCGGCTTCGAGGAGCGCGCGACCGCACGGATCGAGGCCTCGTTTGGGGAGGCCCAACGCAACGCAGCGAGCACGCGCGCCTACCCAGAACGCGCCGCCCCTGGAATGACCCGGAGCAGCACAGTCAGGATGATCGCGATCACGAGGAGGATATGGATGAAGCCCCCCATCGTGGTGCTGGAGACGAGTCTCGAGAAGCCAGCAGGATGATCAGGATCAGAGCGATGGTCCATAACATGGTGTTTCTCCTTTTCCCACCGATTCATCGACAACGCTACGCCGGCCGCCAGACGCAGCGATGGGTGTAACCCCGACCGAGTCCGAGATGCTCGATCTCGATGCGGCTTCACCGTATCGACACCCTGATGCGTTCCCGGATATTGAGAGCGGACCGTGCCGGAAGGAATTAACGGCGAGGAAGCGACTGCCGACGCGGCCGCTCACTTCCGCGAATGCCGACGGCCTGCGACGCCGCGAGCGCAACGCGATGATTCCTGCGTCCCGGATCGACGTGCGAGCGCGACCTGGCCGTGCTTCACGGTCCTCGCCGTCATCTTCACTGCCCGCTGGGCGCGCGCCGTGTTCGTGCCCGATCCTCCTGGGCCTGATGTTGAGCTACGCGCACTGACCCCGACGTCGTCAATCGACTTCAGCGCTGGCAGCATCCCGCGCGCCTGGGGGCGGAGTGCTGTTGTCCGTCATCCTCGGGAGCACGGGCTGGGTCGCTCTATTCCCTGCGCGATGATGCCGCGGTCCTGATCGAGGCGCTCCCCGGAGGCCGCCGCTGCAGCTGCGCCGCACGCTGCAAGATCCGCGGCCTCCCCAGCCGGGAACGATCGACAACGTGCAGAAGCGCCGCCACGGAGTTGCAGCGCGCGGCCGACGAGAACGCCGCAACGCCCGCGCCGGCGCCGCCCGGCGTGACTCGCGTGGTCATCGAGAAGCCTCGGTTCAACGTGGGACTACCTCTGACCGGCACGCTCGGCGCGGTGCGATCCTGGGCCAAACCGCCGTCGTGATCCTGCTCATTCGTTCTTCATGCTGGTCTCGGGCGATCTCGTTCCGCCGCAAGCTGGTCAAGCTGGCGGCCCGGACGCAGCCAGAAGCGCATCACGGTCGAAGCGCTCCACGAGATCGACACGCTCATCCAGAGCTATCCGCTCATCCAGGTCATCGACGAGCATGATCCTCGGGACCGGTAATGTGGATCGCATTCGCTGCGATCGGGCTGCAGCAAGCCGCTGTCTGGGGCTCGCCGCGGGCGTCACGAATCTCGATCCCCTATCTCGGCGGACTGATCCTGGGCGTCGCCTCGATGCTCGTCGCCTACATGCAGTTCGGCACGATCGAGATGGCGCTCTCGTCGGCGTCGCCTGTTTCGCGATCCACGGTGTCGTCGGCAACCTGCTGACGCCTTGGATGACCGGCCGCGCCGCCCGCATGAGCCCCGTCACGGTGTTCATCGGCGTGATCGCGTGGGATGGCTCTGGGGACCGTGGGACTGCTCTTGGCGTGCCCGTGCTCCGCCTGAAGACCGTGTGCGATCGGGTCGAGCACCTGAGCCGGTCGGCGAGTTCCTGGGAGCCTGAGCGATGTCGAAGCTAGACGCGCGCGAAATCGGATGAAGCCTTGGTCGATGTCCGTGTGGACGAGCTTCGACCCGGGTCTGATCGCCGACGTCGAGGCCGGCCTCCCCTGCTCGACCTTTGCCTTCGACCGGCGATGCAGCAGCCGCACCCAGGTGCCTCGCGGATTCGCCGGTCACGATCGCGTCGAACGTCTCGCCGATCCTATCGGACAGAGGAGAGGCCGCGGCGGACTTCGCCACGCGCCGCTCGACCTTCGTCGCGTCGTCCTCCTTCAGGTGCAGTGCTCGGCGAGCGACGTCGCCCTTCGATGGGATACGGAAGCGGAGCGCTCTGACGCGCGGCCTTCAGCAGCCGCTGCGTGATCAGGTCTGTAGCGCCGGTTGGGCGCGGTGGCGGGTGAGCGCACGGCCAGGCCGAGATGCCCCGGTCGGCTCGCCTCCCGGACGATCGACCGCGTACTCCCTCGCCCGATCAGCTTGACCACTGCGAGCGAGAGATCGGGAAATGCCACCCGGCGCGGCGAGACGCCGTTTCGTGAGGAACCCTCGAGCGCGATCGCATCCGGATCACGGGGCAGCGTCCTCGCCGTAGCGCGCGGCGAGCTTCCTCGATCCGATCCCATCGCCCGAGAGCTGGAGCACCCGGCGCAGCGACGGGAATCCCTGTAGTCGAGGAACGACGCGCTGACGCCGTCCGCCGCGATCATGAAGTCCTCGATGATCTGCTTTTCTGCGCGGTCCTTGCGATCCAGAGACGAGTGCGTCCGCCAGGGCGTCCCGACGAACCGGGCCTGGGCTCGGAGGCCTCGAGGAGAGCGCGCCGTGGCGATGCCGCCGTCTCCGCCGGCTTGCCGCGCTGACGCCGTCCTGAATCCGGAGGATTCGTCGTCGCAGGTCCGCAGGTGACCGCAGCGAGCCGCGAGGAAGCCGACCCTCGCCGGACAGCCACGCCGCGACGCTCGCGGATACGGGCCAGCTTCGCCCGGCTGCGCACCTGGCGCGCGGTAGAGCTCCGCCGCCGGCCGGCGCGCCGTCCGCGTCGAACGACCAGCGCAACCGCGCCACGATCGCCGCCCGGTCCTCGTCCTGGTTCAAAGCGAGGTGAGGTCGGTGACAGCCGCCCGGGAGCATCGGGATCGATCGCCGGCCGTGTAGACCGAGTGTCGTGGTGTGCGAGCCGCGTGCCGCGTCGATCGCCGGTCCCTTGCCGCACGAGCGCGTCCGACGCTCGGCGCGACCGCCACTCAGATCTCCTGACGTCGCCCTGGCGCTCCGCGGCCTCGGCGACCGTGGCTCGATCCAGGTCGCGGGAATCGTCGCTGTCAGTCGATCGAGCACCAGAGCTTTCGTCGCGAAGATCCCGCGCCGTGACGGCCGCCGCCGCTGGTCCGTGGATCGCCGCCGTCTCGCGCAGCTGCGCGTCGGTCCGTGAAATCCGGCTCCAGCCCGCGCTCCCGTCGATCACGCGGTGCGCGATCGCCGCCAGACTGGGCGCGGTCGTCCTTCGGATGTACGATGGCTCGGGCGTGGAGATCAGCGCCGAGAAGCCAGCGGCGCAGCGGATGACTCGCGGCGGCAGCTATTCCTGCCTCCGGCGGCGGTCGGCTGCGCCGCGGACGTTGAAGCCCCACCCCGACCGCCGAGGAGCGCCACGCGTACATCCGCCGCGCCCGCGCGGGAGCCGACCGACGTCGCCGCCAAGCGATCCTCGGGCTAACGGCCCCAAGGGCGAGAGCTGCGCGTTCGCGGTCGATGAAGAGGGAAAGTCGCGGTGTGCGACTCTCGTGCCGAAGCTGATGTCCGGCAGGTCCGAGAAGTTCCTCCGCAAGCTCGCGGACGGGCAGCGATCTACAGGGCAGAAGTACAAACGACGGCCCGCGCCGCAGGGAGGCGATCGGCGAGGGTCTTGGGGGACGCGCATGCCACTGGCGCCGGGCTTCTACGCCGACATTTCGATGCGTCCCCGTGCGCGTCACCTGTCGCGACTGTCGCCCGCGACATCCATCCGGACGATACGTCAGGGTAGCAGCAGAACAAGCAGCCGCCGCGACGCGAACGGGGAGCCTGGACCCGCTCTCCAGCCTGAGGCGGAGGTCGGGACCCGCCAGCACGATCGACCTCCGGGCGGCGACGGAGTGAAGTCGACGCCGACGCGATCGAGCGGCAGAACGACCAGGGGCTGGATGGCGGTTCGCTCGACGATGTCGTGATGAGCAGCGTGCGGGCGGCTCGAGGCCAAGCGCCGAGACCGACGCGCCTCAAGCTGTGCCGATGGCGCCCGTCCAGAACTCGGACAACAAGTCCAGGTAGAACGCCCCGCGTCGCCCAGCGCTGACGATCATCGTCGAGGACGCAACTCGGGCCGCGCGTCACCCGTCGCGCCGCCCGATCATGTACGTCGACGACGTCGGCTCGGCGTTCGGCGAGGGCGGCTTCATCTGGACCCGCAGCGCCGGCTTTCGGGCCGACTACGAAGGCTGGAAGAAGCGCCGCGTGTGGCGGAATTCGAAGGCGGACCGGCAAGGCGCACCCGCGGGGATCGGCGGGAGCACCAGGCCGCTCGAACCCGAGTGGAATCCGGGAAGACCGGGCGAGGCCGGACGGCGCTCTCTCGCCGGTGGAGCCTGAGCGCAGCACATCGGACGGCCCAGATCGCCGACCTGTCCGCGCGCGTCCCGCATCGACCGGCCCGCCATTGACGATGCGAGACGGTCACGAGGGGCCGCCGCGAGGTGACGATCGGACGACTGGGCTGCAGCTGCCCGCGCAGCTAGCGCGAGCGAGATCACGAGCCGTCCCGCCTAGCGAGGCACCATGACGACGCGGCGCACGAAGCGGCGTCCCTCGACCGCGCCCCCGGCGCACTCACAGAGGTGCGCGCCGGCAGAGGCCGTCGACCGCGGCTTCTCCCATGCTCAACATGTTCCTGCTGCTCGCGGCGTACTACTCTCGCCGAAGACGCATCCGCGAGCCCCTCATCCTGAACGCGCAGGCGGGCGCGGAGGTGAAGAGCTACGCGGCCGCGGCGACCGCCGGGCCTGCTGATCATCCTGGTGCCGCCGTACAGCGCCATCGCCTCGCGCGTGTCGCGCGTGAAGCTGATCAACGGCGTGACGCTGTTCTTCATCGCGTGCCTTCTGGCGTTTTTCGGGCTGAGCCAGGCCGGCGTGCCGATCGGCGTGGCCGTTTTTCATCTGGGTCGGGATCTTCAGCCTGATGGCGATCGCCCAGCTCTGGGCGTTCGCGAACGACGTCTACACCGTCGAGCAGGGCAAGCGGCTGTTCGCGGTCGTCGGGCTTCGGCGCGCTCGCTCGGCGCGATCGTCGGCTCGTTCGCGACCGGCCAGCTCGTGAAGCCTACGGGCCCGAACGCTTCATGATCGCCGCGGCGTGTGCTCTGGCGCTCTGCCTCGTGATCAGCTGAACGCCGTCAGCGTACAGGGAGAAGGACGACGAGCGACGAAGGCCGAAGAGACCGTGCACGGCGGAGCGGCTTCACGCTCGTCTTCTCGAACCGTTATCTGCTCTACATCGCGCTGCTGATGCTGCTTTACAACCTGGTGAACACCACCGGCGAGTACATCCCCGGCAAGACCGTCGTCAGCTTGTACGAGCGCACCGTCGCGGGCGGCCGGGCGCGGCTCGACGAGAGCCAAGGTGATCGGCGAGTTCTATGGGAATTTCTTCACCTGGGTCAACATCCTCGCCGCGATTCTCCAGGCCTTCGTCGTTCCCGCGCGTGATCAAATACTTTCGGCGTGACGGTCGCGCTCTTGATCCTGCCGGCGGTGGCCGTGATCGGGTATACCGGGATGGCGTTCCTGCCGTTCCTGCGCGTTCGTCCGCTGGCGCGAAGCTGGCGGAGAACTCCATCGACTACTCGCTCGCAGAACACGACCAAGAATGCCTCTACCTTCCGACGAGCCGCGAGGCGAAGTACAAGGCCAAACAGGCCAACGACGCGTTCTTCTCGTCCGGCTTCGGCGACGTGCTCTCGGCGGGGCTCGTCTTCGCGGGGACGCAACTGGCTTGGCTTCAGGTCGACGCAGTTCGCCCTCGTGAACGTCGTCTCTGATCGCGGTCGTGGCTCGTTCTCGCCGTCGTCATCGGCCGCCAGTTCGAGCGGCTCTCCTGCACGGGAAGCCGAAGACGGCATGACGCGCTGCGGCTCGTCCGTTCCGTCGCCTGCTTCCGCCGCGCCGGCGGCCCACGCTGCGAGAGACGCCGAAGCTCGACAAGGTCAGCAAGGACGAGCAGAGCCCGCCGCGCCGCGCCTGCGTCTGGGAGCCGACCGACGTCAAGCTCGAAGGACCTCTACAACGGCCCGAAGGGGAAGCTGAAGCTACGCGAGTCGATCAGAAGCTCACCTGCGATTTCGTCCCGAAGCCTCTTCGCCGGCGTGGACGGAGAAGTTCCGTGCCGCGCTCGAACGACGGGGCCGTCGTGAAGGTGAAGTACGTCGAGGGCGATCGCTTCAAGGAGGTCTACGGCGAAGTCCTGGGCACGCGGCTGTTCTGGGCGCTGGGGTTCTATGCCGACAAGGTCCTCCCCGTCCGGGTCACCTGCCGGAACTGCCCGAGGAGAGCCCCTGGCATCTACGTGAACGCACGGAAGCACCGCGAGCGACCTCGCCGCCCTCTGCCGGCCGAGGCGGGAGGTCGGGACCCACACCTTCGATCCTGGCCTCGATCGAGGAGTCGCCTGCCTGACGCGGCGCCGATCGAAGAGCACGAGCACCTGGCGATGGGGCTGGACGGAGCCTGGGCTGGCGGTCGACGTGACCGCGGAGGCGCCACGAGCGTTCTGTTCCCTGATGCTCCGTTTCGAACGCTCGTCCAGAAACGCCGACAACGGGCACGAGCAGAACGTCCTCGCCTGCTTCCGCAAGGATCCCACGTGCCGCCGTCCGATCCTGTACGTGGACGATCTGGGCGCGGTGTTCGGATACGGAGGTGGGACCACGCGCCTACGAGGGGCGCAGCGCGATTACGTTGATGGAAAGATCGTCGTGTGGCGCGATAAGGCGTAGCAATACGTAACCGAACGCTAATACCGAG
>ERZ1370068.2637-contig-1774_pt1 | contig 78053 bp, 131 predicted proteins | sample MGYA00561227_ERZ1370068 | MGnify/ENA primary metagenome ERZ1370068 (study PRJEB38410, sample SAMEA6850437) | metagenome | study: Metagenomic assessment of the ecological functions of the soil: analysis of the soil microbiota associated with the... | reverse complement strand
GTGTACTTCGTTCAGTTACGTATTGCTCCCGATGCCAGGCGCGATGGTGGGCAGCTGAAGCCGAGCGACGGCGATCGCTGCAGCCCTGGCCAGCGGTGAGCGGCTGGTTTCCGGGGCCGGGAGAACGTGTCGGTTCCGAAACTGAGGGAGGGCTTGGTGCTGTCGGCGTGTTGCCTTGCAGCCAGCTGGAGTTTGTGCTCGGATTGAACGTCAGGACGCACCGGTTGTAGCGAACGAGTTGGCGCTCGTGACACAGCCATCGCAGGGAGAACTCCTTGCGCGCCTCTGAACACGATCATCTGGGCAGCCGTCCGACGATCGGCGCGCACGCCGGCGCCGCAGTTGCTTCTGCCAGCCCGTGGCCCAGGATCCCTCTTCGCGATCACATAACACTCTGCCGGTCTTTCCAGCAACGCGCCTGCTGTCGTCGTCAGCTCGGCTGACAGGCTCCGAAGTCCGGCCTGACAGACGCAGCCGCGCAGGCAAGCCAAGGCCCGACTGCGAAGAGTCCGGTCATGCCGCGCACGGCTGTACCCTTCGAACGAACTAACCCGACCCTCGCCGAGTTGGCCGTCGACCACGTCCCACCGCCCGGTGACCTCGACGATCCGCTGAGTCACTGTCACATGCTGAACGCACGACTCGACGTCCTTCGGGGTGACCTCCGCTGCCGGTCGTGTCCTGCAGAACTTGGAGCGCCCGAGTTGTCCTCGCAGGCTGGCGACAGCCGATGCGGGCTGGTCTTCCAGCCAGCCCATCGCGAAGCAAGGCCCACGGATCTGTGGTGGCTGCCTTCTGCGTGCCACCCAGACTCGCGGACGTCGCACCAGAGACCTGAGGCGCGGGCCTTAGGTATGTAGCCTGCCGGCGCTCGCCGTGAGCGCAGAGTCCGACTTCGGTCGCGACCGCCTAGCTCGTGTACAGCCGGTCCCTGCTCTGCCAGTGCTCGCGCGATACGCCTATCTCGGCGAGCCTCATAGTCGAGACGCATCTGGCGCTCGATTTGAGATTCGGTGGGCGTCGTTGCGGCCGGGCTCGGTGAGGGAGTGCTGGACGGCGGGGCTCGGAAGTGCAGGCGGCAGCGAGCGCGCAGCAAGCCACGGCGGCTCCGACACTCATGAAGCCCCGTCTCCTGAGCGCCACCCGATCTCCTCAGTCCGAAAGGCCCGACATTCGCAGAGACCTCGGAGTAAGTCCATCCGCATTTCAGTCCGTGGGACGCACGTTGCGAGCGCCTGCGCAAGGCGGGTCATTGCACAGCAAAGAGGAATGGGATCAGAACGGCGTGACCCGACAGCTCCGTGTGTCGAGAGCCTCGGGTGAATCGAGTCGTCCATAGATCCGCCTCCGACGTCATCTGTCGGGCCCAAATCTGCCAATCAGGTGTTGTCAGAGGTGTTGGTCCGACCCGCCGGAGGTGTTGTCCCGTATGGCCCTCGTGTTGTCAGCGGCCCGCGGCGATCGAGGCTGAGCAGCTACGCCGCTTGACGATCTTGCTGTAACAACAGGTCGGGCAGTTTGATCGTCCTGAGGGCTTGGACACAGCGTGGAGGTCTAAGGGTTCGCCGGGCCAGCGGGGCGATGATGGTGCGGCGTGGTGAGAACGGCGGCCATGACGAGGGTTGACGCGGGCCTCAAGTGGGTTTGGAAGAAAACCAGACCAGACCGTTTCCTCCCACAGATTGATCACCGACAGCCCTTTGATCGCGCCGAGTTGGTCTGCACCACGCGAAACAGAGTTCCTCGATGGGTCGTGATTGTCTGATGGGTGGTGAGCTGTTCGCGCGCCGCTCGCGGCCGCTGCGACGCCTGGGCGTCGCGCCAGGACGCTGACCCAACGCGGACGTCCGGTGCGGCCACTCTGACGGAGCGGTACTTGCAGCTGCAAAGGCAAGCCGGCAACCAGGCGGTGCTGAGCCTGCTCCGGTGGGAAGCCCGGGCAGCCGGCGTCGCCCAGGGCGGCACCGTCCAGCGGCGACGTTGGCAGCCATCGGGAGAATCCGCCGGTCACGACCCTGCACCCGGCCGGCACGCTGAGCAGGAGCAGTGGACCGCGGCCTATCGGGCGGCGGTCGCGAAGCCGTCGGTGGAGGCCTACGAGCCGCTGTTCCGCGATATCGCTGTGACGGCAGGGATGGCGGGATTGGCTGCCGGGTTCGTACCGAGCACGGTGCCGGTGAGTGACGGCAAGACCGCCAAGCCCGGCCTGAACATGACGCTGAACACGTCCGACGAGCCCGGGCATACCGGCTGGGTCGACAAGAACGGCGTGTTCGGTCTGCCGCTCAAGCTAGGACAGGCGCACGCCCACCGACGTGTCGATCGCCATTTATCTTGTCGCCGCAGGCACTGGGTCCGGACAAGGCGCTGTCGCTACGCGCTGCGCGGCATGAAATGGTGCACGCCCGCCACAAGATGAAAGTGCTCGAGGCGGTGAAGGACTGGCGCAATCCTCCCCACGGACGCCGGCAGCCCGGTTTCGATGAATGGCTCAAACAGCAGGCGAAGCGGAGGAACAACCCAATTTCCGCACTCGACGTCGCACTGATCGGCAGTGGCGCGAAAGATGGCGCAGCCAACACCGAGGTGCTGGCCTACGTCGAGGGGCTTCGCGAATGACTTCCATCGGCGACCTGCCACGGCCGCGCAGGCCGGCCCTGCGTTCTTCGAACTGCTCGGCGCCGTCGAGACACGCAAAGCTCTACACCTGGGCGCAGGCCGACCCAGCCGTACAGGTGGAGGCACTCACCCGGCTTCCGGGAGTACCACGGCACGCTTGACATCGACCACCAGCGACTCTGGAAAGAATGGCTTGACAAGCAGCTCGCGAAGGCCGCGAACGACAAGACTGGACGCAAGGACTTTCTCAACCGGCTCACCGCCTTCGTGACCTGAACTGTGGCGTTGCCTTCGGCGACCGAGGGCCGTTGATCGGCTTCCGCGAATCGGCAACATATGCGTATCGTTTGGCCATGAGCGCGGCGTAGCGCTGGGTACAAAGCGGCTCCGCGCCGTTCAGATAACAGCGGCCCTGCTCCTGCTGATCGTCATATGGTCCGTCGTCAAGCGCTTCGTGATCGACATGCCCAACCTGGCCGCGGGCACGTTGCCGGAGGATGAATTCGACCATCGCTACGTGGAACAGGCATGGGTGGCGTACCTGCACATCGTGCCGGGTGCGCTTTATCTCTTCTTGGCACCACTCCAGCTCGCCTACCGGATCCGCAGCCGCCATTACACCTTCCATCGCCGGCTCGGTCGGGTGGTTGCCACTGCGGGCATGATCAGCGGCGTCTTCGCGTTGATCTTCGGCGGCTTGTTCTCATTCGGCGGACTGCCGGAGGCATCGGCCGCGGTCGTGTTCGGCCTGTGGTTCCTGACGTGCCTGGTGCTTGCGGTCCGGGCCATCCGGCGCGACGACATCGTGCATCACCGTCGTTGGATGATCCGAGCATTCGCCATCGGCATCGGCATCGCCACCATCAGGATCTGGCTCGCGCTCTTGCAGATAGTCGGGGTGGGGGAGGCATCGAGCTTCGGTCCGGCATTTTGGATTTCGTTCCCCCTGCATGTGGTGGCCGGAGAACTCTGGCTACGGGCCTTTCCGAATCCTCCCGAGCTTGCCCACGAGTCGCAGGGTTCCACCTCGAGTCCACGCCGGGCGGCTGCCGGAGAACCTGCCGGGTAGGCCAAACGGGCTGACAGGGTGAGTCGCCTGTCACCGACTTGTACGCCCAGGGCTGGACCCTGCGCCAGATCGGTGGTGGCGAGTTGGAGCATGAACGAGGAGTCTCGAGACGCCAGCCAAATGTGCAAGCGGATCCGTTGCTTACCACCATGTTGAGGTCACTGCGTCTGAACGAAGCAGCGGGACGGTAGATGATCGATCGATAGGTGGGATGCTGACTGAGTGCCTGGGGTCGAGACGATCGAGGCGCTGATCGCGGCGGTGCAGGCCTTCGATGCCGCGCCGCTTGGGCTGCAGGTGGCACCCAGGACGCCGATGCCGCCGTCCGGCAGTCTCCTGCGGCGGACCGGCCTGGTGCTGCTGGGCGGAGGCACGGTATAGCGCAGACGCCGGTGCTTGTCGGGGGAGCTGATCTCTTGGTTCGGGCTGGGCGGCATCGCACTGGAGTGGGATGAGGACCTGGGGCCGTGGCTGGACCGCTGGATCACGCGCGGTGTATTGGCCGACACCTGCTTGGGAGATCCCGCGGCGGCGGTCTGGAGCGGCGACGGCGGGCTCACCGCCGGGCACCTGGCTGCGCTACGTCGGTGGGCCGCCGACGGTCTGCTGATCACCCTGATGGACGGTACGACGGTCGTGCGCCCGCGACCGGGGAGAGCGAGGAGGAGATGGGTCGGCGGTGGTGGAGCGAGCGGGACGCGGCGATGGCTGGCCGGGCACTCGCCGCCCCGGACGCCCCCGGTGGCCGACTTGTGGTGGCCGGCAACCTGCACACCCGACTGGAGCCGCTGCCGGCCGAGGACCCCATCGGGGCGGAGATCGGCGTGCCGATGGGGGCGGAGTTGGCTCGCCAACGCCCCGGGCTCTGCGTCGATTGACTGCGTCTACGGGCCTGGCCAGTTCTGCAACCTCGGTTCGCGCCGCAGCGATGTAGACCGCCTGCCGGGACAGCACCTGGACACGCCCCGGCTGATCATGAAACAGGGCGCCCCTGCTGCTGCATGTGCCGTCGCCTCGCGAAGCGACACGGTTCCGCACCGCGAGCTGCCGGACCCACCGTTCGGGTGACGCTCGCGGCGTCCTGCTCAGCAGACCTTCCGTGTCCTCCCGAGCTCACTGACCGGGTGGGTGCATGCTGGGACAGCCTTTTGGCGTGCCCAGTTTGCAACCAGGCGATGTCGTGGCCCAGGATCTGCTGATCGTTTCACAGCTCGACGTTCCTCTGGAAGCAACTCCCCAATCACGATCAAGATCAGGCTCACCGACACGCCGATGATCAGGGTGATGAAACCAGCATCGGTCAGGACAAAGAGATCATGTCTCCTGGACATGATCATGCGTTGCTCGTGTGCTCGAGATTGCCGCGATCGATAGCTCCAGCGGTCGCCGAGCTCAGGGTTCGGCGTGGCTCGGGATGGCAAAGGGATCGAAGAGCTCGGTGCCGCAGCCCGTGCACACATCATCGGTCGCGGGCGTCACGCCGTCGCAATGCTGGCAGAAGATTACGCGTTGCCGTGGCGTGGTCATCTCCCAGAGCGCCGCGAAGTGGCTGTATTGCCAGCGTTCGCGGTAGAGGTCGCGCATCGCCGCCTGGTGCTCATCGCGGGAGAAGAACGCATGGGCGTCGGCCGGAGTACGCCAGAAGGCGATCAAATAGCCGAGCGGACCATCGGCGAAGCTGAAGCGGCGGATGAACCCGGGGGCCTCCGCCAGCTGCTCAAAGAGCGCGGTCGCTCGTACCCAGAACGCTTGGAACCCACGCTCATCGACGAACGTCGCTTGCAGGATCAGCACGGCACCCGCGCCTTCGGGTCCGAAATGGCGGTCGGGTCCTTGCTGCGTGGTGAGTACGGTCGGGACGATGCGCACGCCTTCGATGGCTGTCAATTTGGCGATCGCCTCCGCCGGCGGCGGCTCGGTGAGCAGCTCAACCTGTCGTCGTCCGTCGAGGTCGCGCTTCCTGCCACCTGACACGCTCAGGCGCGCCAGCCGGTACCTGAGCCTCCGCGTTGTGGTGACTGATCCTCGTCATCGTTGACCTCCTTGCGGCCGAGTGCTTCGACGCTAGGAGGACGTACGCTTCCCGCTTCGGGGAAACCTCGCGAATGCCCGTGAGGCGATGGGTGTTTCCATCCATTCGCACCATCACCGACGCCACCCTGGGCCTGGTTGAGCACGCTCACGGCCTGGTCGGTGACCTGATCCATCGCGTCCGCTGGAGCCTCCGAGAGCTCGGCGCGGAGCGAATCATCCTCCAGGGTTAAAGTCGCGACCTGCGCCTGGAGCCCTTCCAGGTCGTCGGCGAGCCCAGCCATGAAGAAGCGGACCTCGTCTGGGTCGAGGCCGCGGATGCCGTACGGTGAAGTTCTTGCGGCGTACGTCTTGCGGACTGGTCCGGGTACGCGGCGGGTCCGTTCTGCTCATCGTCAGGTGCCCTCCAGCTACTACCGGGATCTCCACGGTGTCGTCCAACTCGGTGCCTTGAAGAAAGTCGAACTGCTCGCGGCGGATCGAGGCGGCAGGAAAGCCGGCAGCCCTGAGCTCCTGCACCGTGTGCCGGACCATACCCGGCGAGCCGCAGACCATGGCTGTCCGGTCAGACCAGTCGTCGGCCTTGGCAGCCACCGTACCGACAAGCCCCGGGCGCCCGGGTAGGTGGGATCCTCCGACACCACCGGCGTGTAGGCAAACCACGGCTTGCTGGCCAAGCCGGGTGAGGTACTCGATCGTCGTAGAGGTTCCAAGGCATCCGCGCGCCGTGGAACAGATGCACCCGCGGCGCTGAGCCGGTGGCCTCCCAGCCGCGGTCGATCTGCTCCAGGACGGCACGCAGCGGCGCCAGGCCGGTGCCGCCGGCGACCATGAGAAGATCGGGCACGCGCCCGTTCTCGGGCAGGGTGAGCTGCTCGCCGACCGGGGCAGCCAGCCTGACCGTGTCGCCCTGGCTCAGCCGGCGAACCGCCGCAGTCGAAACCAGACCGCCAGCGATCGGCTGGATGTGGAACTGCAGCCGCCCCGAGGAATGGGGAGCGTTGGCCGGACTGAAGTAGCGCCACAGCCGAGGCCGCTGCGGGATCTCCACGGCGACCGACTGGCCAGGCCGATAGGGGAACTTCTGCCGCGGCGCGACCTCAATCACCGCAACTTCGACCGAGCGTCGTTCGACCGACACCACATCGGCCTCCCAGTACGCCGGTGCGATGTCCTCGTGCTGCTCAGCAGCGGCAACCATCACCTTGGCGACCAGCCCGTACGCCTGCGCCCACGTGTCGCGCCAGCTCAGGGGTCCAACGAGTGCCCGTGGAATTTCTTCAAGGTCGCGAGCAGGCTGGCCCCGACCGCGTCATAGTGCTCAGTCACCACCGCGAAGCGACGGTGGTCACGACCCAGCTGCTCGAGGAGCGGCACCACGTTGTCGAGCTCGTCGACGTTCGAGACGACAGCGCCCAGCGCGGCCACCAGCTTGTCGCGCTGCCCCGACATCTGGATCGGGAACATCGAGCGCACCTCGGGGTGGCTCAAGAACAGATGTGAGTAGAAGTACAGCGGGACATCGTCGCCTGCGGCCGCGACGCTCGCCCAGCTGCTCCTCAGAGCGGCGGTATCCATTAGGTAAAAGACGACCCGGATTCCGGAATGTCGGACTCGGTAGCGGCAGCCACGGCACCGGCTCTGCTAATGAGGTCGTCAGCGGAGTGCCTGCTCTGCGACGCAGGTCGCATCTGCAGCCCTGCGTCGATCGCGTTTCTGTGTCGTGAGCTGCCCCGGATCCCCTTGGTCGGCCACCGGAATCCGCGTGGTCGCGGACATCGTGGAAGTGCTGCACCGTCCACCGCGGTTCGAGAAGCCCTCTGCGTGCAGTCCACCGCCGCAGCATGCATTGGCGTCACGTTGGGTGCTGCCCGCCTCACATTTTGCGGTGACCAGCTCGGTCTGCCCAACCTCACTCACCGGACGAACGCTAGCGGGAGGAATACCGAGCTTGCAGGAATCCCGGAGAATGACATTGACAAAACGTGAGCCGCTGACCAATCAGATCGCTCTGGGGTGTATGCAGTTTGCAGCCTGGCTCCCACGCCGTGAAATGCCGAAACGGCATGTGCCAGCCGCGCGAAATACTGTTGATATGCCGCCGGGTAGTGCAATCTTGGTTGAGCTCGTCCAGCCGCAGAACGCAGGAATGCTCATGTTGCTGCTTGTGCTCAGTCCCAACCGTCCGCAACCATGCCTCCAACATCCTCACGAAGCTGATGGCGTCGACCGGCCGCTGGCGATGGTGACGGGCCCGGGGCCGGCTTTGGACGATGCGGTGGTGCCGCCTCATGATGGCGCTGTCGAGAGGAGCACCGATCATGGCTGAGCCAGCTGCCGACGTTGGGGCCTCGGATGTCTCACCGCTGAGGTCGTGGATTGTCAGGCACCCGATCGCCACCTTCTTGGTGCTGGTGTACGCGACGACCACGGCCCTCGTCTTTGTCCCCAAAGGGCTGACCGAGCCGGGACTTCTCCCTGGTGGAGCGACACCGCACGGGGTACTGGAGAACGTCCTCGGGTCGGCTGTGCCAGCATTTATCGTTACCGCCCTGGTGAGCGGAAAGGCTGGCGTGCGGGACCTCGCTCGGCGCAGCTTCCGGTGGCGGGTGCCGCTGCGCTGGTATCTGATCAGCCTGCTCGCTCCGCTGCTGATCTTGTTGATCGCCGTCACGATCCTGTATGGCTTCGCGCCGCTGCGCGCTCTCGCCCAGAATTGGTTGCTGCTCTTCACCGCATTCCTGCCGGCATTGGCGATCATGATCTTGCTGAACAATGTCGCCGAGGAGATCGGATGGACCGGATTCGTCTTCGCCCGATTCCAAGATCGTCATGGTCCGCTCCGCGCCGCCCTGCTGACGACAGTGTTCTTCTGGCTGTTCCACGTTCCGAGCTTCTATGTCGAAACGCGATCATGGGCGACCACGGCGCTGGTGCTGGGCATCTTCCTGCTCCCGCATCTGGGCAGCCGATTGATCACCGGCTGGCTCTACAACGGCGCCGGCTCCAGCGTGTTGATCGCCGGATTGTTCCATTCCATGCACAACGCCATCGTGAACCCCACCGGCCTGGTGGCCGTGGTCGCTCTGCCACAGTTCGAAGTGTTGGTGATCATGGCCGGGATTGTCGTGCTAGCTGCGGCGATCATCGCCGTCGCCACCCGAGGCCGTCTCGGACTCAAGCGACCCGAATCAGATGCCGATCTGACTAGCGACACTTGACCCCTCCGGCCGCTCCTCGTACAGGGACCAGATTGTGAGAGGTAGGATCCGCCGGTCCCGTTCCCCGCGACCTAAACAGTGAAGCGTCGACGGGGTGCACACGACTTCAGCGTCCGCGCGTACTCAAGCGCCACCTCTCAGTACGACCATCAAGCACTACGCCACCACCAAAAGCGCTAGAACACGCTTAATCTGACCGTCGACTACAGACCTTCGACACGCCTAGCCGAACCGGACCTCCGGCGACTCTGGCGGGTATGCGATCGCGGCGACCTGCACATCTGGACTTCGGGGGAAGACATGCGGCGCGAGGCTTCAAGATCGCGACGGCAGTCGCGGCAATCTCGACATTAGGCCTGACACCCGCGCTCGGCGCCATCCAGCAGCAGCACTGAGCTCGCGAGCGGGGCGAGCCCGTTCGGAGCGGCGGACCTGCAATACGCAGCCCCAAACCGGCACGTTGTAAATCTCGACTCAGAGGTCGAGCCGTGGCTCGATGTCGACCCGACCAGCGCCGACGACAGCGATGGCCCCGACTTCATCGGCGTCTACCAGCAAGATCGTTATTCGGACGGCGGCGCCCGCGGTCTCGGAAGCGAGCGTCTCGACCAACGGTGGCGCCAGCTTCTCGATACTGCTCCGCCAACCAGCTGCCGGACTTCACACAGTGCGTCGGCAACCGGCTCTATGAGCGTGCGTCTGATCCCGTGGGTGAGCTTCGGCCCCAACGGCGACGCCCACCAGATATCGCTGTCCTTCAACAACACCGCCAACCTGGACAACGCGGTTCTGGTCAGCAAGTCGCCCGCAGGCAGCGCCGGTCAGCAAGTGGAGCGCGCCCGATCACCTTGAAGCGCGACACGAACCCTGCCGTTTTCAACGACAAGGAGTCCATTACCGCCGATCAGAACAATGCGAATTATGTCTACGCGCGTCATCGGGATCGGCTGGTGTTCCCGAATGAGCGCACGCACGGCAAGTCGTACTTGAACACCGCGGCGTTCCGCGGTCCGACATGGTTCTCGCGCACGACTAACGGAGGGTCGAGCTGGGAGAGCCGCCCGACCGATCTTTGATCCAGGTCAGAACGACCAGACGATCGGCAACCAGATCGTCGCACTCGGCAATGGTGACCTTGTCAACGTCATGACGGTCTTCAAGAACGACAACCGCAATGGTCAGCAGGCGCGGAGGACTGTCGCCGCGTTGCGATCCACGAACCGGGGCACGAGCTGGAGCGGCCCGATCACCATGTCCCCGCTGGGAACTGTCGGCGTGACCGACCCCAACGGGACGGCCACGACGTGCGGACTGGCGACATCATTCCGAGATCGCCTCGGACGAGCGCTGCGGACACGACGAGGTCTATGCGGTCTGGCAGGACGCCCGATTCAACGGTTTCCAGCGCGATCAGGTTGCGTTCTCACGTTCGACAGACGGCGGCCGCACCTGGTCCACGCCGGTGCGCATCAGCACCCACAACGAAACCCAGGCATTCACGCCAGCGATCCGCGTCGACGCGCAGGGCAACATCGGCGTCACCTACTACGACTTCCGCAACGACAACTCGACCACAACCGCACTCGACACTGATGCGTGGTTCACCCGCTCCAGCGACGGCGGAGAGAACCTGGAGCGAGGAGCGGCTGACGCCCCAGTCGTTTAACATGCGATTGGCGCCGGATGCCAACGGCTGCTTCGTGGGCGACTACGAGGGCCTCAGTGCGCTGGGCACCACGTTCTACCCGTTCTGGTCGCAGTCCGACGACAAGCGGCACCAGCTTGTGTTCGCCGCGACGGCGCGAGGCGCCGTTCCAACAGCAGCCGGCCTACACGCCTTCGGCAACGAGGGGGCGACCATGCCTGCCTCGGCCTTCCCGGTGATCAGGGCAAGCCAATCCCGCGCTGAGGCTAACGCCGCCAGCGCCGCCTCCCGGCCCAGGCAGACTCCACCGGCTCGACCGGTAACACCGTGTGACGGCACCGACGCTGCTCAGACCCTGGGGACGATCTTGACCCGGCCTCGTCTACCGCCTTGAGCCCCGCTCAGCCTCCTCTTGTTGAGGATCTTTGGTATGGGATGGCGCGGATAGGAGAGTAGTGGCGCCTGCCGTCCTTGTCGATCTTGCTCGGGTGCCGCTCGATGATGATCTTGTCCACCAGCATCTCGGTCAGCGCGCGCCGATCAACAGCAGACAGGTCCTCCGACGCCCGCGATGGGTCGGGCAGCTCCGGCATACGCCGCCTGCGAGGGTCAGCTGGCTCGTGCGCCCGGGCCGGCTGGTTATCGTCCGCGGCCGACCGAGCGCAACGCCAGACGACGTGCGCGGTCCGTCAGATCCACGCGAAGAGAATCCTGGGCACCCGGCGCAGCCGCGTCCTGACGCGCTCTCGTTCTCCGTTCCTGCAGCTGCGTCATCTCGCTGGCTATCTTGCCGATGCGCTCCATCCGGTCGTCGTCTGACGCTGCGCAGTCATGGCTGCGCGGGCTGGAATGCTTCCGCATCACCCGCGTCCACGTACCCCGCGGCGTACTCTCCGGGCTCTGGCGTCCCGCTCGTGGGCGTCCCTCACTCGCTGGCTCCTGATCGCTGACTCGCACCACGACCTGCCGGTCTCCGTGAAGCCGTAAAACCCGCCGCTGGCGGTGGAGAGATCCAGAGATGCAATTAAAGTGGCCTGCGGAGAGAGATCCGGGTGACGCGCCCCACCGGGTTGAGGCGGTTGCTCAGCCGGACGGCTCGACCAGGTAGACGCGGCGCCCTTCCGACAGTCCCTTCAGCTCGCGCAGGCCGCGATCAGTGAAGCCGATCGGCGAGCCCGCCAGGAGCTCTCGGGTCGCCCATGAGGCGTAGACCTGGCCGGGCTCAGCCAGGTCTACGATCCGTGCCGCAATGTGAATCGCCGCGCCGCGGACGTTACCGCCCTCCAGCTCGATCTCGCCGGTGTGGACTGCGGCCCGGACCTCGAGGCCGATACCGGACGCCGCCCGACCGATCTCCTGAGCGGCATGGATGGCTCGCTCAGCGCCGTCGAACACGGCCACAAACCCGTCGCCGGTCGTCGCGACCTCGCGGCCCCGAAATCGGTCGAGCAGGGCCCTCACCGCCTGGTCGTGCCGGGCCAGCAGGTCGCGCCACTTCGGCCGTCGCCGAGCTCGAGGGCACGGGCGGTGGAGTCGACGATGTCGGTTACCAGGAGCGTCGCCACCACTCGGTCGAAGCCACCGCCCTCCGTACGCGCGAACGCCGTACTCGGCTGCCAGTCGATCGTGATCCACGGCTCGTCACCCACGACCCAGGCGTCGTGGCCGGGCGGAACCTCATAGAACTGGCCGGCCCCGATCAGCAGCTCGGCACCCTCACGCATCCGGATCCGTGCGCTGCCGGAGACGCATAGGCCGATGTGGTGGTACTCGCACAGCTCGGTTCGCGCGATCGGCCTGATCGACTCGCTCCAGCGCCAGCCGGGCTGGAGGACCGAGCGGCCGATGCGGATATCGCCCATGTCGTAGGTCTCGAGGTGGCCGTACGGGATCTCGCGGACATCGTCCGGCTCGCCGAAGGGCCGCCGCTGGAGCTTCACCATCGGCACCGCACAATAGCGCCTTCACCTCGGCTTACCACGCCCGGACACGGCCAGAGGGCGCTGCGGGGGGATTCGAGAGCAGATCACCCGTGTACCACGCGACATCCTGCCCGGAGCCGCGGGCAAAGGAGCCGTTTGTGGGCGATGCTGGACGGTCGTCGGCGCCGAATGGGACGTATGCCTGCATCTCGTGAATCGCGTCCTGACACCAGGCCACGCCGTCGCGGCATGTGACGTCGTCGGCCATGCGAGCTCGTGCGGACTCGAACCAGCCGACGAGGTTCTGCCGTCCCGGCGCCATCGCACCCTCAAAGATCGATTCGCCCTCGAAACTCGAGAAGGTACTCAAGCGCGCACATACCTGAGGCCGGTGATTAGGCCGCTCGATTGGCGGGCGAAGGAACGGCAGGAATGGTCGGTCGCGTACCGTGCAGCCGGCCGTCAACGCTGATCAAAGCTGTTGATCTCCGTCCCGCGAGGCGGCTCCACAGCCATCACCTGGTCCAAGGGTGGACTCTAAACTGAGGTCCGCCGGTGGCACGACAAAGAAGCGATCGCAAGGGTGGATGACGTGGCCAATGTCGATGATCCGATGAAAGCCTGGCAGGACATGATCGAGCAGTTTCAGAAGGCTGGACTTGGTTCGAACTGCGCCGGATCTTCTGCAGACGATGTTCGCTCCCATGCAGCAACAGTTGGATTTGCTCCAGGAAGCCTTCGAGACCCAAGCAGAATTCAATCGAAAGCTGACCGCAACAAGCAGTTAGCTCCCATGCGACAGGTGTTGGAGGGCCTGCAGCAAGCTGCCAAGACGACTCGGGCTGCTGGTGAGGCCCTCAAGGAGGCCGGGGACTTGTTGATACGACAAGCGGCTGCAATGGATCAAGCCCTGAGCTTCACCGGCCCGTTTCTCGATATGACAGCTGCCGCCTAGCGAGGGGACGGCCAAGACGGAGTAGCGGTCAGCGATTCCCACTGCGATGACGCGCAGGCCGCGGCAAGTCAGCAAGTCGACCTTCTTCACCGCCTCGGTCGCCCAGAGTTCTAGAGTCGGATCGGCGATCGCCGATGGTTCCGTGGTGCACATCGCGCAGGCTGACGACGCCCTGGGCGAGGCGGCCTCATTCGCGCTGCCGGTTCGGAGTTTCGGGCGGCTACCCGACGAGAAGCGGTCGAGGCATGCCGGATTCGGCGGCTGACGTTCCCGCGGGAACGTCAGTGGTCGACGATCAGGCCGCGTGTGGCCAGTTCGACTGCATATGCCGCCAGCCGCCGCACGCGCCTTGCTGCAGCGAACCCTGACGACACCGGCACTCGTATGAAATCGCCGCGCCGCCTGATCACCAGTCATGCCATCGGCATAGACGCCGCGCAGCAGTGCCGCGTCGGAATCGTCGATCAACCTCAGCGAGCTGCCCGCCTCAAGCACCCGGTGCACCTCGACATCGATAGGTGGCGACGCGTCACAGGAGCTCCCATCCAGCCCCGCTGGTTGCAGCAGTTCCTCCAACGCCTCACCGGATGGCACGTAACGTGATCTCGCCTCCTCCCAGCCGGCTGCGTTCTCGCCAGACAGCGTTCAGGGTGTCCATCGAAAGGTTTGCCGCGATCCGTACCGGCCGCCGGTCCAACGGATAGCCGTTGATCACGCACCACAGCCACGCGAGGTAATCATCAACACTCGAGCGCGGGTCGCGCTCGCGCCATCCGAACCATCCGGCCCAGCATCGCCTGCAACACCACACGACCAGCGAGCTGGTCACCGGCCGAGACCTCGGTGAGGAGCGCGGCAAGAACGGGATCTGTGTTCAGCCGGGCAACCGCCAGGATGTCATTGAGCGATTGGCACGCCGTCAGCACCGGGTGTCGCGCGGCCCATCTGATCACCGTCTCCGATCGTCCATTGACCAGCTCGCGCCACTCCTGATCAAGCGCATTGATGATGCCCATCCCACGCTGCCGATGGGATGCGCTGGTCATGGCAGGACTTTGCCCAGCAGGTGTTGTCGGATGTGTTGGTCGCAACACCGAAGGTGTTGCCCGTCTGAGCTGGGTGTTGTCAGTAGCTAGGGTGAGCGGGTGGACATGGTGGCGGAGCGGCTCCAAGCCGCTACGGCCAACCTGACACCGCCGTACGCCGTTGTTGATCTTGACGCCCTGGATCCGAACTCTCAAGCCATGATCACCAGAGCTCGCGGGCTTCCCATTCGGCTAGCGACCAAGTCGATCAGATGCCGGGCCATCATCAACCGAGTGCTAGATCAGAGCGGCTATCAGGGCGCCCTGGCCTATTCACTTGCCGAGGCCGTCTGGCTCGCCCGCTCGGGGATTCAGGACATACTGTTGGCCTATCCATCCGTCGATCGCGACGCCATTGTCGATGTCGCTCAGGATGATCAACTGCGTGAATCGATCATGGTCATGGTCGATTCGATCGAGCAGTGCGACCTGATAGCCAACGCGGCGGGCCCCAACCGATCAAGGTGTGCATGGACGTCGACGCCTCACTTCGCATCGGTCCACTGCACCTAGGTGTCAGGCGTTCGCCGCTGCATTCACCCGGCCAGGCGTACGCGCTAGCCGCCGAGATCACCAAGCGGCCAATGCTCTCCCTCACTGGCCTCATGTTCTACGACGCGCAGATCGCAGGTCTGCCGGACAGCTCACCAGCGGTCCGCACGATGAAGCGCCTGTCCGCACGGGAGCTCCGCGCTCGGCGTCGGGAGGTGATCGTGGCGGTCCGCAATCTTGCTGATCTGAAGGTGATCAATGGCGGCGGCACCGGCAGCCTGCACATCGTCTCCCGTGATCACCAGCTGACCGAACTTGCTGCCGGCTCCGGCCTCTACGGACCTACCTTGTTTGATCACTATCGCAACTTCACGCCTAGCCCCGGCCGCCTACTTCGTCAGCCCCGTGGTGCGTAAGCCCAGCCCGCGACACGCAGTGGTGTATTCCGGCGGCTACATCGCTTCCGGACCACCGGGCTGGTCGCGAGAACCGCTGCCGTGGGCGCCGCGACAGCTTCGGCTGCTTCGAACCGAGGGTGCCGGCGAGGTCCAAACGCCGCTGCGCGGTCAGGCTGCAGCAGCACTCGGGTCGGCGATCAGGTTTGGTTCCGACACGCCAAGGCCGGTGAACTGTGCGAACGATTCGACCGTTTGCACCTTGTGCAGGGTGATCAGATCATCGACGAGGTGCCCACTTACCGGGGTGAGGGGCGGAACTTCGGGTGAGTCAGCAGATCGTCGCGGAATGGAAGAACTGGGCCCGCAATGTCACCGGCGAGCCACGGCACGTGGTCCACCCCGAGACCGTCGACGAGCTCGTGCACGACATCACAGCCGCGTCGCAAGCGGGCCGACCAGTGAAGACGGTGGGCAGCGGCCACTCGTTCACCGAGATTGCTGCCACCGACGGCGTCCAGATCAGCCTGGATCAGCTGACTGGCATCACCGACGTCGACTACGACACCGGCCTGGTCACCGTCCTCGGCGGCACCTCGCTTGCTGAGCTCAATATGTGCCTGACCACCCACGGTCTCGCACTGGAGAACCTGGGCGACATCGACCGGCAGACCATCACGGGGGCGATCTCCACGGGAACGCACGGGACTGGAGCCACGTTCGGAGGCCTTGCGACTCAGGTGCGCGGACTCACGATGATCACCGCGGACGGCTCGCAGCTGCGTTGCTCCGCAGCAGAGAACCCGGACCTGTTCATGGCAGCACGCGTCGGTCTCGGTGCGCTCGGGTGATCACGGAGGTCACCCTGCAGTGCCTGCCGACGTTTCGGCTTCAGGCGGTCGAGGGACCGGCGCGGCTGGAGAACGTACTCGACGGCTTCGAGGACATGATCACCGAAAATGATCATGTCGAGTTCTATTGGTTCCCGCACACCGACCGTACGCACACCAAACGCAACAACCGGGTGCCCCACGATCACGTCGATCAGCGACTACCTCGCTGGCGCTATCTCCTCGACGATGAGCTGCTCTCGAATGGGCTGTTCGAAGGGATCAATCGACTCGGCCGGCTCCGCCCTTCCCTGATACCCCGCATCAATCAGCTTTCAGCACGCGCCCTTGCGCCGCGCGAGTTCACCGATGTCTCGTACGCGGTGTTCACCTCGCCACGACGCGTCCGGCTTCAAGGAGAGCGAGTACGCCGTGCCGCGCGCGGCAATCGCACCTGTGCTGCGGGCTCTGCGCAGCTGGATCGACGATCACGACGAGCGGATCTGCTTCCCGGTCCAGGTGCGCGTCGCGGCGCCCGATGACATCTGGCTCTCCACGGCCTACCAGCGCGAGACCGGCTATATCGCCGTACACCACTACTTCAAGGTCGACCACCGGCGCTACTTCGCGGCCTTCGAATCGATCGTCGCCGAGCACCAGGGCCGGCCGCACTGGGGCAAGATGCACACCCTCGAGGCTGATCAACTGCGTCGGCTGTATCCCCGATTTGACCAGTTCCTACGAATCCGCGATCGACTGGATCGCCGGTCACACCTTCGACAACGCCTACCTGCGCCGAGTCCTCGGCTCTTGAGCAGTGAGGAAAGGCGAGACCGCTAGGAAACTTCCTCGAGTGACTCAGTGCCCTCGTTCATGCTGATGCCGCGACTGACGAGCGTGAACCCCAGCACTGATCAGCAGATAGCAGACGGCCATGATGATCAGGATCATCACAGACTTGCCGTTCGCCGGCAGGATCACGGCAGCGATCACCGACGGCAGCCACCAGCGCGACATTGAAGATCATGTCGTAGAGCACGAACACGCGGCCCTTGAACTCATCGGCGACGTGCGCTTGCACCAGGGTGTCAACGCCGATCTTGATGCCTTGTGCGGTCAGACCCAGCAAGAAGGCCGCCACCATCTGCGTCGCCCAGGTATAGATCGCGCCAGGCATCACCTGGAAGACCGCTGAGGCCACCAGGCAGATGATCATTGTGGCCCGCAGGCCCACCCGGGCACTCATCGAGGGTGTTACGGCAGAAGCGAGGACAAATCCGGCGCCGGTGATCACGACGAGCAGCGCCGAGGTCGGCGATGGCCGGCGTCGAGCTGATCAGGACTGTGAAAGTAGTTGCGAAATACCAAGATCGTTGCGACCGTGACGATGCCGTGAACAAGCCGGTGTGCAGCAATGGTCAGCAGCCCGATGCCAGCGGGGCGTCGGCTTCGCAGATGCGCCACAGCCTCGACCAGACCAGCGACGACGTCGCGCGCCCTCATCTTTGGTTCTGTGCCGTCGGGCCCAAGCTGGCGTCCGGGGAATCCAGAGCGCCATCACCGCGCTCACCACGAACCCTGCGACGGCGATCAGGAACAAGATCGCATTCGCGCGGTAGTCGGGCATCACGTGGCCCAAGATCAGGCGCAGCGGCGTGGCTACGGCGACGCCGATCAGCAGACCGGCCGGACCCACGGTCGGAACGACCGAGTTGGCGACCATGTACTCGCTCGGATCGATCGTGTGCGGAAGCGAGGCTGACAGCGCGGCGAGCAGGAACCTGTTGAGGCTCATGGCAAGCAGCAGGCCGCCGTAGATCAGCACTACGACGCCTACCGACTGCAGCCCCGACCAAACCAGGACTGCCAAGCCAAGGGTCACGGCGGCTCGAGCGAGGTTGGCGACGACCAGGACCTGCCGACGAGACACCCGGTCGATCACCACTGCGGCGAAAGGTCCCAGGATCGAGAACGGCAGCAAGGTAATGGCCAACACGATGGCAATCGACGCCGCATCCGGCTGCCGCTCCGGTGAGAAGAGCACATAGGCGGCGAGGGCGACCTGAAGCACTCCGTCGCTGGACTGGACTGGCGACGCGGACGGCCAGCAGCCGCCGGAAGTATCGATGCCGCCAGAAGCTGCCGGAGGCTCCGAAGCACTGCTCGCCGACGCGGCTCGCCGCCGGGGCTGGAGGTCGTCTCGCTCACGCCCGCTTCATGACGGGTCTGCTGCTCGCTGTGCTCGCGCGGTGTGCTAGCGAACTCCATGCTCAACCTTGCGGATCAACCTTGCGGATACTTCTTCACGTACTCCGAGAGCTTGTCCTTCTTCAGGGCACTGGCCAGCTCGGCCATCTTGGCCGTGTCCACAACATCAATGCTCTGCCCGTCCCGCGTGGTTCCAAAACCGGAGATCGGGGCCTGCAGCAGTTCGATTTTCATTCCGGTCAGCCGCAGCGAGTGCGCCGTACGCAGGATCTCGCCATCGCTCAGCTCGTTGTCGACCGTCATGTGCTTCGGCCACATTGCTGATGAAATTGATGAAGGTGGCCGGATCAGAAACCACTTGCGCGCTGAGGCCCTTCTCCACCATGGCCTTGATGACATTGCGCTGGTTCTCTGCGCGATCAAGATCACCTCCGGGCAGCTGGTGGCGCTCCCGTACGAACCAGCAGGGCTTCCTCGCCGGAGATCGTGATCTTGCCCTTGGGATAGTTGAAACCGTGTGAGCTAAAGGCGGTCTTGTTCGTCACCGTGACTCCGTGCAGGTCTTCGGTGAGTTTGATGAAACCCTTCGAAATCGACGAGCACCACATGGTCCATGCGTACCCCGGTGACGACCTTCCAGAGTGCGGACCGCCAGCGGCGCCCCACCGAAGGCGAAGGCTGCATTGATCTTGTTCTTGCCGTAGCCCGGAATGTTGACGTACATGTCGCGCGGGAAGGAGATGATGTAGGCCCGGTTCCGCTTCGCATTCAGATGGACCACCATGATCGTGTCGCTGCGTCCGTTGCCCTCATTGCCGGGATCGCGACTGTCGGAGCCGAGCAGCACGTAGTTCAAGGTGCCCGTTTCCAGCTGTTCTTTGGGCGGACGGGCGGACGGCTCGCCGCTGGGCAACTCGACGCCTCGATTGAGGTTCTCGGTCAAGCTGCGATCGATGGTTCTCTGGTAGAACATTCCGGCGCCAATGACCGCGACCAGCAGCACCGCGATGCCGATCAAGATCGCCGGCAATAGACGCCGGCGCGCCCGCCTCCTGGGTTTTGGGGCACCGTCGTCTGGTGGGGACTCTAGCGTCGTGGTGGTTTGGGCCATCGGCTTCCTCGTTTGGGCAAAGAGCAACCGAAGTCTATGCGGCCGAGCTCGTTTAGTCCGGCAGGGTGAGCGATCGTTACAGCCGAGTCGCCCCACGCCCTCGCATTGCCACGAACGTTACGATCCGTATATGTCACGCGCCGAGGACGCCGCCCGGCGGCCGAGCTGGAGGCGGCTCAGGAGCGAGGCGAGTCGCTCCAGGCACAGAAGCTCATCGACGAGTTCGTTGCCGCGGCCAAGGCCAAGGGCGTAGCGCCACATCGACTGCGTGCGACGCTGTACAGCGGCCAGTCGGTGAAGACCGACAAGATCGGCTGGTACATCCGCAAGAACGAGAGCGTTGCCGTCGGCGAGGACGGCTCCTATTACATACTGGTCGTTCCTGGTGGCCTGCGCCAACGTTTCTCCGGTGTGAAGCTGACGCCGAGTCCACCGCCACTGATAGTCGGTAAGGGTGGCCGCGACGGGGACACGGGTGACCTGGCGGACTTCCTCAAGTTGCGGCTTGCCGCAGGCTCCAGTGTCGTGGAGCCTAAGTTCCTTTGCGGTTGGCGTCGTTCAGGTGCGTGCATCGCAAGGCCGACGAGGGAGGGATACCGGGTCGTATGTCGACCGAGGAGAACGCCGCGAGGTGCGTGCCTGGGCGGCGCGAACCGTAAAAGAGACTTCAGGCTCCGCGACACTCGGTGTGTAGACCCGGATAGCGTACGAGGGTGATCCAGCCGGGACCTCGCGTAGTGATCACGGGAGCCGCCGGTCACATCGGCAGGGCCATCGCTCCCCTGCTGCCGCCCCAGTGGCAGCTGCACTCTGACCGACGTCGCGGCCGAGGAAGGCATCACCGCGCTGGACATCACCGATCCCGAGGCCTGCGAGAGGGTGTTCCAAGACGCCGATGCCGTCGTCCACCTCGCCGCCGTACCCGATCCCGCGGCCTCGTGGGACCGGCTACTTCCGCCCAATGTGATCGGCGCCTACCACGTCGCGCAAGCTGCAGCTGATGTCGGAGTCCGCCGGCTCGTACTGGCCAGCAGCCTCCACGCAGTCTCCGCGGTGCCTGAGACAACGCAGGTCCGTGGGGACGATGCGCCACGGCCAGGAAACCTCTACGGGGCAACCAAGGCATGGGCGGAGGCATTGGGCGCGTGGGTGGCGGCCACGACCTCGACGACGGTCGTGGCGCTACGGATCGGCTACTTTGCGATCGAGCCGCCGGATCTCGAGCAGGTTGCGAAGCGAGATCTCACAGCCTGGCTGAGTCCGCGCGACGCCGCCGAGCTCGTACGCGCAGCCGTCGAGTCCGAAGGACTGACGTTCGTCGTAGCCAATGGCATTTCGGCAAACCGCTTTCGCCGCGCCGACCTCGAGTCAGACCGTACGGCGCCTCGGCTACCGCCCGCTAGACGACGCCTGGGCCTGAGGCTCACGAGCTGCGGAGTCGTGAACTTCACAGCGAGCGCCAACGTTGAGTCATGACATGAGGAGCGCCCAACGCGACCTCGGGCCGCGAGCGAGTTAGCCTTCTCGACGAAGCGGTTGAAAGCCCAAGAATCGAATCCCGATCGGGGATCAGGCCTCGGGAGCTGGCGACATTACGGCTCGGCGCCGTCGCGGTTACTCATGGTCCTTAGGCAGGCAACGCCATTGGGGTGCTCGTGCTGATTTCGACCTTGGGGCCGATCGGGTCGCGTCTCAGACTCGCGTTCGTGGGGATCTCGGTCACTCTTGCCGCCACGGCCTGCGGGTCTGCAGCGGTGGCGCGCCGCCCATCGCGCCTGACGGTCCATTGGTGCAGCAACTAACCAGTGAGGTGAGCGACGCCAGGGCATTGAAGCATCTTCAGGCGCTGCAGAAGATCGCCGACAAGCACGGCGGCAACCGGGCCGCCGGGACCCCCGGCTACGACGCGAGCGTTGATTACGTGGTCGGCGTACTGCGCGACATTGGGCTTCAAGGCCAGCACCCCGACCTATCGTGCGTCCGGTCGGGACGGCGGGCGCAGTCCCGAACGCAACGTCATCGCGCAGACCCGCACCGGAGACCCAGATCACGTCGTGATGATCGGCGCCCACCTCGACTCGGTCGAGGACGGCCCGGGCATCGTCGACGACGGCTCCGGCGTGGCGAGCCCTGCTGGAGATCGCCACCGAGCTCAGCGCCAACCCGTCGGTGCAGAACACGGTGCGGTTCGCGTTCTTCGGCGGTGAGGAGAACGGCGCCGACGGCTCGACCGGCTACCGTGCAGGGCCTGTCCGCCGCCGACCGCAAGCAAGATCAAGCTGTATCTGAACGTGGACATGGTGGCCTCCCCGAACGGCGGCTACTTCGTCCAGGGCGGCAAAGGCAGCGACTCGGAGGCCGCAGGACCCGCGGGTTCGGCCACGATCGGGCGGGTGCTCGCCGACCAGCTGGCCAAGACCGGCGTGACAGACCCGGAGACTCATCGAGTTCGTCGGGGACGACGAATCGCCGTTCATCGATGCGGGCATCCCGGTCGGCGGCGCGGAGAACGGCGACGCAGGAGGAGAAGACGGCTCGAGCAGGCCAAAGCCTGGGGCGGGCAGGCCTCGCGAGCGTTATGACCGCTGCTACCACGACGCTTGCGACACCATCGACAACGTCAATCGGGACGTGCTCAACGCACTACCTGCGGGCACTCGCCGGCACCGTCGCCTACTTCGCAACGTCCACAGCCGATCTGCGCTGACTCGAGCCCAAAATCTGTCGCGACTTATATCATCGCGGTCCCACAGACCCTGCTCTGCATTGGTTGCCGATCGGGAGCTCAGCGACCCTCATGGGGAGGCGCTCGGCCTCGGTGTCTTCACGCTGAGCGCGCAGGACTACGGCGGTCAGGACGATCCCTCGTTCCCGGATCCAGCGTCCGTGGAGTTGGCGGATGGGGCGGCCGTTGAGGATCAGGTCATCGCGGGACAGGAGGGCTGTGAAGGTTCGGTGCTTGTGGATCGAAGCTGATTTCAGCGTCGTGGTGGTCGAGCCACTCCCGACCAGTGGGAACCAGGCTTTATACACCGCCTCTTTGGCGCTGAACAACAACCGATCCCAGTTCGGGCCGTCAGGTCCATGGGCCGCGGCAAGGTGGTCGTGTTCGGCGGCTGTCGCGATCAGGCCCAGCACGCCGTCGGGAAGCGGTGCGTCGGGTTCGGCGTCGATACCGATTGCAGAAATCTGTGGGTGGGGGCCGACTGCGGCCGCGGCGTAGCCGGTGCAGTGGGTCATGCTGCCCCGGATTCCGGCCGGCCAGGTGGGTGCACCGCCGACACCGGGCAGGATCGGAACCGGCGGGTAACCCAACCGCGCCAGGCATGCCCGGGCGCAGCTCCGCACCGCGGCGAAGTCACGCCGTCGTGCCGCCACGGCGTGAGCAATGATCTTCTCCTCCTCCCGGAACAAGACCCCGCCGGGTGGCTCGCCGAAGCACTCCTCGCTCTCGACGTCAGCCGGAAGGATCATCCCAAGCATGATGCCGACCAAGGCTGTGTCGCGTGGATCGAGGACGCGGACCGCAGGTCGTGCCGACCGACAAGCTGCGCTCAGCTCGGCGTACTGTTCTGTCCGGCGGATACACCGCCTCTATTGACCTGCCGAGTTCTTCTGGCCGCACATCAGGAATCGTCCGCCAGCAGCCGTTCGACCTCGTCGAGCCTCTCGACCAGGTTCACCCGGCCAGGGTCGGTGGGCGGCACCGCCCGCCTTGACCTCTCGGCCGGTGACCAGCAGCACCATGGTTTCCAATCGGTCCGCCAGACCGCCTTCGATGGCACTCTCAAGCCCGGCCAGAGCGGCTGCCCCGGCGGGCTCGGCGCCGACACCCGCTCTGTCAGGCCAACGTCGAAACCGCGCGCAACAGTGCGTCATCGGTGACAGCCACCATTCCTCCACCGCCTCGGCGCATCACGTCCAGGACGGCATCACCGATGGCCGGGCGCACCACCGCGATGCCGTCGGCGACCGTGGCGGAGGGATCGAGCTCCGCAGGCCCGGCTGGAGCACCGAGCCAGGCCCGCACCAACGGCTGGCAGCTTTCAGCCTGCACCCCGATCAGCCGCGGGCGCCGCGCGAGCGAGGCCACAGCTGACGAGTTCGCCGAAGCCCTTGTAGAGCGCCACCAAAGGTAGGGCCGTCGCCGACCGGCACGATCATCACGTCCGGAATCCGGCGGCCTAGCTGTTCCCATACTTCGAAGGCCACCGTCTTCTTCGCCTCGATGGTGAACGGGTTGACGCCGGTGTTGCGGTCGAGCCAGCCAAACGTGCGGGCGGCGGCCCGGGATGGGTCGACAGCGGCGGCGTAGCCTTCGCGGACCTGGAAGACCCATGCACCGGCCTGCGCCATCAGCGCGAGCTTCTCCGGCTGACAGTCAGAGGACACGAAGATGACGGCTCGTATCCCGGCTGCCGCGGCACCAAAGGCGGTGGACACGGCGGCGTTGCCGGTGGACGCGGTCGTAATGGTGCCTACTCCGCGCCGCAGCCCGTCTTCGATCACGAGTGCGGTGGCACGGTCCTTGTTGGACGCTGATGGGCTACGCGTCTCGTCCTTGATCCACAGGCGCGGCATGCCCAACGTCTGTCTGAGGGCGGGCGCGGACAGCAGCGGTGTTCCGCCGACGGGGACCGGGTGCCTCACCGGACCGTCGGGAACCGGTAGCAGCTTTCGGTATCGCCACATGGTGAACGAACCCGGCTGGTCACTGGTCACCAGCGCCGGGCCGTAGTCGTATTGCAGCCACTTGCAGCCCATCAGGTCGACCGAGCCGATCACGCTGCCCATCGTCACCACCACCGTCCGTTGTGGTCAGCTGGCCGGACTGGTGCGCATGGGACCAGGTTGAGCTGTTCATCCGTACCGGCGCAGCTCGTGGAAGAAGTCGTCGATCACCTGCAGGTCGCCGCTGGACACCACCTTGTCGTAGACGTACTTGCCGACCGCGAGGTCGAGCACTCCGAGTCCGAACGGGGAGAAGATCACCGGCCGATCCGCCGGCACCGTCACCCGCCCGGCCATCACGTCGTCCAATGTGCCGTGCAGGAAGTCCCGGTTGCCGGTGAGCTGCTCGGCTAGGTGCGGTGATGTGTTGGCCTTCAGGCAGTGATCTACGTCGTCGACGATGTTGGTCGAGGCGAGCAGAATCTGCGGCGCGAGGTCGCGCAGTGACACGTGCAGCACCACCGGATTGTGTTCGAACCACGAGCAGGTCACTGACATGTGGCGTAGCGGCGACGGTGGCGAAGACCACCAGGTCGCTGGAACGGATCACCTTCTCGGCGCTGTCGTAGACCGTGATCCGGCCGGCGGTGCCCGACTGTTCCAGGTAGCCGTCGAAGCCCGCTGCGTGGTCGGCGGACAGGTCGTGCACGCTTATCTCGTCGAACGACCAACCGGTGCCGGCCAGGAAGGTGTGGATGTAGCGGGCGATCAGACCCACCCCGACGAACCCGACGCGTTTCGGCCGCCCCCGACCGCGGCTGAGCTGGTCGGCGGCCAGCGCCGCCGACGCGGCCGTCCTGGTGGCGCTGATGATCGATGCCTCCAGGCAGGCGAACGGATACCCGGTGTCGTGGTCGTTAAGAATCAGCACCGCCGACGCCCTCGGGACGCCGGCCGCCACGTTCTCCGGGAAACTAGAGACCCACTTCAGGCCGTCGACCCGGGTCGGCCCGCCGATCGAGGCCGGCAACGCAATGATCCGAGCAGACGGGCGGTCCGGGAAACGCAGGAAATACGACGGCGGGTTCACCGAATCCCCGGCACCGTGCAGCCGGTAGGTGGCCGCGACGAAGCTCCACGATCTCTTTCTCTGACCCTGCAGCGCGCGCTGGACCTGCGCACCGGAGATCACCGCGAACGGTGGCACCGTTGCCCGCTCGACCGCTTCGCGCGCGGTCGCAGTCGGGAAGCGTCGTGGTCATCGGGGCGTCACCTCCTCGATGGGCGACGCGTCGGAAAGGCGTACCGGCTCGGCCATCCCGACCAGGATTTCGCGCGGCCCTTCGTAGGCCTCCCGACTGTGCGCGGTGCGGATGTTGTCGACCAGCATCAGGTCGCCGGCCTGCCACGGCTCCCGCACCGTGTTGGCCTCGTAAACCGCGTTGATCAGCTCCACGATCTCCTCGGTGAGCGGCTCGCCGGTGCCGAAGCCGGTGTTGAACGGCAGGCCCTCGGCACCGTAGACGTCCACCAGGTACTCGCGGATCTCAGCGGCGATCGTCCACTCGTTCAGGAACGCGATCTGATTGAAGAAGCAGCGTTCTCCGGTCACCGGGTGCCGCACCACCGCGCTGCGGCGCTGCCGGGTCCGCAGTTCGCCGTCAGGTTGCCACGCGAACTCGATCGCGTTGGCACGGCAGTAGCTTTCGATGGCGCCGCGGTCCTCGGTCCCGAACGCCTCCTCCAGGGTCGCCCCGATCTCGTCGTTGTAGCTACGGGCGAGCAGCCAGCCGTCCCGCTCGAACCGTTCGGTCAAGTCCTTGGGCAGCGCCTCCAGCACGGTCGGCGAATCCGGACACCGCGGTGGCTCCGCCGCGAGTGGGAGCGCCGAGGCAGGCGAACAGCATCAGGCTCGGGAACCTCGAGCCGGTAGCTCAGCTCGTGGTGCATGCACATCGGCTGGTTCGCCGGCCAGGTCGCGGAGGAGTACACCCCATCGGCGTAGACCTGCCGGCGAGCGAAGGCCTCTTTCTCAGTCATCAGGGTGGTGGCCAGCCGTCGGAAGACTGCAGTGGTCTCGGCGGCGTCACGCAGCCCAAGGCCGCGAACCAGAACCGCGCCGTGCTCTGCCACGACGGCGCGCAACGCGTCCCGGTGCTCGGCCGCCCAGCCGGCGCGTCGCCGGTGGCCTCGGCCCGCAGGATCGGAGGCTTGCCACGCTGCAGTTCCACATCGAGCAGTGACGCCAGGGGTGACGACGACATCCCGGCTCCCTTCAGTTCAGTTGGTCGGTTATCGAGAAGCCAACATTCCGGCGGACCGCAGGACGGCCTGCGCCGGCGTCGGCCGGACGAGTGCGGGGAAGTAGTGACCGCCGCCGGCGAGCTCGTGCAGCTCGACGTGTTCGGCCAGCAGCTCCCAGTCGCGGTGGTGTGCCCGGAACCCCGCCGTTGCAGGGTCATCCGCAGCGACCACAACGGTGACCGGCGCGGACAAGTCGTTCCGACGGCGGGTTGTCCAGGATCTCGGCGAAATAGCGGTGTCGCCGACACGCAGTCGTGGCGGTACGCGGCACCGACATGCTCGGCGCGGTCCGCCTCCAGCTCGCCGAGCTCGGTGTAGCCGCTGTCGGCGCTCAGCCACGCGGAGATCTCCGCGTTGCTCCGTTCGCCGAGCTCGGTGGCGGCGGCACGCCGGTCCGCCGCGGCACCGAGCAGCTGTGCGCCGAGGAACACCCGCGGCACGGTGGTCCCCGGTTCGCTGCAGCCGCAGGGCCGTCTCGACGGCGAGCGCGGCGCCGGCAGAGTGGCCCCACAGCAGCACTGCCTGGTCAGACCACGCGCGGTCGATCTCGGCGACCACCCGGTCGACCACCTGGGTTAACGGCGCGAACGACTCGCTCGTGGCGGCTGACGTCATGACCAGGCAGCTCGACGGCGTACACCGCGAGACCGCTGCCGCGCAGCGCGCTGGCCATCGGTTCGAAGTTCACCGCGTTGCCGCCGGCGTACGGAAAGCACACGAGAGCGCCGGTCTGCGCACCATTCGATTCCGACAGTGCCTGCAGCAGCTCGGACTGCCCGTCGGACCTGCCGTCGACAACCCCCGCCAGGTCGGCGAGGATCGGATGCCGGGTGACCTCCTTGAGGGACACCGCCCGGTCGAGGGTTATCGCCGAGCTTTACCGCCGACAGCGACGTGCCGCCCCGGTCGAAGAAGTGGTCACGCCGGCCGATCTGCTCCTGCGGGATGCCGAGCACCTTCGCCCACGCTGCTGCCAGCCGCTTCTCGGTCGGCGTACGCGGCGCGTCGTAGTCCCCCTGAGGACATCGAGCTCTCCGGCAGAGCCTTGTCAGGGACAGTCCTGTCGATCTTGCCGTTGCCGGTAAGTGGCAGCGTTTCCCGCCAGTGAAAGGCTGACGGGACCATGTACTCGGGCAGCGTCTCGCGCCAATCGGTCCCGAAGAATGTCGACCTCGAGTGGCCGCGGGCCGGAGAGAAACGCGACCAGCCGCTTGGTCCGGTCGGCCCGCTTCTGCGACTACCACGGCACCGTCGCGGACACCGGGCACCCGCAACAAGGCGTTCTCGATCTCGCCGATCTCAATCCGGAAGCCACGGATCTTGACCTGGTTGTCCCGACGGCCGAGGAACTCCAGCTTCCCCTCCGGCTGCCATCGACCGTAGTCGCCGCTCCGGCAGAGCCGCTGGCTCGTCGCGGTGCGGGTCTGCCGTGAAGACCAGCCGGCGTGCGCTCGGGGTCGTTGATGTAGCCCCGGCCGACACAGACCCCGGAGAAGACGATCACGCCGGGGGCTCCCAGCGGCACCGGGCAAAGGTGCTCGTCAACCACGTAGACGTGCACGTTGTTGATGGGGCGACCGAGTGGGACCCGTTCTCGGTCTGGCACCCGGTCCATGATCTCGTGCACGGCGTCGTCTGAGGTCTCGGTCAGCCCGTACGTGTTGACCAGCTTGATCCCGGGCTGAGCGGCAAACCAGCGCTGGACGAGCTCCTTCTTCACGAAGTCGCCGGTGGGCGACACGGTGTGCAGATCCGGCAGCTCGCGGGGGTGCTGCTCAAGGTAGGACAGGACGACTTCGAGGTACGACGGCACGACCTGCAGCACCGCAGCCCGGCCGTCGACGATCGTGTCGACGAACCGCTCGACGTCGAGGATCACCTCCTGCTCGACCAGCAGTGTCCGCCCGCCGACCAGGAGTGCGGCGACGAGTTGCCAAACCGAGATGTCGAAGCACTGGGGGCCGGTCTGGGGATCACCTCCCCTCGCCGACCTCCAGGTCGCCGAGCTTGGCGTAGATGTGGTTGAGCATGCCCGCGTGTTCGCACATGGCGCCCTTGGGCTCTCCGGTGGAGCCGGAGGTGAAGAGGATGTAGGCGAGCTTGGTCCGGCGCGACGTCGACCCCGAGGTTCCCGTCGGGATGATCCTCTGCGTAGGCCGCGTCGATCAACAGCGTCTGGATTCCGGGCAGCGAGTCGAGGGCCCGGTCGAGCGTGGCGTTGCTGCCACGTTCGGTCAGCACGAGGCCGCACTCGGCTCGGGACAGGGCTTTCGCGATGCGACCGGCCGGGAAATGTGGCTCGAGGGGAAGGTACACACCGCCAGCCTTGAAGATCGGCGAGGACGGCGGCCATCCAGTCCAGGTTGCGCTCGGTCACCACCGCGACGACACCTTCGCGGCGCAGCCCTCGCGCCAACAGGGCTCGCCCGAGCCGGTTGGCACGGGCGTTGAGCTCCCGATAGGTCCACTGCTTGGTCGCCGATGCTCGGCGGCGATGGCGTCCGGGTGCGCCTCCACCCGCTGCTCGAACAGCTCATGCACACGACGATCCGGAAGATCCAGGCAAGGTCCAGCGAGCCCCTCGAGCTGCGAAGTGGAGCTCCTCGGCGGAAAGCAGGCTCTGCCGGCCGTGCTCGGCATCCGGATCGGCGGCGATCAGCTCCAGCGCCGTGACGTGAGTAGCCCGGCGATCCTGGCTGCGCACTCCGCATCGAGCACGTCGGTCCGGTACCGCAGTCTCAGCTCAGGCGGCCGTCGCCGCGCGAGGTGCCCACCCACAGCACGGTGTCCTCGGAATGGTCTGCCGTCGTCGCCCGTCGGATCGAGCGACGAGTCTCGAACGACGGTTCAGGTCAGGAGCCCAGGTCGCGCCTCAGATCATCGACCGGGAAGTCCGTGTGCGACAGCACTTCTGACTCGACCCGATGGGTGTCTAGCAGCACCGTCCGCCATGAGTGGGCTTCCGTCGTCAGTCTGCACGGCAACGGTTGGCCGCCCGGCACGGGCAAGGTAGCCGGTCGTGACCTCGCGCTCACCCGACAGCGCGGCGAGTACCTTGGCGTGCGCAGCCAGCAGCACCGAGCTGAACGGCACCGCCAGCTCCGTCTGCCAGCGCGACGCAATGGCGCCGACGACGTCGTCGAGGGATCGTCGCCTTGTGCTCGGCGATGCCAGGCACCGGATCGTGGGTCCACCGCGGGATCGCGGTGAACCCGCCGGCCACGAGTACACCGCGCCAGAACTCCCGGCCGGCCTCCACCTGGCATTCCCATCGAGTCATTCCTCCGCATCTCTGGTTTGCCACGGTGCTACCTGCTGCCAGCCAAAGCTGCACCGACGTTGTCGCTGTTCGTCCCGGCGAGCTGGAAACGAGGCACGGTTTCCCGCATCTCGCGGGCCGGGTTCCCACCCACCGGGTGTGCGGTGGCACTTCCTCGCCCTTCATGAGGAACGAGTCCGGGGCGAGCACCGCGCCGTCGCCTATCGTCACGCTGTAGAGAATCTCCGCGCCGACACCGAGAGTGCAGCCGGAACCGATGGTGATGCTGTCGGACTTGAAGACGTAAGTCCTCTTGCGAGTGGCACTGGATCCAGACGCCCGGTGTTGATAGTGACGTCGTCACCGATCGTCACCAGGTTCTTTTCGGCCAGCTGGCCGCCGTCATCGAACAGCCTTCTACCGACCTTGACACCGAGCAGCCGCCAGATCGTCGCCCTTGAACGGGGTGCCGTTGAAAAGGGCACTCACTGCCGCTTCCAGCTTGAAGAAGCGTTCTGTGCGCCAGAAGTCGATCTCGTAGATCGAGCAATACTTCGGCGGCAGCGGGCGGAATCCCCTGGAGGCACGTTCGATCAGCACCCCGTAGGCCACGCTCAAAAGCAGGATGAGCAACCGTGCTCAGCGCGATCGCCGAAACGCCGAAGGAGGGGTACAGGTCCCACGCGCAAAATGGCGATCAGGAGGACGAGGTAGTAATAGAACCACCGCGCAAGCAGGAACAACCCGACGGTGACGGCGTTGTGCCTGTTCTTGGCGGCGAGGCGGCGACGCAGTTCGTCTCCGCTCGACAAGTGAGCGAAGCTCTGTTGTCACGCTCGACCGTGCGCGGGATCTCGAAGCTGGGAGAGCCAGAAGCCCGACGCCCTCACGGATCTTCCCTTCGATCGGGACCAGGACCTTCGTCGCGAGGAGGCAGTTGTCGCCCATCCTGCTTTGCGAGGGATAGGCGATGTCGTTTCCGAGGAAGCTGTGTGCCCCGATCGACGTCCGGGACATGCGGAAGGACGTGCTGGTGTAGTCGGCATTGATGATCGACAGCCCGCTGGCGACTACGGTCCCGGTGCCGACAGAGCTCAGGTAAGGGGTGTCGTGCTTGAGCGATGAGCCGAAGTTCGACCCGGTCTGTACAACCGGGGAGAGTTTGTACCCGAGGCCGCGCAGGTAGGGGACGATGAAGGAGCTGTCCCCAGGAGTTCGGTCAAGAACGTCGAGTTGGTCAGCCGCGCGATCGTCCGGTGGAGCGAGTCGTGGAGTCCGTACAAGGGATAGACCTTGTCCGGTTTGATGGCCAGGTTGATCACACGAGGGACGGTGAAGACGACAACGAGTCCGCCGAGGATGGGTCCGAAAAGAATAGAGAGGAGACGGCCAGGACGTCGAGGTAGAACGTCTGGTCGCTGACAGGTCACAGCGGCTGGGCCCAGGAGTGCTTGGACCGGCGGCAGCCGTCAGCGGTATCTCCGCGCCGCCGATCGCCAGCGGCAGGTACAGGACCAACATTGTGAGCAGTTGCCCGCCGGCGTAGGCGACACGTCGCAGGGTGCCGCAGGACGCCGGCTCGACTGTCTGGTAGTCCACCTCGGTCGGTTGGGCCGGGCGAGCCGTGCCAGCGATGGCCGTCGGGAACAACCTGGCCGGCGTGCAAGGAGGACGCGTGGCCCAGTTGGGTCCCGTCGCCCATCCAGGTATCTATGTCGATCACCGTCATCTCGCCGACCAGCGCGTCCTTGCCCAGGGTGACCGCGCCGGTCTGGATCAGGCCGGCGTGGGCTCGGTAACCGAGGAAGAAGCGAGTCCTTGCGGATGACTGTGCCGTCGCCGATGGTGAGCAGGTCGGTGCATATGGGCACGTGCCGGGAGAGGATGAGAACACCTCGCCCGACTTTCGCGCCCAGCGCCCTGCAGGTACAGCACGTACAAGGGCGAACCGACGAACAGCACAAGGGGAGTTCGACTGGACCAGCGTCTTGACGATCCAGAAGCGGACGTACGCCAGGCTCCAGATTCGGATCTGCTGGGGCTTCCAGCGACCGATCAGTATCCACTTAGCCAAGATCGGGAAGCTGGACATGGCAAGACAAAGCCGCGCGGCGCCGAGACAGGACTGACCGCAGGTAGATCGTCGACCACGCCTGAACCGGCGGTGATCCACTCGAAGCCTCGGATGGCAACCAGGGCGGCGACGTAGAGAATATCCGAGGAAGCATAAGCAGCTGCAGCGCCCGCAAAGGAAGTACTCTGAAGTACTGGCTGGCTTTGGCGCCTCGATCGACGCCGGGTCCGACGACTCGACAGGACGCGGGCGCGGCGTCCGTCGAGTGCCGTGGCCAGGCTTCTGATCGTGGGGTGTTGGTAAATGTCCTTGATCGACACCGCTGGCAGGTCCGGCCGCTTTCTGACCCGTGCGCAGAACTGGGCCATCACCATCGAGTCGGCACCCAGATCGTCGAAGAAGTTGCTGTCGACCGGCACCCGCTCGACCTGCACGACGTCAGCGAGCACGTCGGCGAGGACCCGCCTCGAGAGGGATGGGCGCGGCGTCCGCGACTGCCGCGGCCAGGCTTCTGATCGTGGGGTGTTGATAGATGTCGCTTGATCGATACCGATGGCAGGTCCGGCCGCTTTCTGACCCGTGCGCAGAACCGGGCCATCACCATCGAGTCAGCGCCCAGGTCGTCGAAGAAGTTGCTGTCGACCGACACCCGCTCGACCTGCACCGACGTCAGCCAGCACCTCGGCGAAGGCTGCTCTCAGGTGCTCGACTCGACGAGCGTAGCAACGCCACTGACCGTGCTGTGAGGCGAATCAGCCAGACCGGCTGTCAAGGCACTGAGAGCTTCTTGCACCACGTCAGGCGGACCTGCGAAACGGTGGCCAGCTCATCGGAGCTGGAGCACGTCCTCGCCGTACAGATCCATGCACCCAGTTGGTCCTGGTAGACCGTGTCGAGATAGCGTTCGCCGAAGTCTGGGGCGATAGCCACCGCGGTGAGATCTTGCGAGCCGCATTCAGAGCCAACCAGTCCATCGCACCGCTGACCACTGTGCCCGTGGAGCCGCCGAACAAGAAATCCCGTGCCTGCCAGTCGATGGCAGGCACGGATGGTGTCCGCCTCCTCGACGCGGACGACCTCGTCCACGTAGGACTCGTCAAGCATGGGCGGGTCGGACGCTCGTGCCTAGCCGGGGATCATCCGGCGTCCCGGCGGCGCCACCAAAGGTCACCGAGCCGACGCTGTCCACAGCCACGACCCGGACCGGCCGGTGCCACTCTCGGAAGTAGTGTGCGCAGCCCATCAGGGTCCCGCAGGTCCCGGCCCCGACGAACAGCACGTCGAGCTGCGGGAACTGGCGAGCGATCGCCGGCGCCGTGCCTGCGGTAGTGCGCCTTCCAGTTCTGCGGATTGGCGTACTGATTCAGCCACACGTAGCGGTCGTCAGACGCGCACAACGCACGGACGTAGTTGATCCGCGCGCCGAGCGAAGCCGCCGACCGCCATCCGGCTCTGTGATGACGTGGACCTGGCTGCCGAACGCCTGCATCAGTCGCTTGGTCGACAGGTTGCAGCGGGAGTCAGTGACGCACAGAATCCGTAGCCCTTGCTCGCCGCGATCATGCTCAGCGCAACGCCCAGATTCCCGGACGAGGACTCGACCAGCACCGATCCGCGGCATCAGGACTCCGTCCCGTTCGGCCGCCTCCACCATCTCGGTCGCGGCCTTCAGCTTGATCGATCCCGCGAAGTTGAAGCCCTCACACTTCAGGAACACCGAGTGCCCGAACGTCGGCTCAAGATCGACGTAGAGCTCTTCCTCGTTGAAACCCTGGGGTGTCGAAATGATTGGCACCTTCGCCTCCGTCTCTATAAGCAGCGCAGTCCGCTGCTGTTCCGTATTTGCGCACCCGTGCTGGATACCGTCACGCACACGTACTCGAGGAGTGCCGCTGCATGGATGCGCACGGCGGTACTCCTTCCCGAGCGGACCGCGGTGTCAGGTGCCCTACCCGCCCTTTTGTCCCCCGGCGAGCATCGCCGGATGCGATCCTGCGCGCATCGTGGCCAGCAGGAATCCTGTGGTGCCTGCCAGCAGCAATCATCTGGAAATCGTCGTGACCGTATTTCAGGGAACACGCGCTAGACGGAAAGTCGATGTACTCCCGTCCGTCGACGTCGCGCATGATGCTGCCGGACGCGGTGTCGAAGATCGCGTTGACGCTTCGGCAATAGCTACGAGCGCGTGATTCTCGATCGACGTAGAGCTTCTCCTCGTTGAAACCCTGGAGCGTCGAAATGATTGGCACTTTCGCCTCCGTCTCTACAGCAGTCCAGTCCGTCGATGTTCTGTAGCGCGCAGCTCGTTTGAAGAACCCGTCGAACCCGTTCGTGAAGGTGTTCGTGGCGTCATTGGTCATGGATCGGTTCTTCCCGCTGAGAATTTGTTTTGCAGTCAATGAACGGAAAGCGCAAACCGACGCTGGGAAACGACGGGGGCAGGCCCAACCGGTAACGACGCCCTTTTCCACGCCGAGCTACGCATGCACCGCACTGTCCCCGCGGCGCATTAGCGGCCCTGCGCTACCCCGTTCCCACCGGGTCAGCGCTCCCCCTACGGCATCGTACGAAGCAGGCCCCGAGTTGGTTCAACCCTTTTAGGCGATTTGGTTTCGACTAATTCCGACTTCGCGAAAAATTGCGGTGTCGCTTGCCGCTGAGGCGTAAAACCTATAGATCTTCCATGGCCGTCACGGCTCCTCAACGCTGTGGCGGGCGAGCATCGGCGTCTCAACTGGGCCGGAGAATGACGAGACAGGGCCCGCATGGCCCTCACTCTGAAATGAGCGCGTCTCCTGTTGAGCCCAGGCACTACGGCGGTCAGAACGATGCCTCGCTGCCGGGTCCAGCGTCCGTGGAGTTGGTGGATGGGGCGGCCGTTGAGGATCAGGTCGTCGCGGGACAGCAGGGCTGTGAAGGTCCGGTTGTGTGGGTCGAAGCTGATCTCGGCGTCGTGGTGGTCGAGCCACTTCACCGACCAGTGGGAACCAGGCTTTGTACACCGCTTCTTTGGCGCTGAACAACAACCGGTCCCAGTTCGGGCCGTCAGGCTCTAGGTGGGTGGCGGCGAGCCGGTCTTGTTCGGCCGGGGTGGCGATCAGGCCGAGCACGCCGTCGGGAAGCGGTGCGTCGGGTTCGGCGTCGATACCGATCGTGGAGATCCGCGAGACGGTACCGACCGCGGCCGCGGCGTAGCCGGTGCAGTGGGTCATGCTGCCCCGGATCCCGGCCGGCCAGGTGGGTGCACCGCCCACACCGGGCAGGATCGGAACCGGCGGGTAACCCAACCGCGCCAGGCATGCCCGGGCGCAGCTCCTGACCGGTGGCGTAGTCACGCCGTCGCGACGCCACGGCGTGAGCGATGACCTGCTCCTCCTCCGGAACAAGACCCCGCCGGGCGAGTCGCCGAAGCATTCCTGGCTCTCCACGCCAGCCGGCAGGATCACCTCGAGCATGTGATGTTCAGCCGTGGCGGCGCAGTTCGTGGAAGAAGCCGTCGATGATGTGCAGGTCGCCGGAGGATGCCACCTTGTCGTAGACGTATTTGCCGACCGCCAGGTCGAGCACGCCAGGCCGAACGGGGAGAAGATCACCGGCCGACCCGCCGGCACCGTGACACGCCCGGCCATCACATCAGCCAAGGTGCCGAGCAGGAAGTCCCGGCTGCCGGTGAGCTGCTCGGTCAGATGCGGTGAGGTGTTGGCCTTCAGGCAATGATCGACATCATCGACCACATTGGTGGAGGCGAGCAGAATCTCCGGTGCGAGGTCGCGCAGCGACACATGCAGCACCAACGGATTATGTGCAAACCAGGACAGGTCGCTGACATGCGGCTGGGCGGCGACGGTGGCGAAGACCACCAGGTCGCTGGACCGGATCAACTCCTCCGACGCTGTCATAGACCGTGACCCGGCCGGCGGTACCGGACTGTTCCAGATAGCCGCGCGAACCCCGCCGCACTGCTCGGCGGACAGGTCATGCACCCCGATCTCGTCGAACGACCAACCCGTGCCGGCCAGGAACGTGTGAATGTAGCGGGCGATCAAACCCACCCCGACAAACCCCACCCGGGTCGGGCGTGGCCGGCCGCGGCTCAGCCAATCCGCCGCCAACGCCGCCGACGCGGCCGTCCTGGTGGCGCTGATGATCGAGGCCTCCAGGCAGGCGAACGGATACCCGGTGTCATGATCATTCAAGATCAACACCGCCGACGCCCTCGGCATCCCGGCCGCCACATTCTCCGGGAAACTCGAAACCCACTTCAACACCGTCCACCCGGACCGGCCCACCGATCGAGGCCGGCAACGCGATAATCCGGGCAGACGGGCGATCCGGGAACCGCAGAAAATACGACGGCGGATTCACCGAATCCCCGGCACCATGCAACTCGATACGTCGCGGCGACCAGCTCCACGATCTCCTTCTCCTGACCCTCCAGCGCCCCCTGGACCTGCGCACCAGAAATCACCGCGAACGGAGGCACCGTGAGCGGGTTCGTGACCGCTCGACTCGGCTGAGGTGGGCTGGCGTGGTCGTCATCCGGCGGTCACCGCACGGTCGGCGCGCAGTCGGCCAGGCGTACCGGCGTCGGCCATCCCGACGAGGATCTCGCGGGGTCCTTCGTAGGCCTCCCTGCTGTGCGCGGTGCGGATGTTGTCGACCAGCATCAAGTCGCCGGCCTGCCACGGCTCCCGCACGGTGTTGTCCTCATAGACCTGGTTCAGCAGCTGCACGACGTCCGCGCCGATCGGGTCACCGTTGCCGAAGCGGGTGTTGAACGGCAGCCCGTCGGCGCCGTACATGTCCACCAGGTACTCACGTACCTCGGGGTCGATCGTCCACTCGTTCAGGAAAGCGATCTGATTGAACCAGCAGCGCTGGCCGGTGACCGGATGATGCACCACGGCGCTGCGGCGCTGCCAGGTCCGCAGTCCACCATCAGGCTGCCACTCGAACCCGATCGCGTTGGCGCGACAGTAGCTCTCGACGGCGGCGCGGTCCGTCGGTCCCGAACGCCTCAGCGACCGATCGCCCCGATCTCGTCGTTGTAGCTGCGGGTAAGCATCCAACCGTCGCGCTCGAACCGCGTGACCAGCTCGGCGGGTAGTGCGTCGAGCACGGTCGCGCGAGTCGGACACCGCCGTCGCCCCACCCGCGGTAGGTGCGCTGAGGCAGGCGAACAGCATCAGGCTGGGAACCTCGAGCCGGTAGCTCAGCTCGTGGTGCATGCACATCGGCTGGTTCGCCGGCCACGTCGCTGAGGAGTACACCCCGTCGGCAGTAGACCTGCCGGCGAGCGAATGCCTCTCTCTCGATCATCAGGCCGTTGGCCAGCCGTCGAAAGACTGCACTGGTCTCCGGCCGCGTCACGCAGGCCGAGGCCGCGGACCATGATCCGAACCGTGCTCGGCGACGACGGCGCGTAGCGCGTCCCGGTGCTCGGCGGCCCAGCCGGCGCGTCGCCGGGGCCTCGGCCAGCAGAATCGGAGCCTTGCCGGGCTGCCGGTCCGATGTCGAGCAGTGACGTCGTGAATGAGTACGACATATCGATTCCCTTTCAGTTGACCAGTCAGGAGTAAGCGAACAGGTTGGCTGCGCGGAGTACGGCCTGCTGCGGCCTCGGCTGGTCGGGTACGCACGAAGTAGTGGCCGCCGTCGGAGAGCTCGTGCAGCTCGACATGTTCGGCCAGCAGCTCCCAGTCGCCGTGCCGACTCGGGAACGCCGTGGTGATCGGGTCGTCGGCGGCGACCGACCACGGTGACCGGCGCGGACAGCTGTTCATCACCGGTGGGCTTGTCCAGGGCGTCGGCGAAATAGCTGTATCGCGGACACGCAGTCGTGCCGGTACGCGGCAGCGACATGCTCGGCGCGTTCGCGCGTCCAGCTCGCCGAGCTCGGTGTAGCCGCTGTCGGCGCTCAGGTCGGTGACGATCTCAGCGTTGCTCCGCTCGAGTCAGCTCGCTGATGGCAGCGCGCCGGTCGGCGGCTTCACCGAGCAGTTGCGCAGCGAGGAACACGCGCTGGACGTCCACCCCACGGTCCTGCAGCCTCTTGGCCGTTTCCACGGCGAAGGCGGTGCCGGACGAGTGGCCCCACAGCAGTACGTCCGTCAGACCACGCGCGGTGATCTCGGCGACGACCCGGTCGACCACCTGCGTCATCGGCGCGAACGACTCGCTCCCGGCGGCGACGTCGTGACCGGGCAGCTCGACCGCGTACACCGCCAGTGCCGCTGTCCCGCAGCGCGTGGGCCATCGGCTGGAAGTTCACCGCGTTGCCACCGGCGTACGGAAAGCACACCAAAGCGCTGGCTGCGCACCGTCGGACTCCGACCCATTCGATTCCGACAGGGCCTGCAGCAGCTCGGCACGCCGGTCGGACCTGCCGTCGACCAGCGCGGCCAGATCGGCGAGGACCGGATGGCCGGTGAGGTCCTTCAGGGAGAAGACACGGTCCAGGTTGACCGCCAGCTTCACGGCCGACAGTGAGGTGCCGCCGCGGTCGAAGAAGTGATCCATGCCGGCCGATCTGGTCCTGCGGGACGCCGAGCACCGTCGCCCACGCCGCCGCCAGCCGTTTCTCGGTCGGCGTATGCCGGGGCGTCGTAGTCGTCCTCGACGACGCCGAGCTCTCCGGCCAGCTTCGTCAGCGTCTTCTTGTCGATCTTGCTATTGGCGGTCAGCGGCAGCCGCTCCCGCCAGATGAAAGGCCGACGGCACCATATACTCCGGCAGCGACTCACCCAACCGGTCCCGCAGCACATCGATCGTCGAGTGGCTGCTGGCTGGAATAGAAGGCCACCAGATGCTTACTCTGATCGGCCCGCTCGGCGACCACCACCGCACCGTCACGAACACCCGGCACCCGCAACAAGGTGTTCTCGATCTCGCCCAGCTCGATCCGGAAACCGCGGATCTTCAGCTGAGAATCCCGGCGGCCCAAGAACTCCAGCTTCCCGTCCGGCCGCCACCGGCCATGATCACCACTGCGATACCGACGCTGGCGCGGTCGGGATCGGTCAGGAACGCCGCCCGGGTGCGTTCCGGATCGTTGATGTAGCCGCGACCCACACACACCCCGCAGAAAACGATCTCCCCGGGCGCACCCAACGGCACCGGCGCCAAATACTCATCAACCACCTGAATACTGCACATTGTTGACCGGGCGACCCAGCGGCACCCGGTCACCGTCCGGCACCCGGTCCATCACCTCATGGTTGGTGTCATCGGAGGTCTCGGTCAGCCCGTACGCATTCACCAGCTTGATCCCCGGCTGGCAGCCGAACCAGCGCTGCGTCAGCTCCCTCTTCAACGCCTCACCAGTCACCGACACGCAGCGCAGATCCGGCAACGGCCGTGGGTCGCTGTTCCAGATAAGACAGCACGACCTCCAGGTAGGACGGCACAACCTGCAACACGTTGACCCGACCATCAACGATCGTGTCGACGAACCGCTGCACATCCAAGATCACCTCCTGTCTCGATGATCAGGGTCCGGCCGCCCACCAGCAGCGCAGACACCAGCTGCCACAGCGAAATGTCGAAACACTGCGGTGCGGTCTGCGCCACCACCGATCCCTCACCGATCCCCAGATCGTCGATCTTGGCGAACAGATGATTGACCATGCCCGGCGTGCTCACACATCGCACCCTTCGGCTCACCCGTCGAACCAGACGTGAAATAGATGTAGGCCAGCTGATCCGGCGCGACATCGACGCCCAGATTGCCGTCGGCATGATCCTCCCCGTAGCCCGCCTCGACGAAAAGCAGTCTGAACCCCGGCAGCGACCTGAGGGCCTGGTCGAGGGTGGCGGTGCTGGCGGGCTCGGTCAACACCAGACCGCAGCCGGCCCGAGACAGCATCGCCGCAATCCGATCAGCCGGGAAATGCGGCTCGATCGGCAGATACACCCCACCAGCCTTGAAGACCGCCAGCACGGCAGCCAGCCAATCCAGATTGCGCTCCGCCACCACCGCCACCACACCTTCACGGCCCAACCCGCGCGCCAACAACGCCCGAGCCAACCGGTTGGCACGGGCGTTCAGCTCCCGATAGGTCAGCTGCCGGTCGCCGCACACCGCCGCGACAGCGATCCGGATGCAGCCTCCACCTGCTGCTCGAACAACTCATGCACCCGCAAGTCCGGCAACTCCCGCCGCGGCCCAGCCAGCCCTCCAACTGGAAATAGAGCTCCTCGCGCAGACAACAAGCTCTGCCGCCGATGCTCCGCATCCAGATCGGCGGCCATCAGCTCCAACGCCGTCAGGTGATAACCGGCGATCCTCGCCGCGGAATCCGCATCCAGCACATCGGTCCGATACCGCAGTCGCAGCGCGAGCTGGCCGTCACTTCGCTGCGATGATGCCCACGCCGACAGCACGAGTCGCCTTCGCCGAGGTCATCGCCGTTCGATCAGCCGGTCGGGTCGAAGCCAGTCGGATCGAGCCGATCGATCGAACACGGTCTCGAAGACGCTCGGTGAGGCTCAGTTCGCGCCTGAGATCATCCACCGGAAAGTCACGCGTGCGCCAGCAGTTGCTGACTCGGCTCGATGCGTGGTCGAGCAGCAACGTCGCGCCATGAGTCGGGTTCGGTCGTCAGCCTGCAGAGCAACGGTCGCGGCCGCCTTGCCGGCCGACGTAGCCCGTCGCGACCTCGCGCTCGCCAGACAGTGCGGCGAGCACCTTGGCGTGCGCAGCCAACAGCACCGAACTCGACGGTGACGCCCAGCTCGTCCGCCAGCCGACGCAACGTCGCGATCAGGTCGTCGGGGATCTTCGCTTCATGCTCGGCTGATGCCCGTCTCGGGATCAAGGCTCCACCGCGGGATTGCGGTGAACCCGCCGGCGACCAGCGCACCACGCCAGAACTCCCGGCCGGCCCCTGGTCGACCTACTGCCTGAACTTCCATCAAGTCATTCCTCCGCTCACCATCTGGCATGGGCTAGTAGGTACCGGCCAGAGCGGCGCTCCGGCTTCGTCGTGGTCTTGGCGAACCTTGAGCGCGGCCGGCACCCGCATCTCGCTGGCTGGGTTTCCGCCCCAGCGTTCGCTACGGCGGGACCTCTTCGCCCTTCATCGAGGAAGCAGTCGGTGGTGAGCACGGCGCCGTCGCCGATCGTCACGCCGTAGTGCACGTGGGCAGCGGTCCCGAGGGTGACGTTGGAGCCGAGTACGGAGTAGTCCGACTTGAAGGTGCCGTCCTCCTGCGAGTGGCACTGGACCGTGCTCGATCTCGTTCAGCGTGCAGTCGTCGCCGATCGGTGACAAGCGACCGCTCCGTCATACCGCAGCCGTCATTGAAAACCCGGCGGCCGATCTGGGCACCCACTCGGCGCAGGATCATGTTGATGAACGGGGTACCGGCGAAGGCCGCGAGATACCCGGTCGAGGGCACCTTCCAGTACCGTTCGTGGCGCCACATCGCGGGCTCATAGATCGAGCAGAACAGCACGGGCAGAGGCTTGAACCCTCTCACGATCCGGTCGACCAGGATCCAGTAGCGCGACACCGAGCACAGCAGGACGAGCAGGAGTTCCAACGCGATCGCCGCCGCACCCAATGAGGCGTAGAGGTCCGCGGCGATGCCCAGTGAGCACGGTGAGCAGGAAGACGAAGAACCACCGCGCGAACAGGCACCACAAGATGGTGACGAAGTTGTGCCTGTTCTTGGCGGCGAGGCGGCGGCGCAGCCCGTCCCCCTGCTTCAGGTGGTCGAAGCTGCTGTCGCGCTCGACCGACCGCGGGATCTCGAAGGCTGGGGAGCCCAGCAGCCCGACATTCTCCCGGACCCTCCCGCTGATCGGCACCATGACCTTCGTCGCGAGCAGGCAGTTGTCGCCCGTCCTGCCTCTGCGGCGGATAGGCGATGCCGTTGCCGAGGAAGTTGCGTGCCCCGATGGACGTCCGGGACAGCCGGAAAGACGTGCTCGAGAACTCTGCATTCATCATCGACAGCGCGTCGGCGACCATCGTTCCGCTGCCGATGGAGCTCAGGTACGGGTTCTCGTGCTTCACCTGGCCGCCGAAGTTCGCACCCAGTCTGGACGACCTTGCCGAGGTCGTACCCGATGCCGCGCAGGTAGTACACGATCCACGAGGCTGTCGCCGACGAGGTTGCTCAAGACCTTCGGCATTGGTGAAACGCGCGATCAACCGATGAACCCCGTAGTGGAAGCCGTACAGGCGGTAGACCGTGTCGGGCCTGATGAGCGAGGTTGAGCAGGCGCGGGACGGTCATCACGATGACGGAAGCCGACGAGTCACCGAGCCGAAGTACAGCACAGAGGACACAATCAGGGCGTCGCGGTAGAACGTCCAGCTGGTGAAGGCACTGGTCTCCGTCACCCATCAGCTCGTTGAGCCTCGGGACTTTGAGCAGCAACAAGATGCGCTACCGCCGATCCCCACCGGCAGGTACACCAGCAGCAGGGTCAGCAGTTGCATAGACGGCGTAGGCGACCCTTCGAAAGGTGCTGCACGGAGCCGGATCGACCGTCAGGAAGTCCGTCCTCACGGTCTGCCGCCCCGGGCTACCGTGCCAGTGTTGGCCGTCGGGCACGGCCTGCCCGGAGTGCAGCGAGGAGGCGTGGCCCAGCTGGGTCCCGTCGCCCATCGAGGTGTCGATGTCGATGACCGTCGCCTCGCTGATCACCGCGTTCTTCCCGATGGTGATCGGGCCCACGTGGATGAAACCCGGCGTGTGCTTGATAGCCGTTGATGAAGGAGTCTTTGCGGATGACCGTGCCCTCGCCGATGCTGAGCAGGTCGGTGCAGATGGGCACGTGCGTGGACAAGATCACCACACCCCGCCCGACCTTCGCGCCCAGCGCCCGCAGATAGAGGTTGAACAGCGGCGAACCGGTGAACAGCACAATCGGGTTCCGCCGCACCAGCGTCTTGACAACCCAGAAGCGGACGTACGCCAGACTCCAGATGCGGATCCGCTGCGGCTTCCAGCGACCGATCAGGATCCACTTCGCCAGGATCGGAACGGTGAACAAAAAGAGGAACAGCGCGCAGCCGGAAATCACCGACCGGAGGTAGATGTCGAGCACACCATGTGCCCGCCGAAATCCACTCATAGCCCTGAGCGATAACCAGCGCGGCCAGATAGGAATATCCGAGGAAGGTCAACAGCTGCAGCGCCCCGCAGAGCACCACCTGCGATGTTCTTGCCGGCGTGGCCACCTCGACGGAGGACGTAGCCGGCGTGGCACCTCGACCGAGGACGGAGCCGGCGACTCCACAGAGCCGGTGCGGCGTCCGCGAGTGCCGTGGCCAAGCTTTTGATCGTGGGGTGCTGGTAGATGTCCTTGATCGACACCGCTGGCAGATCAGGCCGCTTCCTCGACCCGAGCACAGAACCGGGCCATCACCATCGAGTCCGCACCAAGATCGTCGAAGAAGTTGCTGTCCACCGACACCCGCTCGACGCTGCATGACATCAGCGAGCACGCTCGGCGAAGACCCGCTCGACAGGCATCGGCGTGGTGTCCGCGAGTGCCGTCGGCCAGGCTTCGGATCGTGCGGTGCTGGTAGATGTCCTGATCGACACCGCTGGCAGATCCGGCCGCTTCCGCACCCGAGCACAGAACCGGGCCATCACCATCGAGTCCGCACCAAGATCATCGAAGAAGTTGCTGTCCACCGACACCCGCTCGACCTGCATGACATCAGCCAGCACCTCGGCGAAGCGCGCTCGGTGCTCGACTCGGGCTGAGCGCGCCTGGCCTGTGTAGCGGGCGAATCAGCCAGCACCCGGCGAAGGTGCCTCGGTGCTCGATCCGGGCGAGCGCGCCTGGCCGTGTAGTCGGCGAATCAGCCAAGCGACTGTCAAGGCACCGAGGCTCAGGCACCTGTGACTCCTGAACCGAGTTGACGGTTTCGTGATTGGTCGACAAGTCATGTGATCAGCGTGGAGGGGCCGTCTCGGTGGGCACGGTTCAGCGGACGGCGAAGCGGTGGTCAGCTCATCGGAGCTGAGCACGTCCTCGCCGTACAGATCCATGCACCCAGTTGGCCTGGTAGACCGTGTCGAGATACCGCTCGCCGAAGTCTGGGGCGATGGCCACCGCGGTGAGGTCGTGCGCGTCGTGCCGGGTCAACCAGTCCATCGCGCCGCTGACCACTGTGCCCGTGGAGCCGCCGAACAAGAATCCCGTGGCTGCCAGCCGATGACAGGCACGAATGGTGTCCGCCTCCTCGACGCGTACCACGTCGTCCACGTAGGACTCGTCGAGCATCGGCGGACGGACGCTCGTGCCTAGCCCGGGGATCATCCGGCGTCCCGGCGCGACCACCAAAGGTCACCGAGCCCACGCTGTCCACTGCCACGACCCGGACCGGCCGGTGCCACTCCCGGAAGTAGCGTGCGCAGCCCATCAAGGTCCCGCAGGTCCCGGCGCCCACGAACAGCACGTCGAGTTGCGGGAACTGGCGGGCGATCGCCGGCGCCGTATTGCGGTAGTGCGCCTTCCAGTTCTGCGGATTGGCGTACTGATTCAGCCACACGTAGCGGTCATCGGAAGCACACAGCGAACGGACATAGTTGATCCGCGCGCCGAGGAAGCCGCCGACCGGATCCGGCTCGGTGATGACGTGGACCTGGCTGCCGAACGCCTGCATCAACCGCCTGGTCGACAGGTTGCAGCGGGAGTCCGTGACACACAAGAACCCGTAGCCCTTGCTCGCCGCGATCATGCTCAGCGCAACGCCCAGATTCCCGGACGAGGACTCGACCAGGACCGATCCGGGCGTCAGGATTCCGTCCCGTTCGGCCGCCTCCACCATCTCGGTCGCGGCCTTCAGCTTGATCGATCCGGCGAAGTTGAAGCCCTCACACTTCAAGAACAGCGACCGCCCGAACGTCGGCTCAAGATCGACGTAGAGCTCTTCCTCGTTGAAACCCTGGGGCGTCGAAATGATTGGCACGTTCGCCTCCGTCTCTACCTGGTGGAAGGCGTCGTGCCACCCACTAGTGAACCCGACCACGTTGCGCTACGGACATGTGATTCCCGACGCTCGAACACTGCAGCATTCCCCACGTCGATGGTCGTTGACATCGCCTTGCCCCCCGAAGAAATAGTGTCGCGACCTACGGATGGAAAGCGTGAGCCGGCACCCAGGAACGGAAGTTGCGCACAACTAATAACGACGCCCTTTTTAGCCGCCGTCATACGTGCTCGTGCACCGCGCTGCCCAGCGGCGTACAAGCGCACCCTTGCTACCCGCCCACCGGGTTAGCGCTACGCTATATCGCTATCCACCAAGATCGTACGCAGCGGGATCACGGTGTCGGTTCGGCGTTGCAAGATTCGTTATGTCAAATTCCGTACGTATCGGACAGGTTACGAATAGATCACACCGCCGTCGGAAAGGAAGCTACATATCCTCCATCGCCGACGCAGACTTCTTGACCTTTACGAATTTCATATAGGCGTTCACGACCTTCGCGGGCTCACCACGCATCATCAGCGTTGCCCTTATCCAGCCAGATCGCCTCGTTGCACATCTCCTTGATGCTGCCCAGCCCATGGCTGACCAGGAACATGGCCCGCGCGCTGTCACGCAGCTCGGCCATCTTGGCGTTCGCCTTCTCCCGGAAGTGCGCATCGCCGGTCGACAGAGCCTCGTCGATCATCAAGATGTCAGGCTTCATGTGGACCGCCACCGAGAACTCCACCCGCGCCGACATGCCCGAGGAGTACGTCCGCATCGGCATGTCGATGAAGTCGCCAAGCTCGGTCCACTCGGCGACCTCGCTCGGCCCGCTCCTCAATCTCACGGCGGGACAGGCCCGGCGCCAGCCCGCCGAGGATGATGTTCTCCCGCCCGGACAGGTTCTGGTTGAAACCAACGCCGAGCGCCAGCAGGGTGCTGGCCCGACCCCACACCTCGATCGAACCGCTGGTCGGCGGCAGGATGCCCGCCATCGCCCGCATCAGGGTGGACTTGCCGGCGCCGTTGGAGCCGATGATGCCCATCGCGGTACCCGGTACGCACCTCGAAAGAGACGTTCTTGATCGCCTCGACTTCCTCTCACGGCGCGCTGCCCGCGTCCAAAGCGGACCAGGGCCTGCTTCAACGTCGGCTTGCGTTCGAATGTCGTGCGGTAGGTGATGGAGAGGTCATCGACCTTGACTGCCAGCGGGAGCTCGCCGTTAGACAAGACGGACAGCAAACTCACGCTCCCTCGAGATGAAGTACAAGAACCCGATCACCGCAGCCGCGAGCGCCCACACTGCCGCAGATATCCACATGTAGGGAGGCGGGAACGCGTCGTTCTGCAACAGCTCGGTGTAGCCGCCGATCATGGAATACATCGGGTTGAGCTGGATGAGCGTCATGATCGGTCCGTGAGAATCTGCCGATGATGTGTTCTGGTGCCCACAAGATCGGGGACAGGTACATCCAGATCCGCACGAAGAACGGCAGAAAGCTCGACGTGTCACGGAAGTAGACCTGGAGTGCGGCAAAGAAAGCCGCCAACCCCATGCCGAAGACGATCATGGTGGCCAGGAAGTACAGGGACAGCAGCATCTTCCGCGACCACACGTGGGTCAGGAAGATTGCGTGGAAGACGAAGTAGACCGGCACGGTGGGCAGGAAGCGGAAGAACGCCGTACGCACCGCAGACAACGGAATCAACAGCCGCGGAAAAGGTGTATTGAGCAGCAACTTGCCAGAGCTCGTGACCGAGGTCGCGCCGCTGGTGATCGAGTGACCCACCAGCTGGAAGGCGAATATCCCAAGGAGTGAGATGGGCGAAGAAGGCTGGATCATTCTGGCGGCGGATGATCGTGACGAGGATGTAGTAGACAGCGGCGAGCAGCAGGGATTGAGGACCAGCCACGCCTGCCCGAAGAAGGTCGACGTGTTGGCCCCGCGCATGGTGGCCTCTGCTCATCTCTACCGCGAAGGCCCGCCGACGCCATACCTCGCGGAAGTAGGGAACCAGCCGCGGCAAGCCGGCACGGTGCGGTCCGTAGTGGTGGTAGACGGGCTCGAACTCCACCTGCCGCGGACGGCTGGTCGCCGTCATCTGCGACACTGCCTTCCTGATGCGCATGGCTTCCGATCTCTCGTACCTTCACCTAAGTCGTCTTTCTGTCTTACGCATGCCGGGCGACGTTGACGGGGAGCACGAATGACACGCTGCGGGCGACCACGGATGACTAGTCTGCCATGGTTGGGAGCGGCCAAACTCACGTCGCCAGCGGTCGCCGTCCCAGGCTCAAGCTGTGCTCCGTTTCGTAGTTTCGAGTGCGGAAGAGCACGAACGCAACCAGCACGGCCGAGGCTGCGAAGCCGACCGTGATACCGGGAACCAGGACCCTTCCTCGCCCCTCAGCTGGGCGTCCGCAGGGTCGCTTGGGTCGTAGAGCACGGTCAGATGATCACCTATCTTCACCTGCTGGCGAAAGCGCCGCGGGCCGCTGTGTATTCGTACGTCTTGCCGTTGACCTGATATTGCACGGTGGGCGCGAGGCTCATCATCCTCCGCTCGCCGGCTCGCGGCTCCCGAGTCGAACCAAATGGCGCTCTCGGCACGAGCGGCCATGACGGTACCGAGACTTGCCTCGCATGCTCGATGAAGCGGTAGTTTCGGCTGGTCAGCAACCCAAACACCACAGCCATACCGAGCAAATACAGACAAACGACGATGCCGAGGGTGCGTGGGAAGTGCAACCGCTTCACGGCTGACAGACTAGTTGGCTGCTCGCATCATTTGGCCGCACTATTTTTCGCAGAATCTGCGCGCCACTGTCGATTACGGCGGCGGCCGCACGTCGAGAGGTGTCAGAACTCCCGCACCAACAAGGAGCACCGCCATGAAGTACGTATTGCTGTACACCAATCGGCCAGATCTCGACGCCGCCGTCCCCGAGGAGCGCCGGGCCGAGGTCTACCAGGCGATCTACGGCTGGTTCGAAAAGCATGGCGCTGTCATGAGCCGACGGCGGCGCCGAACTGCAAGGACCGGAAACAGCCACGTCTGTGAAGTCCGGGCTGAACGGCGCAGCACCGGTGGTCGATCGACGGGCCATTCTCGGAGGCAAAGGAAAATGTCGGCGGGTTCAGCATCATCGACGTTCCCGACCTCGACGCCGCCATCGCCATCGTCAAGGAGTGGCCGTCGCTCCAGCTGCCCGGCGTTGCAGTGGAGATCCGGCCGATCGTCGATCACAGCAACGACATGTGAGCCACGTGCCTATGAAGAACTGAAGTCCCGCTTCGCAAGATCAGCTCATGTGCCCTGAGCCTGTCGAAGGGCACACCGCCGATGTCCAGGCCTCGGCGGAGGATGCGGCACTCGCCCGCATTGTCCGCCGGGAGGCTGGTCTGATCGTTGCCCAGCTGCAGCGGCGCCTCGGCAACTTCGATATCGCCGAGGAGGCGGTGCAGGAAGCGATCATCATCGCGCTGCGGACCTGGCGTCGTGATGGGGTGCCAGCCAATCCTGGGGGTTGGCTGTCGCTGGCGGCGCGGCGGCGGGCCATCGACCTGTTGCGCAAACGCTCCCGCGAGGCTGCCGTTGGCCGACGAGTGGGATGCCGATGCAACTGCCGCGGACGCTGTCGAGCGTACGGGCGATGAACGGTTGCCGATGTTGTTCGGCTGCTGCCATCCGGCGCTCAGCGTCGAGGCCCGGCTGGCACTGACGCTGCGTGCTGTCGTAGGGATGACGACAGCGCAGATCGCCGAGTGCCTTCCTCGTGCCCGAGGCAACCATGGCGCAGCGGCTGGTACGTGCCAAGCGCAAGATCACCAGCGCTGGCATTCCGCTTCACGATCCCCGCAGCGGCTGATCTTGCTCCGCGGCTGGACGACGTGCTCACCGTCATCTATTTGAGCTATAACGCGGGCTATCTGGAGCCATCGGAGTCGGGTCGTGAGTTGAGCGATGATGCCATCTGGCTAGCCGAGCTGGTCGCCCGCGCCTCCCGGATCAAGCCGAGGCATGGGGACTGCTGGCACTACTCACTTTCCTCTACTCGCGGACCACCTCTCGATTTGATGATCATGATCGGCTGGTGCTGCTGGAAGATCAAGATCGTCGTCGCTGGGACGGAGTGGCAATCAGTCGCGCCGACGGCTACCTATCGACCGCGGCTGCCCTTCGCCAGACCGGGTCGGTTCCAGCTACAGGCCGCGATCGGCGGCTGCCATGCAAACGCCGCATCGTGGGCTGAAACCGATTGGCTGCAGATCCTCACCCTGTACGACCTGTTGCTCCGTTACGACTCTTCACCGGTAATCAGACTCAACCACGCCATCGCGCTCAGCCATCTCCGTGGCCCCGATGCAGCGTTAGCAGAAGTCGAGCAGGTGGCCGACCGATTGAGCGAGCTACCACCTCTTGCACGCCACGCGGGCCCAGCTGCTGACTGCGTTAGGTGATCATGAGGGTGCGCGCGCCGCCAATCAGCGAGCCCTCGCTCTTACCCACAACCCGGCCGAGCAGCAACTGCTGCGATCACGGCTCGCGGCCTCTAGATCTGGAACTTGCCGCCCAGCTCTGAGCTGACCCACGTCGGCAAGGCCATTTGGCTAGCTCAGTTGCCGGCGGCTTTATAACGCTCGAGGACGTCAGTAGGAATGCGCCCACGGGGATGGACCTCAATCCCATTGGCTTCAGCCCACTTCCTCACCGCTTGTGTTGTCGACATGATTGGATGACGTCGGCTTGTGCACGCGTTTGCCACCTACTTTGCGGCCGTGTGCCATGAAATCGCTCAGGCTGTTTCGGAGCCTATTGGCGTTGCGCTCGGAGAGATCGATCTCCCACTCAACGCCGTCCAGACTGAAGCGGACCGTCTCCGACGCGGCCGAGCCATCGATGTCGTCTTGGAGAGTGGTCAAAATCCTCGTCGCCACAATGCTTCCTTCTTCCCGAGTGCGCTGGATGAGGACATCACTGCCGGGTATACCCACCAATCGTCTGAATGACATAGCAGCGGTACCAACAAGGGTGCCGCCCTCGACGCTTCATCAACAAGTTTTCATCTTGGCGACTGATAAGAAATGCCGCAAAAGATTCGGAAAATATCCGGCGATCACAAATTAGCGGAGCCGGGCGGATCGCACTAGTGCAGCTCAGGAACGCTGATCGGCCCACCAGCCGAGCAGCTGCTCGCGCGCACGATCTTCGCCGAGCGGACCCTCCTCTATCCGGCGTTCCAGCAGGAACGCGTACGCGCGACCCACGTCGCGACCTTGCGGAATGCCCAAGATCTCCATGATCTGGGTTCCGTTCAGGTCGGGTCGGATCGCGTCCAGCTCCTCCTGAGCCGCCAGCTCCGCAATCCGGCGTTCCAGGTCGTCGTACGCCCGCCGCAGCCGCTCTGCCTTGGCCACATCTCGCGTGGTGCAGTCGGCCCTGGTCAACACATGCAACCGGGCCAGCTGGTCACCGGCGTCGCGGACGTAGCGACGAACCGCGGAGTCGGTCCACGCCTCGCCGTGATCTTGGCCGCCGGCGTACCCGTGGAAGCGTAGATGCAGCGCGATCAAGTCCGAGACAGCCTTGACCTCCTCGCCACTGAACCGCAGCGCCGTCAGGCGTTTCCGTGCAAGCTTGGCGCCGACGACATCGTGATGATGAAACGACACCTTTCCGCCGGGCTCGAACCGCCGTGTCGCCGGCTTGCCGATGTCATGCAGCAGCGCGGCCAAGCGGATGATCAAATCCGGGCGCTCGGGCAGTCGATCCTCCAAGCCGATCGCCTGTTCCAGCACCGTGAGGCTGTGCTGGTAGACATCCTTGTGCCGGTGATGTTCATCCCGTTCCAGCCGCAGGGCAGGCAGCTCAGGCAGCACTCGGGCCGCCAATCCAGTTGACACCAGGAGGTCCAAACCCGGGCGCGGCCGATCAGTGAGCAACAGCTTGCTGAGCTCGTCACGGATCCGTTCGGCAGAGATGATCGAGATCCGGTCGGCCATGTTCCGCATAGCGGCGACCACCTCTGGGGCCGGCACAAACTCCAGCTGCGCAACGAAGCGGGCCGCACGCAGCATCCGCAACGGATCATCGCTGAAGGAGCTCTTCGGCGTTCCTGGGGTGCGGATAACCCGGCGCGCCAGATCGGTCAACCCGCCGTACGGATCGACGAAGCGCTTATCAGGGATGGATACCGCCATGGCGTTGATCGTGAAGTCGCGACGTAAGAGATCGCCCTCGAGCGTGTCGCCGAATGCGACTTCTGGCTTACGGCTGTGCCCGGCGTACACATCAGATCGGTACGTCGTGACCTCGATGATCCAGGTGGCATCGCCCGTCTCGACCTTGCAGCCGATGGTGCCGTACTCCTTGCCGATCGTCCACACGGCAGGGGAGAACTTTCGCAGCAGCTTTTCGACCGCATCGGGACGCGCGGATGTCGCGAAGTCGAGGTCGTGCCCAAGCTTGCCTCGCAGGGCGTCGCGCACACTTCCGCCGACGAGATGGAGCTCGTGTCCGGCATTGCTGAACAACTCGCCCAACCGGTCCGCGACCGGAGCGATCCGGAGCAGCTCAGCCACTGCAGCAGCCTGCACTGAGCTCAGCTGGAAAGTGGACACGCTGAGCGAGTTTATCGTTGCAATTACGATGACCAGGTGAGGAGGTGGTACGCGGTGCGTACGGCCCGCGTACTGCTAGCAGTCGCGGTCTCAAGCCTCTGCGTGCTATTCCTGCCACCGCGAGCTGTCGCCGCCGAGCCGGTCGCCTTGGTGTCGATCACTTTGACATCGATGAACCCGGCGCTGCCAACGCGGAATGGCGAGATCACCGTGACGGGCCGCGTCACCAACATCAGCAAAGAGCGGCTCGACCGGCTGGAGGCCCTCTTCTGGCGCAACCAAGCGCCGATCCTCGGCCGCGTCGGCATGGAGCAGGCGCTGGCATCAGATTCCAACGATCCCCTGGGTGCCCGCTACACGGGGGTATTCCAGAACCTGTATACCGACCGGAATCCCTTCCTGGCCCCGAATGCATCGGTCGATTTCGCGCTGCGGGTCAGAGTTGCCGATCTTGAGCTTTCCCCCACCGACGGCGTTTACCTGATGGGTGTCCATGTCTTACAGCGAGGCAATAACGTCGCCATCGGCCGTACTCGGACCTTCGTGCCGGTGGTTTCCGGAAAGCCCGCCAGCAAGCTCACCATGACGACGATTGTGGTCCTCAACTCCCGACCTTCCCTGGTGCGCAAAGGTGTTTTCTCCGATGATCATCTGGCCGCCGAGGTGGGCGAGAACGGCCGGCTGACCGCCCTGCTGAAGGCAGCGAACACCAACAAGACCACCTTCGCCGTGGATCCGGCGTTGATCGAGGAACTCAAGACCATGTCGGCCGGGTACCAGGTTCTGGACTCCGAGGGCACAACGTCAGCGGGCACGGGTCAGGCGGATGCAACCCGATGGCTCGAGGGCTACGACGCGCTGCAGTCATCCCACGACGGATACCGGCTGCTCTACGGCTCACCTGACATTGCTGCGCTGGTCCACGATGGTCAGGAAGGTGTCCTCGACGACGCGGCCAACGCCAACAAGCTGGTGGAGTCCACACGATCGCTGCCCCTTCTCGTGCTACCTGCCGGAGGCGCTGCTGATGCGGCAACGGCCAGGGCGGCAGCGGCTTTGCATCCCGATGCGATCTTGCTTGCGGACACCTCAGCGAAGGGTCCAGCACCGGTACTCGCGGGGCCCGATGGGGTGCCGATCATCAGATACGCCGCAGCCGCCAACAAGGGCGGACCTGGGCCGGATCCGCGCGATACAGCGGTTCAACTTCATCAACGAATGCTGGCTGACAGCTGGATCGAGGCAGCGACAGCGCAAGATGCTCTGACTCATGGGAAGGTCCGGCTGATCAGTAGTGCCGCCCAGGCCGCCGGCGCTGATCGCCATGTCGAGGCACCGTGGCTGGCCCAACGCACGCTCAGCGAACTGCTCAAAGCAACGCCTGCGCAGTGGCCAGGGAAATACCACTACAGCTCGGGTAACCGCGCCGCACAGCTCACCCCGGCGCAGCTGACCAGCCTGCGGCGGTTCGATTCAAGCAGCGAGACGTATGCAGACCTGCTGGTCGACTCAACCAACGCCCGTGCCGAAGGCAATGCTGCGGTCGCCCGGGCTGCCAGCCTCAAGTGGCGCAAACACGACAGGGCGCGCCGGGCATTTCTGGGTCCCCAGCAGGCAACGCTGGACGACATCTTGTTGAACAAGATCCAGATTCGCAGTAGCGCTCGCGTCCAGACCGTGGCACAGCAGGGCGTCGAGTTCCCGATCACGATCAAGAACACTCTGGAGGCCGACGGATCGGGTCCGAACGCTGGCGCTGTCAGGTCCGGCTGGTGTTCAACTCCGAGAACAGCCAGCGGCTGACGATCAAGCCGATCAAGCCCACCGAGATCAAGGCGCAAGACACCTACACGGCCAACGCCGAGGTCACCGCCAAGGCCAACGGCATCGTCCCGGTCACCGCGCAGCTGATGACTGAGTCGGGCCGTCCGGTTGGACGTCCGTTCGGCATCGAGGTGCAGGTAACCCAGAACGGCACCACGGGCTGGGCGATCGCGGTTGCCGCCGGGATCGTACTGGTCGCCACCACAGTCCTGCGTATTCGGCAGGTGGCCAGGGAACGGGCCAAGACCACAGGGAGTAAGCCCCCAGGCCCGCCGGCAAGCGATGACACATCACACGACGACCAACTTCTGAGCTCTGCGCCGGCAGAGAAACTCGATGTCTGAGACCTCGACCCCCAAGATGGAGCACGCCCCTGTCGGACCAAGGGCCGACGACGGAGGAGCGCAAGCGCACCCGGCGACTGGTTTCAGCAAGCGCTGTGATGGCGTCGGGTACTGCGCTGTCTCGGGTGATGGGCTTCTTCCGGCTGATGCTGCTGGTGTACCTGTTCGGCAATGGCACCCGGCAAGCCGAGATGTTCACCATCGCCAGCACCGTGCCGAACAGCATGTACATCCTGCTGGCGGGAGGCGTGTTGAACACCGTCCTCGTGCCGCAGATCGTGCGCGCCATTCGCGGTGACGCTGATCGCGGGGAGGCGTACACCAACAGGATCATGACCGCCGGCCTCATCGCTCTGGGCTTGATCACTCTGCTGCTGACGCTCGCGGTGCCGTGGATCATCGGGCTGTACTCGGCTGCTGGCTGGAAATCACCACAACTGGCAGCGCAGTACGAGTCGATGATCTTGCTCGGCTACTACTGCATGCCGCAGGTCTTCTTCTACGGCGTACACGTGTTGGCCGGCCAGGTGCTCAATGCGCGGGATCGTTTCGGGCCGATGATGTGGGCTCCGATCGCCAACAACGTGGTGTCGATCATGGTGCTGCTGATGTACCTGGTCGTCTTCGAACGGACGAGCACCGGAGCACCTTTCACCACAAATCAGGCGCTGCTGCTTGGCATTGGCTCCACGCTCGGCATTGCTGCGCAGGCCGCCGTGCTCATCCCGTTTCTGCGTGCCAGTGGCTACCACTTCCGACCGCGCTTCGACTTCAAGCACACCGGGCTCGGCAAGACCTTCCGGCTAGCCAGGTGGACCCTCGGCTTCGTCCTCGTGACGCAGGCGGCCTTGGTTGTCGTCACCAAGTTGGCCAGCAGCGCAACGGTCGGCGGCAAGGGCGCCGGCCTCACGGCGTACAGCAACGCGTACGCGATGTGGATCCTGCCCCATTCCTTGATCACGGTCTCATTGGCGACCGCCATGCTGCCGGCGGCGTCTCGGCTCGCAGCCGCTGGCGACATGCGCGGCGTGGCCTCCGAGACCATGCGCGCCATCCGGTTGTCGGTGACCGCGCTACTGCCGGCCGCGGTTGCCTTCTTGGTGCTAGGGATGCCGCTGGCGCATCTGGTGTTCGGCTTCGGTCAAGGCGCGAAGGATGCCTCCTACGTTGGCGGGGCGCTACTGGCACTCGCCATCGGGCTAGTCCCTTTCACCGTGCAGTACACCTGCCTGCGCGCCTTCTACGCGCTGGAGGACAACCGCACGACGTTCTTCCTGCAGTGCTTGATCGCGGGCGCCAATGTCGCTCTCGGCGTGGCAGCTGTCTTGCTGCTGGACAATCCCGCGCTCGTCGCGACCGGCCTGGCTCTCGCCTACTCGATGGCGTACCTGATTGGGCTGCCGGTTTCCTTCTCCAGGCTGCATCGCAAACTTCCTGATCTTGATGCCGATGAGCTGATACGGCATTGTGTACGGCTGCTACTGGCGGTGACCCCGGCTGCGATCGCAGCCTGGCTGATCACCTGGGTGTTCACCACACAGTTTGATTCCAGGCTGATGCTGGCGCTCGGTCTGGTGATCGCCGGCGTCGTAGCAGTCGGCCTGTTTGTGCTGATCGCGCGGCTGATGCGCATCCAGGAGGTGACGGAGATCATTGCCACGGTGCTGCGACGCGGCAGTGAGTCCTCGCCTGAGGCCCGGGAGTTGAGAGAGGAGTCGGTGATCGAGGCCAGCGCTGATCGATTCGGCGACCTGACGCCGTCCGGCGATTCGCCGACGGTGATCCGGCCGCCGTCTCCTAGCATCGAACAAGCAGCTGAGGAGAATGCAGGATCTATGGTTCAGGCCGCTGCCCACGGTGTGCAACAAGGTGTCCAGCCCCAGGGCGCGCGAGCCCCAAGGTGTTGAACGCGCCGCCGAGCAGAGCATCGAGGGCACAGAGCTCTCCCGCGCGGCGACCCTGCCCGCCGGAACGGTACTGGCATCCCGCTACCGCCTTGAGGAACTGATTGCCGAGTCCGAGCCGACAGTGACCTGGCGTGCGTTCGACCAGGTGCTCTCGCGCTCGGTGCTGGTCCACCTGCTCGCACCGAGCGATCCGGGCGAGGAGGAACTGCTCACCGCGGCCCGAAAGGCCTCGGCTGCGACCGATTCCCGTTTCCTGCGGGTGCTCGACGCCGTACACAGCGCTGACCCTCTGGTGGGCTCCTACATCGTGTGTGAGTACGCGACCGGGCAGTCGCTCCAAATGATCTTGAACCATGGTCCGCTGTCTGGGCTTGAAGCCGCGTGGATCACCCGCGAAGTCGCCGACGCGCTGGCCGGCGTGCACAGCCTTGGTCTGTATCACCGGCGGCTGAGCCCGGAGACCGTGATCATCACCCAGAGCGGGAATGTCAAGATCGTTGGACTGCTGATCGAGGCAGCGCTGCGGCCGAGATCGAGCTGACGCGGTAACGGCAGCGAAAAGCCCTGAGCAAGTCGATGTGACAGACCTCGGCCGGCTGCTCTATGCGGCGCTTGTGTGCCGCTGGCCCGGAGGTCCCGGCGTTCGGACTGCCGAACGCCCCAATGGTCGGGCGGCGCTGGATGACCCCGCGCCAGGTACGCGCCGGTGTGTCGCCGGCTCTCGACAGCGTGTGTGATCAGGTGCTCGGGGATCCGCCGCGTCATCATGTGGCTGCGATCGCCACAGCAGGTGGCCTGGTAACCGCGCTGACCAAGATATTGGGGAGCGGGGATGCCACGCCTGATCTGGAGCGACGGCTGCGTCAGCCGATCCCAGGTGTCACAGGCAGCCCCGATGCCCTCGATGCGACGATGCCCGCGCAGCCCGTCTCTTCACTCCTGGACCAAACCACCGCTCGCCAGCGAGCCATATCGACTCGCACGATTCCGGCGGCAAGCGCGCCACCGACCACCGCCCAAACGCGGATCCGAGCCAGCGGGCGGCCACCCGGAACGGCAACCGGGGCCCGTCCGCCACAAGCCAGGTCGGTGAGTCAACCTGTAGCCGGCAAGCGCCGACGCCGCTGGATCGGTCTGCTGTTGGTGCTGGCGGTGCTGTTGATCGCCGCGGGGATCATCTCCGCCCTGATCTTGAATCAGCGCATCTCGACCGCACCCGAACCGAAGGCCTCTACAAATCAACCGAGCGCTAAGACGTCGGAACCCTCGCCCGGACAGCCGAGCACGCTGAGCATTGCAGATGCGCGGGACTTCGACCCGCAGGGAGATGACAAAACCGAGAATCCTGACGAGGTCAAGTTCGCTTACGACGGCGACGCGTCCACTCGCTGGCGTACGGTGCAATATTTCGGCAATCCGAAGCTGGGCAACCTGAAGCGTGGCGTAGGCCTTGTGCTTGATCTTGACAGTCCGCAACCGGTGCGCTCGCTGCACCTCTCCCTGAGCGGCACCGGGACAACCGTCCAGTTCCGCGTCCCGAAGGCTGATCCCTCTCAGACCACGACGCCGCCGATGAGCTCTGACAAGCTCTGGCGTACGGTCGCCACCGAGTCGAAAGCGGGCGGATCGGCGACGCTGACTGCGGCACAAGATGTCACGACCCGATATGTCCTGGTGTACCTGACCTCGCTGCCGAAGGAGGGGACGGGCTATCGCGGCGGCATCTACGAGGTCGAGGTTCAAGGCTGAAAGGGGCTCGTAGCATGCCCCATCCGCTCGAGCAGTCCTATAACTGGCGGACGCCTGTGCTCTTCGCCAGCATCGCCGCCGTGATCTGCATCGGAGCGCTAGCACACGGCCAGGCGAACGGCTGGCTGCCCGCACTCATCGTGGTGATCTCGCTGTGGGCCCTCATCGTCGGTCTGATCTATATGCGGACCAGGGCTTTTCTGCTGATCGACGGGTCCAAGCTCATGGTGCGACGCTTCCGGACGTTCCACACCATCGACGCCGCCGACCTGGTCGCGGTCGACGAGTTCCTGACGCCCAACGGCCCGAGTTACCGGCTTACCGTACGCGGCTCTGACGGGAGCACGAGCCGCATCGTGGCCCCCGTGGCGTTGCTGCGTAGCGGGCACTCGACCCTCTTCGCGTGGATACTGACTCGAGCACCGCAGGCAACCCTCGACAAGGGCTCCCAGAAGACCGTTGCTCGGCTGAAAGACCGAGGACTCATCGCATGAACCGGCAGACAGCTATCCGTGGACGAGGGTCAACCCAGGTCACCGTAGTGACAGGGTGTCGTGGCCGCCTCGAACGCACGTGCCGATCATGACTCACGCTCCTCGGCTGATCTGTGTCGTGATCCCCATCACCACGTGAGGACGCGCAGCACGGGCAAGGAAGCGATCGTCTTGTCGACCGTGACAAACGTCGCATCCTCGAGCGTTGCCTGAGCGACCAAGAGACGATCGAACGGATCGCGATGGGCCCACGAGATTGATCCCGCCAGCAAAGCATGATCAACCGTTATCGGCAGGCTTGTTGCATCAAGCGCTGACAGGCGGGCCGGCAGAGTTTGCACCAGACCTGGGGCGTCGAGCTTGCCTAGTCGAATCTTCGTGGCAATCTCCAGTGCCGATGCGGATGACACCAGAAGCCGATTCGTTCGATCGGCGAGGGCGTCGCGTACGTGCTCCGGGATCAGGTTTGGTTCACTGAACAGCCACAACAGGACGTGGGTGTCGACGAGATGCGTTACTCCCACGTGGCAAGCTCGTCGTCATCCAGAGGCGCATCAAAGTCGTCTGGCACGTTCAGCGCAAGGCCCCCGAACTGCCGCGGCGGCGCTTTGGCTACTGCCACTAACCGAACAACCGGAGATCCCGCCCGCGAGATGACAATCTCTTCTCCACGTTCCGCCCGAGCCAGAAGCTCGCTCAGATGCGTCTTCGCCTCTTGGACGTTCACCGTTGTCACAACCTTAGTCTACTTGACCAGACCAGCTTGACTACCTCGATACGGACTTGACTACCTTGATACGGAATAGGTTGCCTCCGAAGGCCGTTTGGCGAAGTAGGGTTTACAGCCCACCAGCAGAGTCTTGAAAGGCACTATGAGCAACGAATCCGTACGGGACGTCATCATCGTCGGGAGCGGGCCGGCTGGTTATACCGCCGCTGTCTACGCGGCGCGGGCGGATCTGAAACCGCTGGTGTTCGAGGGTGAGATCGACTCCGGCGGCGCCTTGATGACCACCACCGACGTGGAGAACTTTCCAGGTTTCCCAGACGGGATCATGGGTCCCGAGCTGATGGAGAAGATGCGCGCGCAGGCCGAGCGATTCGGTGCCGAGATCGTCACCGAGGACATCGTCCAGATGGATCTGACCGGTGACATCAAGATCGTCAAGGACGGCTACGGCAACGCCTTTGCTGCGCGTACGGTGATCTTGGCCATGGGCTCCGGGTATCGCAAGCTCGGTTTGGAGAGCGAGGATCGGCTGTCCGGCCATGGCGTCTCATGGTGTGCCACGTGTGACGGTTTCTTCTTCCGTGACAAGGACATTGCCGTTGTCGGCGGCGGCGACTCGGCGGTCGAGGAGGCAACCTTCTTGACCCGCTTTGCGAGGTCCGTGACGATCGTGCATCGCCGCGACGAGCTCCGCGCCAGCAAGATCATGGCTGCCCGGGCGCTGCACAATCCCAAGATCAGCTTCGCGTGGAACTCGGTGGTCACCGAGATCCATGGCGACAAGACGCTCCGATCGATCACCTTGCAGGACACTGTTACTGGTGCTGAGCGCGAGCTGCCAGTTTCTGGTCTGTTCATTGCGATCGGTCACGATCCGCGATCTGACCTGGTGAAGGGCCAGGTGCATCTGGATCCCGACGGTTATGTGATCACCGATGGCTCCTCGACCAAAACCAACCTGCCAGGAGTATTCGCTTCCGGAGATCTGGTCGACCACACGTACCGGCAAGCAGTGACGGCCGCCGGCACCGGATGCGCGGCCGCTCTCGACGCGGAGCGCTACCTTGACGGCGCTCCACCACGCCGAACCACTCGGCCGCCGGCGCGGACGAGGCCATGCTCACCGGCGCGGCCAGCTAGGGTCGGCTGGCACGCATTCGCGTCCGCGACCCATGAGTCAGCGAGCTTGCGTCAAGGGACTTGTGTCAGTGGGCGAGAGAACGCTGAAGCGCAGAGAGGAGATTCCATGGGTGCAGTAAATGATGTGACCGACGCCACGTTCAATGAGGTCGTCCTGAAGTCCGACAAGCCAGTCGTGGTGGACTTCTGGGCGGATTGGTGCGGACCCTGCAAGCAGGTCTCGCCGATCATCGAAGAACTTGCCAACGCGCACGGTGACAAGGTGACGTTCGTGAAGATGGACACCAACACCAATCCCGTGACTCCGGCGAACAATCACGTGTTGGGCCTGCCAACGATCCAGGTCTACGTCGGTGGCGAGCTGGTGAAGGCATTCAAGGGCGCGAAGTCAAAGTCAGTGCTGCTCGGAGCGATCCAGGAATATCTCTGATCAAGAGACTTGCGGGCTCATTCAGCGCGCCACTTCGAGGAACGGCTGACAAGTCGCTCGCTTTGAACCAGATCGCTGCAATTCTCCAGCAATCTCTCAAACTGAGCTGACCGCGGAACCTGCCTCTGGGGTTCACAATCTTTGATCGCCGTTGCCACCGCACGGCGCATTAAGTCGGGGAGGTCAGGGACCGAGAGCGGGGCGCGCTCGAGGTCGTCCGGGTCCCACCAGCGGGCGTCGTCGATCACCTCGTTGCCTTGGATTCCGTCGAAGCTGATCGCGACGTCGTCGAGTCGCACCGCGAAGAAGCTTTCGTCGGCGACAAAGTCGACGCCGCCATAGGAGAAGGCATGGGTGCCGCGGTGATACGGCAGGCTGAGCTGCTGCTCGGTGATCTCGATGCCGGTTTCCTCCCAAGCTCGCGTACGGCCGCAGCCGGCGAGGGACTCCCAGGCTCGACGGCGCCGCCGATGGTGAACCAGTACGGCGATTCCGGACGCGCCGGATCGTGGCCGTGGAGCAGCAGCACCCGGCCGCTCGTATTGACTGGGACCACCCGGGCCGATGTGCGCTGGATGGGAGCTGTGGTCACGCCGGTCATCCTGTCATCCATCGATGTCCGACATGCCGACTGCGAAAAGCTAGAAGAAGTCCGGGCAGAAAGGCGGCTGAGGCCAGCCAAACGCTAGGGCCGCCGCTGCGACGGCACCTTCGGTTCGCTCGATGACCAGGCCTGCCCGCCCCAGAGCTGTGAGCGGAGTTCCAGCGAGGTAGATGGAGCTCAGCTCGCGTACATTCATGATCAAATCGGGTCTGCGACGGGTGCGGCTCACCGAGGCGCCATCGGGGCCGGCCTCCAGCCGGAGCGAGCCGGTGTTCTGCGTAAGCAGCGTGTCCTCGACTCTGATGATCACGTCGAGGTCACTGGCATACCGACGGGCCTCGAGCGCTCGCGGCACGTCCACCAAGCGTGCGTACGTTCCGTCCTGCGGGTCAGCCTTGACCGAGCGAAGATCGTTGACGAGGTAGCGCAGCGGCTCATCGGGCGCAGCGTCGACGCTGAACGTACGCACCAGGTCAAGATCGAGAACGAACCGCCACAACGCCGCGCGTGCTTGGGCATTGGTGGCATCGAGCTCGTTGATGATCACCTCCGCCGCCGAACCCGATTCTGACCAATTGTTCTTCACGCGAAACGCCACGTAGCCATCTCGGTCGGCCGCGGCGATCGTAATGCAAGGCGAATCGGTACGCCGACTGTCCGTGCCGCCATGACTCCGGATCATGCCACTTGACGACCCACCAGTTGTCGTCACGATTCAGCGCACCGACGCGGTCCGGCAACAGCGCGTAATGGAGCCGTTTGATGATCGGAATCGCCTCGTCCCGCTCCACTTCGCCGACCGAGCCAGCACCAAGATCAACATCCGGCCGGAACCCAGTCGCCCTGGTCTTACCTGTCAGATGGAGCCGCGGGGACGCCTGGCCGTATCCGTAGCGCCCATAGATCGCGGACTCCGACGCCCAGAGCAGGGCAATTGGCTCTGTCTCCTCGCTCGGAGACGTCGTGCAGCTGGTGCTGCATCATCTCCGTGAGCAGACCCCGGCGACGGTAAGACGGCTGCACCGTCACAACGGTGACCGCTGCTACCGGAACCGATCCACCCGGCACCGTCAACGTCCGGCTGTAGGCGCCACAGGTGGAGATCCAGCGTCCGTCGACCTGGAAACCGAAGCTGCGCTCGGGCTCAAACACCTTGCGATGGGGCTCCCAGTTCTCGGCGACGTAGTCGTCGTGAAAGCCACGCAGGATTGCACCGGAAGAAGTCCTCGATTCGCTCAGGCGTGACGTAGGCAAGTTCACGGTGAGCCAGGTGCGGTGGGGTGGCGCGTCGAGACCGTTGGGCTGGATGTCACCCTGTGAGCTTGCCTCATGAAGCAGCGACACGCCACGCAGCCGCGCGCCAACGGGCGTCGGCAGCTCGACCGTACGGGTCACGGTGCACAGTCGATCATGAGACTTGCGAATCGCGATCTCTAGCACGTCTGCTGCCGCATGCCCACCCTCGCTGTCAGGGAACTCGACATCGAAGTCGACCTCGATACCAGTGAGATGGTTGCCGTGCTTGGACTTGGTGTTGTGGCCAGAGCAGCTGACTTCGAAACGCTCGGGCTCGGATCTTTTGACGGTAATGGCGTCCACGTCCATGGCTGTGCATCCCGCAATCGCGACCAGCAGCAGCTCGACAGGCGTGAACTCCCGCTCTCGGAGTCGCCGAACGACAAAGTGCCACCGCGCGAGTTCCTCGCTTGAAGTGAAGCCGGCTGAGCCGGGAGAGATGGACCGTGCGGCGTGAATCACCACTCATGCGCTCAACTCTCCCAGACAACTCGGTGAGGGACGCCGATCAAGTAGCCGGTGACATCTCCGTCATTCCCCACGGCGAGCCGTACTCGCCGGCGAGCAGATCCAGGAATGGCACGGCGTCGAAGGCCTCCGGACCGAGAACGCCGGCGCCCGACCAGGTGCCGTTCGCAAGCAACTCCAGCGCAACAACGGGATTGATCGCGGTCTGCCAGACGACGCACTGGGCTCCGTACTCGCGCATGGTGTCTCGGTTGTCGACGACGTGATAGAGGTAGACCTCACGCGGCTCCCCGTCTTTGCCGAGCCCGGTCACCCACAGCCCGGCGCAGGTCGAGCCGTGCATGGCGTCCCCGAGGAATGCGGGATCGGGAAGGCAAGCAGCCACAACATCGCGCGGGGAGACCTGAACGCCCTTCACGCTCACCGGATCGATCTTGTCCAACCCCAGCTTGTTCAGCGTCTTGAGCACGTCGATGAACTCGGCGCCGAGACCGTACTTGAACGTGACGCGCTTGGCCTTCGACCCAACGCGGCATGAGCAGCACTTCTTCGTGCTCGACGTTGACGCACTCCACCGGGCCAATCCCACCCGGGAAGTCGAATACCTCGGGCTCGCTGAATGGCGGGGTGACGTACCACCCGCGGTCGGCCTCCCAGATCACCGGCGGGTTCAGGCACTCCTCGATCGTGGTCCAGATCGAGAACGACGGCGCGAAGTCGTAACCCTCGACGACGAGGTTTGAGCCGTCGCGGGTGCCGAGCTCGTCGATCTCGGAGAACAGGTGATCGGCGGCGTAGCGGGCGAAGACGTCGGACAGGCCCGGGCTCCACACCCATGCCGACCAGGGCGAGCCTCCCGGCTGTCTCCCACTCATCGGCCACGGCGAACTGCTCATCGCCCAACTTCACGCCCAACTTCTCGTACGGCTCCTCGGTATGTCGATGCGAGAGCGACATCGCCATGTCCAGGTAAGTCGGCACCGGATGCGTAGCGCGCCATTGAAGATCGGCATCACGAAGCGTGGGTCGACCGGCGTTCATGACATGCGTGCCTCGGTGTTCGCGGACAAGGTTCGCCGCTATTGAATCAGCGTCTGAGGCATCGACCCATGCGCCGCGCACAAACCGCCTCCCGCCCTGATGCCGCCTTTGACGGTTGCGAACTGTACTCGCTCCGCCTCGCGAGAGGTCTTGGTCAGCTACCACGAAGCATGCTCGAAGAATTCCCGCCGTGCCGCGATCCGAGCAAAAGCATCGCCGACACCACCAGACCCCACCACAGACAATCCGCACTTAAAGAACTTTATGGCGCAGATGGTTACTGCTGGCGTCGTATCCGTTACGCCATCTTGCTATCGCGGCGCTGATCTCTGCGACGCGTGTGGGCGACCGGCGAGGCGTCGGCGGGAGCAATGGCAGATGAGGTAGAACATCTAGTGCGATCGAGGTACCGCATGGCGGGCAGCGCTCAGCGAGTAGCTCGCGCGAGCAGCTCCCGATCAATGGGCTTCCTGATGGTTGTACGTGGCCGGCTCTGGTGACTGAGGCTGCCGTACCAGATCCGTGAGCCGGTTCCATGCCGCACCGAGACCAGGCCGCCAGCGCACAGCGTTCTGCAGGTCCATCCGCAGCCGCGGAGTGATCGGGTGAGGACGTACGACCTCGAAGCCGACGGCCTCCAGCCACCCGATCGGCAACATGCACGACGGGGCCTCCTGGTATGTGCCGACCGCTTCCAAGGCCCGGATGTCGCGACGCGCCACTAGTCCCGCGGCCGACTGCACCAGCTGCTTGCCGAGGCCCTTGCCTCGCAGTTCGGCCGACACGTGGGCCGACATCACCACGGCGGCATCGGCGCCGACCGGAGTGGTGGCGAACGCTCCCAGCCGCGGCACACACATCGCCGGGGCGAGGGTCAGATGACCGATCGGCTCGTCATCGGCAAAAGCGATCACTCCGCAGTAGCCCCAGTGCCGGGTCACGGTCTTCGGCCCACTCCGCTTTGATCACTCGCCGATCCGCATGATCAGCCGGGGCAGCACAAGTCGATGAGACTGGCCTCCCAGAAAGTGCATTGCGCGCAGGATCCCGGCAGCGGCGGCAGGTCGGCGGCAGTCATCGGACGCAGACGGCGGGATCCCATCGAGTTAGCTCCTGGCGCGTGGTCTGGCTAATCCGAAGGCAAAGCCAAGGGCCAAGCCGAACAGCATCCCTGCCGCAAGCCACAGCGACCACCGCACTGGACGACTGCCCATTGGGCTCTGCCATGGATTCATCGTAGGCGGCTGGACGGCCCGCTGGAAATTGCCGGCTGCGAGCGTCGCGAATGCGTGCTGTCGCGCTGAGCCAGGCTGTCGCGCCGCTGTCCTGGACGAGGGAGCGAGCGGACACGCTCTTCCGTCCGCGAGCGACGACGAACAAGGCGGCTCACTGAGGCGCCAAACGCAGCGAGCGGAGCGAGCCATCAGACAGGCAGAGATCGCGCGCCGCCGTAGCTGAGCCAGCTGGCGCGCCGCTGTCCTGACGAGCGAGCGAGCAGAGCACGCTTTTCAAAAGAATGGCACCCTAGTTCTGTGAGTGTGACTTCCCACCTGATCCTGACGAACCGGTCCCGGAGCGGCTGCGGCGCCAAGACACGCGTCTCGATGACTACACTCGACCGGTACGCGGAGCGGGCGCATGGCATGACAGCATCGGCCATCCGCGCCTTGTTCGCCGTCGCCAACCGCCCAGAGGTCGTCTCACTCGCCGGCGGGATGCCCAATATCACCGATCTTCCGTTGGATGTGGTTGGTTCGCTCCTCAACGAGCTCGTCCTTACTGACGGACGGCGTGCCATGCAGTACGGCTCAGGGTCAGGGCGAGCCGGCCATCCGGGAAGCGATCTGCGAAGTAATGAGGCTGGAGAACATCTCCGCCCACCCGGACGACGTCATGGTCTCGGTCGGATCGCAACAGGGCCTTGATCTGCTGACCCGGATCTTCTGCAATCCGGGAGACGTGGTGCTCTGCGAGGCGCCCAGCTACGTCGGTGCACTCGGTGTCTTTCGGTCCTATCAATGCGAGGTCGTCCATGTCGCGATGGATGATCAAGGCCTGAATCCGAGCGCGCTCGCCGATGCGCTCAAGGCGCTGCGCCGCGCGGGGCGTACGGTCAAGTTCCTTTACACCATCCCGAACTACCACAATCCCGCGGGCGTGGCCCAGTCGCTTGATCGACGACTGGAACTCCTGCACCTCGCCGAGCGGGCGGATCTCTTGGTAGTCGAAGACAATCCGTATGGGCTGCTCGGTTTCGACGGCGAGCCGATCCCGGCGCTGCGGTCGTTGAACGAGCATCAGGTCATCTATCTCGGCTCGTTCTCCAAGACCTTCGCCCCCGGCTTCCGAGTGGGTTGGGTGCTGGCGCCGCATGCGGTACGCGAAAAGCTAGTGCTTGCTCAGGAGGCGGCGACCCTGTGCCCGCCCGTCTTCTCCCAGTTCGCCGTCGCCGCCTACCTGACGAACCACGATTGGCGTGGGCAGATCAAGGTCTTCCGCGAGATGTATCGGGAACGCCGCGACGCGATGATCGCCGGGCTGACCGCTCACATGCCGGCCGGCACCACGTGGACTTACCCCGAAGGCGGCTTCTTCGTCTGGCTCACGCTGCTCTGACGGATCGCCTTCGCTGCCGCCGGTGTAGTCGCCGCAGCCGGTGCAAAAATAAATGAGCAAATGAAAGCTCATTTCACTGGCAGTCATTGGTAGTGTGAAGCTGAAATGGATAGTTTCTGACGTGGGGAGCGAACACCAGCGCTCGCAGCCGGAGATGTGCTGGCGCGAAAGTGAGCGCCTGAGAATTTCGGCGTGCCTGCCAAATTAGCTCTGAGCAAGTCAGCTCCTGGACTAATTCATGTGAGGCATCAGTCCTGAACTAGACCCTGATGACCATGAAACACAGTTGAATCTTTGAATGATGGCTGATCATGAAATCCAGCTAGATCACAGAGCAGTTAGCTGGGTGAGCCTGTCGGGCCGAGGCACTGTAGCCAGGACACGCAGCCTCCTCGGGGGTCTGAAGTCGGCTGTCGATGGTGATTTGCCCTGGGCGTGATCCGGGAGCGGTCAAGCTTGCAGCATCTCGCCTCGAGAATCTAGTCGGAATGAGGCCACACCTCCGTTCGCCGTCAGTATTTTCCGTGCCGATCTCACGGTTTCTGGTGGTGCTTCCCATGGCGCTGTGGTTGGAGAGGTGAGGATTATGCTTAGAAATTCCGAGCTGCCGAAACCGATTTGGCACTGAACTGTGGGCCTCCGTTCACTGGTCGCAGCCCCGGATGTCGATCGCAGCGAACCATCAGCCAGCGCAGATCGAACCGCCAGTCGATAAAGAGCCGCCGCGGCGACGTTTGAGTTTGTTGCCTGAACGATACCTGGGATCGATCAGCTTCCTGATGATCAGCCTTCAGCCGCTGGTGGCCTGCGCTGAGCTGCAGCAAATGTGTGAGCTGGTCGATTTCCAGCAGCTTGCGAGCCTAAGTGTTTCACAACGTGATCGAGAGTCTGTCTGGTGCAAACCAGAAAGCGACCGTAAAGCCAGGATCGCACCGGGCAGATCGCAAGCTCTTCCAAAAATGACTTCGACCAGTTCCAGCGCCATAATTACGCAACTGAGCTGGAACAGTTATGCGCCACCTGGGGCCCTTCACTCAAAGGAAATTAATCCGATGTCGCATAATGGCGTGCCGATCGCCAGCGGAGGGACGAGCAGCCGAATTTCGGCGGATCAGTCGCTGCTCCGAACTCAATGACCGGAAACAGTGAGTTTCAGCTGAAAGTCGACCGCGCCCAAAAAGTTCCAGAACTGGCAGTGCCAGCCAATGATCGAGAACGTGGCTGGAGTCGAGGTTATGCAGACCCAGTTCGATGTGGCAGGAGGTGGTGGCCAAAGCCTTCTGCGAGTGCCGATAAAGCTTCCGTGCTGGTGACCCGGAAAGGCTATGAGCAGAGTACGTCGCTGAAGTAGCTGGCAACCGCTACCCGCAGGATGAAAGCAGCTGGGAAATGAAGCCTGATGTTGCGCAGCGAATTCACTTTGTGATCCTGAGCTGGGCGTTCTGAAACCGTCGAATGAAACGTATCGCCGAGAACCCTCAACGTTCGGTGCCTCAAAGCTGATCCTGACCAGCAGCCGTTAAATTGCTGGAACAGCGGAGCGTAAACAGGTGGCACTGTTTCGGGTATTGAGTTGGAACACCGTGCAGCGTGGCGGCGGGCAGTGCCGCCGGCGGCAAAGTTTGATTCCAGTCGTAATTCAGCCAGTAGCCCCCGCAGTCTAATGCCGGCGAGCCCGTGGCCTGGTGTTGCTGATCCGGCGCGTCAGCTGGCCAGCCATCGAAGATGGTCGGTAATGAACATCGTGCCGCGATCGGGAACGCAGCCGATCAGCGCTATGGTGCGAACACGCGGTAGTCCCTGAATCGATCGCCTGTTACTTCTGGCAGCCCATCCAGCAGCCTGCGAACAACAGTTAATAGACAGGCGTGCCGAGATCCGATCCTGAGCGGCCAGCCAGAACAAAGCTTGTCGTGCCCAGCGGTAGTGGTCAACTCCACGTAGCTCGAGGTTCATCAACCAGAAATTGAGTTTTATAACATGCGCTCAGCCGTAATTTTGCGGTTCAGCTCCCGTGCCGTAGTTATCTGGAAAGAACCGGATCAGCCCCGCAAGGTGCCGTCGGTAAGTCGGTGGTAGTCACTGCGCAGAAATGGCGCCAAACAGCTAACAGCGAGCGAATGAATCTTACCTGATTTGAGGTAAGGCTGAGATCACCAGGAGCGCTCAATGTCTATCGATATAGCCAAACATGTGCAACGTGGAATCCTGCGCAATGGAATCGCGGTTCTGTTCGGCGCCCAGCCTGTCGTCTTTGTGCCGTTGCCGAAATGGCCTTCCGGCAAAGATCTGGCCTTCGGCGTCGTGCTCGGTCTGATCCGCACACATTCTGGCGCATAGCTCCCCAGCCGAACGTTGCTCTATACCCAAGCCAAGTAGCGGAGTTGGAAACTGTGCCGATCTTTGATCGGTGCCGCCAGCACTGTTCTTCCTCGGCCATCGAAGTGGCCCTTGCGTGGTTCAAGAGACGCTGAAGCTGGAAGCCACGAAACAGAACGAGCGGTACGCCAGTGGCGACCATCTCTGAATGGCCGCTTTGTCGATATTGTCTGCCGCTTTTGTAGCCGAGTCGATCGGAAAGACGATGTGCCCAGCCAAACCATCAGCAAACTGACTGATATCTCCAGCCAAAACGCCCACTGATCCTTCGTTCAAACTCAGGCGGTCGAAAGCCGATCGTTGAAAACCTGGTTCTGGGTGCCATTTGACCCGGAAATGATGCCAGCGCTGGGGAAGCCTCGATCTTTGTGGTCGCCGAGGTCATCGCTCCTTCGACTCCGTGAAAACGATATGACTCCCAAAAATGACGTGCTAAGAGGTGAAAGCTCCTGGCTGGCCGGATCGGCAGTCGAAGGTGCCAAAGGTGCTTTTGAAAAGCCTGGAAAATTAGAATTGTTTTTTTCGGAGGCAGCGATCCGTGCCGCTGTGGCTCGTGGAAGTGGTAACGCAAAGGCTTCCAGTCAAAGCAGGAATTCCGCAAAGTGGAGCGCGATGCGGTTCGCCAGCTCCTCTTGAGTGCACCCGAAGTCTCTCGAGCCATTGCCGCTCATACGCAGCCGCCTCTTCCAGAGGGTTGGAGCTGAGCGCGGTGCAGCCGTTCTCCAGAAGTGCGTCGGCGGAGCAGCTCGCGACCGGCCGTCTCGCGAACGATCGTGCAGGGGATCGTCTCGACGCCCGCCTGCTGCGCCGCGCTCTCGCCAGCGGCGTTCCCCCATGACAAGTTCGAACTTCGCGCCACCTAACGGGCGTGACCACGATCGGCCGCAGCATGCCGACCTCGCGAATGGATCTCAACGAGCCTCGCCCATCGCGTCCTCGTCGAAGACACAGTCCGCGGTCGCCGCGTGATTGGGCGAGATGGCCTCTAGCGGAACCTCGGTGAAATACGAGCCCTCCGGAACCGGCGCCAGTGGCGGCTCGGGTCGCCGTCAGCCGAAGCTGCGATTAGGCTGCGGCTCAGCGTTCGCTGGAACAGCTCACCTAAGCCTCGGCCAAGGCCGCGGCGTTCCGTGCGGACATTCATGCGCTCTCCTCCTTGCCCCTTCGGGCGATCTCCCTGCGGCCTCAAGGTATGAAATGGCTCCCGCCGAACTTGGGCTGGTAGGTCAGCACGGTTTGGCCGTAGCTTGGTGCTTCTGAGATCCGGACCGACGGAGATCACCGTCGGAAGCGTTCCCGGTTGGGAAGTGCTGCCGAACCTCGTCAGCGACCTGGGCAGCAAGCTTGGTCCTCCCGTCGAACATGGTGAGCATCACGGTGCTCAGTAGCAAATCGTTATTCAGCTCGCCCTGACCAGATCGATCGTGCGCGCAATAGCTGGGTGACCCCTGGAGGGCGTAGTACTCGCACTGGATCGGAACCAGGATCTCGTTCGGCTGCCACCAGGGCGTTGACGGTCAGCAGACCGAGCGATGGCGGACAGTCCAGAAAACGACGTAGTCGACGCGATGATCCTGAAGAGTAGGCGCGCAGGGATCGGCGGGAGCCGGCTTTCGCGGGCGACGACGGACACGAGTTCGATCTCGGCCCCGGCGAGGTCGATCGTGGCGGGGAGAACCTGGAGGTTGGCCGCCTCGGGAGAATCGACGACGTGATCGGCGAGCTGGGCGCCGGACATCAGCACCTCGTATGTTCTGGCGTGCCGGGTGGATGATCGATCCCAAGCGCGGTGCTGGCGTTACCCCTGCGGATCAAGATCGACAACGAGCACGCCAGTCCGCCGAGGCGAGGGCAGCCGCCACGTTCACGCTCGTCGTGGTCTTGCCTACGCCGCCTCTTCTGGTTTGCGACCACGAAGATTCGGCGTGTGCCGGTGCGGGCAGTTTGGTGGTCGTCGAACGGTTTGATGGTGGCAACCGGCGGAGGATCGTCCTCGACCGCCGGTGCGGCGAACTCGTCTTCATCGAAGCGGGCGCGGCGCGGACCTAGCAGGTCGATGGACGCTGGAGGGCGGCCGAGGCGAGGAGACAGGGCCAGACAGTGAGCGGGCCGTTGCACGTTGCGGCCAATCGAGCGTTCCACGTGGAACATTGGGCCAGCCGATCCGAGGATCGACCTCGACATTTAGCGGCCAGCCGAGCCGCGGGGTGACCCGATAATCTGCCTCGGGCGGTGCGATCATACTGGATCCCTTCTGACCGTTCCGCCACAAATTAGCAACTTAGGGACGCTGCGACTGGCAACGCGCCAGAACGTGCGCTGTCGCGTTGGCAAGGCAATCCGCTTGAGCCCATCGACCCCACATCTGCACCTCTGAGTCGGTCGACTACACGTGCGCGCTGAGCTCGTCGAAGGCGCCGACCCGAGGACTCAGCCCAAATCCTCGCTGCGGTCCCGCAAGTCGCACCACGGTCGCCGGCTCCGCATCTCGGTGGGCCCGCACGCTCAGCACTTCCGCATTCAGCCGCGCGTCATCCAGCCGACCCTCCGCCGCCACCACTTCGTCCGTCGCTGATCTGCCCTTGAGCGCGAGGATCACGCCACCCTTGGCGCGCACGCGGATTGCACCATTCGATCAGCCGGTCCAGGGCGCTATGGCTCGCGCGACCACAACCCCGTAAGTCGAATGATGATCTTCAGCTCGTCCTCGAACAACCTTCAACTCGATCAGATATCCCCAGCTTCCCGACTGTCTCGGCTTAGAAGGTGCTAGCGTCGTAACAGCGGCTCGATCAGGTTACCACGGAGGTCCGGCCGCAGCAGGGACAACGGGATGCCGGGTAAGCCCGCGCCGCTGCCGACGTCAGCGATCGCGCTCCCGGCATAGATGAGTCCGCTCAGTGCCGCGCTATTGAGAATGTGGCGATCCCACAACCGATCAGCCTCTGCGTGGCTGAGCAGCCCCCAGTCGATTCCCGTTGATCGCAGAATGTCGACATATCTATTTACGAGCGGAACTGGGCGCCATAGACCTCACGTGCGATGTCTGCCGGTCGAGTGGAGGTGATTGGGGATCACGAAGAGGAGAAGGCGTCGGCCAACACATCGAGCCCCTCGATTGAGCAGGTCGTCGCTAATGGTCAACGGCGGCAAGAAGCGCAGCACATTGCCGTAGGTGCCGCACGTCAGCACGATGACGCCCTGTTCGCGAGCGGCGCTGGCGACGGCGGCGGTGAATGCTGCGTCCGGATCGAAGCCGTCTCCGTGTACCAGCTCGACGGCGATCATTGCGCCCGCGGCCTCGGACATCCCCGATGCGGCTGTCCTCGGCCTGCATGCGGTGCAGTCGGGTGAGCATGATCCGCTCGATCTCCCCGGCACGCGCGCCACGAGATGGTCGAGCCTGAATCGTCTCCATCGCCGCAAGAGCCGCGGCGCAAGCGACGGGATTTCCGCCGTACGTCCCACCGGGACCGCCTACGTGCGGCGCATCCATGATCTCGATTCGGCCGGTGACGGCGGCGAGCGGCAATCCACCCGCAATTCCCTTCGCCGTGACGATCAGATCCGGCACGACCTCGAACAACTCCGGATGCAAACATGGCACCGGTGCGCGCGAATCCGGTCTGTATCTCGTCGGCAATGAAGACCACATCGTTGGCACGGCACCATTCGGCGAGTGCCGGCAGGAACCCATCGGCCGGAACGATGAATCCGCCCTCGCCCTGGATCGGTTCGATGATGACCGCGGCCAGGTTGGCCGGCCCGACTTGCTTGTCGATCACATCGATGGCGCGGCGCGCAGCGAGCTCGCCGTCCATCAGCTTGTCGTCACGGTACGGATAGGACAGCGGCGCGCGATAGACCTCGGGCGCAAACGGCCCGAAACTGTGCTTGTACGGCATGCTCTTTCGCGGTCAGCGCCATAGCGAGGTTCGTGCGACCGTGATAGGCGTGATCAAAGAGCGGCAAACCGCCTGCTTCTTGCGTGATACGCCCGAGCGATCTTCACCGCGTTTTCCACTGCCTCTGCCCCCGCGTTGAACAAGGCGCTGCGCTTCTCGTGGCCGCCCGGGGTCAGGCTGGTTGAGTTGCTCGGCGACAGCGACGTAGCCCTCGCACGGCGTGATCAGTGAAGCAGGTGTGGGTGAACTGCTCGACCTGATCTTTGACTGCGGCAACCACGCGAGGCGCACCTGTTGCCGATCGTGGTCACGGCAATGCCGGATCCGAAATCGATCAGGCTGTTGCCGTCGACATCTACGACGACGCCACCGCCTGCCTCGACGGCGAAAACCGGCATCGTGGTCCCGATGCCTCTCGCGACTGCCCCGGTTTTCCTCGCCATCAGCTCGAGCGAGCGTGGTCCGGGATTGCCGTTTTCAGAATGCGTTGCTGCTCCAGTTCAGCCATGGCCGCATTCTCCACCATCGCCCTGAAAGCGATGGGGCCCAGCCTGAACAAGCGACGTAATCGGGCAATCCCGAGCGGATCAGCTATGCGCGCGGACCCGAACGACTGACGCCGAGACGTTCCCGCTGGAACGCGCCTACGCGGGCGGACAAGAGATCTGCGGCTGCACACTGAGACTTCGACAAACGCAGTCCTCCAAGCGAATCGAAGAACTCGACCCCAAATCAGGCCGGCATGACGCACGACGTGGCGGTCCGGCTCTTCGCCTTCGGATTCGCTGGTCAGGCCAGCAGCAGCAACCGCATCGTGCACGACCTTGCGCTCGAAGGGGTTCATCGGCGCCAAAGGCACCGGCTCGTGAGACTCCTTGGCCTCGCCCACGGCGTTAGCAGCGAGCGCCATCAGCTCCTTGCGGCGCTCGCTCACGATAGCCGGCGATGTCGAGCATGAGTCGGCTGCGTTCCCCGGTCTCGGTCATCACCGCGAGCCGGGTCAGCTCTTGCAGCGCGTCAAGGACCTCGCCGTGAGTACCCACCAGGACGTGGGATTCGCTGACGATCGAGACGTGGGCCCGGTCGCCCTCGATATAGGTGTCGATATCCCCGTCGAGATCGGCAATGTCGAGCAGTTCCTCGAGATAGTCAGCGGCAACCTCGGCCTCGACCTCGAGCGGGCTCTCCGCGCTGGACTCCGCTTCCGCTGAATCCGGCTCGACAACCTTCGCGCTCGGTTTGCGGCTCGTCGGCCACCTGATCCCCTCCGTCATCTGTTGAGATTTCAGCGTTTGCGCTGGGAGCGCGTTTGCTTCTTGGCTGCGGCCGTGGCTGCTGCCGAGCCACCTTGCTTGGGGTCTGTCTGACCGTTGGTATTGGGAGACGCCGCTTCGGGCGCCGGCTCGGGGTCAGCCACGGCAGCGAGGGCGACATCCGCCTTGCCCTTGGACTCTGCGTCGCGCCTCCCAGGCCTCGTACGCGGGCGTACCCGGTGCCGGGTTGCGGCGGATCACATAGAACTGCTGTCCCATCGTCCACAGGTTCGAGGTGAACCAGTAGATCAAGACGCCGACCGGGAAGTTGATGCCACCGATCGCGAAAACCAGCGGGAAGACATAGAGCATGATCTTCTGCTGCTGCGCGAACGGACCAGTCAACGCTTCCGCGCGGCATGTTCTTGCGCATCAGCTGCAGCTGCGTGATGAACAAGGTGGCCGTCATGGCGATGATCAGCACCAGGGTGACGACGTGCACGCTGGTGATGCCGTTGGCGAAACCGACCTTGAGGAAGGTGTCGGAGATCCGGGCGCCGAAGATCGTGGCCTGGTTGAGCGAAGTCAGCAGGTCAGGGTTGACCACGAGCCAGTGGCCGCGTGGGAATGCCGCGCGCGGCACCATCGAGCACCCGAAACAGGGCAAGGAAGATGGGAATCTGGAGCAACAGCGGCAGGCATGACGCCAATGGATTGGCGTTGTTCTCTCTGATAGAGCTTCATGGTCTCCTGACCGAGCTTTTCCCGATCGTGACCATGCTTCTTCTGCAGCTCCCGCACCTTGGGCTGCAGCAGCTGCATATTGCGTGAGGACTTGATCTGCTTGACGAACAGCGGGATCAAGCGCGATCCGGATGACCACGGTGAGGAACATGATGGACAGCACCCAGGTCCAGCCGCTGTCGGCGCCCAGCAGCGGGCGAGAAGATGGAGTGCGCCAGCACGAGGATGCCCGAGACCACCCAGTAGAGCGGCTGCATGATCGCGCTGCCGACGGCGATGAAGGGGTCCCAGATCGACATCGGTATCAGCAGTCAGTTCCATCAATTCACACCTCGTTGTGATGCCAACTCGGCATCTTCACCCATTCTTCCTGCCCGCAGCGCCTGCTCCCGCATCTCTTCGTCAAATTCAGGGGTTCCCGGTACGGGGTCATACCCACCGAGAGCCCACGGATGGCAGCGCAGCAGTCTGCGAACCGCTAACCAACTGCCGCGTGCGGCTCCATGAACCTGAACAGCTCCGCAGCGCGTACGCCGAGCAGCTTGGGTAGTAGCGGCACACATTGCCGTACAGCGGGCTGATCAACAAGCGGTAGAGCTTGAGCAGACCGATCAACACGTACTTCATCGCGCATCACCGTCCCGTTCCGGTCGGCGAGTGGTCAGCCGTGAAACCGCATCCTGCCACGCAGATTCAAAATCGATCGGCACGTCCGCCGGATCGGTCGCTGCTCGCGGCAAGGCACGCACCACAATGTCGACTCCGGCGGGGTTCCCGCAACTCGAGCGGCGGCGAGATGCCGCAACCGGCGCTTCACCCGATTGCGTATCACCGCGTTCCCGACGGCCCCACTGACGACAAAGCCAATGCGCGGCGCTGAGCGGCCAGCGCTGGCCCCTTCATCGCATCACCATCAGGAATACGCGCAGCATGGACAACCAGAGTGGACCGACCGACGCGAACGCCGCGCCGGGTCGTCCGCTGGAAGTCCTTGAGCTGCGCATTCTCAATGATCGCGGCAACACTGCGGTCGATCGACCACGTCAGGCGGACAGTCGGGCGCGGCCCTTGCGACGCCGGGCCGAAATTATGCTGCGGCCGGCGCGGGTCCGCATCCGCAGACGGAAACCATGGGTACGACTGCGACGCCGATTGCTCGGCTGGAACGTGCGCTTGGTCACGGGAAAGCTCCCAAACCTTCGGAGTGGTCAACAATTCAGGTACGGTGCTCACACGGCACGCATCGCAGGCGGGGCGGGCAGGTGGCAGCGGCCGCTATGGAAGCGACCTTCTAACGGTACGGGGCACCGCCAAACCGGTCAAACCGCCAATCCGGTCAAACCACTGTGGTTTGGGCCAATGCGGTTTGGGCCACGCGAGCGAGCCGATGCCATTTTGGTGGCCGACGACTTGGGGGATTGGGGCATGTCACCTGCGAGCGCCAATATCGCGCGCCGTCGCGGTGAGCAGAAGCGAGCGGACACTCTTCCGTTCGCAAGCAACACCCAACAAGGCGGCTCCAAAAGCGCTACGAGCGATCAGATAACAAACTCGCCGTCAATGTCCAGCGAACACGCCGACCAGGATCGCGAATATCGCAGACTTGGTTGCAGCGACGTCTCTGCGATTGCTAGCGTCGCGGTTCGCCTCCTCAGTTTTCACTCAGCTACCGCGGCCGGCGACGTTCACTCGTCAACCTCGATGCCGGAGGACGGTGGTAAGCGTGAAGCGCTCGTAGGTGCATTTATGCACACTCTGTGGATATCTGTGTGGAAGCAGCAGAGGCGGTCATCCCCCGTGTGCCGACGTCGCAGTGCGAAGGCGCAGACAAGAGCAGATTTCTGCTTCGCGTATCCGGGTCGAGGTCGGAGACACGAAGATTGCGGAGTCACCAGTGAGCGAACCTTCTGAGAGCGCCGCCGAATCGACAAGTCTCGCCTGGGACCATCTCTACTCATCCTCGTCCCCGGGCTTGCGTCGCTGGCTCACCACGGGCCATCCGGTTGCGCTGCATCAGGACATGTTGATGGTCGCCGTGCCGAACATCTTTACGCGCAACCAGCTGGAGAATCGCTTCCGCCCCGACATCGAGAGCCTGCTTTCCGAATACTTCGGTCGAAATATCCAACTAGCCGTGATCGTTGACGAGTCCTCGAAACCCGCCGAAGAGTCCATCGGCGACGAGCCTGCGTACGGCGACGAACCTGGACATGGCCGCCCCACCTCCTTTGCTGATCCCGGCGCGAATCATCATGACTACCCCCGCGAGGGTTACCGCGACAACGGCTTCAGCCAACAGACCTTCGGGAACGAAGGTCTGCCCAGCGAGGAACAGTACGGTCAGCACCATTTCCGCGGCGATAGTGGGCCACAATCTGCGTCCGCGCGTCCGGATGTGTCCCGTGGCGAGACGGCGTACCGGGATCGCGACCTTTATGGAGATGCACAGGGATATGGATCACGTCGCGACAACGACTCGCGGCTCAATCCCAAGTACTCCTTCGAGACCTTCGTCATCGGCGGCTCGAACCGCTTCGCCCACGCTGCCGCCATTGCCGTCGCCGAAAACCCGGGCAAGTCGTACAACCCGCTGACCATCTACGGGGACTCGGGCCTGGGAAAAACCCACCTACTACACGCCTTGGGCCATTACGTACGCAACTACTTCGACCGGGTTCGCGTTCGCTATGTCTCCACCGAAGAACTGACCAACGACTTCATCAACGCGATCAGCCAGAACAGGGGAGCCGACTTCCGGCGCCGGTATCGCGACGTCGACGTGCTGCTGATCGACGACATCCAGTTCCTGGAGGGCAAGGAACAGACGCAGGAAGAGTTCTTCCACACCTTTAATACGCTGCACAACGCGCAGAAGCAGATCGTGATGACGTCCGATCGCCCGCCGAAGCTGCTGGAGAACCTGGAACCGCGGCTGCGCAGCCGGTTCGGCTGGGGACTGATCACCGATGTGCAACCTCCGGATCTGGAGACCCGAATCGCAATCCTGCGGAAGAAGGCGGCCCAAGAGCGCCTGGTAGCAGGACCCGAAGTGCTGGAGTTCATCGCGAGCCGGATCCAGACGAATATCCGCGAGCTGGAAGGCGCGCTCATCCGGGTTACCGCGTTCGCAAGTCTGAATCGCCAGCAGGTGGATCTGTCGCTGGCCGAAATCGTGCTTGAAGGATCTCATTCCAGAAGGCGGCGAGGCGCAGATCACTACTGGCATGATCATGGCGCAGACGGCGTCGTACTTCGACATCACGATCGATGATCTTTGCGGGCAGAGTCGGACTCATGTGCTGGTGACTGCGCGTCAGATCGCTATGTACCTGTGCCGCGAACTCACCGACTTGTCACTGCCCAAGATCGGACAACAGTTCGGCGGACGTGACCATACGACGGTGATGCACGCAGATCGCAAGATCCGCACTCTCATGGCAGAGCGCCGCAGTGTTTTCAACCAGGTCACAGAGTTGACCAACCGGATCAAGCAACAAGCTTCTGGTCGCTGACTCTGATCATTGCCCACAGCAAGGGTGATCATCGTTGCTGGCTAGTGATCCGATCATGGATTCTCGTAGCAAAGACTGATCTTGGCCTTCAGCGTGCTCTCAGGTAGCGGGCGCGCTCTTGCACAAGTGGGGACAACGCTGTGGAAAACGCTGATCGTGCC
>ERZ1370068.8581-contig-7423_pt1 | contig 78058 bp, 108 predicted proteins | sample MGYA00561227_ERZ1370068 | MGnify/ENA primary metagenome ERZ1370068 (study PRJEB38410, sample SAMEA6850437) | metagenome | study: Metagenomic assessment of the ecological functions of the soil: analysis of the soil microbiota associated with the... | reverse complement strand
CAGTTACGTGCCGTTTGTTCACTGCGAACGACGTCTTCCCGCATCGACCAAATTTTATCTGGGCAAGGAGACTGTCCAGAACGCTGATGGCGCTGCGGTTCGCCAACCAGCTGTTCGAGCCGATCTCTGTCCCCGCATTACGTCGACTCCGTGCAGATCAACACTACGGCCAGAACGCGGCATCGGCGGCCGGGCTGCTCTCTACGCGACGCCATACTGGCGCGGCGCGTGGACGCGTTCTGCAGAACCAAATTCTCCAACTTCGCGTCAACGGCATGGAGAGCCGAACGAGTTCGCCGTGCGGAGGAGATCCGCGCACCGAGAAGAGAGATGCCCCAAGGTGCTCCGGCGGTGAGCCTGCCATCCGATCTCGACGCTGCCATCCTCGTGGAGGTCAGTGCCGAATAGGCCGTGGCCTGCCGGGAGCGGTGCGAGCCAAGGCCCGTCATGACGCGAGGATGGCATCGTAAGGTGGCAGACTCAGCACCGAGGACTCTGCTGCGGTACGGCTTGGTGTCATGAGACGCGCGCCGATGCGGGCTTGGGGCAGCGTTCCCGATGGTGGATGCGTCGCGCCGAGTCACCGAGATCGGGATCCTTTCAAGAGGGCTCCGCACCCGTTCAGCCGTACCGACACCCAGGGATGGGTCACAACCAGTTGGTCATTTGGTCCAGCCGGAAGAGTGGCGTCGTACCTCGTTCGGTTCCAAGGTGCCGGGCAGCTCGATGGAGGTCCGGGACGTCGCGATGGATTTCCCTTTACGGCGAAGGCTCACCGAAGCGCCTCCCGAGGCCTACGAACGTTCGATCCCTCGACGTGCTCATAGGAGCTCACGCTGTTCTACGCGCAATGACGGAAAGTCGAGGCCTCGTGGAAAAGGTGATCGATCCGCTCGAGGAGTTTGGGGGCCGGCAAGACTCTACCTGTACCGCGCGGGTGAGTGGGGACCGAAGGAAGACGATGCCGGCCCGCGACGGCCGGAATGGCGCCGACCATGAGGAGGGTGACCTTGTGACCACACTTGTGGACACCACCGACCGCCGTTGTCAAGGCTCTCGCTGCGGAGCGGCGAACCGGCGGAAGCGGTGACCAGCGGCAATGCGTTGACGCTGTCGTCATCGTCGATGAGCGACGCGCACGAGGCCGAGGTGAAGCCGCGACACTCGCGGCGAGCAAGCACCCGATGCGCATACTGATGGTGATCCGGCGGCATATCGATGCGCCGGTACCGCGACCAGCGGATGCCGAGGTCCTGATGGGTGGGCCGCCTGGCCCGGGCGAGGTCATGGTCGTCATGCGGATGCACGGGTGGTAGCTGGCGCTGCACGCCGAATCGGTCACACCGCCGGGCTGCTCGCGCCGGATGCGCCAAGTTGTCGCCTGCGGCACGGAGCGCCGCCGGATCGCATCTCGTACGACCCTTACCTGGCGTCTTCGCCGACCGCCGGATAACCGACGTGTCGCGGCTGATAAAGACCGTGGGTCGCTGCTCTACGGCAGCGGGCGGTTGACTTCGCTCCCGGCGACACTGGTTCTGCTCGGACCCGATTACTGGCCGCGCCGCCTTGGCCTCAGCGCCCGATGGCGCTGGCACGAAGGCGCCGCCAGGCGGTCGGACGGCGACGACGCGATCCGTCCGCGCAGCTTACCGGTGGGCTTCCCGCTTATTTCTACGTTCCCGTGAACAAGACGGGCGGCGGCTGCGATCGACCAGGTACGCATCACGCTCGCCGACGGTGCCGCCTTTGCGTCATCAGCGCCAACGAGGACTACGGGCGGCTCATCCTGCACCGCGAGGGGCGGCAGTGGATTCGGTCGGCTCCGTTCCCGGACGCGGTCCTTGGGGTGAGCTGCTCGCGGAGGAGTTGCGCCGATTGGACGCGGACCGAGCCTTTGCCGAGGCGCTGGGCGCCGTCAGCGGTATCTGACCGGTCTGAACGATCGCCCGGGCCAGCGGGTGCACATCTGGAAGTGACCCGGCACTCGCTGATTCGCCGACCGCCGCCGCGACCCGATGGGAGAGCCACTCCCCGAACCGGTTGTCGCCCTCTGAGCGCTACGCAGCTCGCTGATGATGTCGCAGCTCGGCTGGTTGCGACACTCGTCTCGGTGCAGGGGGTGCGGCCGCTAGCCCATCTCGTGGTAACCGCAGGTGGCATCCTCGAACGGGTCATCGGCGCGAATGGGCGAATCGCCGGCCCGCGACTCGATCATGACTGGAGCCGGGGTCGCCGTGTGGTGGGGACGAGCGTGTGCGTGCCTTCCGATTCGGCCGATCGCAACGACACGGCGCTGATGGCGAGCGGACCTCGAGGCCCTTCCCCTCAGATCCCCGCAACGTTCATCGGATGCCGCCGGCGTCGGGCGCAGTTGCCTTTACGGCGAGACGCCGACGCCGCCGCCGGGGCCTACGCGTCGGAGCTGGCCGCAGCGGTTCCGGCCGGCCAGGGCGACGACGACGCGCCGCCATTTCGACGCCGTCCTGCTCGGCGTCGGCCTGACGGGCACCGCGCATCCCTGTTCCCCGAGCACCCGTGGCGTGCGCCGAGCTCGACGCCTCCGCGATCGCCGCCGTCCACAACTCGCCGAAACCACCTCCCACTCGCCTCTCACTGACCTTTCGCTTCGCCGGACGCGGCGAATGAGGTGTGGTTCATCGCAGCGGGAACCGGGAAGGCCAACGCGGTGATGATGGCGCTGTCCGGAACCGGCCGGGTACAGGTACCTGCAGCCGGTCCGCGCGGTCGATACCGGACGCTGTGGCTTGTCGACCGCGATGCCGCCGCACACCTGCCTGCGCAGGTCTGATCCGACCGACAGGCTTAGCAGCGCCTGCGCCAACGACGGCAGCGTGCCGGCGCAGGGCAGCAGTCGTCCCATCGGCATGCAGGCTCCGAATGCCGCGGAATGAGAATTTGCAAGCGTCGGAGCTGGCTGGATGACCGGTCCACCGGCGCTGGAAGGGTAGTGCGGTGGTGGCTTGGTTCCTCGACAGAGCCCGCTCCGTTGCGGTGATCACATTCGCAGTCATCCTCGCGACCGCTGGATGTAGTAGCTCCGCTTCGTCCAATTCACTCGACGACCAGCAGTTCATCACCGTCGGCGTCCTCCCTCCTCACCGAGTGCAACCCCTCCGGCAGTAGCGCAACATCCGGATCCTCCTTGCGCTGAATCCGCGGTCGCCAGCGCACAATCGCCACGGTGTGGTCGGAATTCTTCGACGGAGCAACACCGGCTTCGCGGAAGGCGCAGCTGCTGCAGAACGGGCGAGACCTTCGCGCCCGTGATCTCGGCCCTCGGCGCGTCCCCGATCGCGAAATCGACGAAGGCGACGGTATCCAAGGTGACGGTGGATTCTGCCGACAAGCGCAACGGTCACGTACTCGATCACGCCGTCGGCGGCCAACCGGCGTTGTCGAACCAGACGGGGACTGCTGTGAACGTCGGTGGCCGGTGGCTGCAGTAGGCGATGCAAGCTTCTGCCAGTTGCTCGCGTTGCAGGGGTCAGCTCCGCCTATGTACAGGACAGGGTCGACGGCGCCATCGTGACGTCGTAGCCAACGCATGGATTCATCACCGAGCTACCCCAACGCCCCGGTGCTGCTTCAACGACGGGCGCTAGCTGCGTTATGTGCGCGTGCTGTTCCTGACCTTCCTTGACACGACGATCGTGGCCGTCGCGCTCGGCAGCGTGCAGGCCGACCTGCAGGTGGGGGTCGTGTCATTGCAGTGGGTGGTCGGCGCTTATGCCCTGGTCTTCGCCAGCCTGATGCTGCCCGCTCGGCACCATCGCGGATCGGTGGGGTCGCAAGCGGTTGATGCTTATCGGCTTGGTGCTGTTCTGCGGCGGCCTCACTGCTCGGCGCGCTGGCGCCGACCGTGGCACTGCTGATCGCGGCACGGGCTCTGATGGGCGTCGGCGCCGCGTGTTGCGAACCGCAGACGCTCTCGGTGATCCGGCATCTCTACCCGAATCAGCGCACGCGGTCACGCGCTCGGCGTGTGGGCCGCCGAGTCCGGCCTGGCGCTAGCGGCAGGACCGATCCTCCGGCGGTGCGCTCGTCGGTATCGGCAGTTGGCGAACCGTGTTCTGGTTCAACGTTGCCCTCGGAGTCCTGCTGTTCGCGGCCGCGGCCCGGTTCGTTCCGGAGTCAGCCGATCCGCAAGCCGCCGAGCTGGACATACCTGGCTTCGTTCTCGCAGCCGAGCTGCCTGGGTTGCGGAATCTTCGCCGGATCGCCGGCGAGGATGCCGGTTATTCGACGCCGTGGATCATCCTGCTGTTCGTGATCAGCGGTGCCGCTTTGATCGGATTCCTGATCGTTGAGCATCGCAGCCAAGCGCCCATGCTGGACCTTCGCTACGTGCGGGAACCGGCTGTGGGCGGACCGTTGCTGGTCGCGTTCGCAACCTACTTCGGCATCTTCGCCATCTTCTTCTTCACGGCCCTCTACCTGCAGGAAGTGGTTGGATACTCGGGCTTCCGCACGGCGCGCAGTTCGCCCCCATGACGGTGGCGATGATCGTCGGCTCACCATCGCCGGCCGATGGGTCGCCCGCGTCGGCCCGCGAATGCCCATGACGATAGGCAGCCTGCTTGCCGCTGCCGGCCTCCTGCTCACGGAGCACTACCTCACGGCCGAAGGCAATTTCGTACCGCTGGCGGCAGCCCTGGCGGTCGCCGGGATCGGATTCGGCGTGGTCGTCGTCCCGCTCACGTCCGCCGTCTTGAGCGCGATCCCGGCCGCCCAATCCGGAATGGCGGCATCGGCCACCAACACCAGCCGGCAGCTCGGCGCTGTCGTCGGCGTCGTCGCCCTGGGCTCGTTGGTCAACGCCCACCTGACCACGGATCTCACCAATCGATTAGCGAGCGCTTGACATACCGGCCAACTTTCAGTCGATCGTCATCGCGGCGATCAAAGACGGCACGGTTCCAAGTGGTGGCAAGTCCGCGGCCACCGCCGCGTACGGACCGATCGTCAACCAGGTCCTCGACGCGGCCTACGCCGCGTTTCGGGCGGGCCTGAGCTCGTGCGTTGACGGTGTCCGCTCTCCTGATCTTCGTGGCGGGGTCATCGCCGCGCTGACCATCCGCCCGTCTTCGGGACCCGGGCCACAGCCGGACGACTCCGCGCGCAGCCCAACGAACCGGCCACGCTGGCGGGCCGCCAATCGAGCCCGGCAGCCGTAACGCGGTAGCCGGCCGGGTGCAGACCGGCAAGTGTCCTAGACGAAGAGGGAGCTAAAACTCGCCGCGCCGGGCCCGCAGTTTCTGCAGCGCCTCTTCCAGGATCGCGGCGCCGTCCTCGTCGCTGCGGCGCTCTTTCACGTACGCCAGGTGAGTCTTGTACGGCTCGTTATGCGGCGCGTCCGGCGGCGCCAGCGATTCCGCCCGGCCGGTAGCCGCATCGCGGACAGTCCCACAGCGTCTGGTAGTGCCGCGTCCATCGCGAACGCGGGACGAACCTCGTGCCCGTTTGCGCAGTAGAACGAGACCCGTCGGCGCGGCGCCGACTCGCCTCGTTCGCGCTCCCCCATCGGCCCGGCCCCGACCCGACTCCCGCGGATCGCACTGCCACCAGACACGTCATCTCCTCCTGATCGGTGCTACGGCAAACCATTGGTCTTTCACAACCTGAATGCGCTTACAGCCGACGGAACACGAGCAGCGCGGCCAACGCCGCGAGGGTCACCCTCCCTGATTCTTGTAGAGCAGTCCTAAGCCAACGATGCAGATCGCCCAGACCAGACCGGCGATGACGGTGATCCGGTCCAGATTCCGCTCGACAACAGATGAGCCGGACAGGTTCGAGTAGAACGAGCCGCCGAGCATCGACGACAACCCGCCGCCCTTTCCGCGGTGCAGCAGCACCAGCACGATGAGCAGCAGGCTCACCAGTACCGAGCAGAATGGACAACGCGAGAATCATGAACGGCGACCGGCTTCCGGGCGATCTACGACGCCGCGGCGTCGAGGGATGAGCGACCGGTTCAGGATACCGTGCTGATTTGGCGCTCTGCCCGCTGCTCCGGTCATCCTCCGGCCGCCGCCCCGCAGATCGCGGCGAACTCGGCGGCGTCGAGGCTAGCGCCGCCGACCAGCGCGCCGTCGATGTTCGCCTGGGCCAGCACGGTCGGCCGCGTTCGACCCCTTCACCGAGCCGCCATACAGGATCCTCATATCGTCAGCGACCTCCGCGGAGTAGGACTCGGCCAACTGGGCCCGCAGCGAGGCGCAGACCTCCTCCGCGTCCTCGCGGTGTGGCCACCTGCCCGGTACCTATCGCCCAGATCGGCTCGTAGTGCCAGAGCGACCGTCGATGCCTGCGGAGCGGTCAGGCCCTTGAGCCCACCATCAAGTTGCGTCCGAACATGCTCCAGGTACAGCCCGGCCTCACGACGCCTGAGCGACTCGCCGACGCACAGAATCCGGGCGGAGGCCGTGCCGCAGCGCGGCGTGAAGCTTGGCGTTCACGACGGACATCGTCTTCGGCGTGATGCTGCCGGCGCTCAGAGTGACCAACGATGGCATACCGGCAACCGAGCTTTGCCAGCACTGGCCCGCTGATATCCCCGGTATAGTGCCCCCGCATCATGCGGCGACAGATCTTGCGACCCGTAGCCAATCAGCAACTTGTCGCCGTCGACGAGCGTCTGCACGCTGCGGATGTCGACGAACGGCGGCAGAACCACGACCTCGACGGCCGAGAGTTGCGCCGCGGTCAGGCTGAAAGCGATCTTCTGGACGAGCGCGATCGCCTCGAGATGATTGAGATTCATCTTCCAGTTGCCGGCGATCAGCGGCTGGCGATGCGTCACGCGGCGCTCACTCGCATGGACATTCCGCTTCGCACAAGCGCACCTCGCTCAGGCGCCATCGAGCACGGCAACCCCGGGCAACGTCTTGCCCTCTAGGTACTCCAGCGACGCGCCCCCGCCCGTTGAGATGTGGCCGAACGCTCCGGCATCAAGGCCGAGCACGCGAACGGCCGCAGCCGAGTCACCGCCGCCGACGACGCTCAAGCCCGGGCTGGCCGCTACTGCTTCGGCAACGCCCTTGGTACCGTACCGCGAACGGCGCGACCTCGAACACGCCCATCGGCCCATTCCAGAACACCGTCTGCGCGTCCGCCAGGACGGCCGAGAACGCCGCTACCGCCGCTGGGCCGATGTCCAGACCTTCGTCCCGGGCGGGATCGCGTCGGCCGCCACGACCTGGGTCTGCGCGTCGTCGGTCAGTTCGCTCGCCACCACGATGTCAGGCGGCAGGCCGATCTTGCCCTCTGAGCGCTCGAGCAGCGTTCGGCAGGTGCTCGACGAAATCGCTCCTCGAGCAGCGAATCGCCAACCTCGTGAGCCTTGGGCCTTCAGGAATGTGAAGCACATGCCGCCGCCGACGAGCAGTGCGTCGACTTTGGGCAGCAGCGACGTCGATCACAGCCAGCTTGTCGCTCGACCTTGCTGCCGCCCAGGACGACGACGTATGGCCGCTTAGGTCGCCGGTGAGCCGCCGCAGGACCCCGACCTCGTCGCGCACGAGATCGCCGCAGTAGTGCGGGAGCAGCTCGGCCACCTCGTAGACCGACGCGTGCTTGCGATGAACGGCGCCGAACGCATCATCGACGTAAGCGCCGCCCTCGTCCTCGCCGCCCGTCAGCAGAGCCAGGCAGCGGGCGAAACCCTGACGCTCCGCTTTGTGCTTGCTCGTCTCCTCGGCGCGTTGAAGCGCACGTTCTCCAACAGCGACAGGTCACCGTCGTCCAGATCGCAGCGCCAGCAGCCGGGCGCTCTCCCCGATGGTGTCCAGCGCGAAGTCCACCGGCCGACCCAGCAGCGCGGCCAGCCGGTCGGCGACCGGGCTGAGTGAGTAGCGAGGATCCGGCTCGCCCTTTGGGACGCCCGAGGTGGGCCGCGACGATGACCCGGGCGCCATGGTCGAGCAGCTTCGCCAATACCGGCAATGACGCGCGCGGATACGTCCGTCGTCGGTGACCCTCGCTCGTTCTCCGTCGTACGCCAGGGGCACGTTCAAGTCGCTGCGGACGAGGATCTGCCGCCCGCGGACGCCGACTCGGACGAGATCGTCGACGGTTCGCATCGGCCCGCTCAGAGGGAGGGTGCCGACGTAGAGCGTGAGATCCGCGAGCCGGTTGGAGTAGCCCCACTCGTTGTCGTACCAGCCGACCACCTTCACCTGGTTGCCGATCACCTTCGTCAGACCCGCGTCGAAGATGCACGACGCCGGGTCGGTGACGATGTCGGCCGACACGATCGGGTCTTCGGTGTAGCGTCAGGATAGCCCTTGAGCGGGCCATCGGCGGCGGCCTGGTAGGCCGGCGTTGACCTCGTCGACCGACGTCTCGCGGTCGGCCGTCGACGGTCAGGTCGGTGGCCGAGCCGGTGGGCACCGGCACCCGCAGCGCGTAGCCGTCGAGCTTGCCCTTCAGCTCGCGGCAGCACGAGGCCGATCGCCTTCGCCGCGCCGGTCGAGGTCGGGACGATGTTCAGCGCCGCCGCGCGGGCCCGGCGCAGGTCCTTGTGCGGGCCGTCCTGCAGGTTCTGGTCCTGGGTGTAGGCGTGGATCGTCGTCATCAGGCCGCGCTCGATGCCGAACGCGTCGTCAGAGACCTTCGCCAGCGGACGCGAGGCAGTTCGTGGTGCAGGACGCGTTCGAGATGATCGTGTGCTTGCTGCCGTCGTACGGTCGCCGTCGTTCACGCCCATGACGATCGGTGACGTCCTCGTCGGTGGCGGGCGCGGAGATGATGACCTTCTTGGCGCCGGCGTCGACGTGTGCTGCGGGCCTTGGCGGCGTCGGTGAAGAAGCCCGTCGACTCGATGACGACGTCGACGCCGAGGTCACTCCACGGCAGCGCCGCCGGGTCGCGCTCGGCGCAGGACCTTGAACGTGCTTGCCGCCAACCGTGATGCCGTCGTCGGTGGCCCGACACGGTCCGCGGTCAGCGGCCCAGGATCGATGTCGTACTTCAGCAGGTGCGCCATCGTCGCCACGTCGCCAAGATCGTTCGCACGCGACGATCTCGATGTCGGCCCCAGACGCCTGCACGGCGCGGAAGAAGTTGCGGCCGATCCGGCCGAATCCGTTGATGCCCACACGAACGGTCACTGCTGCGGCTCCTGCTGCGTACGGGAGGTTTGGCTTCTCGTTATGGCTGGACGGCGCAACGCCCGTCTCCGCAAACCTAGCTGGTTGCCGTTCCGCGATCTCGCTCACGAGTGGCCCGCGCAACGCTACCCATCGGTAACGCAGCGCCGGAGTCGTGATCTCGGACTTACTGCGCTCCAGCGACGATATGTCCAGATGCATCAACTAGCGCTACGGCGAGCATCTCGGGGGTCACCGACGGACTCGGTGTCCGGCAGGCCCAGCTCGGCGGCCCGCTTGTCGGCCATCGCCAGCAGGCGCCGGATCCGGCCGGCGACCGCGTCCTTGGTCATCGGCGGGTCGGGCAGCTGTCCGAGCTCCTCCAGGGAGGCCTGCTTGTGCTCCAGCCGCAATCGCCCGGCCTGCAGCAGGTGCTCCGGGGCGTCGTCGCCCAGGATCTCCAGCGCCCGCTCGACCCGGGCGTCCGGCGGCGACGGCCGCCCGGGCCGAGCGGCGCAGGTTGGCGTCGTCGAAGTTGGCCAGCCGGTTCGCGGTGGCCCGCACCTCGCGGCGCATCCGCCGTTCCTCCCACGCGAGCACGCGTCTCGTGCGCACCGATGCGGGTGAGCAGCGCGCCGATCGCGTCGCCGTCCCGGACCGACGACGCGGTCGACGCCGCGCACCTCGCGGGCCTTGGACGGCGACGCCGAGCCGGCGTCCGCACGCCGACCAGCGCGAGCGCCGCCTCCGTCGCAGGGCAGGTGATCTCCAGCGAGCAGGCCCGGCCCGGCTCGGTCAGCGAGCCGTGCGCGAGGAAGGCGCCGCGCCACGCCGCTTCGGCGTCCCAGCATGCCGCCGGCAGACGACGTGGTGCGGGCAGGCCACGGACCGGACGGCCACGGAGGTCGACAGGCCGGTCTGCCGGGCCAGCCCCTCGCCGTCCTTCGCGACCCGGACGAGATAGCGGCGTGGCCCTGGTGCAGGCCGCTGCTTGCGACGATCTGGACCTCGGAGCCATGTCCGTAGACCTCGGCGATCTCCTTGCGCAGCCGACGGGCTACCGATCCGGTGTCGAGATTCCGCCTCGACGACGATGTGCCCGCCCACGAGGTGCAGGCCGCCCGCGAACCGCAGCATGGTGGCGATCTCAGCCCGTCGCGCAGCTCGGTCTCGTCACCGTGATCCGGCTCAGCTCGTCCTTGACCGCGGCGGTCATCGCCATCGCGAACCCTCCTCCGTCGCCTCGACCTCGGTCTCCTGCACTGCGCGCCGGTACGCGGCGGCCAGTCGCGCGGGATCGTGCCGGGCCGCGCTGTCATCTGCCGCGACCTCTGACAGTACGAGACGCGCACCGATGTCGCGCAGCGAACCGGTGCAGTCCTTGGGGATCGGGTACGGAATCGACATCCGCGACGACGACGTCTATTCGCAGGCCGCCGCGATCGCGCGCGTGCTCCTGCAGCTATCCGCAGCAGTTCCTCTGGTGAGAATCCGGAGTCTCACCCGGCCTGCGGCACGAGATTGACCGTCACCACCACCGTCGCCCGGGTCGTTGCGATGGCCCGGCCCAACTCGCGCAGGAGCAAGGTGCGGGATCACGCTCGTGAACCACGATCCGGGGCCCAGCAGACGACATCGATTCCCGCACGCGCGTCGACCGCGGCGGCGCACGCCGCAGGCTCCGGGCGGCAGGAGGTGGATACTCCGTACCCGCCCGGGCGTGGCCGCAATCGAGGACTGACCACGAATCCGCCGGGTGCGAGCCGGATCGTCCGGGTCGAGGCGATCGACCTCGGCGACCAGGTCCGAGTGGAATCGGGCTCATCGGTAGCACGCGGCCGACAGCGCCAATGAGCTCAGCGACGCGCGCCAGCGCCGCGAGCGGATCTCCGGCATCGGTCCATCAGGCCGCTGATGAGCAAGTTGCCGACCGGATGGCCGGCGAGGCGCCATGACCTCCGAAGCGGTGCTGCAGCACGCTGGCCCACATCGCGTCGTCCCGGTCCTCGCCGGCTAAGCGCGGTCAGGGCCATTCGCAGGTCACCCGGCGGCAGCAAGCCCAGCTCGCTGCGGATGCCGGCCGGACGACCCTCCGTCATCGGCGACGGTGACAATTGCGGTGAAGTCGTTGTCAGCTGACGCAGCGCCGACAGCGAAGCGTGCAGCCGCAGTGCCCGCCGCCGAGGGCTACTGCGCGCAGGCGCGGCGTTACCTCACGACCGAGATCCCGGTTGACGACCGTGGCCCGCACCCCCATGGCCGACAGCCGATCCGCGAACTGGCGCGCCATCACGACGGACCGATGCTTCCCGCCGGTGCAGCCGATCGCAAGAGCGTCAGATAGTGCTTGCCCTCGCGGGAATAGCCAGCACCGATGATCTCAGGATCTCTGAGTATCGATCGATGAACTCGACCGCTCCTTGCTGCGCGAGGACGTAGTCGCGCACCTCCACATCGTCGCCGGTCAGCTCTCGAAGCTCCGGGATCCAGAACGGGTTGGGCAGGAACCGAACGTCCACGACCAGATCCGCGTCGACCGGCAGGCCGTACTTGTACCCGAACGACACCACCGTCGCTCGCAGCGGCTGCGCTGCCGCCAGCTCTCCGCCGGTGGCGAACGCTCGCTCGATCTCCCGGCGCAGGTCGTGCACAGACCGATCGCTGGTATCGACGCACGAGGTCCGCCTCGCCGCGCAGCTCGACGAGCAGTCGCCGCTCGGCCCTGATGCCGTCGATCAGCCGACCGTCACCCTGCAATGGATGAGCACGCCGGTTGTTCTCGAACCGCCGGACAAGCACCTCGTCGCTCGCCTCCAGGAACAGCACGCGGGGGCCGCATCCCGTTCGTCGCGAGGTCACGGATCACCGCCGCGCAGGTCAGCGGAGAAGGCCCGGCTGCGCACGTCCATGACGACCGCGATGCGGGTGACCGCGCCCTGCGTCCGGCTGCCCAGCTGGACCATGGTCGCGCACCAGCTCCGGTGGCAGGTTGTCCACCACGAAGTAACCAAGATCCTCAGGCATTTCGCCGCGGTACTCCGGCCGGCTCCGGACAAGCCGGTGACGACGACCGTGTCGAGCGCGCCCCGCTCGTCGCACCGCATCCGGTCGCCGATCCGATCGACCGGTCCCGTGAGCCGTCAGGGCTCGCGGGCTGATCGCGGTCCCGACACCGGATCGACGCCCTCAGCCGCTGCCATCACCGGTGTCGTCCGCCTCCTCGATCTCAACACCTCTCCGGTCGTGACATTGACGGCCGGCTCCCGGCTCTTGCGGTCGGCGGCGAGTGCGGCCTGGATCGCCTCGGCAGTCTGCGGCCCGATGCCAGGAACCGTCGAGCAAGTCGGCCATCGAGGCCGTCCGCAGCCGCTTGAGCGAGCCGAACCGCGCGACAAGGGCCTTGCGTCTGCGTGTCGCCCAGACCGGGGATGCCGTCCAGCACCGAGATCGTCATCGCCTTGGAGCGCCGCTGCCGGTGGAAGGTGATGGCGAAGCGGTGCGCCTTCGTCACGGACCCGTTGCAGCAGATACAACCCCTCGGAGCTGCGAGGGCAGGATGACCGGGTACGGCTCCCTCGGCAGCCATACCTCTTCCAGCCGCTTGGCCAGGCCGATCAGCGCGACGTCGTCGACGCCAGAGTCGTCGAGCACGGCTGCGCCGCGGCGACTTGCGGACGCACCGCCGTCGACCACGACGAGATTCGGCGGGTAAGCGAACTTGCGCGGCCGGCCGGTCTCGGGTCGATCCACCCGGGCCGCGGCCTCCCGCGTCGGGCGCCGCGGCATCCAGCGCACCGACGGCCACCTGCGCATCGAGATACCGGGCGAAGCGCCGCCGTACCGCCTCGGCGATCCAGTCGGTGTCGCCACCCCCGGCGCGCATCGCAAAGCGCCGATACTCGCTCTTGCGGGGCAGCCCGTCCTCGAATACCACCATGCTGGCGACCACGTTGGTGCCCTGCACGTGGCTGACGTCGAAGCATTCGATCCGTAGCGGCGCTTCCGCGAGACCGAGGCGCATCCTGCAGCTCGCTCAGCGCCTGTGACCTGGCGGTGAGATCAGACGCGCGGCGCGAGCTTGTGCTGGGCGAATGCCTGAGCCGCGTTGCGCGCCACTGTCTCCATCAGCGCTCGTTTGTCACCGCGCTGCGGTACCCGCAGCGATCACCCGGCTGCCGCGCTGAGCGGACAGCCACTCCACGAGCACGCCGGCATTCGCGGGTAGCTCCGGCACCAGGATCTCGCGTGGGATGCCCGCCCCGTCCATCCCACCGCCCTCGGCGCCATCGCGTCCCCGGAGCTCCCGTAGAACTGGGTGACGAACTGCTCGACCAGCTCCGGCACCGGACGTTCCGTCGACGGTAGCGGCCTTGTCGATCGTCCAGCCCCGTTCGCCGCGCACCCGTCCACCGCGGACGTGGAACACCTGGACGGCTGCCTCGAGATCATCCTGCGCGAAGGCGACGACGTCGGCATCCGTGCCGTCGGCGAAGCACCACCGCCTGCTTCTCCATTGCGCGGCGGAGGCGTCCAGGTCGTCGCGTAGCCGGGCGGCCCGCTCGAACTCGAGCTGCGCGCTCGCCTCGGCCATCTGCCGCTGCAGCCGCTTGATCATGACGTCGGTCTTGCCGGCCATGAAATCGCAGAAGTCCTCGACGATGCGGCGGTGCTCCGCCGCGCTGACCCGGCCCACGCACGGCGCGCTGCACTTGCCGATGTAGCCGAGCAGGCAGGGCCGTCCGATCTGGCCGGCCACGCTTGAAGACGCCGGCCGAGCAGGTGCGGGCCGGGAAGACTCGAAGCAACAGATCGAGGGTCTCCCGAATGGCCCAGGCATGGGAGTAGGGCCCGAAGTACCGGACGCCCTTCCGCTTCGGTCCCCTCATGACCTGAAGCCGCGGGAACTCCTCGTAGAGGGTGACCAGCCAGCGAGGGATAGGACTTGTCGTCCCGGTACCGCACGTTGAAGCGCGGTTCGAACTCCTTGATCCAGGTGTACTCGAGCTGGAGTGCCTCGACCTCGGTCTGTACCACCGTCCACTCGACGCTGGCCGCCGTCGTCACCATCTGCCGGGTACGCGGATGTAGTGCGGTTACGTCCGCGAAGTAGGAATTCAGCCGCTGCCGAAGGCTCTTCGCCTTCCCACGTAGATGACCCGTCCGCGGGCGTCCCGGAAGCGGTACACCCCGGCATCGACTGGAATGGTGCCTGGTGCCGGGCGGTACGTGGACGGATCAGGCACAAGTCGAGCCTAATCCAGGCCACGCCGTTGCTGGCCGCGTATCGGCCAATCTCGCCAAGCAGCGCGTCCTGACCCGCGGCGTCCAGAACGACGCGCGCACTGGCGGCTCGAGCCAGCTCGGCCACTCCGGATTCGTCAGGCCGGAGCAGCAGTGCCGCAAGCTCGTACTCCCGGTTCAGCGTGGTCGCGAACATTGGCGGGTCGTCGGAGTTGATCGTCACGGACAGGCCGGCTGCGACCAGGGCCGGAAGCGAGGTGTTGTGCTAGGGACGGGACGGGCGGGTGCAGACGTTCGAGGTCAGGCAGACCTCGAGCGGAATGCGGTGCTTCGGCCAGGTAGCCGAGCAGTTCCGGATCGCGCGCCGCAGCGATGCCGTGCCCGATCCGCTCGGCGCCGAGATGGCGCAGCGCATCCCAGATCGACTGCGGACCGGTCGACTCACCGGCGTGCGGCACGCTGTGCAATCCGGCCGCGCGGGCCTGCGCGAATAGGGGGCGAACTGCTCCCGCCCGACACCGACCTCCGGGCCGCCCAGCCCGAAGCTGACCAGCCCGTCGGGTCGATGTCGCAGCGCGGCATCCAACGTGACCTCGGCGGACGTGCAGGCCGGCTTCCCCTGGGATGTCGAAGCACCACCGTAAGACCACCCCATAGTCGGCCTCGGCCCGAACGCGAGCGTCCTCGATGGCCTCGCAGAAGGCCTCGGCGGCGATGCCGCGGTGAATGGAGGAGTACGGGGTGACTGTCAGCTCCGCGTACCGGACCTGTTGGGCGGCCAGCTCCTGGGCCACCTCGTAGGTGAGCGTCCACACGTCCTGCGGATCGCGAATGAGGTCGACGACCGACAGATACACCTCGATGAAGTGCGCGAAATCCCGAAAGACGAAGTACTCGCGAGAGCGTTCCTGGTCTGCGGGTACCGGGGTCGACCCGGCATGCCGGGCGGCCAGGTCGGCAACGATCCGCGGCGACGCCGATCCGACGTGGTGCACGTGCAGTTCGGCCTTCGGCAGGCCCGCGATGAAGGAAGCCAGCGCGCTCACCGTCGAGGTACGGGCGGGCGGCCGGGCAGCGGCGGAGTTGGTCCGAGACGGTCCGGCGCTCCGCCTTCCGCGCAGCAGGCGTCAGCCGGGCCGGCACGTCGAGTACCCGCCGCAGATAGTGGCCGGTGTGGGATGCCGGCTCGGCCGCCACCTGCTCCGGTGTGCCCGTCGCCACGACACTTCCGCCGCCGGACCCGCCCTCGGGACCCAGGTCGATGACCCAGTCGGCGGTCTTGATCACGTCCAGGTTGTGCTCGATGACCAGGACGGTGTTGCCCTTGTCGACCAGTGATTGCAGCACCCGCGAGCAGCTTGTTCACGTCCTCGAAGTGCAAGCCTGTCGTCGGCTCGTCCAGCACGTAGATCGTCCGCCCGGTCGAGCGCTTCTGCAGCTCCGACGCAAGCTTGACCCGCTGGGCCTCGCCGCCCGACAGGGTCGGCGCCGGCTGCCCGAGCCGGACATAGCCGAGCCCGACGTCGACGAGGTGTCGAGGTGGCGGGCGATCTTGCTGATCGGCCGGAAGAACTCGGCCGCCTCGTCGATGGGCATCTCCAGCACCTCGGAGATCGTCTTCCCCTTGTAGTGCACCTCGAGGGTCTCGCGGTTGTACCGGGCACCCTTGCAGACCTCGCAGGGCACGTAGACGTCCGGCAGGAAGTTCATCTCGATCTTGATCGTGCCGTCGCCGGCGCAGTTCTCGCAGCGCCCGCCCTTGACGTTGAAGGAGAACCGTCCCTGCTGATAGCCGCGGATCTTGGCCTCGGTCGTCTCCGCGAACAGCTTGCGGATGTGGTCGAACACGCCGGTGTAGGTGGCCGGGTTGGACCGTGGAGTGCGGCCGATCGGCGACTGGTCGACGCCGACGACCTTGTCCAGCTGGTCGATGCCGCGCACCCGCTTGTGCCGGCCCGGCGGCAGCTTGGCTCCGTTGATCTTGTTGGCGAGCGCCGTGTAGAGGATGTCGTTCACCAGCGTCGACTTGCCGGATCCGCTGACCCCGGTGATTGCCACGAAGCAGCCCAGCGGGAACGCCACGTCGATGTTGCGCAAATTGTGTTCGCGCGCGCCTTCGACGACCAGCTCTTTGCCGCGCTGCCGCGGCCGGCGGATCAGTGGCACGGCGATCGTGCGACGGCCAGACAGATAGGCGCCGGTCAGCGACTCCTTCGACGCGAGCAGGTCCGGCACCGGGACCGGACACCACGATGTTTCCGCCCTGCTCGCCGGCCCTCGGTCCGATGTCGACCACCCAGTCGGCCGTTCGGATGGTGTCCTCGTCGTGTTCGACGACGATCAGAGTGTTGCCGATGTCCCGCAGCCGGAGCAGCGTCTCGATCAGCCGATGGTTGTCCCGCTGATGCAGCCCGATCGACGGCTCGTCAAGGACGTAGAGCACGCCCACGAGACCGGATCCGATCTGCGTGGCGAGCCTGATCCGCTGCAGCCTCGCCGCCGGCCAGCGTGGCCGCGGCGCGATCGAGCGAGAGGTAGTCGAGCCCGACGTCGACCAGGAACCCCAGCCGGGACTGCACCTCCTTCAGCACCCGCTCGGCGATGAACCGCTCTCGGTCGGTGAGCTGGACGTCGCGGAGAAAGTCGGCGGCCTCGCCAATGGACAGCGCGGCCACGTCGGCGATCGACCGGTCCGCGATCGTCACCGCCAGGATCTCGGGCTTCAGCCGGGTGCCCTGACAGGCTGGGCAGGGCACCTCCCGCATCGTAGCCCTCGTACTTTTCGCGGGCGTAGTCGCTGTCGGTCTCCGCGTGCCGGCGCTCGATCCACGGGACGACCCCTCGTAGCTGGCGTAGTACGAGCGATCGCGGCCGTAGCGGTTCCGGTACCGGACATGCACCTGCTCGTCCAGGCCGTGCAAGACCGCCTTCTGCGCTCGAGCCGGGAGTCGCTCCCACGGCGTGTCCAGGTCGAAGCCTTCGGCGTCGGCCACACCTTGCAGCAGCCGCAGGAAGTATTCGCTCGTCTGACCGCCTGCCCAGGGCGCAATCGCCCCGTCGCCCAGGGTGGCCTCCGGATCGGGGACGACGAGCTCAGGGTCGACCTCTTTCCGGGTCCCGAGCCCGGTGCAGACCGGACATGCGCCGAATGGCGAGTTGAACGAGAACGACCGCGGCTCGAGCTCGTCGATGGCCAGCGGATGATTGTTCGGGCAGGCGAGCCGCTCGGAATAGCGACGCTCACGGTGCGGGTCGTCGTCCGGCAGGTCGACGAAGTCGAGGATCACCATGCCACCGGCCAGGCCCAGTGCCGTCTCGACCGAGGTCGGTGATGCGCTGCTTGCTGGTCGTCTTGGCCGTCAGCCGGTCGACAACGGCCTCGATCGTGTGCTTTTCCTGCTTCTTCAGCCGCGGCGGGTCGGTGAGCGGAGTGCACGACGCCGTCCACCCGGACCCGCGAGTACCCCTTGATCTGCAAGTCGTTGAACAGGTCGACGTACTCGCCTTTTCGCTCCCGGATCACCGGGGCCAGGATCTGGAACCGGGTGCCTTCGGGCATCTCGAGAATGCGATCGACGATCTGCTGCGGGGTCTGCTTGGTGATCGGTTCCCCACAGATGGGGCAATGCGGCCGGCCGATACGGGCGAACAGCAGCCGGAGATAGTCGTAGACCTCGGTGATCGTGCCGACCGTCGAGCGCGGGTTGCGGCTCGTCGACTTCTGGTCGATCGACACTGCCGGGGACAGCCCCTCGATGAAGTCCACGTCGGGCTTGTCCATCTGCCCGAGGAACTGCCTCGCGTATGCGGACAGCGACTCCACGTAGCGACGCTGGCCCTCGGCGAAGATCGTGTCGAAAGCCAGGCTCGACTTGCCGGAGCCGGACAGGCCGGTGAAGACGATCAGCGCATCACGCGGCAGCTCGACGTGAATGTCCTTCAGGTTGTGCTCGCGAGCACCCCGAACGATCAGCTGGTCAGCCACAGTCTTCTCTCGGTCAGGCAGGCACACGGCAGCGACGCCCGCGAGAACGGGCGCTATTGAGCCTAACGATCGGCACCGACATCGCCATTCCCCTAGCCCTTTGGAGCATCGGTATGCATATCTCGAGGTCCCGGCAACGGAATCTGCATGTCGTTCGGCGGACGGATCGCGGGTCAGGTGAGCCGCCAGTCCACGGCATCCGCCCCGCGCTCGGTGAGCAGGGCATTGCTCCGGCTGAACGGCCGCGAGCCGAAGAAGCCGCGATCGGCCGACATCGGGCTCGGATGCGCCGATTCGATCCGGGGCACGTCGCCCAGCAGGGGTCGTAGCGTCTGCGCGTCCCGTCCCCACAGGATGGCGACCAACGGCGTGCCGCGCGCCACGAGAGCACGGATCGCCTGATCGGTCACCGCCTCCCAACCCTTACCCCGATGGGACGCCGGGCGCCCCGGGGTGACGGTAAGAACCCGGTTGAGCAGCAACACCCCGTGCGCGGCCCAGGGCGACAGGTCGCCATTGCGCGGGGCGGGCAGCCCGAGATCCGTGTTCAGCTCGCGGTAGATGTTCTGCAGGCTGCGCGGCAACGGCCGGACGTCGGGTGGCACGGAGAACGACAGCCCGACCGGATGGCCGGGCGTGGGGTACGGATCCTGCCCGACGATCAGCACCCGAACCGCGGCGAAGGGCTGGGTGAACGCGCGTAGCACGTTCGTTCCAGCCGGCAGGTAGGTCCGTCCGGCCGCGACCTCGGCCCGCAGGAACTCGCCCATCGCCGCGATCTGCCCGGCCACCGGCGCGAGCGCCTCGGCCCAGCCTGCCTCCACGAGCTCCTCGAGCGAACGCGCGGGCACGCGGGACACCATAGTCAGGCCGCCAGCCACTCGATGCACTGGAGCCAGCGGCGGTAGGCGCCACCGAGCTCCTCGACCGCACCGATCGCAAAATCCGATTGCGGACGCCGATGGGAAACGCCACCATGAACGGTCGAGGCAGCAGCCGCGTGCCCAGGACGGAGAGGAGGGGTCCCGTGTCGATGAACCGTTGCCCGGGTGCGCTCCGCCACCCGTCCGCTGTCGCGCTGACGCCGCCTCGATCCGCGGCGGGCGCGGCCCTGCCGAGGAGAACCTCCAGTGCATTTGCCCGACCCCGACGACGTTCGCCCGTACTCCAGCTGGGACGTCGCCACCCACGGTCCTGACCCGCGTCCGGGCTGGGTCGTCACCGAACTGTCCGCGCTCGACACCGAGCTGGGCATCCTCAAGACCGGCAAAGAGGCCGACGTCCATCTGGTCCATCGTGGTGTGCCAGGCACGCCGGGCACCCTGCTTGCGGCAAGCGGTACCGGCCGGCCGAACGCCGCATGTTCCACCGGGACGCGGGTTACACCGAAGGCCGGCGGGTGCGCCGTAGCCGCGAGACTCGCGCGATGGCGCGGCGCACCGAGTTCAGGCGCGAGTTGCTCGCCGGTCAGTGGGCGGCCGCGGAATTTGCCGCGCTGAGCGCCCTCTGGCCGATCGAGGCGCCGGTCCCGTACCCGTGCAGCTCGCCGGGACCGAGCTGATGCTCGAGTTCATCGGGGAGGCCGACGGCACGGCGCGCGCCCCGGCTTGCCCAGTACCGGGTGAGCGGCTCGGACGCCGCTGATCTGTTCGAGCAATGCCGGACGGCGATGCAAATCCTCGCCCGCGCTGGTTACGCCCACGGCGACCTGTCGGCGTTCAACCTGCTGGTACACCGCGGACGGCTGGTGATGATCGACCTGCCGCAGATTGTCGATCTCGCCGCCAACCCGCAGGGCGCGACGTACCTCCATCGCGACTGTGTGAATATCTGTCGCTGGTTCGCCGCCCGTGGCGTTGCCACCGAGGCCGCCGATCCGGAACTGTTGTTCGGTGATCTGATGGCGCAGGCCGTCGGGAGCTGGTGAGTCCCCGGCTGCAGCCGTAACGTGCCCGCCATCTTCGGTCACCTACGCTGCCGTCATCCGCACGGACATTCCGCGCTCGCGTCAATCAACGTCCTGAACGCGGCCTCATAGGCTGGACCGGTCATGGCCGACTACACCCTCACGACGCTCGGTTCAGCGATCGAGCTGCTTGACCTCCCGTTCGACCAACCCCTTGCTGACTGGGACGATCCGCGGATCGTCCGGGTGCCCCGCGGTATCTCTCGGCACGTCGTCCGGTTCATCCGGGCGCAAAACCAGATCTTCGCGATCAAGGAAGCCACCGGATCGCTTCGTCTTGCGTGAGCACCGCCTGCTACACGACGTTGGCGGAACGCGGCGTTCCGGCGGTCGACGCGTTCGGCACAGTTGTCGATCGGACCGCGCCGGACGGCACGGAGCTCGGGGCTTGCTCATCACCAGGCACCTGCCGTTTTCCTTCCGTACCGGTCGCTGTTCACCGGCCGCGGCTTGCCGGATCTGCGGGCGCGCCTCCTGGACTCACTGGCGGAGCTGTTCGTTCGACTGCACCTGGCCGGCTTCTATTGGGGCGACTGCTCCCTGTCGAACACGTTGTTCCGCCGGGACGCCGGAGCCCTAGCGGCCTACCTGGTCGACGCTGAGACCGGCGAACTCCATGAGCGACTGTCACCGGGTCAGCGCGATTACGACATCACGATCGCGACCGAGAACATCGCGGGCGAATTGTTCGACTTGCAGGCATCCGGGAATTTCGCCGAGGATGTCGATCCGGTCGAGACCGCGATGGCACTCTGCGCCGCAGTACGAGAATCTGTGGGCCGAGCCTGACCAGCGATGAGATCGTGGCCGGGACGAGAGCTACCGCATCGACCACTGGATCAAACGCCTCAACCGGCTCGGGTTCGACGTGTCCGAGTTGGAGATCAGCTCGGTCGACAGGCGGCAGCAAGTTGCGCTTCCACACCCAGGTGGTCGATCCGGGCCACCATCAGCGCCGGCCTGTTCGAGCTGACTGGCCTTCGAGTGCAGGAGAACCAGGCCCGCAGCCTGCTGGCCGATCTGGCTCGGTTTCGCGCCAAAGTGGGCCGACGGGCTGGGCCGCGAAGTCTGGGAGGATCTGGCCGCCCGACGCTGGCTGGACGAGAAGTTCTACGGCACGCTCAACCAAGTGCCGACCCGACCTGCGGGCAAGCTTCCCGACGCGGAGCTGTTCCATGAGATCAACGAGCATCGGCTGGTTTCTGTCCGAAGCTCGCGGAGCAGATGTCGGGCGGGATGAGGCCGTCAGATCGTACGTGGACAACGTCCTGAGCTTCGTGCCGGAAGCCAAGGTAGAGGTGCTGACCGGCCCGGTGACCGAGGAGATTCCTGCCGTCATCGACTGACCGCCAGCGAGGACGCTAGCGTTCCGATCATGACTGACTACACCGGCCGGGTCACGGTGGGCGGCCTCCATGGACGTCCGACGCCGCTGCCGGCACTGACCATCGTCAAACTCGCCGTCGGGCGCCTGTCGAACAACGTCTACCTGCTCCGGTGCACCGCGTCGGGCGAAGGCCTGCTCATCGACGCCGCCGACGAGGCGCCCCGGATTCGGGAGCTGGTGACCTTCGAGGGGCCGCCGATATCGGCCATCCTGACTACCCATCGCCATCCAGATCACTGGCAGGCGCTCGCGACCATCGCCGACGAAGCCGGCGCGGCGATATATGCGGGCGACGCCGACGCGGACGACATTGCCTGTCGCCGTCGACGAGCGCCTCCAGCATGGCGACACCATCACCGTCGGCGACCTGACCTCGACGTGATCGCGTTGCGCGGGCACACGCCGGGGTCCGTGGCCGTTGCTGTATCGCGACCCGGCGGGTGTCCCGCAGCTGTTCACCGGCGACAGCTTGTTCCCGGCGGAGTAGGCAAGACGACCACACCGGCAGACTTCCAGTCGCTGATCGACGACGTGGAGCAGCGGATATTCGACGTATTGCCGGACGAGACGTGGGTCTACCCCGGTCACGGCGACGACACGACGCTCGGCGTCGAGCGCCCGCACCTCGGCGAATGGCGCGCCCGCGGCTGGTGATCACGCTGGACCGCTGACCGCGGCGCTTCCCGCTCCACTCCGCTGGTCGTGATCTTGACTTGCAGCCTCAGGGCGACGATATGTCGAAGATCATCAACATTCGTGACACGAGTCATCGCCACGCGAGCTAGCAACCGCTGAGCGCCAGCCTGTAAGGTTAGTTTAGCTAACGAACTGAGCTCAGCTTCAAGGAGCAAGAGTGGCGTTGAGCACACGGACGATGGCGTCGCGATTCACCGTTCGACCGGGATCATCCGCACTACAAGTGGATCGTCTTGTCGAACACGACGCTCGGCATGCTGATGGCCACCATCAACGCCTCGATCGTGATCATCTCGCTGCCGGACATCTTCCGCGGGCTCAAGCTCGACCCGCTATCCCCGGAAACGTCAGCTACCTGCTCTGGATGCTCATGGGCTTCCTGCTCGTGACCGCGGTACTGGTCGTGACGCTCGGCCGGCTCGGAGACATCTACGGGCGAGTGCGTATCTACAACCTCGGCTTCGTGGTCTTCACGATTGGCTCGGTGGCGCTGGCCATCGACCTGTTCCGGAACGGCTCGGGCGCGCTGTGGCTGATCCTCTGGCGCGTCGTCCAGGGGGTTGGCGGCGGCGCATGCTGTTCGCGAATGCGACGGCCATCCTCACCGGACGCGTTCCCGGCCAACCGACGCGGATTCGCCCTCGGTATCAACCAGGTGGCGGCCATCGCCGGGTCGTTCATCGGTTTGATCCTCGGCGGCCTGCTCGCTCCGATCGACTGGCGGTTGGTGTTCTTCATCTCGGTCCCGTTCGGCCTGCTCAGGCACGCTCTGGTCGTATCACAGCTTGCGCGAGACCAGCCGGCGAACATCAGCGTCGATCGACTGGACCGGGCAACGTGTCTGTTCGCGGCGGGCTGACGGCACTGCTCGCGGCGATCACCTACGGCATCCAGCCGTACGGCGGCCACAACATGGGATGGACCAACCCATGGGTCCTCGCCGGACTGATCGGCGGAACGGCGGCGTTGATCGCATTCTGCGTGTACGAAATGCGCATCGACGAGCCGATGTTCGACATGTCGTTGTTCCGGATCAAGGCCTTCTCGAGCGGAAACTCTTGCTGGGCTGCTCGCGTCGGTGAGCCGAGGCGGGCTGCAGTTCATGCTCATCATCTGGCTTCAGGGCATCTGGCTTCCGCTGCATGGATACAGCTTTGAGCGGACGCCGTTGTGGGCCGGGATCTATCTGCTTCCGCTCACGGTCGCGTTCCTCGTCGCCGGGCCGATCTCCGGGTTTTACTCCGACCGATTCGGCGCGCGCGCTTTTGCTACCGGCGGGCTGGTGGATCGTGGCGGTGAGCTTCATCGGCCTGATGCTTCTCCCGACCAACTTCAATTACTGGGTTTTCGCCGGACTTCTCGTGCTGAACGGCATCGGTTCAGGCATGTTCTCGTCACCGAACACGACGGCGATCATGAACAGCGTCCCGGCCAGCAGCCGGGGCGCGGCGGCAGGGCATGCGCGGCACTTTCTTCAATGCCGGGACGTCGTTGTCCATCGGCATCTTCTTCAGCATGATGATCATCGGCCTGTCGTCGACGTTGCCGGGCGCGCTTAGTTCCGGCCTGCAGTCCCACGGGCTGTCCTTCCCAGATCGCGGGGACGATCAGCCACGAACCTCCCGTGGCTCGCTGTTCGCTGCCTTCCTCGGTGCCAACCCGATCGGCAGCTTGCTCGGGCGGTTGCCCGCGTCCGACCTGCGTGGTGCCGGACGTGTCGACGCTGACGAGCAAGCGACTTCTTCCCCAGCTGATATCCGGCCGTTCCACCACGGCTTGGTGATCGTGTTCAGCGCGGCCGCCGTCAGTCCTGATCGGCGCCGTGGCTCGCTGCTGCGCGGCGGCCGCTACGTCCACGAGGAGCTGGAGCCGGTCGCCGCCGACGACGTCGTTGTCGACGATCAGCCGACACCGATCAGGATGCGTGGTGGGCCGATGGGTCGAGCCACGACAAGAGCGAGACGAGCGTCGCCTGGGGAACCGAGACGCAGCCTGCGGTCGCCCTCCGTCGGTGACGTGGAGGAAGAACGCACTGCCCGCGCCAGCCCGCGCCGGGAACCTGTTGTAGTCGATCACCACGGCGTAGGTGTAAACGTAGCCAGCCTGATAGAGGTTCTCCCCGCCGCCGTGTTGAACGGGCAAGCTGCCGAGCAGATCTGGTGGGTGTTGTAGACGCGTGATGAGGCGTCGCTGACCCACCAATCCTGCGGACCGGCAACGAAGTACGGCAACGTGGTACCGGGATTGGCTGCCCGGCCGAAGGCCTGGGTGAGCCCGAAGCTGCCGATCGGGGTGGCCGACGACGCCCTCGCTGGGCGTCGCCGTCGTCAGGCCATCTCCGAACCGACGTGCGCGTAAACTGGCCGCGCGGTAAGGCAGCCAGCCGCCGCCCGGCGCTCGATTCCACGCTTGCAACGTGGCGCTCGTCGAATGCGGTCGACGACGCGACCACCGTGATGACCTTGGTGGCCGATCCGGTATCGAACGCTAGCGGAGAGCCCGGCCGGATGGCGGCTTCACCACCACTGGCGCCGGCGGGCGGGTTGTGCGCGGAGGCGGCGCCGGGGTTCGCGCGCGCGTTGTCGGCACCGGGCGCGGTCTGGTCGTTGGCGATGCCGACGGCCGCGGCGACGCGACGACGGACGTTCGCGACGGTGGCGGACCGGTAGCCGACGACGCACTCGATGACCGGTTGATCGCGGATCCGCTGCAGCCGCTCGCCGCGACGGCTACCAGAGTCAGCCCGGCCCAGATCCGAGCGGAGAGACGGGTCATCCACTCCAGGATGTCACGCCACGCCGATAAGGATCCGGGGTGAGCGTTCGGCGAGAGCCAGCGCATGAGCGAGACCAGGTTGGCGGCCGGGATCGACACGCAGCCGGCCGTCGGGCCGCCATCGGTCACGTGGAGAAAGAATGCGCTACCAGCGCCGGCGCGAGCGGGAAACCGGTTGTAGTCGATGACGACGGCGTAGCTGTATACGTAACCCGCCTGGTACAGGTTCTCGCTGACCGCGGTATTGAACGAGCAGCTGCCCGGCCAGCACCGGCGTGCTGGTTGTAAAGCGGCGAGTTCACGCCGCTCACCCACCAGTCAGCACCGTCCGTCCGGAAATACGGGAGCGGCGTCCGGGATCGGGCCTGACTGCCGAAGGCCTGGGTGAGTCCGAAGCTGCCGATCGGCGTGGCCGACCGGCTCTCGCTCGGCGCGGTTGTCAGCCCCTGCGTGCCGAGCGTGCGCGAGCAACGCGCCACCGTAACGCAGCCATCCTCCGCCGGGCGCCAGGCGCCACGCGCCTGCAGCGTCGCGGTAGTGCTTCCTGCCGACGGCGCTACCACGGTGATGACCCTGGTGGCCGACCCGGTGCTGAACGGCACGGGCAGAGGCTTGACCACGCACCACGGTCGAACGCGCGGATGGTGCGGGGGAGCGACCGCACGCCGGGCGGGGCGGCTTGGCTGCCTGCTGTCTCGGGACGGCGGGCGGGCCTGTGCGTAACGGCGGCGCGGGAAGGCGCGGTCCGCGGCGGCGGCCTGCGGGCAGCGGGACTCGCTGTGGGCAGGCTGGTGTCGAACGTCCTGGCTGTCGTCGTGGGCACCGGCCTGATCGGATAGGTCGGTGCCGGTGCCCCGGTCGGCGCTCCGGACGCGGCTGGGAGCGGCGCCACCGTCTCCGCGGCCTTGGGCATCGTCGCGGCGGCCATGCCGACGACGAGCGCGGCGCAGACGGCAATCGCCAGCATCACTCTGACGTGACGACCACGCGAGCGGACGGCATGGTGCCAGTGTGCCAGGAGGGACTGTGTGAAATCTGAGACCCGCCGTTACTCGGTGCTGACGGCCTCTATGACGTTGCCAGCGGGATCGGTCAGCTGGGCGCCGTAATAGCCGGTGCGAAAGATTTCACCACCGCCGCGCGCGTCGACGGGCCGACCCGCCGTGCGTCAAGCCGCTGCGGAAGAACGCGTCCACCCGCGCCGGTGATCCAGCGGTGAGCGCAATGTGCAGGCCCTGGGTCTGTGGGGATCCGGCGACGACCCAGAGCAACCGCATCATCGCCCGGCATTCCATAGCCAACCGCTTCGACATCCGTGTCATCCGGTTCTTCCTCGTCGCGATACTCGGCGAACCGCTGCAGTCCGAGCTCCGCCAACGTCGCGTCATAGAACGCGAGACACACCGCGAGGTCGATACCGGTGATGGTGACGTGACGCAATGGGCTGTTCACAACGGCCAGCCCCTCTGTGCGCCAGGCAGCGTCCCAGAACATCCACTCATAGCGGCTGGTGACGCGGTAATGCGAATTGGCCCGGTCCGTTCGACCGGCGAAATGACGGTGCCAACCTGATCAGCCAGGTCGAGGACCTCGACCACCGAAGCGGCGAACTCCTTGCCGCCGTACGTCTCGGATCCAGCGCTGGTAGCGCGGGTCCGGCGACCCGCGAGCAAGCAGGGCCTGGCCAACCTCGGCATAGATCCAGTAACAGGGCAGCACGGCTGCCAAACCCTCGGCGAAGCTGCCGACGTAACACGTGGCCAGCAGATAGCTGGTGTACGCCGTCGTCGTGGGGAAACCGGAGTCCGCGAGACCACATCGGTCCAGTCCGAGTTCGACGAGCAATCTGTCGTGGAGCGCCCGCTCGACGACGATCCGTGCCGGCCGAATGGCGCGCGAACATCCCGGTGGCCTCGTGGCTCGGTGCCTTGGCTCCGACGACGGAAAGGGCGCGGGCAAAGTCGCGCAGGTAGTGGGCATCCTGCGCGACGTAATAGCTGAACGCCTCGACCGGCAGATCTCCCGAGGTCAGCCCGGCCAGGAACGGATGCACGAGTATGGCCGCGTACGTGGAGGTCGATGTCGACCACAGCTCGGCACTCCACCCAGCACTGGCCGGCCGGCGACGTCATCGCCCGATCATGTCAACAGCGCGGAGCAGCGCGTCGGTGACCCTGGTTGGCGTCGTCGTGAGGCGACCATCCCGCATACTGGTGCGCCATGGCCGCGCCCTCCACCGCACTGACCATCGCCGGTTCGGACTCTGGCGGCGGGGCCGGGATTCAGGCCGACCTCAAGACATTCCTCGGCTGCGGTGTCCACGGCATGTCCGCCGTCACGGCTGTGACCGTGCAGAACTCGATCGGGGTGTCCGGCTTCTACGAGTTACCGCCGCACGCGGTGGCCGAACAGATCGAATCGGTGGTCACTGACATCGGAGTCGACGCGGCCAAGACCGGAATGCTGGCCTCTGCCGCGATCATGGCGGCGGTCGCCAAGACCGTGCGACGCCTGGCTGTCGCGCCGCTCGTTGTTGACCCGGTGGCCGCGTCGCAGCACGGCGACCCGCTGCTGCGACCGGACGCCATCGATGCGCTACGCACGGAGATCATCCCGCTCGCCACGCTGGTCACTCCGAACGTCGGCGAGGTTCGTCTGCTGACCGGAGTCGAAGTGAGCGGCCCCGAAGACGTCCTCGAGGCCGCCCGACGGCTTCATGCCCTCGGCGCTGACTGGGTGCTCGTGAAAGGCGGCCACCGCTCGGCCCCGATGCGACCGATCTGCTCTATGACGGCAACCGGACATATGAGTTCACCGCGCCCAGGCAGGACACGGAGCACACTCACGGCTCGGGCGACACCCTCGCGGCCGCGATCTGTGCCGCGCCCAGCCCGCGGCAGCGACATGCCGGAGGCGGTTCGTCTCGGCAAGGCGTACGTCACGCAGGCGATCACCAGCAGTTACCCGCTGGGTTCGGGCCTCGGACCGGTCGGGCACTTCTGGCGAATCCGCGACTGGCCCGGTGAGTCGTAGATCTTGACTTATCGTCGCCCTGAGGCATTAAGTCCAAGATCACGATTGGGAAGGCGACACCGCCGCGAGCCGACTCGCGAATGTCCGCGCCATCGCGCCAGGGTCCTCCGCCTGGGTGATCGCTCGAACGACAACGACCCGACGCGCCCCGCGCGGCGATCACGGCATCGAGCCGCTGGACCGATTCGATGCCACCTATCGCGAACCAGGGTCGGCTGTTCGGTCCGGTCGTCCGGGCTGCATGACGGCAGCAGCTCGAGACCAGCGGCGGGCCGTCCCGGTTTGGTGGGTGTGGCCCAGGTCGGCCCCGCGCAGACGTAATCGACGCCGGACTCCAGCTGTGCGGCATCGAACTCGTGACGCGCATGGGTCGAGCGACCGATCACCGGCTCGTCGCCGATGATGCGCCGAGCTACCGGAATCGGCAGGTCGTTCTGACCCAGGTGCAGGATCGGAGCCCGGACGGCCAGCGCCACATCGGCGCGGTCGTTCGCCGCGAACAGGGCGCCGTGCCGCTCGGCGGCCGTCGCGAAGACCTCGAGGAACCTGATCTCATCCCCGGCCTCGAGGCCTTTTTCCGCAGCTGGACGATGTCGACGCCGCCTGAGAGGACGGCGTCGAGGAAGTCGGCGAGGTCGCCCTGGCGCGATCGGGAGTCGGTACACAGGTAGAGCTGGGCGTCGGCCAACCGGGTCCGCGAATCGGGCACAGGTGCGAACCTAGTGTCCCGCGAGGGAAGCCAGAGCGCTGGCCAGCGGCGCTCGAAGGGCGGCGTAGGCGGTCCATCGACCTTGTGTGACCTAAATCACAGATGCAGCTTCCCGTGCCCTAACACGTCGCCGTGCTAGCGGTCGAGAGCGGCATAACGGTCAGAGCTTAAACCTGGTCACGAGAGTCCCGGTTGCCTCACATGCCCCGGAAGTACTGCCCTGCAACACAACTTACCGCGCCGTCCGACGGTTCGATGCGATCGGAGACGGGTGGCAGGTGCTGGAGTGCGCACGTGTCCCACAGGGTTCGAGCGCCCTGTGTTGCCCATGAGGCTCTTGGTACTGGAGTGGTCAGGCGTTTATCGTCCGATCGGTCCGAGGTGTGCGGCAAGGCGGACGGAGTCACCTCATGCGTCGTGGCGTGAAGACCGGAATCATCGGGGCGATCCTGCTCGGACTGCTGGGCCTGGGCGCAGTGCTGACCTGGACCGCCCTGGACAACAAGGTCACCGTCCAGGTCGACGGGGCGGCGCCGCGCACCGTGCACACCGATGTCGCAGGACGTTCGCGGCGCACTGGCGGACGCCGGTTTCGCCCTCGGTGCTCACGACGACGTGACGCCCGCGGCCAACAAGAGTGTTCGCGAAGGCCTCGGCGATCCACCTGATCCGCGCTCGGCATTCTGGCCCTCACCGTCGACGGAAAGCTGCTCAACGAGTGGGTCGCAGCCACGACGGTCGGGGACGCTCTTGCCCAGCTTGGGTTTGACACGGAGCGCCTACTCGTCGCTCCCCGCCAGCGAGACATTGCCGCTCACCCCCACCGCACTCACCGTGCGTACGGCCAAGAGCGTGACCCTTATCCGAGCCGGCAAGAGCGACTCGATCGAGTCGACGGCGCCGTCTGTGGGCGCCCTGCTTGCGGAGCAGGGCATCACGGTCGGACCGAACGACATGCTCTCGATGCCGGCATCGACCCCACTCACTGACCTCATGACCATCACCTGAAGCAGGTGCGCCACCAGACCGTTACCGCGCAGCTGTCGATCCCCTACGGGACTACTTGGCAGGATGACCCGAACCAGCCCGACGGAGATTCAACGGTCGTGGCAGACGGGGTGGCCGGCAGCCGAACGCGTCACCTATGACGTGCTGCAGGTCGACGGCAAGCAGCTGGCCAGGACCGTGGTATCGGACGTGGTAACTAGCCCCGCCCGTCGCGCGGGTGGTCAGCGTTGGGACGAAGGTCGAGGCCAGCCCGCCGGCCACGCAGCCGGCGGCCGCACGACCGCCCCGAAACCGGCGGCCACCACATCCGCCCCAAAACCAGCCACGGCGGCTGTGTCCACCCCGGCATCGCAGGCTGTGGCTAGCCGACGCCGCGACCCGTCTCCACGCCCACATCGCAGCCGGTAACGAAACCAGCACCGCGGCCGGTGGTCACACCGGTCGTGAAGCCACCGGTCACACCGGTGACAAGGCCGGTCGCCCAGCCAGTGAAAGCCGGTAACACCGAAGCCGGTCGCGCCCAAACCGGTCGCTCCGAAACCGCCGCCCCAGCCGGCTCCAACCTGCCCCAGCCTGCACCAGCCCGCCCCCAAGCCGGCACCGAAGCCCGCGCCCAAGCCCGCTCCGCCTCGCGCCTAGCCGGCCCTCAAGCCCGCGCCGACGACCAGTCATCGTGGTGACGCCGGGCTCAGCCCAGGCGATCGCCAAGTCGATGATGGGCGCATACGGCTGGAACACCACCTCCCAGTTCAGCTGCCTGGTCAACCTGTGGAACGGAGAAAGCGGCTGGCGGTGGAATGCCACCAATCCATCCAGCGGCGCGTACGGCATACCGCAGGCATGGCCGGCCAACAAGATGGCGACGGCGGGAGCGGACTGGCGAACCAATCCGCGTACCCAGATCAGGTGGGGAATGGGCTACATCAAGGGTCGCTACGGGACCCCCTGCGCAGCCTGGTCGGCGTGGCTTTCCCGATCGCCGCATTGGTACTGACCGGAGCCCGGCCGCCACGCGGAGTGAGGCTCGGCGGGCACGGGAGCTCGGTGCGGACCGGGCTGAGAGGGCTGGCTAGCGAGCCGCCGACCGTCGAACCTGATCCGGATAATGCCGGCGCAGGGAGTCAGCGGCGCGATCCCTCACCGTGCGAGCACGGAGAAGACACGTATGCCGGACGTCCTGGTGATCGGTGGCGGGGTGATCGGCCTCGGCATCGCATGGCGCTGCCTGCAACGCGGCCTTCAGGTGACGGTGGTCGACCCGGCACCAGGGTCGGGAGCCTCCTCCGCGGCGGCCGGCATGCTCGGCACCGGCAACCGAACTGCACTACGGCGAGCAGGCCCTGCTCCAGCTCAACCTGGACTCAGCCCGCCGGTATCCGGAGTTTGCCGCGGAACTCGCGGCCGCCTCCGGACAAGACGTCGGTTACCGCCGCCTCCGGCGCCCTCGTGGCCGCGTGGGACGACGCGGATCTGGCGAGCTTGCGTGACCTGCAATCATTCGGGTCGTCCCTCGGCCTGGCTACCGAGCTGCTTACTAGCCGAGAAATACGCCGGACGGGAACCGGCGCTCGCGTCCGCCGTGGCGGGTGGCTTGTACGCGCCGGACGATCACGCGGTCGACAACCGGCGGCTCCACGCCGCCTTATTGCAGGCGGTGCGCATATCCGGCGGGGAGCTTCGGCCGCGAGCGCGTGGTCGCCCTCGAGACGTCGGCCGCGCGGGTCACGGGCGTCCGTACTGAGCCGGAACACGCGATCAGTGCCGACACCGTGGTGCTCGCCGGCCGGGGCCTGGTCCGCCCAGCTCCCCGACCCGGGCGGACTCGCGTTGCCCCTATCCGGCCGGTGAAGGGGCAGACCCTGCGGCTGCGCGTTCCCGGACCGCCCCTTCTGCGTCACGTCATCCGCGGCACGATCAAAGGGTCGCCCGTGTACCTCGTTCCGCGCGAGGACGGCGAGCTGGTCGTCGGGGCGTCGAGCGAGGAGGTCGGCTTCGACCAGGCCCCGCGCCGGTGCGGTATACGAGTTGCTGCGCGACGCTCAGTCGCTTGTCCCACTCCTCGGCGAGGTGCAGTTCGTCGAGGTCAGCACAAGCGTCCGGCCCGGGAGCCCTGACAACGCACCGATCATCGGGCCCAGCTCGATTCCGGGTCTGGTGCTGGCGACTGGGCACTACCGGAACGGCATCCTGTTGACGCCGGTCACGGCCGACGGCATTGCGGACCTCATCACCACCGGATCGCTGCCGGACGCGCTTGCGGGGTTCGGCGCCGACCGGTTTCTCCCTCGGATGGTGACGACATGAACCTGACGGTCAACGGAAGTACGCAGACGCTCCCCGAACACACAACGCTCGCCGAACTGATGGCCTGGGAAAACGCGGCGAGCCGCGGGTGCGCGGCTGCGGTCGACGGAGAGGTTGTGCCGCGCGGGAGCTGGGACACGTTCCAGCTCTGGGAGGGGTCATTCGTCGAAGTCCTCACCGCGGTCCAGGGAGGTTGGAGTTGCCTGATCCGTTCGTCATTGCCGGCACCGAGATCGCGTCGCGGCTGATCCTCGGTACTGGCGGGGCGCCAAGCATGCAGGTCATCGACGAGACCATCGTCGCCTCCGGCACGGCCATGTGCACGGTGGCGATGCGTCGGGTCGACACCGGGACCAGCGGCTCGGTCATCGGACGTGCTCGATCGGCGCGGCGTGCGCGTGCTGCCCAACACCGCCGGCTGCCGGAACCGCGTTCGAGGCCGTCCGCACTGCCCAGCTGGCCCGGGAGGCGCTGGAGACCGATTGGGTCAAGTTGGAGGTCGTGGCCGACGAGCGAACGCTGCTGCCTGAACCGATCGAGCTGCTCGACGCCGCCGAGCAGCTCGGTCGGTCTCGGGTTCACCGTGCTGCCGTACACGAACGACGATCCGGTGCTGGCGCGCCGGTTGCAGCGGATCGGCTGCGCCGCGGTGATGCCGCTCGGATCACCGATCGGCAGCGGTCTCGGCATCCAGAACCCCCACAACATCGAGCTGATCGTGTCCGAAGCCGAGGTACCGGTCATCCTCGACGCCGGCGTGGGCACGGCGTCCGACGCCGCGCTCGCGATGGAGCTTGGGTGCGACGGGTGCTGCTCGCGTCGTCGGTGACCCGAGCCCAGGATCCGGCGCTCATGGCGGCGGCGCATGGCCGCAGCGGTGCGCGCCGGCCGCCTGGCCCGACTGGCCGGTCGGATCCCGCGGCGGCACCATGCCCAGGCATCGTCACCGCTGCAAGGGATGGCGGTGCTGTGACTGTCCAGCGGCCAACGAGTGCCGAGCGATGAGCGTCGCCGGCGTCCGCCCCGTCCCGCCGACTGAGGTAGGAATCACCCTCGGCGACGAGCAGCCGCGAACACTTGGCTTCCTCGACCTGTGTGGCGCTCTGGGGCAACCTCGGCGTAAGCCTGCTCGGCCCGACGGCGGCGCTGTTCATCCTGGCCCCGACCGGAACTGCGATGTCGCTGTTCGCCGCGTTCGTCGCGGTGTTGATCGGCAGCCTGATCGGTGTGCTGCCCGTCGCGGCCATGGCGTTCGCCGGCGCGGAGACCGGACAGCCCTCGATGGTATTGCTGCGTGGGCTGTTCGGTGCCCGGTTGTCCTTCCTGCCGACGTTGTTGAACCTGATCCAGTGCGTCGGATGGGGCATCTTCGAGCTGGTCGTGATCGCCAGCGCGGCGAGCGAGTTGCTGCCGTGGGACACTCGCTGGTGTTACGTGCTGGCCGGCGGCATAGTCACGACCCTGATGGCGCTCCGCCCGCTGGGCGTCGTGCGGGTCTTGCGCCGATACGTCCTGGTCGCGGTGGCCGTGTCCATGACCTACTTCCTCGTCCAGCTGGCGCGCGGGACCGTTGCCCAGCCTGACGGAGGGCGGCTGGACCGGCTTCTGGCTGGCCGTCGACGCGGTGATCGCGGTCTCGATCTCCTGGGTGCCGCTGGCCGCCGACTACACCCGTCATGCCCGCTCGCGACGGGCGCGCCTTCCGCGGCACCCTGGCCGGCTACTCGGTCACCCAGATCGCCTGTTACGTCCTCGGCCTGCTCGCGTATTCGACAGTGGTGCGCACCGAGGGGCGAGTCGGCCTTGTTCCACGCGTTCATTCGCGGTTCCGTTCGGCTGGCTGCCGTTCGCCGTGCTGGTGCTGCGGGAGCTCGACGAGTCGTTCACGAATGTGTATTCGACTGTCGTGTCTGTGCAAAACCTGCGCCCACGCGCTGATCGGCGGGTACTCGCGCTCGTGATCGGCGCGCTGACCACGCTCGGCGCTCTGCATGCTCCACATCCGCGACTATCAGAACTTCCTGTACCTGATCGGGTCCGTTTTCGTGCCGCTGTCCGCCGTCTTCATCGTCGAGTACTTCCTGCTCGGGGGCCGGCGAAACTGGAACACGTCGGAGAGTGCGCCGTCGCGGTGGTGGATGCTGCTGCCCTGGGCGGCCGGCTTCGTCGCCTACCAGCTGATCAATCCAGGGGGATCGCGCGCTGGGCATCAGGCTGGACCCGGGTCCAGGGCTGGCTGCACTTCGTGCCGCAAAGCTGGATGAGTGCGTCCGCACTCTCCTTCCTGATTGCCGCCGTAGTCACCGTCATGGTCGGTACGTGGCGGCGGACGGTCAGCCCGCGGCTAGACCCGCAGCTGTGAGCGCAGCGGCAGAATGCCGTCATGCGCGTCCATCCCGAGGTCGCCGCTGCCCTCGCCGCCGGTCGTCCGGTAGTGGCGCTCGAGAGCACGCTGGTCACCCACGGCCTCCCCGCCCGGACAATTTCCGGATAGCCCGAGAACTCGAGAACTCGGTCCGCGAGGACGGCGCATTGCCGGCCACCGTGGCGGTCCTAGGCGGCGAGGCCTGCATAGGGCTGGAAGATGCAGCGCTCGAACGACTCGCAGGCTCCGACACGGTGGTGAAAGCGAGCGTCCGCGACCTGGCCGTACTCGCCGCACGCCACGCAGACGGGGCCACCACGGTCGCCGCGACCGCCCATCTCGCGGCCCGCGCCGGCATAGCGGTGTTCGCCACCGGAGGCCTGGGCGGGGTCCATCGAGACTCGCAGGAGACCTTCGACGAATCCGCCGACTTGCGAGTCCTGGCCCGCACTCCGATCCTGCTGGTCTGCTCGGGCGTGAAGTCGATCCTCGACGTGCCCGCGACGCTCGAACGGTTGGAGACCCTCTCCGTCGGCGTGCTCGGCTACCGCACGGACACCTTCCCGGCGTTCTACCTGCGCGATTCGGGACAGCGAGTGCCCTGGCGAGTCGAGTCCGCGGCCGAGATCGCCGCCGCGTGGCGCGCGCGGCAGGGCATGGGCACCGAAGGCTACGGCCTGGTCGTCGCCAACCCGGTGCCACTCGACGCGGAGCTGGATCGCGAGCTGCACGATCGCACCCTGGCCGCGGGGATCGCGGCCGCGCGCGCGGCCGACGTGCACGGAAAGGACGTCACTCCGTTCCTCCTCGCGTTCTTCCATCGCGAGACGGGCGGCCAGTCGGTGGCCGCGAACGTGGCCCTCGTCCGTGACAACGCACGCCTGGCGGCCGCCGTCGCCGTCGAGCTCGCGAGCCATTGACATGAGCCCGCACCCGCACGTCGTCTGCGTGGGCGACGTGATGGCGGACATCGTCGCCCGGCTTCCCGGTCCGCTGGCCCGCCGGATCCGACACCCCCGCTTCGATCGAGGTGTTTGGCGGAGGCGCCGCAGGCAACACCGCGAGCTGGCTCGACCACCTGGGCACCAGGGTCACGCTCGTCGGCCGGATCGGCCCGGCTGACGACCCCTTTCGCGCCGCGGCACTCGGCGGCCTGACCCCGAAGTCGCCGCAGGGACTCGTGACTGATCCGGTACATGCAACCGGCCGATGTCTCGTGTTGGTCGGGCCGGACGGAGAACGCACGATGGTTCCCGGACGCCGGCGCCAACGCATTCCTAGTCCCGGCCGACCTGAACGGTCACTTCGAAGCTGGGCGGCATCTGCACCTCTCGGGCTACCCACTTTTCGGCCGAGCACGTGAGGCGGGCCGCCGGGCCTGACCCTGGCTCGCGAGGCCGGCATGACGATCTCGGTCACTGCGGCATCCGCGGCGCCGCTCGCTCGCGTTGGCGCCGCCGCGTTCCTCGACTGGATCGGCCCGGACCTAACCCTGTTCGCCAATCGTCGACGAGGCGCGGGTACTCACCGGAGCCGGCAATCCCGATGCGGCCGCGGCCGCGCTTGCGCGCCGGGTTCGGCTCGCGGTCGTGACGTGCGGCTCACGGGGTGCCATCGCCGTCGGCCGAGCGGGGGTCGCGTCACATTCCTACGGAGCCAATCGAGCCCCGTGACACAACTGGTGCCGGTGACGCGTTCGCCGCCGGTTATCTCGACGCCGTGGGTCGCGGAGCCGATACCGGGCCGCCAGTGCTGGCCGGGCACCGGATGGCGGCGAGCGCCTGCCGGAAGCTCGGCGGCCGCCCGTGACGATGATGGCCGAGCACCGACCGTCAGCGCACGCCGGCCGCGTCCATCCCCCGAAGTTCCTTCTTCAGCTCGGCGATCTCGTCCCGCAGCCGAGCCGCCACCTCGAACTGCAGCTCACGCGCCGCGCCCAGCATCTGCGCATTCAGCTGTTGGATGAGATCCGCAAGCTCGGCTCTGGGCATCTGCGGAGATATCGAGCTGGCGGTCGGCATGGGTGCCCACGCCGACCACGCCCGCCGACACACCGCGCCCGGACACACCACGGCCAGATGCACCGCGCCCCCCCGGCCGGGGACAGGCGACTTGCCCCGGGACTGGGACCGGCCAGAGCCCCCAGCATCTCGTCGGTGTCGGCCGCCTCCCGGGCGAGCATGTCGGTGATGTCGGCGATGCGCTTGCGCAGTGGCTGTGGATCGAGTCCGTGCTCGGCGTTGTAGGCTGATCTGCTTGGCCCGGCGGCGGTTGGTCTCGTCGATGGCCCGCTGCATCGACGGGGTGATCGTGTCGGCGTACATGTGCACCTGCGCCGGACACGTGGCGCGCCGCGCGTCCGATCGTCTGGATGAGCGACGTGCCGCTGCGCAGGAAGCCCTCCTTGTCGGCGTCCAGGATGGACACCAGGGATACCTCCGGAAGGTCGAGCCCCTCCCGGAGCAGGTTGATGCCCGACCAGGACGTCGAACTCGCCGGTGCCGCAGCTCCCGGAGCAGCTCGACTCGCCGCAGCGTGTCGACCTCGGAGTGCAGGTATCGGACCCGGACCCCGAGCTCGAGCAGGTAGTCGGTGAGATCCTCGGCCATCTTCTTGGTCAGCGTGGTGACGAGGATCCGCTCGTCACGCTGGGCCCGTTCCCGGATTTCGGAGACGAGATCGTCGATCTGTCCCTTCGTGGGCTTGACGATGACCTCCGGGTCGACCAGACCGGTCGGCCGGATGACCTGCTCGACGAACTCGCCCCGAGACCGGCCCAGCTCGTACGGACCCGGCGTCGCGGACAGGTAGACCGTCTGCCCGATGCGATCCACGAACTCCTCGAACTTGAGGGGCCGGTTGTCCATCGCCGACGGCAGCCGGAATCCGTGCTCGACCAGCGTTCGCTTGCGGGACATGTCGCCCTCGTACATGCCGCCGGTCTGCGGCACCGGTGTTGTGCGACTCGTCCATGACGAGCAGGAAGTCGTCAGGAAAGTAGTCGAGCAAGCAGTTCGGCGGACTGCCCGGCGCGCGCCCGTCGATGTGCCGCGAGTAGTTCTCGATGCCTGAGCAGAATCCGACCTGCCGCATCATCTCGATGTCATACGCCGTGCGCATCCGCAGTCGCTGCGCCTCGAGGAGCTTGTTGTGCTTCTCCAACTCGGCTAGCCGATCGGCGAGCTCGAGCTCGATGCCCCGCAACGCCCGCGCCATGCGCTCCGGACCCGCCGTGTAGTGCGACGCCGGGAAGACGAACACCTCCTCGACCTCGCGCATGACCTCGCCGGTCAACGGGTGCAGGTAGTACAGCCGCTCGATATCGTCGCCGAACATCTCGACTCGGATCGCGAGCTCCTCGTACATCGGGAAGATCTCGACCGTGTCGCCGCGCACCCGGAACGTGCCGCGGGTGAAGGACAGGTCGTTGCGGGTGTATTGCACGCTCGACCAGATGCCGTAGGAGCAAGTCACGCTCGACGTTGCTGGCCTAGGTGTAGGCGGACCGAGCGGTCGACATACTCCTGTGGCGTGCCGAGACCGTAGATGCACGACACCGTGGCGACCACGACCACGTCGCGCCGGGTGAGCAGTGAGTTGGTCGCCGAGTGCCTCAGCCGCTCCACCTCGGAGTTGATCGAGGAGTCCTTCTCGATGTAGGTGTCGGTCTGGGGGACGTAGGCCTCGGGCTGGTAGTAGTCGTAGTAGCTGACGAAGTACTCGACGGCATTGTTGGGCAACATCTCACGCAGCTCGTTCGCCAGCTGAGCGGCGAGCGTCTTGTTCGGCGCCATGACCAGGGTCGGCCGCTGCAGGCGTTCAATCAGCCACGCCGTCGTCGCCGACTTTCCAGTGCCCGTCGCACCGAGCAGGACGACGTCCTTCTGCCCAGCTCGGATCCGCCGTTCCAGCTCGTCGATCGCGGCCGGTTGATCACCCGACGGCTGAAAGTCCGACACAACCTCGAACTTGCCCGCCTTGGGAACGATGTCACTGGCCACCCGCATTCCTCCACGGTACGGCTCGGCTCCGACAAGCCACTCGCGGCCGCGGGCCGCCGCTGCGCCGGGCAGATCTTGGTCCGCGCGTGATCACGACGGTCGACGGGTCACCACCCTCGTCCGAATCAGGCTCGCCACCGTGGTGACGGTCAAGATGCCGATGATCACCACCAGAGACAGCCAGATCGGGATGTCAGGCGCCCAGGTGACCGGCTCGCCGCCGTTCACGAATGGCAGGGTGTTCTCGTGCAAGGCGTGCAGTACGAGCTTGACTCCGATGAAGGCCAGCAACACCGCGAGCCCCAGGCTCAAGTACACCAACCGTTTGAGCAGGCCACCGAGCAGGAAGTAGAGCTGGCGTAGTCCCATGAGCGCGAAGATGTTCGCCGTGAGCACCAGGTAAGGCTCCTGCGTGATTCCGTAGATCGCGGGGATGGAATCCAGCGCGAACAACAGATCCGTCGTCCCCAGCGCGACGATGACCAGAAGCATCGGCGTGACCAGGCGTTTCCCCGCCCGTTTCACAGTGAGCTTCGTGCCGTGATAGCTCTCGGTCGAGGGCACCCGGCGACGAAGCCATTGCACCGCTCGGCCCTCGTGATACTTCTCCTCCTCCGAGTTGCTCTCGACCACCAATTTCACGGCCGTATATACCAAGAACGCACCGAACAGATAGAAAATCCAGCTGAATGCCGAGATCGCCGCGGCGCCAACGGCGATGAACACGCCGCGCAGGACCAGCGCGAGCACGATCCCGACGAGCAACGCCTGCTGCTGCAATTCGCGGGGGACCTTGAGCTTGGCGATGATGACCAGGAACACGAACAGGTTGTCGATCGACAGTGAGTACTCGGTCAGCCAGCCACCGAGGAACTGCGCCGCGTACTCCGGGCCGCTGATAAGCGAGGATCCCAGCGCAGAACAGCAAGGCGGCACCGATGAAGAACGCGAGATCTCGGGTCACCTCTCGCATCGACGGCTCGTGCGGACGACGGCCCACGACGAACACGTCGACGGAGAGAAACGCGAGGGCCACGACCAGTGTGACGATCCACACCCATGGCGCTACGTGCACATTTCCTCCGGCCAACCTCGGGCGCGACGACGCGCGCTGCGGTCGCCGAAGGTCTCACCCACCCAGCTCGACCGGTCGGCCGGTCCTGGGCCGGATCCCCGGGCCGTGCAACCGCCACGACCGTGATGACGGGGACTCCGTCGAGATCTACCGGGTTACTCCCTCCAGTTCCGGGAATCATACCGGTCAGGCGTCTGAGCGTCGCCGGAAGATCCCTGCTGGGGCACTCGTACGGTGATCTGGCAGGCTCGAAGGCGACCAGGAAGCGGCCCGGGCCCCATCGCTTGAAGGGAGCACGATGCAGATCTGGCCTGGATCGGCGTATCCCCTCGGCGCGACTTACGACGGCTCCGGCACCAATTTCGCGCTGTTCAGTGAGGTCGCCGAACGGGTCGAGTTGTGCCTGTTCGACGCCGACGGCACCGAGGTCCGGCTCGACCTGCCGGAGATGGACGGCTTCGTCTGGCACGCGTTCCTTCCCGGAGCGGAGCCCGGCCAGCGATACGGCTATCGGGTGCACGGTCCCTACGATCCGTCCCGAGGCCACCGGTGCAATCCAAGCAAGCTGCTGCTCGACCCGTACGCCAAGGCCATCGACGGCAAGTTCCGACTGGGGCCAGGCACTGCTTCTCGCTACAACTTCGGCGATCCGCAAAGTCCGCAACGATCGAGGACTCCGCCGGCTGCCATGCCGAAATCGGTGGTGATCAATCCGTATCTTCGACTGGGGCACCGACCGACCGCCGAAGCGTCAGTACGCGGAGTCGGTCATCTATGAAGCGCATGTCAAGGGATTCACCTACCAGCATCCGGAGATTCCGGCCGAGCTGCGCGGGACCTACTCCGCCATCGCGCCATCCGGTCATGATCGATCACCTGCGCTCACTCGGGGTCACTGCCATCGAGCTCATGCCCGTGCATCACTTTGCGAACGACTCGACGCTGATCGAACGAGGGCTTGTCGAACTACTGGGGCTACAACACGATCGGGTTCTTCGCTCCCGACAGCAAGTACAGCTCGAGCACCAGCCCCGGGGGCCAGGTTCAGGAGTTCAAGTCGATGGTCCGCGAGCTGCACGACGCAGGCATCGAAGTGATCCTTGACGTGGTCTACAACCACACCGGCGGAAGGAAACCACCTGGGGCCCGACGCTTGTGCTTCAAGGGAATTGACAACTCCGCGTATTACCGTTTGGTCGACAACGACCAGCAGTTCTACATGGACTACACCGGGACCGGAAACAGCGCTCAACGTGCGGCACCCGCATGCCTTGCAGCTGATCATGGATTCGTTGCGATACTGGGTGACCGAAATGCACGTCGACGGATTCCGGTTCGACCTGGCGGCGACCCTGGCTCGTGAATTCTACGACGTCGACCGGTTGTCCAGTTTCTTCGAGCTCGTCCAGCAGGACCCGACAGTGAGCCAAGTCAAGCTGATCGCGGAGCCGTGGGACGTCGGGCCCGGTGGATACCAGGTCGGCAACTTTCCGCCGCAGTGGACGGAATGGAACGGCAAGTATCGCGACACGGTCCGCGACTTCTGGCGGGGCGAGCCGGCGACGCTCGGTGAGTTCGCATCGCGCCTCACCGGGTCAGCCGACCTGTACGAGCACTCGGCCCGGCGTCCGGTCGCATCGATCAACTTCGTCACCGCCCATGACGGCTTCACGCTGAAGGATCTTGTCTCCTACAACGAGAAGCACAACGAGGCCAACGGCGAGGACAACCGGGACGGCGAGAGCTACAACCGGTCGTGGAACTGCGGGCACGAAGGACCAACCGACGATCCCGAGGTGAACGCACTGCGGGCGCGCCAGCAGCGCAATTTCCTCGCGACGCTGCTGCTGTCCCAGGGCGTGCCGATGATCTCCCACGGGGATGAGCTCGGCCGCACCCAGCAGGGCAACAACAACGGGTTCTGTCAGGACAACGAGCTGACCTGGATCGACTGGAAGAACCTCGACGTCGATCTCCTTGCCTTCACTCGCTACGTGTCCTCGCTCCGGCACGACCATCCGGTGTTCCGGCGGCGCCGCTTCTTCGATGGCCTGCCGGTCGGCCGTCGCGGCCGCAAGGGGCTACCAGACATCGCCTGGCTACGCCCAGACGGAAGCCAGATGACCAAGCAGGACTGGGGATCCGGCTTTGGCCGGGCGGTAGCGGTATTCCTCAACGGGCAGGGTCTCGCCGACCGGGACGGCCGCGGCGAACGCGTGGTGGATGACTCGTTCGTGCTGTGCTTCTCGGCGCACCACGAGCACATCCAGTTCATGCTCCCGCCGGCCTCCTACGGCCGGAATTGGCAGGTCGTGCTGGACACCATGAATCCCGACGTGGGTGATGAGCAGGTCCTGCGGTACCGCCAGCGCGTGGACGTCGGGCCGCGGGCCCTGGTCGTCCTGCAGCGGATCGATTGATGCCCCCTGCGTCCACATATCGGCTGCAGGTGCGGGCCGCATTCCCACTGTCCGCTGTCGCCTCGATCCTCGACTACCTGACTGAGCTCGGCGTCGGGGCGATCTACCTGTCGCCATTGTTGCGTGCGACCACCGGCTCCGAGCACGGCTACGACGTCGTCGACTTCACGACGATCGATCCGGCGCGCGGCGGTCCCGCCGGCTGGTCACGTCTCGTGACTGAGGTGCGGCGTGAACCGCTGCAGATCGTGGTCGACATCGTGCCCAACCATGCGGGCGTGGCGGACGCGAGCGAGAACGCCGCGTGGTGGGACGTGCTGCGCCTGGGCCGCGATTCGCGGTATGCCCGCTGGTTCGACATCGACTGGACACGCGGTCGCATCCGGCTGCCGATCCTCAGCGACGATGACGACGCGCTGGCGGCACTGCGCGTGATCGACGGTGAGCTGCGCTACTACGAGCACCGGTTCCCGATCGCACCGGGAACCGCGCCGGGACCGGGTGAGAGCGCCAGGGCCGTCCACGGCCGGCAGCACTACGAGCTGGTCAGCTGGCGACGGGCGGATGTGGACCAGAGCTATCGACGGTTCTTCGCGGTCACGAGCTTGGCCGGCTTGCGCGTCGAGGATCCGGCTGTCTTCGACGCCACGCACCGTGAGATCTTGCGGTGGGTCCGCGAGGACGGCGTGACGGGTCTCACGCGTCGATCACCCGGACGGGCTGGCCGACCCGAGTGGATACCTGCGGCAGCTACGCGCCGCTGCGCCGACAGCGTGGCTCACGGTCGAGAAGATCCTGGAACCCGGTGAACGACTGCCGCGCGCCTGGCCGGTTGACGGCACGACCGGATACGAGGCGCTCGCCGACGTCTGCGGCGTGTTCGTGGATCGAGCGGGCGAACAGCCGTTCGACGAGCTCTACCGCGAGCTCACCGGCGATCAGCGGACATTCGCTGACCACGTCGTTGACGGAAAGCGCCTCGTGGCCACGACGATTCTCCGGGCCGAGGTGCACCGCCTGGCCCGGTTGGTGCCCGATGTACCGCTGGCCATCGACGCCCTCACCGAGCTCCTGGTTGCCATGCCGGTGTATCGCTCCTACCTGCCGATCGGCGCCGAGTACCTCCGCGAAGCGATCGACTGCGCGAAGCGCTGCCGCCCCGATCTCGCAGACGTCATCACCGCCCTCGAGCAACGGCTGGCCGATCCGGCCGACGAGCTGGCTAGCCGGTTCCAGCAGGTGTCCGGCGCCGTCATGGCCAAGGGCGTCGAGGACACGGCCTACTACCGATACTCGCGGTTCGTCGCCCTGAACGAGGTCGGCGGCGATCCGGCTCGGTTCGGGCTGGGCCCGGACGGGTTCCACGAGGCGGCCCAACGCCGGCTGGCCGAGTGGCCGGCGGGGATGACGACGCTGATGACGCACGACACCAAGCGAGGCGAAGACGTTCGGGCGCGACTGGCTGTCCTCGCCGAGCTGCCGGCCGAGTGGGCGACTCTCGCCCGGCAACTCCATCGGCTGGTTCCTGATGCCCAATCCGGCCCTCGGCTATCTGCTGTGGCAAACAGTCGTCGGCGCCGGCCTGATCTCACGCGAGCGGTTCCACGCGTACGCGGAGAAGGCGATGCGCGAGGCGTCGGACGGAACCAGCTGGGCCGATCCCGACTGCTGCGTTCGAGTCCGCCGTACACGCCGCCGTCGACGCTGTCTACGACGACCCGCAGATCAACGACGCCATCGCGAGGTTCGTCCGCCTGATCGAGCCCATTGGCTGGAGCAATGCGCTTGGTCAGAAGGCGGTCGCGCTGACCATGCCGGGCGTTCCGGACGTCTACCAGGGCACCGAATGGTGGGACGACTCCCTGGTCGACCCGGACAATCGCCGCGCCGTCGACTTCGAGTCCCGCCGTTCAGTGCTCCGCGCACTCGACGCAACCGGTGAGCTACCTCCCGTCGACCGCACGGCCGCCGCCAAGCTATGGGTGGTGATCGCGCACCTCGCGGCTGCGCCGGAATCGCCCCGAGCTGTTCAGCGCCTATCAACCGCTGCGGCGCGCTCGGGTCTGGCGCGAGCCACGTGCTGGCGTTTGATCGCGGGGTGCGATCACGGTGGCGACCGTACGGCCGGTGGGGCTGCAGCGGTCCGGGCGGCTGGGGCGACACGAGCCTGGTCGTCGAACGCGAGGCTCGAAGACGCCTTCACCGGGCGGCGCCACGCTGGACGGGTAGCGGTTGCTGACCTGCTCGCCCGCTACCCAGTCGCGGTGCTCGTGCCGCGCTGAGCTGTCCCCCAATCGGTGGAGGCCGGTTTCAGCCGGTACATCGACCGCTTGCTCGACGGTGCCAACGACCCTCCGCGGAGAGGCTGGTGTCCATCAGCCACCCCGCCCGAGGAGCCACCGAAATGACCGCCATCACCGCCACCGCCCGGACCCACCGCCGCAGGCCTCGCCGTGATTGGCGCCATCGTCGCGATCGCCCTCGCCGTCGTCGCCCTGGTCCTGTTCAAGACCAGCCCGGCGCAGGACATGCACCAGGTGGTCACCACCTATCACCACCTGCCGCACCTCGTGCAAGCTCTCCTCGGCGCCCAGCACCTCGGATCCTGATCCCGCCGGCGGCCCAGGCCGCGAGCTGTCGATCTCGCACTGGCCCGCTCGTCGGATCTGGTGAAGGCTCGATGCACGAGCCACACCGAAGGGAACGAACCATGCCGTATCTGATCCTGCTCTACGAGGACGAGCAGTCCTGGGCCGATGCCAGTGACGAGACGTCCGCGGAGATACTGGCCGAGCACCAGGCGTTCAGCGAGCGGTACCGCGACGCGCTGCGAGGTGGCTCTGCGTTGCAGCCGCAGGCAACCGCCACGACCATCCGGGCTGGAACACTGGCACGCCCACCGTCACCGACGGCCCGTTCGCCGAGACCAAGGAAGCGCTGGGCGGCTTCTACCTGGTCGAGGCCGCCGACCTGGATCGAAGCCCTTGCGATTGCTCGGGAGGTGCCCGCACCGTTCGGCGGGGTCGAGGTACGGCCCGTCCGGTGTTCGACTGATCGTGGCCGCGGATCCCGCCGATGCCGCCGTTGTGGCGGCGGTTGCGGAGGCCCACCGGCGCGAGTGGGCGTTCGTCCTGGCCGCGACCGTGCGGGTAACGCGGGATCTGGATCTGGCCGAGGAGTGCGTCCAGGAGCGCGTACGCGCAGGCGCTACGGACCTGGGTGGAGCGCGGAGTCCCCACGTCGCCCGGGGCCTGGCTCACGACCGTGGCCCGCCGACGGGCGGTTGACGTGTTGCGACGCGACGCGACGTTGCGCCGTGCGCTTCCCATGCTCCTGCTCGACGAGCAGCCGGGCGCCGAGCCCGAACCTCGCGAGGATCACATCCCGGACGATCGGCTCCGTCTGGTGTTCACCTGTTGCCACCCAGCGCTCGCGGAGACAAGCCAAGTTGCCTTGACCCTGCGGCTGCTGTGCGGGTTGACGACGGCTGAGGTCGCGCGCGCGTTCTTGGTCAGCGAGTCCACGATGGCGGCTCGGATCACCCGCGCCAAACACAAGATCGCGGCCGCCGGCATTGCCTACCGAGTCCCGCCACCGGAAGAGCTGCCCGCGCGGGTCGATGCGGTGCTGACCGTCATCCATCTGGTTTTCACCACTGGGCATACCGCACCCGCCGGCGCCGACCTCGATGCGTCGAGACCTGGTCGAGCGAGCGCTGGACCTCGCCCGGATGCTGGCCGCGCTGTTGCCCGACGACCCCGGTGTCCTCGGCCTGCTCGCGCTCATCCTGCTCACCGACGCCCGACGGGACACCCGGCTGGGGACGGACGGCGGCCTGCAGTTGCTTGCCGAACAGGACCGAACGCAGTGGGACCACGCGGCGATCCGGGAGGGCGCCGAGTTGGTACGGTGCGCCCTCCGGCACAGGCCGCCGGGCCGGTTCGCGCTGATGGCGGCGATCGCGGCGGTGCACAGCGAGGCGCCGACCTGGGATGACACCGATTGGCATGAGGTGGTCGGCCTCTACGACGTGCTGGTGCAGATCTGGCCGTCACCCGTCGTAGCTCTGAACCGCGCTGTTGCCGTCGGATTCGAGCAGGGCCCTGCGGCGGGCCTCGCCGCCCTGGAGCCGCTGACGGCGGAGCCACAGCTCGCCGGCTATGGCTACCTGGCCGCAGCCCGCGCGGACTTCCTGCGCCGCCTCGGACGCGACGCCGAGGCTCGACAGGCGTACGAGGAGGCGTTGCTGATGACCGAGAATCGAGCCGAGCAACTCTTCCTCGCCGGTCGGCTCGCGGAGATCACCGAACGCAACCCGGCGTGATCCGACCATCAGCGTGGGCGGATCCGTACGCTCGTGGCATGCCGCCTCGTTTCGTCGACCCGACCGATCCGAGCGCTCCCCTCGTCTGGCGAGTTCCATCGTGGCAGCCCACGGTCATAATGTTGTTCGTCTGCGGGTCGTTGCCCTCAACCTATACGGCGTCGCCGAGTACGCTGATGCGGGTTGCGACGATCGGGGTCGGCGCCGTCGCCTTCGTGTCGGCGATCGAGGGCTTGCGCATGTACCTGGTCGTGGACCAGGACGGCATAGGGTTTCGCGGTCTTTTTCGCACCCACAACGTCGAGTGGCCGGACGTCTCTGCGATCACGGTTCGGCGCAGCGGGTTCAGCGGGGCGACGCTTCGAATCACCCGAGCCGACGGGTCCTATGCTGATGTTCCGCCGTCGCTGGTGCTTCCGACCAAGCCCACCGGCACTGGCCAAGGCGCTCGCGCAACTCGGGGACACCGCTCGCATGATCACCGACTATGGGCAGGCCCGACGTCGCTAGGGCGTACCCGCAAGACGCTCAGTACGGCGGTTGCAGGCGCTGCCGCAGACGCGCTATGTCTAGATGTGGCTCCGGATAACGTGGATCGAGATGATTAAGCGTCTCGACGAGCAGTTGCCCGACAGCCCAGTTCCGGTACCACTTCCGGTCGCTCGGGACGACGTACCATGGCGCGTGCTCGGGCGAGCAGTGCTGGAGCATGCCGGCGTATGCCGCCTGATAGTCCCGCCCAGTAGGCGCGCTCGGTTATGTCCCCCTCATTGAACTTCCACCACTTGGTGGGGTCTTCGAGCCGGGCGAGAAGTCGCGCGCGCTGGGTCGCGTACGAGATGTGTAGCAGGCACTTGACGACGGTCGTGCCTTGCTCGACAAGGCCCGCCTCAAACGCGTTGATCTCTTCGTAACGCCGTCGCCATTCCGCCTCGGGGATGAGCTCATGCACCCGCGGAACGAGAACGTCCTCGTAGTGCGATCGATCGAAGACGCCGATGATTCCTGGCCGCGGCAACGCCCTTGCGGATTCGCCACAGAAAGTGATGCGCTGCCTCCTCCGGAGTCGGCTTCTTGAAGGCCTGCACCGAGACGGCATTGGGTGAGCACAGGCCGATGACGTGCTTCACCACGCCACCCTTGCCGGACGTGTCCATGCCCTGCAGCACGAGAAGCACCGTTCGCTGCAGCGCCGCCCAGGGTCGACTCCGCGTAGAGCCGTTCCTGCAGATCGCCCAGCAGCCTGCCTTCCTTGATCAGGTTCTGCAGGGTGCGCTTCTTCTTGCCGGGCGCCAGCGAGCGTGCTCGCGGTCTCGTAACCAGCGAGATTGACCGCACCCGGTGCCGCTCGCAGTGCGTCCCGCACCGACTCTCGGATCACCTGTCACAAGCGGCAGCCTATGGTGGTGAGTGACGGACCTCGCAGGGTAAGACTCCCCCATGACCCCGTTTCGCGTCTGGGCGCCGCTGGCCCATCGGGTACGCGTCCGGCTCGGTGCCGAGGTGCATGACCTCGCCGCCAGTCGGGGACGGGTGGTGGGCGACGAGCCTCCGACGCGGAACCTGGCACGGACTACGCCTACCTGCTCGAGACGAGGACGACCAGCGGTCTTCCTGATCCGCGGTCGCGCTGGCAACCACGAGGCGTGCACGAGGCGAGCCGCGTCTACGACGACGCGGCCTACCGCTGGCAGGACCGATCCTGGCCGGGGCGCGACTGGCCCGGATCGATCGTCTACGAGCTGCACATCGGCACGTTCACTCCAGAAGGGACCTTCGACGCCGCGATCGACCGCCTGAACCACCTCGTTGACCTCGGCGTGACCGACGTCGAGCTGCTACCGGTGAACGCGCTTTCAACGGGTATGGAACTGGGGTTACGACGGCGTCGACTGGTATGCGGTGCACGAACCTTACGGCGGCCCGACGGGCTGAAACGCTTCGTCGACGCCTGCCATTCGCAGCGACTCGCGGTACTCCTCGACGTCGTCTATAACCACATCTCGGGCCGAGCGGCAACTACCTGGACCTCGCTTCGGGCCTACCTGCGTCATGCAACGCAACGCGTGGGTGAAGTGGTGAACCTCGACGGACCCGGCGCGCAGAGGTTCGCCGATACATCATCGACAACGCCCTGATGTGGCTGCGCGACTCCACATCGACGGTCTCCGGCTGGATGCTGCGCATGCCCTCGTCGACACGTCAACGCCGCATCTGCTGGCTGAGCTGTCCGGCGCACGTCGACGACCTCGAAGCAGAGCTTGGTCAGCCGAGAACCCTCGTCGCCGAGTCCGACCTGAACGATCCAGCTCATGATCACCCCGCGGAGCGAGGGCGGGTACGGTCTGGACGCGCAGTGGGACGACGACATGCACCACGCATTGCACGCGATCCTCACCGGCGAGCGCCAGGGTACTACGTGGACTTTGGCTCGCTTGCCGCCCTCGCCAAGGTCCACACGTCGGCGTTCCTGCACGATGGCTGCTACTCGACATTTCGCGGCCGACTGCACGGGCACCCTGTCGATCGCGTCCGGACGCCGGCCTACCGATTCATCGCTTACCTGCAAGATCACGACCAGGTCGGGAACCGGGCGCTCGGAGACCGGTTGCCGAGATCACCCCGCCGCGTCTGCTGGACGTCGGCGCGGTACTCGCTGCTCACGTCACCGTTCACGCCCATGCTCTGGATGGGTGAGGAATGAGCCGCCAGCACGCGATGGCCGTTCTTCACCTCCCATCCCGAACCGCACCTCGCCGAAGCGGCGGGCCGCGGACGGATCGAGGAGTTTGCCACCCACGGCTGGGATATCGCCGAGATGCTGGACCCCGAGGACCCGCTGGCGTTTCAGACCGCCAAGCTGAACTGGTCCGAGCTTCCGCCGCTCCGCATCGGAACATGCTGGCGCTCTACCGACGGCTGATCGAACTGCGGCGGACTGAGCCTGATCTGCAGGACCCCCGGCTGACCGCGGTGGCCGTCGACTACGACGAGCCGGCTCGATGGCTGGTCGTCCACCGTGGTGGGCTGCGGATCGCCGCGAATTTCGACGAGGCGCCGCAGGTCGTGCCCGGCCTGGCCGGTCAGGTCGTCTCGCCACCGGGAGGTCAAGGCCGCCGACAACGGCCTCTCGCTCGATGGGCAGAGCGCAGCCGTCATCCGAGTCGGCTGACGGCTCCCCACAGCTGGGGTGGCACGGCGTTCGCTGCGCGACGATCATCGGCAGGGTGGGCCCGCCTGACGATCGCGCTGTCGATGTCGTCACGACGGGTTCCGCCGGGTTTCGCAGACGCTGGCGCGCCACGTCGACCTGCCGCCGGATTGCCTTGGTCGCCGCGACCGGGATCGCGGCGGCTGCGGTGGTGGTCGGTGCCGCCGCGGGGAACGCAAGTCCGTCCACGACCCGAAGACCGTTGTCGACCCTGGGCCACCGGCCGCGGTCACCACCGATGCCGCCGGATGCCCGGTCACGGTGCGGTGCACCACCTCGGCCACGCCACCGCCGCAGCTGCGGGCCGCCTTGCTGCGCGCATTTCCCGCGGCGCGGGTGGTGACCGGCGAGCGCACCACCGAGGTGGGCGGGCCGGGCCTTATCCTCCACGCCACGGTCGTCGGCGCGCTCGACGGAGGTGCTGTGGTTTCGGCGACGGCTCAATGCGTTCCCCGCGGCGCAACGGTAGTCGAGCAGACCGTTCGCTCGGCGAACACCAGCCTCGACCTGGCCGGGAACACCGTGGTGCATGCCCGCTTGTTGTCGGAGATCGTGCCGGGCGGCGCGGCCGGGTGCAGCGTGCAGGTGTACCTGGACTCTCCCGGCGCTGGGACGCCGTGGACGCGGCAGCGATCTCTGTTGGCCCACGATCCGGCCGCGCAGGTGGCGCCGCGATGACGCCTGAGCACCCGACGCCGTCCGGGTGGATCGACCTGGAGATCACTGCGACCGACCCGACCGCAGGCGGCTCGGGAATCCACCACCGGCGCGCGCCGGCGGCATCCCCTCGGCCGGTGTCCGGTCGTACGGTCGTCGTCGCCGTCACGGTGGCTTCATTGGCACTTGCGGTCGCGATCCTCGGCCTTCTCATCCGCTCCCGCACCGTGACGACAACGACGCACATCCAGGCCGTCGTGCCGCGGGGAGTCGATGCGTCCGGCTGCCCGGTCGGTCGGACCTGCCGGGTCTCGTCCAATCCCGAATCCGCGGTTCTCGGGGCAGTCGACCGGGCGCTCGACTTTCCGACCGTGATCGGCTCGGTCACCGTCTCCGACGCGCCGACGAATGTTCACCTACCGCACGACGCTCACCGCAGTCGTCAACGCGGGGGTCACCGTCACGACAACGGCCCAGTGCGTCCCCGGCGGATCAGCTGTGCCGGAGCGGTCAAACGGGCTCGCCGCAACCGGACCGGCCGACGGAGCCGTCGTCGTTGCGGGTGCGCCGGGCTGCAGTGTGGTTGTGGTCGTCCGCGCCCGGCCGACGCTCCGGTCCCCGTCCAAGCGATCGAGCACATCGCGCACGACCCGTCCGCGCAGCTGCACGTCGGACGCTGACGGGATATCGCGTCCGTTACCGTGAGGGTTCGACTCGAGCGAAGGAGCGAGGGGCGTGAGCGGTCCGACCCGAGGCTTCACCGGCCGATTGCACCGGGTGCGAGACGAGCGCCTACCCCCTGGGCAATACGACGTCGGATCCGACTTCCCGGTTCTGACCGCGGAGGTGACTCCGCGATTGGACCCGCAACGCTGGTCCATCACGGTCGACGGTCTCGTCACGGAGGCCGGGACCTGGACGTGGGATGACGCGCATCGGCTGCCTGCGTCCGAGTTCCACGGCGACATCCACTGCGTCACGACGTGGTCCAAGCTCGGGACGAGCTTCGGTGGGGTCAGCGTCGACACCCTGTTCGATGCCGCCCGGCCACTGCCGGAGGCATCCTTCGTGCTCGCGACATCGACCACCGGCTACACGACGAACCTGCCGCTGGCGGACTTGACCGGAGGCAAGGCGTGGGTCGTGTGGACGCACGAGGGCAAGCCGTTGCCGGTCGACCACGGTGGCCCGGTCCGGCCTGCTCGTTCCGCATCTGTACTTCTGGAAGAGCGCGAAATGGGTCACTCGGCTGACCCTGCTCGATCACGATCAGCAAGGTTTCTGGGAGCGCAACGGATACCACGACCGGGGCGACCCGTGGCTCGAGCAGCGTTACCAGGGTGACTGAGCCGCCACTCACGCTTCCGCCACGCCGCATGCTCCAACCGGCGGTTGGCGACAAGCGGTCGTGCGCGAGGTCCGGCACCCGTCCCCGCGGTCGGTGCTCCTCCGCCTGGAGGTCATGCACCGGATGACGCACATGGCGGGCCAGCATTACGTCGTCCGGCTCACCGCCGACGATGGCTACACCGCGCAGCGCTCCTACTCGGTGTCGTCCGCGCCCTCGGATCCGCTCGTCGAGCTGTTCGTCGAGCGCCTCGACAACGGTGAGGTCTCAACCTTTCTCGCCGACGTCGTCCGCCCCGGCGACGAGCTGCAGGTCCGCGGCCCCATCGGCGGATGGTTCGTGTGGGACGGAGTTTCGCCGGCGGTGGGCGTCGGCGGTGGGACTGGCGTCGTGCCGCTCGTCGCCATGGCGCGACTCGCCCGGGATCTCGGAAGCACCGGGCAGCTGAAGCTCGCCGTGTCCGGGCGCAACCTGCCCGAGCTGCCCTACGCCGATGAGCTGGCGGCGGCGGGCGCCACCATCGCCCTGACCCGCGTGCCGCACGGTGAGCGGCCGGCCGGGCGGCTGACCGCCGCTGACTCTCATGCCCGTTGCTTGAACCGGGCGCGACCGCCTATGTCTGTGGCTCCGCCGGGTTCGCGGAGTTCGCCAGCCTGCTGCTCGTCGGCCTCGGGGTGCCAGTGCTGGACGTCCGAGTGGAGCGCTTCGGCCCGAGCGGCTGACGAGTTCAGGTCACCGACCGTCTAGGAGCGGCCGCATCCGGTCCCACGTCGCGCCGCTGGCGAGCGTCGCGGCGGCGGCGAGCGATGCCTGACAGCACTTCGAGAACCACGCGGTTGGCCAGGAACGCCGTGATGTCGGCGTGATCGTAACGGCGGTGATACCTCCACGACGTCGACGCCCACGACCGGGAGTTCGTAGCCGATGCGCCGCACGGAGTCGAGCAATTGGCGCGCGGAGAGGCCGCCCGGTTCCGGGGTGCCGGTCCCGGAGCGTGCCCCGGGTCGCACACGTCGATGTCGACCGACAGGAACACCCCGTCGCAGTCGTCGGTGGCGATGCCGAACGCCTCGGTCAGGCACGTCGACAGACCGCGCTCGCACGATCTCGGTCATCTCGTAGGAACGCATCCGCTGCTCGGCCATCCAGTCGAGCGTCGTCCGGAGGCGGCCAGTAGCCGCGCAGGCCTGATCTGCAGGAACCGGTCGCCGCGTACCGCGCCGGACTCGATTAGCCGGCGCATCGGCTGGCCGTGCCCGATCAGCGAGCCGAACTCGATGTTCCCGGTGTCGGCGTGCGCGTCGAAGTGGATCATCGAGATGCGGCCCTGGCCTAGGTCGCTGGGCCACGCCCGTCGCGTCCGGCCAGGCGATCGTGTGGTCGCCGCCGAGGATGAGCGGGATGGCGCCGTTGCGCGTGACCTCGTAGACCGCGGCCTGCAAGTCGCCGGTAGCCGACCGCGCGGCGTCGCCGGAAAACATCTCGACGTCGCCGGCGTCGTACACACCGCAGGTCGCGCAAGCCGTCGACCTGGAGCGCCAGCGACGGCCGGGACGCCGTCGTGGGGAAGATAGTCGGTCTGCCGGATGAGCTGGGGCCCGAACCGGGCGCCGGCGCGCGTTCGACGTCCCGCCATCGAACGGTGCCCCGAGGATCACGACGTCCGCGTCGGCATAAGTCGCCGCGTCAGTCCAGTCGCAGCGGTCGACCCGAGAAAGGGATGTCCGGACCGAACTGAGGTCCGTACCGCGCCATCGTCGCGACCTTCCACGAGTCTTTCCGGAACTCTTACCAGAGCGTGACTCTCCCACGGCGAGGGATCCGGGGGCGGGACCTCGACGATCGGAGGCGGGAAACGCTCAGGTGGCGGGCCGAACACCCGCCGGGCCGCGGCAATCGACGCCCGGGCGAGTGCCGCGTTACCTGCAGCGCCGATGCCAGCGCCGATGCCCATGGGAATGGCCCGCCCGAGCAGCAGCGCGCCCTGCTGAAGGCCGAAGCGGCGGCACGAAATGCTTGGCAAGGCGACGGTTCGCCCGGCGGACGGTCTCCTCCGACGCGTGCTGCGAAAGAACCTGAGCCCACTTCGCGCGCGAGCGTCTCGCCCCGCGAGCGGATTCCTCGAGGATCCGCACTCCTCGTCACCGAGCAGCAGCGCGAGCACCAGCGCGCGCCGCTGCTCGAGATTGTCTACGCGCAGGCCATGCACCTCGGCCACTGCCACGGCCGAACAGCGCAGTGGCTTCAGCGAAAGCACCGATCTCGAAGGCAGCGGTGGCGACAGAAGCTCCCGTGCCCACCCCGGAAAGGCCGCTGACGCGCCAGCCATCGCGCCGATTGCGGTGACGGTGCCCAGATAGATCCGCTCCAGCTCCCGGATCGTGTCTTCGGGAGTTAGGCCGCGCTTGGCCCGCGCCCGATTGACGTACGAGACGACGCCTGGCCGTTGGACACGCATCGCGCGGTCAAGCGAGGAGTCCAACACACCCTCGACGAATTGCGGCATCGGAATCGGGATGCTGCGACGGCGAGACTTAGCCATGCGTCTCTCCGCGAGCCGACGCCGGCGTCGCCGCGTCGAACCGCTCGCCCAGCTGGACATCGATGGCCATGAACTCCAGTCTGCCGACCGCATCGCCGATGTGCCAGGAGAGCCAACCGCCTGGTATGCGGTACGAAGGCCAGCGACAGCCCGGTCCGGCCCACGGAGGGACGCGTGGTGAGATGGCCCGATGCGTGCCCTGGTCCCGGCGCCTGGCGATCCGGTCAATGTTCATGACCACTACGCGGCCGGCTGGCTGACCTCCGGGGATCCGGGCCAACTTTGTGGCGAGTGTCGATGGCGCCGCGTCCACCGCCGGGTTGTCGCGGGGGCTGCAGACCCGCGGAGACAACCTGGTGTTCGCCGCTCTCCGCGATCTGGCCGATGTCGTGCTCGTCGGCGCTGGCACGGCGCGGGCCGAGGGCTACCGCGCCGCGACCCTGAGCCCGGCCAGGCAGGAGGTCCGGCGTTCCTACGGGCTGGCTCCGACACTGCCCATCGCCGTGGTGAGCCGCTCGGCCCGGCTGGATCCGGCGTCGGACCTGTTCCGAACCACCGACCCGGTCACCCGGACCATCGTGATCACGTGCGCAACGGCCGACGACGCCGCCCAGCGTGCGTTAGCACCCGGTGGCGGACGTCGTGCTGTGCGGGGAGGAGACCGTTGACCTCGCCGCGGTCGGTCCACGCTCGTGGCGCGGGGTCTGACGAGGATTCTGTGCGAAGGCGGACCGTCGTTCTTCGCTGATCTCGTCCGGTCCGGCGAAGTCGACGAGCTGTGCCTCTCGATCACGCCGCTGCTCGCCGGCCCCGGTCCGGGCCGGGTCACCGCCGGTGCGTCGTGGCCCGGCGACCCGGCGCCGCTCAACCTAGTCGGTCTGCTCGAGCAGGACGGCGCCCTGTTCAGCCGCTACCGGCTCACCCGGCGGAGCTAGCGCGCCTGGGGTCCCGCCAGCGGCCCGGCGGTCCCAGCCCCGGCACGATGTCGTCGAGCCGGAAGGTGACCGGCTGCTCGAGCTGCTCGTAGGTGCACGAGATCGGCTCCCGATCCGGCCGCCAGCGGACGAACTGCGCGGTGTGCCGGAACCGTGGCCCTTCCATGTGGTCGTAGCGCACCTCGACCACGCGCTCTGGGCGCAGCGGAACGAACGAGAGGTCCTTGCCGGCGTTCCACCGGGACTGTCTCGTTCGCTCGTGGGGTGCGGCTGCCGGCTTCCATCGCCGCCCAGTTCCAGGGATGATCGTCGAACGTCGTCACCAGCGGCTGCATCTCGCGGAAGAGCTCTTTGCGGCGCGCCAGCGGGAATGCGCCGATGACGCCTACCGAGGCCAGCTCGCCGCCTTCCGTGAACAGTCCGAGGAGCAGCGAGCCGATCGCGTCCGGCCCGCTCTTGTGAACCCGGTAACCAGCGACGACGCAATCGGCCGTCCGCTCGTGCTTGATCTTGAACATGACCCGCTTGTCGGGCTGGTACGTGCCATCAGGTGGCTTGGCGACGATCCCGTCCAGTCCAGCGCCTTCGAATCGCTCGAACCACTCGCGCGCGATTGCCGGATCTCGAGTGGCCGGCGTGACGTGGACCGGAGCCCGCGCCCCGCGCGAGCGCGACCTCGAGCGCCATCCGCCGGTCGACGAACGATCGCCCGGTCAGGTCGGAGTCGCCGAGCGCGAGCAGATCGAACGCAACGAACGAGGCCGGGGTTTCCTCGGCCAATAGCCGCACGCGTGACTCGGCGGGATGGATGCGCTGTTGCAGCGCCTCGAAGTCCAGCCCATGTTCGGCCGTGACCACGATCTCGCCATCGATCACGCAGCGATCCGGCAGGTTCGAGCGCACGGCGTCGACGACTTCGGGAAGTATCGGGTCATCGGGCGTTCGTTGCGACTTCCGATCTCCACCTCGTCGCCATCGCGAAAGATGATCGACCGGAAGCCGTCCCATTTGGGCTCGTACGACGCGCCGCGCGGTATCTCCGCGACCGCCTTGGCAAGCATCGGCGGGACAGGTGGCATCACAGGCAGTTGCATGGACGCTCACTGTGGCCGCAGGCGGGACATGGGTCGTCTCGGTACCGTGCAAACGTGCTCTCCGCGAAATTCCGGCCCGCGGTCGTGCTGGTCGCCCTGGGCCTGCTCGTGGCTTGCACCGCGACGACAGCGGGCAATGGCTCAGGTGCTGATCGAGTGACCCCGCCATCCCGGCCCACCGCGAGTGCATCCGGCTCGCAGTCGGCGGCACCACTGGAGTTCAACGACTGTTCCCGGCTGCTCGATCTGGGCGGGGTGTCCGAGGACCGACGGAAGAAGCTCACCGTCGAATGTGCCCGGATTCAGGTGCCCCTCGACTACGCCCGACCCACTGGAGCCGTGATCTCGATCGCGCTGCTCCGGATCCACTATGCCGATCAGCCGCAGCGGCATCGGTTCTCTGCTCGTCAACCCCGGCGGTCCCGGCGCCTCCGGAGTGAACCTCGCGGTGGGGCTCGCAGGAGACGCTCTCGACCGATGTGTTGCAGCACTTCGACATCGTCGGCTTTGATCCCCGCGGAGTCGGCCTGTCCGCGCCGGTCAAATGCATGAGCACAGCGCAAGAGGACCAGCTGCTCGCCCTCGACACCGACGTGCGGACAGCGGCGGGGCTTCGGGCCGCCAAGCAGGTTTCCGCCGGATTTGCCGCGTCCTGCAACGCGAAGTACGGGACCACCATCGCGCACTACGACACGGTCGGACACCGCTCGAGACATGGATCGGATACGCGCGGCGCTCGGCGACGCGACGATGAACTACCTCGGCTTCTCGTACGGCACGCAGCTCGGCGCGGTCTACGCACACCTGTTCCCGAAGACGATCCGCGCGGCTGCTCTGGACGGGGCCGTCGACCCGAAGTTGGACGATCTCGTCAGTTGGATTACCGCGCCAAGTCGCCGGCTTCGAGCAGGCCTTCGACCAGTTTGCCGCCGACTGCGTCACGCACGATCCCTGTCGACAGCTCGGCGATCCGCGGCAGGCCGTCTATGCGATCCGGGACCGGGCCGCGACTGATCCGATCCCGTCCAGCGACCCGCAGACCAACGGCGGGCGACCGCCAGCCTCGTCCTTACTTGGCGTCCTTCAAGCCCTCTACAGCCGCGACCACTGGCCGAGACTCGTGACTGCGCTGCTGGCCGCCCGCCGGGGCGACGCCAAGGGGCTTGCTCTGCGCTGGCGGACGAATACGCCGACCGCGACGAATCCGGCCAGTATGCGAATTCTCTCGACGTGTACTTCACGGTCACGTGCAACGACCTCGCCACCGACCCGGACGACGCGCACGATCCAGGCGATGGGACGCGCCTGGGCGAAGCAGTACCCGATGTTCGGTCTCTGGCAGGCCGCCGCTCTGACCCAGTGCAGTGGCTGGCAGAAGCAGCGGACCCCGATCCCTCCGGAGACCGCCGCCGGAAGCTCACCGATCCTGGTGGTAGGCAACCTGCACGATCCCGCCACCCCGTATGCCGGCGCGGTGAACCTCACCAAAGAGCTCGGCCGCGCGTCCCTGCTGAGCTGGAACGGGGAGGGACACACCTCGTACCTGGAGGGATCCACCTGCGTCGACCGTGCGGTCAACGCCTACTTGATCAACAAGACGCTCCCGACCCCGAACACCACCTGCCCCGCGCGCTGAGTGAGTGGTTTTGCGTTCGCTGCACCAGGGATGCCGAATACTGGGTCTAGATGGTGCGCGGCCGAAGGTGAGGAGGCCGGCAACCATGACAGCGTTCGCGGTCGAGGTTGCAGAACAAGGGCATGGACAACAACACAAGCGGCGGGCGGCGACGCTGGCGCGGTGTCGCGCTCGCCGCTGAAGAGTGACCGGACATGGACAGAGCGCCATGCGGCTTCTCGGCGGGCAGGTAGGGAAGTCCTCCCGACGTGGGTAGCGAGTTTTCGGCCGGTTAGCGTTGCGCTATTTCCGCGTGTCTACCTTTCCGCGCGGTTGGCGTTCGTTCCGCGTTGACCGGCCGAACTCCTGCACGCATAGCTTGGATTTGGAAACGCCCGGCAGAGATATGCCCTGTTCCGGAAGGGCATTCCGTGGTGTGCAGGCGACACTTTCGCCGTTCTGAAACGGGGCTATGACTCAACTGGCGTGAGCCTGTCCTAGCCCGCGCGGATGAGGCCAGCCTCGTTTCCGTTGTGAAGCTGGCTGTTGCCCCGTCGTTGCGATGTTCGTGACCTCAGGTCGGTGTGCCTGCGGGTGGCGAGAAAGGATCCGGGGCAGGCTTTGCCTGTGAGCGATGTGCCGCCGAAGCGTGACCGTCCGGCCGGTCTGCGAACCAATCGGATGGAGGCGTTCAGCGACGGGGTTTTCGCCATCGCGATCACCCTGCTCGTTCTCGAACTCTCGGTCCCAGCCGGATCGGGGGATCATCTTCTGCGGGCGTTTGCCGAGCAGTGGCCCTCGTATCTGGCGTATGTGGTCAGCTTTGCGACCATTGGCGCTGTGTGGGTGGGGCATAGCGTCATCACGGAGTACCTGAGCGTGCCGACGCCGGCCTCATCCGTCTGAACTTGCTGCTGCTCATGGTGGTGTCGTTCCTCCCGTTCCCGACCGGACTGCTCGCCGAGTACGTGCGCGAAGGTCGGGCGGAGCGGGTCGCGGCCACCATCTACGGCATCACGTTATTGCTGACCGCGACCATGTTGTCGGTGCTGTGGCGGTACGCGGTCAGCCAGGGCCTCGTCCATCCCGACGCCGCCGACGCGGAACTACAGATGATCACCAAACGACTAACGCCCGGCCTGGCCGGCTACGGTGCGCTGATCATCATCGGCCTGTTCCTACCTACCGTTGCGGTGCTCGGATACCTCGCGCTCGCGCTCAACTCCGCTCCTCCCGTTCGGGTCGACACAGGCGCGGCCGGCGGAGGATGTGAGCGACACACGATCCACGAGCGGCTCGCGAGCGCCGAACTGAGCCGGCCAGGGAGCGCAAGGGAGGGAGGTTATGCGGCGCTACACCCCCACCGACCACTCCCCGTGGGAACACTGTGCCAGGGCTGTGTGGCAGCGTCGCCTCGCCACCATCGGACCAAGCCCGAACCGTGCCGGCGATGCGGGCGATGTGCGGGGTGTCGTGCTCCACGAGCAACTGGCAGCGTTGCCCGCCGAGGCCGCCGCGGTCTGGGCAGCGGTAGTGGCCCTGCGCCTCGGGCTGACCGCGCTGGTCATGCCTGCAGCCATCGTCCGCCCAATACCGACAGCGCCCCGTCTCCAGCCGGATGAAACGCCGCGCCTGGAGCACGCTCATGCCGATGAGCGGATGAACCGCCGCGAGGCAGTCGGTCTGGTGGCCGTTGCCTGGACGAACGGCAGGGCCTCAATGGTCGAAGGACCCTGCCCGGACCTCGGGTTGACGTGTGTAACTGGGTGGATCTCGGTCTGAATGGGCTTCGACTATGAGCAGAGCACGATGCGATCGCCCACTAGATCCGCTGGGAAGGTCCGGCCCCGGCATGAGCGCCGAACCTGAAGCGGCGGTGCCGGCTGAGAGCGGTACGAGCGCTCGCGGCTGCCGTTCCTGCTGGCGGCAGCGATGTTCGTGCTCGTCGTGGACACGTCGTTCATGAATGTGTCGATCTCCGCGGTGGTCAAGGACCTGGACACCACGGCCAGCGGCGTCCAGTCGGCGATCGCCCTGGAGGCGTTGGTGTCGGCGGCCTTCATCCTGATCAACTCGAAGATGGGTGATCTCATCGGGTCGCAAGCGCGCCTATGTGATCGGACTGCTCGCATACGCCGTCGGCGCGTTGGCGATGACCCTTGCCCAGAGCCTGACCGCGGTCATCTTCTTCTGGGCGATCGTCGGCGGCCTCGGGCGCCTCGCTGCTGCTGCCGGCCATGCAATCCTCATCCACGGCAACTTCACCGGGGCGGCGCAGAAGCGGACCTACGCACTTGTCGGCGCCTCGGCGGCGATCGCGGCTGCCGTCGGCCCGCTGCTCGGCGGATTCGTGACGACCTACCTGTCGTGGCGCGTGGGCTTCGGGCTTGAAGTGGTCATCATCCTGGTGGTGCTGTCCCAGATCCGTCTGGTCAAGGACGTCCCGTACACCGGGCCGCGCAAGGTCGACCTGGTGGGCGCGGTTCTGTCCGTCGTGGGCATGGGCGGTGTCGTGCTCGGCATCCTGGTGTGGCAGGAGGGCGGTGGCTACGTCGGCCTCATCATCGCCATCGGCGCTGTGACGCTCGCCGCGTTGGCCTATTGGCTCGTCGAGCGCAAGCGCCGCGGTAAGCCCACCCTGCTGGATCCCGACCTGTTCAAGCACTTGAACTTCCGCATCGGCATTTCCCAGCAGATGCTCCAGCAGATCACCCTCGGTGGGGCGATGATCGTCCTGCCGCTGTTCCTGCAGATGACGCTGGAGTACAACGCCATGCAGGCGGGTCTCGCCCTGGCACCGCTGTCGCTCTCGATGTTCGGCATGGCGGTCCTGGCCGGCCGCAAGGCGGACGGTACCGGCCGGCCAACATCGTTCTGGCCGGCTTCGCCCTGAGCACCATCGGCATAGCCGTGCTGATCCCTCTCGTGCCGAGAGTGCACTCGGGTTGGTATCTGGTGATCCCGCTCGTGATCGCCGGCTGCGGACTGGGTCTGCTGGTCTCGCAGCTCAACAACTTCACCCTCGCCCCGATCTCCGAGGAACGGGTCAGTGAAGCCGCCGGAGTGAACTCCGCCGCCGGCTCGTTCGGGTTGTCGTTCGGGCTCGCCATGGCCGGCGGCCTGATGCTCTGGGCACTGGCGCTGAGCTTCACGCACCTGACCAATGAGAGCACCGTAATCCCCCGGCGCAGCAGCAGCAGATCTCCGCCGAGCTGGAAAGCGACGCCGAGGTCATGAGCAACACCCAGCTGCAGCAGCAGATCGCCGACGAGCCCCAGCACATCCAGGACGCGATCCTGGCCATCAACACCGACGCCCGCAACCGCTCCTCCAGGTCGCGCTCCTCGTCCCGGCCCTCGCCTCACTACTCGGCCTGGCCAACTCGTTCCGGATGCGGCGGCTGCCGGACATCAAACCCGCAGCCCCCGTAGAAGGCCTCGACCTCGGCTAATCGCCAGACAGCACCAAGACACCTGCCGACCGTCAAACACGCCCGACCGTGATGCGAGGTTGCCCAGCCGATGTCGCCATAGGCAGTCAAACATCCCGACATGCCGCCGTCCGCGCTCCGTTCTGCCGATGAGTGCGCACACTGCGGAAGAAGCCCATACGGCTTCAGTACGGTGCAGGCTGTGGCGATAAGTTACGCCGTCGGTTTGCCCACCGTCGGCGGATTCGGAGAGACGTCCACAAATTGGTGGACCTGGCGGTTGCCGCCGAACGGCACGGCTGGGACGGGGTGCACCTGTGGGACCACGTCCTTTACCACGAGCCCGGATGGCCGGTAGCCAGTCCCGTCGTCGCGGCGGCCGCGATCGCGGCCGCAACGAGTCGGTTGCGCATCATCCTCACGAGTGACGTTGCCGCGGCGGCAGGTCCAGGACGTTGCACGGACACGGCCGGAATCGATGCCCTATCCAGACGGCGTCTCACGGTCCTGGCGACGATCGGGTCGATGGATCGGGAGTACAGCGAGTACGGGCTGGACGCCGATCTGCGGGCGCGGGGTCGCGCCCTCGACTGAGCGCCTGCACGGCCTCGTGGAACTGTGGTCGCAGTGGGCGGTGCCGCCGATACCGATCTGGTGCGGCGGACGCTGGCCGCACAAGCCCGGGCTTCGAAGGGCGGCACGCTTCAACGGCGCCATGCCCACATTCGCGCACCAGCGCGACGGCAATGTTCCGATCGAGCAGTTCACCGCGGCCGCATCGTTCGTGCGCCGACACGCTCCCCGCAGCCATCGACATTGCACTGGAGGGCGCCACGAACGGTCCCCAACAAGCCCAGCGCGTCGCAGCGTATGCCCACGCCGGAGCGACCTGGTGGATCGAAGCGCTCGGCTGGTGGCGCGGCGGCGATGAGGCCGCGAGGTCGCGCGTCATCGCCGGACCCCCGACCCAACCCGAGGCGTGACCGCACGCTCACTGCCGCTGGTCGGAGCGCTGGCGTCCGACCATGCCGCGGCCCGCGTGGTCGTGCCGATGGGCGGGCACGTCCTTCTGTCCGCCCACTGGAGAAGCCCGGTTGTGAGTGACCGGAATCGCTTGTGCGGTTGCCCGGCCACTCCTCATGAGAGGCAACATGGCACGCATGTCCCTGCCTACCCTCACGCTGCACACCGCTCGCCTGCGACTGCGTCCCTTCAACGACGCGGACGCGAACGCCCTCTTCGCGCTGCACAGCAGCGCCTACGTGCTGCGCTACTGGGACGCGCCGCCCTGGAGCGAACGAGCGCGCGCCGAGCGGTTCATCACGGCTTGCCGGCAGATGGCAGACGGAAGGCACCGGGACGCGGCTGGCCATGGACCGTGATTCCGACGGGGCGTTCATCGGCTGGTGCAGTCTGACCCGGTGGAACCCGGACTATCCGCAGCGCGTCGATGGGCTACTGCCTCGACGATGCGGCGTGGGGCCACGGCTACGCGACGGAGGCCGCGCGCGCCTTGCTGCAGTGGGCATTCGACACGCTGGACCTGAATCGAGTCCAGGCCGAGACCGATACGCGCAACGCGGCATCCGCCCGCGTCCTGGAGAAGCTCGGATTCGTGCGTGAAGGCACGTTGCGGGAAGACTGCGTCGTGAACGGCGAGGTGTCGGACTCGTGGGTGTACGGGCTGATCAGGCGGGAGTGGCGGCCGTCGTCCGAGCTGGTTCCCGCCCGCTGAGTCCTCCTCGCCCGCGAGACGGCGCCCGGCCTCCGGCTGCTTCGTTCCGCTGAGCTGATGGTGCAGGCACAGTGCACTCTCATGCCGGGAAGGCGCGCGGAATTGCCGATCAGGACGCAACGGCGCTGTCGGAGGTTGATGGGACGATCGCTGCTTCAACGTCAGAAGGACGGTGACGTCGTGGACGTGCAGTTCATCACCAGCGTCGCAGTGATCACCCCTGACCCGAGCGTCAGCCGAAGGTTGTATGTCGATGCGCTCGGATTGCCGCTCACGGCAGAAGATGACGGCTATCTGCACAGTGAACGGATCGACGGTAGTAACAGTTTCGGCGTCTGGCCCCTGCCTCAGGCTGCGCAGGCGTGCTTCGGCACCCCCGATTGGCCAGTTGACCGACCGATGCCGCAGGCGAGCATCGAGTTCGAGGTGTCGAATGCTGCGACGGTCCAGGTCGCTGCCGAGGAGCTGACGCAGAAGGGCTTCACTCTGCTACATGAGGCACGTACCGAGCCCTGGGGACAGACTGTCGCTCGACTTCAGTCGAGCGAGGGTGTGATCATCGGCCTGTCCTACGCGCCCTCGATGCATATCTAGCGGAGGGACCTGCGCCCGCAGCAGGACGACCGGACATGCCGCCGTCCGCGCTGGTTGACGTCGGCGCCCGGATGTCTCGACTCAGCAGAACGACCGCTGCGAGCCTCAGTCGATGTGGCGGATGGGGATGTGACAGGCGCGCTCGTCCGGCGGTGTTCCCTTCGCCGGGTGGATGATGCCGGCGGCGATGCTCTGAACAGCATGGACGAGTGCGACCCTGAACGTTGCGGTCCCGGTCGGCGCTCCGCTCGACGAGCGGCAGAGCAGCAAGATCCGTTCGGCGTCGGCGGGCGCTCTCCGCCGCAGTGGAGTGGTTGTGGTAGTGCGTGCACTGGGCCGGAGGTCCTTCCGGTCAAGTCCCCGGCCTGGTGTTTCCGGGCACCGCCGGGGCTCCATGAAGGCACAGGATTATGCGATTCCACTCACGCGCACAAGCCCAGAAACCCAGCAACGCGGAACGTCCGTACAGCGTTAAATTGCTGAGGTTGCCGAATACTGCCCAAAAGTGCTTGTGCGGGCCGTCGCTCCTCGGGGATCCGAGAGCACGCTCGCCGGTGCCGGAAAGGAGACCGACGTGACCATCGCCGGATCTGCCGTCACACCGGATATCGACGCTGCTCGGTGGCCGGACATCGCGGTCTTACCACATTCACCGGTTCGAGCCGCGATCGGGCGCCGGTTGTTTCACCAGCGTGGTTGCGCGTATCCCACTTCGGGTCGTCGAACCGTCCCGGCCGAACATATGGCGGCGGCGGCGGCAAGGATCCGGTATTTCAGCTGGTTCGGCCGGCGGCGTTCTATCAGCGGGTTGGCGCCTCAGGCAGCATCGGGTTCGGCGAGGCGTACATGGCTGGTGACTGGACTGCCGACGACCTCTCCGGTGTCCTGTGCGCCTTCGCGGCGCATCTTCGCGACGTCGTCCCGGCCGCGCTCCAGCGGCTGCAGAGCGGTGACCTTGCGCCGGCCGCCCGTGTCCGAGGACAGCACCGTGGCCGGAGCGCGTCGGAACATCCAGCGGCACTACGACTTGTCCAACGACATGTTCCAAGGTTTTTCTCGACGAGTCGATGACGTACTCGGCGCGCCTGGCGCAACGGCGATCCGGCCGACTCCTCCGATGAGCTGGTGACCGCACAGCGGCGCAAGGTCGACCGGCTGCTCGATGGGTCCCAGGTGCACGCCGGCACACGGGTCCTGGAGATCGGCACCGGATGGGGCGAGCTCGCTATCCGGGCCGCGAGTCGCGGGGCCGAGGTCACGTCCGCATCACCAACTCCGCCGAACAAGCGGCCCTGGCGCGGGAGCGCATCGCGCGGGCGGGGCTCGCCGACCGAGCGACCGTGCTCCTGCAGGACTACCGGGCCACAACCGGCCGGTTCGACGCGGTTGGTCAGCGTCGAGATGGTCGAAGCGGTCGGCATGAACTACTGGCCCGACTACATCCAGACCATCAGTCGCGCCCTCGTCCCGGCAGCCGGGCCGGTCTGCAGGCCATATTGCAGGCCGACGATCTGATGCGCGCGACGGCCAACACCTACACCTGGATCCGTAAGTACATCTTCCCGGGCGGGAGCGCTCATGTCGGCGGAGGCCCTGCACGACGATTACCCGCCACACTGGCTTGCACTTGCTCGACCGCTATTCCTTTGGCCAGCACTACGCCGAGACCGCTGCGCCGATGGCGGGCCAATTTCGAGGCCCGGAGTGCAGACATTGCCCGACTCGGATTCGACGAGACCTTCCGACGGATGTGGTCGTTCTACCTCGCGTATTCGGAGTCAGGGATTCCGTACCGGATGCCTCGACGTCAGCCAGATCTGCCTAGCGAAGCCGGTTCGCGGAGCCCTCGCATAATCCCGTCACCATCTGCCGTCCCGCCCAGGTAACCTGCGGCGTGGCCGTCGTCCTCGCGCTGCTCGCGGCGGTGTCCTACGGCGTCAGTGATTTTGTCGGCGGGCTCGCGTCGCGGCGCCGATCCGCGCTCGCCATCCTGCTTTACAGCTATCCCGTCGGCGCCGTGCTGATGGCCGCGCTGCTCCCCTCACGTCAGGGACGCTGACCACTCGAGCGGTCGTATTCGGGGTTCTGGGCGGCGCGTTCGGGATGGTCGGCGTTGTGCTGCTCTACGGCCTCCTGGCCATCGCCCCGATGAACGTAGTCTCGCCGATCACCGCCGTCTTGGCGGCAGCCGTCCCCGTCGTGGTCGGAGTGCTGACTGGCGACCGGCCCGCCACGGCCGCGTGGTTTGGCGTCGCCATCGGTTTCGTGGCGGTCGTCCTCGTCAGCCGCCAGCCGGCCGAGACGCCCCACGGCCGGCTCACTACCCGCACCGTGGCGCTCGCCATCGCCTCCGGAGTGGGGTTCGGCGGGTACTTCGTCTTTCTGGCCCGGGCGGGTGACACGACCGGACTGTGGCCGCTGCTGATTTCGCGGCTGGCGTCCGCGGCGTTGATCGTTCCGCCTCGCGTATCGGGCCGGAGCGGTGACGGTCATCCGGGGTCGGCTGCTCGCCCTGTGTGTCATTGCGGGCGCATTGGACGCCGCCGCGAACCTGTTCTTCCTCCTCGCATCGCGGCAGGGTCTGCTGTCGCTCGCGGCGGTTATCACCGCGCTCTACCCCGCGACGACCGTTGCGCTCGCGATCTTCTTCCTGCACGAACGACCGTCCCGCGCCCAGCAAGTGGGGTTGGGTCTCGCGGCGATGGCGATCGTGCTGATTACCCGCTGAACATTCAGTGGTGTCCGCACCGCCGAGCGAAATCAAAATGCCGACGGACGGCGGTTGGCGCAGGAACGTGAACAGCCGATGGGTTGGCATCGGCTTGGTCTCATCGCTGAACCGCATCGCCCCGACCGTCGGATGACCGTCGCGATCCAGAGTGTCGAGACCGATCTCGGCAAAGCCCGCCGCGAGAAAGCAGCGCCGAATCTCATCGGTACGGTCGCCGCCATGCCGCCCCCGCGACCAGAGCACGGTGGCGCCGGGGCGGCACATCGCGGAGTGCCGCCGGCGATTGTGCGAGCCAGGTCGGCATCACTGATGTTGCCGAAGATCCCAACCAGCAACACGATGTCGGCTGGCACGGCTCCGAGCGTAGGCAGCGGGATCTCCGGCGTCCGCCACCCGCACGTCGACCCGGGTGCGGGGTGCAGATCGGCGGCCTGCTGCCAGGCTCGCGCCGCGAGCACCGGGTCGATTTCGAGCATGGTGACGTCGGCGTCCGCTACGTCAGGGCGCAGCGCGAGTGCTCCGAGCACGTCGCGACCATCGCCCGCGCAGACGCTCGAGCACCCGAACTGGGCTCGAGTGCTCGTCCAGCACCCGCTCGATCCACGACCGGACAATGGAGAGGCGCCATGACAGCGACGACTGTGGATCGTCGTACGCGTCGTGCCAGGCGACATAGTCACGCAGCCCGTCCGCTGACGTCGACATATCTCTCACCCCCGGGCAGCGCCGCTGCGCGTGGTCGAGTTCGGTCACCTCTTTGACGATAACGATCGTCCGACCGTGCCGGTCGGCCACGACGCTCGCAGTGACCTGATGCTCAGAAGAACTCGTCCACCAGGCAGTAGAAGCCGAGCTTGTCCTCGTCTGCCGCGTGGTGACCGCAGCGGTTCAGATAGCGGTCGGCGAGTTCGGTGCCGTACTGCGGGTTGAGGCGCGTCCGATCGCAGGCTGCGATTCATCAGCGCCAAGTCGGTATACCGATCTGCACGGCCGGCTCGGCCGGTATCGAGCAGGCCGATGACGATCACCGTCTCCGGATTCAGGACAACGTTCGGCAGGCACCAGTCCCCGTGCGTTACCGCGAGCACCTCGCGCTCCGACACTGACGGTCAGCTGCTCGTCCAGCGCAGCCACCAACTGAGCAGCAGTCCACCCTGCCGCTCGTGGTCGAGATCGCCGAGGTCGATGCGCCCCTCGCTGCGGCCTCCCGGGCCTCCGTTGCGACGGTCGCCAGCGAGCGATCGAACGGGCACTCATCGACCGGCAGGGCATGCAGGGCCAGGTGACACTCGGCCAGCGCGTCCACGACTCTGGGCCTCAAGTCCTCCGGCCGGGTATCCGCTGCCGTCCGGCCGCTGATCTCCCGAGTGACAAGCCAGTCCGGACCGATGTCGACAACCTCGGCGACGGGTAAGCCGCGCGTGCGCAGCCACGACATCGTCGCGGCCTCGATCTCGGCATCTGGGGTGACCTTGCGATACACCCCGCGGCCCCGGAACACGGCAGCGTCCGATTGCCCGCTCGTCACCCGCTCCACACTAGGCGATTTTGGCACGGGACGCTGCCGGCCGGGATTGATCGAATCGAGGAGTTGGTCCAATCCGCGGCGCACGCCGATCACGTCGGCGGCGTGGCGAATCGCCAGCAAAGGTGCCGGTCACGTAGGGGTCAGCGGTCAGACCCGCATCGTGGCGGATTGCCAGGCGTTCGCCTGGCCCACCGAACACGATCTCGGTGCTGACCACAAAGCTGGGCAGCCGGATCGAGTGGATCTTGGTACCCCCGACGGCTCCACGCGCGCTTCGACCGGACCATGGAGATCGGCATCCCCGACCGTTGTTTCCGGCTCGTGGACGTTCGCCAACGTCTCGGCGAGCTCTCGGGCGGTACCGCTGGGCACGTCCGACTTGGCACTCGCTGGCGTAATCGATGATCTCCCAGTGCGTGAGGATGTTCTGCGGCGCATCGCGGCGGCCCGGCGCAGCACGGCCGCCATGATGGAAAAAGTTGCCCGCAGCGATCACTCCGACGGCTCGGTCGCGAGCCAGCCGGTCTGGGTCCGCGTAGTCACTGGCGGTCAACCCGCTGCTCCCAACGACCACGTGGACCTCGGCGTCGACGGCGGCCCTGTACGTTCGCCGTCACCGCGGTGGCGCTGGTGAAGTCCACCAGCACGTCCGTCAGGGCAGCATGCCAGAGCCTCTGCGACCGTCTCGTAATACGACCCCGGCCAGGGCTTGCCGCTGACCGCGGCCACCGACCGTCCGGCCGCGGAACGGGACACACCTGAGGTCAACGCCAGGTCATCGGCCTGGCACGATCGCCTCGACGATCGGTTAGTGCGGCCCAACCCGTGATCCCGGCGAAACAAACGTTGATCACCGTCCCGACCCTACGCACCGTCGCCGTCTGGCAAATACCCGCCTCGGTTTGGCTCAACGGCCGTCGGCGAGGCCGCGACCAGAATGGTGCGCGTGGACTCAAAGCTGCCGGATGGGTACCGGTTGATCAGCACCGCGCCGGCGGTCATCGATCATCTGATGCTGCGGGAGCGAGCCGGGCTGTCGCCGATGGGCCGGCGACAGGCCGAGGCCGGCTTACGGGGCAGCTGGACCGCCTGTCACGTCGTGCGCATGAACCGAGCGCGGGAAACTGTGGCGATGGGCCGAATCATCGGCGACGGTGGCTGCTTCTTCCAGGTCGTCGATATGGCCGTGCTCCCCGGGCATCAGCGACGCGGGCTTGGGGACGCCGTGCTGGCCCACTTGCTCGACCGTATCCGCGGTGCGGCGCCACTGGGTGCCTATGTCAGCTTGCTCGCCGATCCGCCCGGGCGTCGCTTGTACGCCAAGCACGGCTTCCGCGAGACACGCACCGTCGTCTATCGGCATGGCGCTGCGACTCGGCTGAGCGGCGCCGCTCGGCATTCGCTCATCGGCCACGATCCGTGCGGCAGCTGTATGGAGCTGACGAGAGATTAGCCTGAGCTGCAAGCGGTGTTACTCGCGGCGGACACTCCGTCGGCTCAGTCGGCGACGCGGGTGACCCGCCGTCCGTAGCGATAGGTCAGCGTCTGGCCGACCACACGGCGACAAGGAGGAGGGCGACGGCGACAGCGCTCAGCACGAGCTGGCCCCACGGCGTCTTGTCAGTTCCACATGATCACCGGCCCGCCACGCAGTACCCGATGATGAACAGGACAGCTGCTGCGGCGTTCAGCGTCAAATGCGACATCGCGATGCTAAACGGCCGGGTCCGCCTCGGCATGGCGCGCAAGTCCAGGACTCCAGAACACGGCCGCGAGGAGCGCACCGATCAAGCCGATGCCAATGAGCCAGAACGCGCCGTCCACCAGGTACGGGAGACCGTCGGCCTGGGTCCAAGTAGAGGATGTCGAAGATCAACGACGATACAAACGCCCCAATCGGCACCGGGACGACGAAGGGATGGAACGGGTGGCCCTCGGGACCAGCCAACGCGGAGGACTTCATACCGCAGTGTGTTACCACGGATGCGATTCAGCGCTACTGCCCACAGCGGGATCATTCGCGATCGTGCGTCAGGATCACCGACGGGGCAGGACTTTGGTGTCTCGTTATGGTCAGCAGGTGACCAACGCGATTCGGTTTGGCGTGGTAAGCGAGTCCGTCCTCGACGGCCCGGCATGGGCCGACCAAGCGCGCCGCATCGAGGAGTCGGGCGTCGATTCGCTGCTCATCCGAGATCACTTTCCAGCCAGCGTTTGGTCGGCAGCTGGCGCCGTTCAGCGCGCTCGCAGCAAGCCGCAGCGGTAACGACACGCTTGACTGTCGGCACGCTCGTACTGTCCAACGACTTCCGACATCCCACGCTCGTGGCCCACGAAGCGGCTAGCTCCACCACCTGTCCACGGTGAGGCGTTTCCAGCTTATGCTTTCAGTCGCCTCAAACCACACAGGTACTCGGGCATTGGATCACCATTCAGCACCACTGACTCATGGAGCTGGCTGAGTGTACTCAGTCCATATGAAGGACTAAGGCAACAGCTTTACCAGTATTCCAGCGGGAATAGTACCAGATCTGACAGCCCTGGACTTGGATGTCTGCCTGCAGGAGCCTCCTGGCTGATACACTCAGCCTGACCAAAATTTTGGCAGCCCACTCATGGATGCTTCAGCTCACTTGTCCCTTCCACAGATGACTGTTATCAGGACTGCTCCATCATCATCCACGACTGGGGATCAGATGACGCAGCCGGAAAAACACCACAAAGCGGCATGATCCAGAACTATCTTCTGATCTGTGTTGGCTGGGCGACCAGTTCAGCGAAACTACGAACTCTCACTTTTGCGTTTATACATTAAATCTTACCTCACCTTACCAAGGAAGAAGGCGAAGAACCAGTACTGGCATTTCACCATGTTTATTGCTGCGCCTTACGCCATGTTTTTTCTTTTGCGAAATTATTGGCTGATGCCGATACGTCGCCACGGTGGCGGCGTCCTGGATCAGATCCGCCCGCCGCGAACAGTTCGGCCTGTCTCATGCGAACTTACCAGTCGGGACCTCCTCAAATTAACCGACCACCACGATCTGAGTCTTCGTATAACGGCTCCTTTAAATCCTGGCACGTTAGCCTGGCACCAGACAGCTTGGGCACACCTGCGGTTCCGTTAAGGTGATCGAGATGTCGCGGCTTTGCCGATCGCGGTAACGACCGAAAGTCTTCAATCAGCGGTGGCATGCGATATCCCCGCTGAGTGGTTGCCACGCCAGCGGCTCGTACATCGCAGCTGTTTGCATCGCGTGAAGCCTCGATGATGATCGGAAATGCGGCGGCGTCCAGTCGGGATCCCGTTTACCGGCATCTCTGTTTCCACGGATCATCGAGGCAACGGCAGGACGATCGAAGCTGGTCAATATGGCAAGACCGGAACACGCCCACATGACACGATGTGGTCATCCAGTGCCCCAGATGATTCAGTGCCAGCCGGTGATTGCTCGATCGGCGGGACTATTCTGTGCTTGCGGGAACAGCGGTTTTTCGATCAACGGCGACGGCATTAACATGCAATGTGGTTGTGCTCGACGTTGACCTGTAGCGGCTGGTCGCCTATCAGCTATGGCGGATTAAAAACTTGCATTTCAAAATTAGCGCGTGGCCCGGCGGCGCCGCGATGACTCACCGGTTTAATCATCGATGACATGGTGAAAGGTCGCACCATCCGCTGGGCGCGCTGTCCCCGGCGATGGCTTATTACTCAGCCGCGTTGCTTCCATGGTGAACGGTGAGGCCTGATTACCGATCGCCAAAGGCAGCCATACGTGCTTTTGAAGCTTTCCGTGTGAGGTTCGGCGAGGAAAAGAATTTCTGGAATCAGATATCGACATCCCGACTTTACCGGGATGAATCGGCCATATGTGGTTTTGCCACCATGATGCAGGCCTTGAAGTGACAGTCATATCAATGATCGTGATCGTTTCTGATCACCACCACCGTACCGTGTGACCGACCAGGCGCATTACAGGCTCTGGACTGGCGAACTTACAGGCGTCAGCGGACCCCGGCGGGAGGGCGGTGGCGGTTGATCCGGGGGCATGGTCTGCCGTCCGCCTCCTGGGGTATACGTGCACACCAGCCAGGCCGTGATCAAGCTGGCAGCTCACCATGGATCGATGGCGCGGAAATCTCCGGTCGATCTGGCCTGGACGCGGCGATCTGTCTGCAACCAGCGGCAGAGGAAGACTATATGGGTGGTTGAGTCGACCTTATCCGAGGGACCGGGCGTTGCTGTCACTTTGCGTCGCGCTGGGTTATCGGACAGAGCGCCCGCCCCAGCGCAGCGCAAACGCGCCACCGAACACGATCAGCGGCACCACCTCGGCTGATCAGCAAGCCGGCGATGGCCGACCGCCTCAACGCCGGGCGCCTCGCCAGCGCCGATCACCGCCAGGACCTGGCGGCCGAGAAAGACCACTGATCAAAAGTGGTCAGCGAAACCAACACCACCAATGACGAAATGACGGGGCGTGCGCAGATGCGGCGGGTTCTGCCTTGCCACCGCGCGAGAAGCTGATGCCGTCTGGAACAGGCGCTGCGCCGTCACGCGATTGCGAGAAAGGCCTGCCCCACCTGCCCCGCGTCACTAAGCGCCGCGTCAGGAACCGATTCAGATGGGATCGGCGGCGTGTCGGCCACGGGCGAGATCAGTCGCCGAAGAGGGCTGGCCGCCGATGCGGGCGGCACCGGTCGCCGGGTGATGTACCATCTGCCTGAAAGATGGCGAAGCTACCAGACAAACCCAATGGCGGAGATCGTATGATACATCAGCAGCGGATGACACCACGCCTTATCGGCATGATCGGGGCCGCGAAGTGCCCCGCCCCGCCCCTCGCACCCCGATCGTTATCCGCCCGCCGCGCGACGATGCCACCATGCCGTGATCAGCGAGCGTGATCGTGACGATTCGAAGATCTGACGGGCGACCATGGTCTGATCAACGTCACGCCGGCTGTGCGGCGCTGGGATTGGTCATCAGGTTGAGGGCGAATAACTGCGTTGTCGAGCGAGGCTGATTACTGGTCGCTGGGACCCACCAGGTGCTGCCCCAGCGCCAGCTGTGCCGCCGCGCGCCCACCGATGCTGATCGGGACATTTCCAGCACCTTTGCGCTATGGGCGTCACCACTCATCAGTGGCGGACCGCCTGGGTGGCATCCTGATGACGGACGCGGATTTGCCTGTACAGCGAATTACGGATCAGTTTCACACATGTAATCTGAGCTGGATTGCCATTCAAACTCCCCATCTAGAACTCTTATGAATATCAGCGCGTAAAAGCACTCCTGTAAATACTCGGTCTCGAATGCCGACCACTGAGACAGGGGGCAAGAGCGGGATCCCGTCTCCGGGGCGCATGGAAAACTTCCACCTTAGAAGAGCCAGCTGACATGGGATAATCCAGCTCTGAGGTGAGTTCAGTCTCTACAGCAAAGCACCTCAGGCTTGAGACTACATGAGCCATAGTACTCATGACACAAAGGGATCTCCAATGTTATTGGACTGAGCACCTCAGTATAGAACCACGCCTTGCTTTTTGTCTCTGATCATGTACTGGACTTACTAATCGAGTTATTGTTAATTCACCCAGCTCACCATCCCCTTCATCTACTAGGCCACCACTTTCGATGATATCATGCAAAATGCGTGAGTGTTAAAATGATGTGGAGAAGCTTGCCACCAGCTGCCGCCTGGTGACTAGCCGGGATTTGCAGTCATCATGAGCACTCTGAGTGCTAAAAATAGCCACCAGGAGGAGTGAGGCCATGCATTTCTGCCTCGATCAGCTGCAGATCAGGCAGCGTCACTTCATCCAGATAGAAGCTCAATCCAGGATCATGCCCCTCCTATCAGTGATCCTGGCAGGTGCCTTGAACAAGATCCACCCTTAGACCCTGACCATAAGGCAAGCAATGTTTTACCACCATCAAAGGGGTGAGCAGCCAGCACGCAGGAGTCAACTGCTGGGATAAGCGGCAGCGCCGCTCAATTAACCAGGACGAGCGCCGATGATGATGCGGGCAGGGTGCCATCGAGCAGGGGCTGATCCAGCGGACAATGCTAAGCTGCACTTTGGCCGCTGCGCGCGCTTACCTGCGGCCGCCAAGGCCAGAAGCCTGAGCGCAACGGCTGGGATGCCAGGGATCCAGCTCCTTCATGGCGGCAGGCGGGCGAGGGGGCAGGCGCAGCCAGGCAGGACAAGATGGACCGGGTCAAGCCCGGCGAGGTCCGCTCGTTCGCAGCCCCTCGTCCCAGATCTCCGCCAGGATCGGGCGCCCCGGACACCACCACCGGTCGTTTCGCACCAGCCAGCGCGGCGCAAAGGTGGTGACGCTGGGACCTACGCCGCAGCTGGTACTGGCGCGATAACCAGGCGCCAGCAGCGGCTTTGTTCGTCCCCTGGGGGCGCGTTCGCCTTCGCCAGCCATCCAGCGGGTGATGGCGATTGCTCCGCAGGTGGCGCCGGTGAGCCTGAGCGATCGAGCGGCGGGTACACTAGATCGGCAGGAACTTGGTCACAGGAGTGTCGAGAGATGCGGCGGCGAGCAGTGCATAGAAAGTATGGAGTGCCGGATCCAGGCTCAGGAAGGTGCTCGTTGGCGAGAATTGAATCCGCCAGGTCAGGTTCCGTACCAAGCATAAGAACACTATTGCCGGAGTTCACCTTCGCGGTGTATTTTTGCGCGTGGTTCCGCTCAATGGTTCACTGGAACCACTATCATCAGTTTCACGCTCACGAAGTGGCGCACGCGACTTCGTGAGAGATCATCGGGCGTGACATGGCAAGCGCCTTCGTTTACCGCATGGCCGTTCGCCCTGGGGTATCGACAAACTCATCTCCGGCTGGGTTTTATCGTCTCGCTTCGGTCGTCCGAGCCGCCCACGGAACCCAGAGGTCGGAAGGCCAATGGGTGGCTATTAATCACGTTTCGTAATCGCCGGATGTTTGATATCACTGGGCGATGGCGACTCATCTATCGATCACCTCATGGTTAGTTTTACAGTCGGCATGACAATACGTTTCAGATTGGTCGGCACCGGACGAACGGTACGCTTCAATCGGCGACCTCGAACGCAATCCAGTCCAGACATCTCTGAGGCGCGTGGTTAGCACGAGGTCATTAAAGGTATAACAGGACATATCATTGTGGATCAGCCCTGGTGGCGTACGACCGCCACCATCGCAGGCCATGGACCAGTCCGTGTTACTCGAGCACCTTCTGGACACGCCAACCGCCGAAGCAGGATCGAAGCCGATCTCGACGCGCAGGTGATCCGGCATAGAAGCCTGAAACGCCTGATTGCGGCGGCGATATCCCAGCGGCACAAGCCTTACCACTTTTCACGCCACTATTACGCCGAGGCTGGTGGTGAACACTTTGGCGAAGTTCACAGCCCCATCATTCATCGGCGGCGGCACGCCTCCCGAACATGGGTCTTTTTGGAACGGCGGGGACGACGTCGCTGACGGCAGGTCATCCAGCCTCAACTACGGATGGCGTTAGCTGGGATCATCGCCAATTCGGCGCGGTGGTCAGACCACTGACTGGGCGAATATCGAGGCGCCGCATAAGTGGCGCCGCTCAATGAAATCATCCGCACTCAAGCGCCAGATCCAAAATTAGCGCGCACGGGATCGAAACAATCGTGGTTCATCGGTGTGAGCGCTAGGCGTCGGCGGACGGACACCGAAAGTCGATCAGCCACTTTTCCGCATCGAACGTCAGCGGCCGGAAGAACTGCGCCGATGCTGCTGCTGGGCAACATCGCTACCGCCTGGTCGGTGACTTCCCGATCTGGGTTTGCACCAGCTGCTGGGGAGATTACACCATTATTTGTTTGATGATGAAGCTCTTTCGATTGCAATGGCGGCTCTGCGACGACAGTGCGGGTTAGAACGCAAACGCCAGCACATCATCTCGCCTGCGGGTCGTTGCCTTTATTAAGCCACCGGATTGAAGGCCAGCGTAACTGACCGCCTCTCGGTGATCGCGCCAGCGAAGTTTTACCAGGGTGCAAGGTGGTTCAGAAGGCTGCGTGGATATCAGGATACGACCGCGTCGAACACGCCGCCGACCACCGGGTGAAGGAAGGTCTGCTGGGCGGAGACGGCGTCGAGCCCCGCTTTGCACGGGCCGGAATGACGGCGCATGGCGACGGTTTATCGGCGCCAGTTACACCTTGTTCGCTGAAAGAACTCATGCCAAAGGCAGCGGAATATCAGGCGACCGCGGTTCTGCACCAGATCATTTACCAGCATGCACCATCCGCGATTCGCTCTTTGCTGTGCCGTTCGCGGTGGAAAGCTGCGGTGTCGTGGCGCTCTCCATCATTCACGATCTCTCGTCATACCACTGACCAATATGATGAGGCTCTGCGAGCTGGAGCCGCGCCACGGAACTGGCCCATGCGGATCCCAGATCACCAGCGCCACCTGGCTGTACCGAACTCCTCATCAGACGGCACTCCTGTTACCCAGTTATAACTACTGAAGCTTCGCCATATCAAATGTTCTCAAAAGCTCTGACTGGTGCGACGGGCGCCGGGTTCCGCGCAACCGCACTCCTATGCCAGACTGACCTGGTGTTGCGAGACCTGCCGCATGGCGTCCAGAACTGGCGGTAGCCGTACCCGCGTTGTGTAACTGTATGCAGCGGCCACCATGCACGTAAGCAATCCATATCGTTTCTCTCCGTTTCGTGGATGGGCTAAAGTACTAGCTCAGCGACGACGGCTTCGACCATCGGCGGGGAATGCGATTTTGGTCAGGTCACGACAACATCGGCTGCCTACACACCCTCGATCTGCCTTCGTCGCCGATTAAGGCGCACCAGGTGATCGGCGCCATGACTGAACGGCGACCAGGTCATCAGTCAGCGTCACCGTATCCTACCAAATTGAAACGCCCCGGGCTGCGGCGTTGTTGGTCGTAGATGGCTTCGGCCCGGTCTCCATCAGCGTCCGCGCGCCTTGATTACAGGCGGTGACCGCGCCGTCCAGTGACCGCCTTTGACGAACAAGAGGGGTCGATGATGCCGTTGTCGGGGTTGCGTCGACAAGCTCATCAACGCGAACGATGCATTTTTGAACTTGTTGTTGCTGGAAGCTGACGTGTCTCTATCACCGGGCGAACCGCGCCTCTATCGCATCGAGTGCCACATTCGATCGGATGAGCGGCCGCCACGGTTTCTGTTATGTTATTTGGAACCACGTCGCATCACCCGGCCCCGGGATGGATCACCCAACCGTCCGCCAGGAAGGCCGTCGCTGGGACCGCGTTGCAGGCCTACAAACCGCGATGGGAAGGAGGTCTGGAGTCTCGCGCGTCAGGTGCGGGCGGGCGGGGCAATAACGTCGGAAGCGATCCGCAACGGCGAGCCAGGAAACACCGGGCGTGGATGGTTATCAAAAGCTGATGGGCCGGCGTGTCACTCAGTTCAGCCACCTGCTAATCCGGATTAACCCGCACGCACTGGACGCTGGTACGTCGGCAGTCTCCCCTGGTTTGATCTGCGGTGACGCGATGTTTGGCATCACGATTCGCCCGACAATGCCGTCAAACCTGCAGATCCTCCGACCAGGATCTGGGGACGTGCTCGACGCCGCCCGAACTCCTCGCCCCGATTGCCGATAACGCCGTTGTTGCTGCTAACCAGTACGCAATGGATACCACGTCCGTTGTCACGCTATATACCATGACCTCGGTCGGCACACTCGATCTTCGCTTTCTTGTTTAACTGTCCCGACGCTACCTCCAGGCGTCATGCACGCCATCACGTGTCCGTTGGCGCCAGGCTGGCGCCCGCGCGCCGCCACGACCGGCTGGAGCAGCGGCGGTATGTGCAGTGCTGGCAGCCGCGGGATTGCCGATGCCGGGCTGCGCTTTACGCCACCACGCCTCGGATCGTCTGAACCAAGTGCGGCGAGCTTCAAATCAGTCGGTGATGGCGCGCATCGCGCCGCAGACCGCATACCCGCCGTGTGTTCAGCTCAGCGGGGCTGCGGTGCTGCGGCATTGGCATCGCTGGAATCAGCTGGAGTTTTCACTACCCAAGCGACCACTCACTATCGCGGCCGCTGGCGATATCCCCAGCCGTTTATGGTCATCATTAAATCTTTGAGGTAGCATCATCCCTCAGCGGCGTTTCTTCGGCAGACAGCCTTCACCGGCGCGGTGCAACCGAAGTCACCGATGTTGCGCCTGACCCTTACGGCGCAATCACGTATT